>JAABUS010006219.1_pt1 | contig 14725 bp, 12 predicted proteins | sample 5560161 | NCBI WGS metagenome assembly JAABUS01 (sample SAMN10711885, study PRJNA513376) | rock metagenome | isolation source: Antarctica rocks | place: Antarctica: Victoria Land, Trio Nunatak nord | collected 2016-01-04 | reverse complement strand
AACATCTTAAAAATAAAGCACCAACCCTTCACCAAAAGAAAATCTGTAGTACACAAACTGGAACACAAAAAAAATGAAACCCAACAACAACGCCTATTACAGTCAGGTTAGCTGCAAAATGGGTTAACAATTTATAGGCGGCTTCATCCGGCAATCCAAGCATAAACCGACGCTCCATCTAGCCAATTGTTTTTTAGCCTCGCTTATAAGTTTTAATTAAATCATCTGAAATAACTGCTGACCATGCCAGCATTAAATCCAATTTTATTCATTGTAAAGGAGACTATAATCAAGATTGCTGTTTATTGGCGGTAAGGCACATTTATTTCTATTTTGCCAGCCCACTTTTTTGGCACTGGTTTTCCGGCTGCCCAATGAATGGCATTAATTACGAGATGCTGGAATGGCTCCAGGGCAAAATCTTCGGGATGGCCGAGGGTGGTCATAAAGAATCGTCCTCCATAGGTATTTTTCCCCGTCCATGCCACAGGATTATCAGTCGCATCTTTTTTATCGGGATTAATTGGATGCCCCATTAATAACCAGGTTGATCCTTTAGTTGGGTAATCAGGCAGCACTTTGTATAACCATGATTTAGCATGGAAATTATTACCAACACCTGTAAGAATTGGGTTTTTAGCTGCCGCCGGAATGATGCTTACATCGGTACTTGATTTATGGCCGTAATGAGTATGGTTAGCTTTTCCGCCCCAACCCGGAGGGGCATTAAATGCCAGTTCCCCAAAGGAATTCCACTTTTCTAACTCGTGGCCTTTTGGATAATTAAAAGCATGGGTAGTGGTACGGAAACCAATTACAGGTTTTCCTGTTTTTAAGTAATCTTCTATATATTGAACCTGGTTAGCAGGCAACCGTCGCCAGCGCAGAAAAAAGACGGCCACATCAGCCTCTTTTAAAGCTTCTAATCCAGGAATGTTCTCTTCTGAATTATAATCAGGAAAAGCTTTCAAAACTTTAGTGCGAAAGCCATAATTCTTTTCTAATTCTGCTGCAATAAGCGGAAGGGTAGCTTCACCACTATATTCATGGTCACCGGTAACAAATACGATCAATGGTTTTTTAGCATTGGCACTTGTTCTGATTTGGGCACAGGAGTTAAAGACCGATTGCAGCAAAAAGCATAGCAAAAAATAGGTGGTAATACTTTTAAAAGATTTCATTAAAGTTATAAGATTGACAGGGTTAATCATATTGATGACAATCATTGATTATTTTTCTCTAAAGGATGTAGTTTAAGTAATTCTTCTGGTGTATAGAAGCCTGTTTTGTCTTTCGTTGCAGCCCGTACTTGCTTTACCTTAGCCGCAGAGATAGCAGAGGCTTTGTTGCCAAAAGAATTTCGCACGTAAGTTATCACAGCAGCTACTTCCTCGTCTTTAAGCATCCCGCTAAAAGGAGTCATTGGTACCTGGCCGGGATATTTTTTCCCTTGTACTTCAATAGGTCCATACAGCCCTTTTAAGACAAGTTTTATCAGCCTGTCCTGGTTTCCCAGCACCCATTTGTTGCCGGTAAGTGGTGGAAAGCCAGAAGCAGGAAGACCTTTGCCATCAGGCTGATGGCAGGTACCACAAAAACCTTCCCGGTTAAAGATTGCCTTCCCTTTGTTAAAAAGATCGTGTTCAGATCCCTGCAGACCGGTTTTCACCAGCGCTTCTTTTTTCTCCGGCACCTCGTGCCCCTGCAGATGCGCTACTGCTGTTTTATAAGCAGGCAGCATCCATTCATCGAGAGGCTTTTTACCGGCTTCCATAACAATTGGCAACCCCTTTGTTTTGTCGAGCCATGATGCTGCTGCGATTGCCTCAAGCCGGACACGACCATGAACATCTCTTGCTGCCTGCATTAGCAGGTTTGCCTGTTCTGGTACCTGGTGACCCGTATAACGTAATACACGAACCGCGGCAGCTCTTGCCCGGTAATCTTTTGCCTGCAGTAAATGGCGAAGCAATTTTTCGTCCACTTTATTAAGTCCCCAGCTTACCCATAATGCTTCAAGTAAGTTATGTTCATACTTCGGATCATTTTTATCAAGGTTGGTTACCCATGTATTAAGATGAGAAAGTACATCTGAAACCTGGCGACCACGAAGTTCACGACGGGTGCGGTAACGGGTTCGGTATTCAGGAAGCTTAAGATTATCTAAAAGCTCGTCTATGGTTGCCCCATCCACCCTCGCTGGTTTAACCAATGGGCGTGAGGGATAAGTGATGCGGTAGATTCTTCCGTGCACGTGATCACGCATAGGGTCGCGGGCATTATGTTGCATATGTCCAATCAGCACATTATGCCAGTCAACCAAATATAGGGAACCATCCGGTGCAAACTCCATATCAACCGGACGAAAGTTTTTGTCTTCAGATACCAAAAGGTCCTGCCTGAACTTACTCTTATAACCGGTGCCATTATCTGTAAGTGTGTGTTCTTTGGTACCTAAAAAACCGATGTTGTTGTTAATGAGGAAGTCACCCTGCACCTCATCAGGAAAGTTACGACTTGAAATAAATTCAAGTCCGGAAGTAGGACGTACCCGCTGCTTTTCTTCGATCAAATTCTGCGATTTAGGAGTAAATACGCCATACCTGGATTTAACAGTACCAGGCATCATCCATCGAACATCAGGACTGGAAGTTTCAGCAAAAAAGTTTTGTCCCCAATCATCAAAGGCAATTCCCCACGGGTTGGGAATTGAAAGCTGGGCAGTTCGCTCAAGCTGACGTCTTTGAGGATTATAACGGTAAAAGCCTCCGTTGGTAGCACGGACGGGGCCGTAAGAAGTCTCAACGTTGGTATGCAGGAAAACCCCCTCGCCCATATAAATAGCACCAGAAGGATCTACGGTATAAGCATGGTGTGCATGATGCGTATCGTGATCATCGAAACCACTCAGCAAAATTTCCTTCGTATCAGCTTTATCATCTCCATTGGTGTCTTTCAAGAGAACGAAGTTGGTACCCTGTGAAACATAAACACCTTCAGGGGCAAGTTCGAAACCAACCGGAAGATATAAACCCTCTGCAAAAATTGTTGATTTATCAGCCTTACCATCACCGTTTGTATCTTCCAGAATAATGATCTTATCGTTTGGCTTCTTATCCCCTGGCTTCCAGGCAGGGTAAGTTGGCATAGTTGTGAGCCACAGGCGGCCTTTATTATCGAAGGATAACTGGTTTGGCTTAACTAAGTCCGGAAATTCCTTTTCCGAAGCAAACATTTCTATCTTATAGCCAGGCGCTGCTTTTAGTTTACTCAATGCTTCTTCTCCATACAGGTATTTCAGGCTGCCATTTTTATCCGGATCATAATTTGTTTTTACCGGCGGAAGCACTAAAGTTTTTGCTTCTGCTGCTGCCAGGTCCATTTTTTCTCCTTTAGCTGCCGCCCAGATCGCCTCATCTCTTATCGCTGTCATTTGCCGGATCTTCGTTAGTTCCGCAGGATAATTGTTGGGTCCAAAGGGATTAAATCTGCGGCCGTACACATGAACCCCATTTGGTATCTTGAGATCATTATGCCACATCCAGTTTTTTTCCATCACTGCTGCATGCACCAATGCACGATGAGCTTCTGCTGCAACCGGAGTCTTACCAAATAGTTGGTCTGTCAGTAATGCAGAAAACTTAGCGTAACCTTCATCAGTGAGTTGTGACCCATCTATTGTAAGTGGGTTATCAACGGTTTCAAACCATTCTTTTGATGGTGTATAGACATCTGCAAAAGGAACCTTGTTTTTACCTGCAATTTCTTTCATAGCCTGAGTATACATAGCAAGGTTTGCATTTTCCTGTTTACCATCTGGAAGGTCAAATTTATCAGAAAGATTTTCGAAGGCAATGGGAGAAACAATAGCAAGTTGAGGCGCGTTTACTCCATTGTATTTCTGCCTTAACGTATGTATAATAAAGGCATCCAACTCGGCTTTGTAATTTTCGAGCCCCTGTTTACCCTGAAATGATTCATTGAACCCAAAAAAGGCTATTATAATATCAGCCTTATGCCGGCTGGTCCATTGATCGGGAGTTTCATAATCACCCTGGCTGTCTGAATTTCTTGCCAATTCAGTCTGGAATTTTTCAGCGCCTGGAAATGCCCATGGAGAAGGTCTTCCTGAATGAGGCCTAAATCCGGGCGTATTTCCACCATCACACATATTCCTAATATAAAGCAAACTATCAGGATAGCGCAGGTGCATATCGGTTTCAAAATGACCAAAGTTCATCATTCGTGAACCAAGATTATTGCCAACAAGGATAATGTGAGCGCTTTTTTTAAGTTTTAAAGCAGAAGGATTTGTTTGTGTAAAATAAAATGAGGCAAAACCTATTAGTAAAACGCTCAGGATTTTAAGTGCTGCTTTGATATTATCCTTTACCCTTATTGTTATCATTCATTTTAATTTTAATAAAGATTATATAGAATAAGCTCATGAGTAAGAGGACTTAAAAACAAATAACGCGCTTTATATCCTGATAAATATGGCCGCTTCGAAATCAAATCTAAAAGAATTACAGTCATTTTCCAAAGGAGAGGAAATGAAACTTTTCATGACAGCAATTATTTTGTCGCGGCGAAGGAATGTTGAAACCTTGATTTATTCAATCCTATGCACATAAGAGCTTCTTTAAATTTCTTTTTTATCATTTATTTATTTTTCTTTTATAAGTTCTATTTTTCAAATCTTAGTGCATGTTCTGCGATGCTCGAAGAAATATTAGACATCCGCAAGGTACAAAGCCCTTTAAGCAGGTAACTGTCAATAAAGGAGCCGGAGGCATAGATGGTGGAAACTTCATGATTACCTCAATGCTAACCGCAGACGTTAAGGACTGATATACTCAAGGGCAATTACAAACCGAGGCTGTAGAAATATCCAAGCCACCGGAGTTTCACGGATCTGTTCAATATCATCTCCAGACTTTTTCATAATAGCAGTTGTACTATACCTTCTAAAATAAGTAAAATAAAATGAATTTATCTTCGCCCTGCATGAAGGCACTTATTTATAAATCAACCGGAAGCTGGTATTTTGCAAAAAATGAACAGGGAAGGCAATTTAATGCACGGATAAAAGGTGTTTTAAAAATCAGCGGATTAACCTCTACAAATCCAATTGCTGTAGGTGACCTTGTAGAGATGGACCTGGAAAATGAGTTGGAAAATACTGCAACAATCACTGCTATTTATGATCGTAAGAATTATATTGCAAGGGTTTCTCCGCACAACAAAAACCAGCATCACATTGTAGCCTCTAACCTTGATCAAAGCTTTATGTTTGCTACAATAAAAGACCCTAAAACTTCCCAGGGATTTATAGACAGGTTCCTGGTTTCATGCGAATCTTATCATTTGCCTGTAGTTATTGTCTTCAATAAAGCAGATGTTTACCGTAAAAAAGAATTGGAAAAGTTTGAAGAATTAAAGAGTATTTATGAAGCCATCGGCTATGAAGTTTTACTTACGAGTCTTGTAAATAACGAGGGAACAGGTAAGGTAAAAGATTTGTTGCTAAATAAAACAACATTGTTAAGCGGACATAGCGGTGTTGGAAAATCTTCTTTGATAAATGCTATTTTTCCTGAACTGAATTTACGCACAAAAGAAGTGAGTGACTGGAACGGTAAAGGAATGCACACCACTACCTTTGCAGAAATGTTTGATTTGCCATCAGGAGGCAAAGTAATAGATACACCTGGCTTAAGAGAGTTTGGGCTTGTTGATATAGAAAAGCACGAGCTATCACATTATTTCCCGGAAATGAGAAAACGTTTGCATAATTGCCAGTTCAACAATTGCATGCATATTAATGAACCCGGATGTGCAATAAAAGATGCTTTAAATAAAGGAGAAATTCATATAGACAGATACGTTAGTTATATGACAATTCTCGACACAATGGAAGACAAGAGCTATTAAAAAAACTTCTTTTCCAGCATTGAGGCGAGTTCGGCGACTGCATTGTTATCCTTATAATCGCTGTTGCATATTGATACTCCGTTATAAATATTGTAATGCAGCTTCAGACCGTGCCCTTTGTAGGTAAAGAACCAGTCAATAGTATCGCTGTTATCTTCTTTAGAGGTAAACTTCACTTTGAATTCTTTGGCAAGTGCATTGGCAATGCTTAAAAACTTTGTCATTCCGCAATTATCATCGATAACTGCTTCGATACTGCCTGTGGCAGAGTTTAATTGATAACTCATAGATATTGGATAGATGATATTAAATAATAAGTGGTTGCATTAATGTCGGAATTTTCCCGCCTTTTTAATAGCTTTCAAAGCCGTTGGGTCTCCGCTTAAGATTCTTTCTGCCCCTATATTTCTTCCATTGGTCGGACAACCTTTTCTCACTCCGCAAGCTGAAAACGCAAAATAGATAAACGCAGAACTTAATAATATTATTCTTTTCATAAAGCAAAGAGTTTTACAAATTTGAAAAACAACACGTCCGTCAACAACACACCGAACAATTCTTATAACCAGGTTCCCGGTTTTTTTGCAGAAAATGTGTTATAAGGTTATTTCTTTTTCATTATCCCAGTTGGCCCGTACAGAAAATTTTGTATTTATAGTAATTACAATTTCGGGTTGCTTATGTACGCCGAAAAACTTTCCCGGATCCCACTTCCCATTCTTATTATCGTCGTACAATATGCGAAGGTCATAATCACCGGGATTATATAACTTCCGTTGCCATTCAGTTCCTGTAAGAGGTGAAGATTCTATTATTTTATCATTTTGTACAATCTGCAACACCGGGTTTTTAGTTAAGTCAAGGTTTTTAAAACGAACCCTCACACTGCCATAATCTTCATTTTTTTTAGTTGAGAATTTAATGGTATCATTTTTAGCTAATGTAAGACCCGCAGTGTCTGTAAAAGCATCTTTCCTTATTAATAAATTAAAATCAGTATTGGGTGGCCAGTTATAAACAATAGTAAAGCGGGTTTTATTGGTATCGGCAACAATAGTGTAATTGTTTACAGGTGTAAAATCTTTACCTGAAAGAATTATTTTAGTCGTATCGAATATTTTTATTGGCTGACTAAAAGTAAGTTCAAGGTTATTTAACAAGCCCTGGCTGCCCGATTCCAGATTATTTTGAAACCGAAGCTGTTTTTCCTGTTTATTCTTTTCTTTTGAATTTGCATTTTGAGGTTTAATGGTTTTAGCAGCAGTATCCTTTTTTGCTAACTGATATGCATATAATGTGACAGGGGTATTTTGTGTTGTTTTTATTGCCGAATCTGCAAAAGCAAAAGGTTTGGTAGTATCATCGTAATGGCGGGAAAATTCATTTGGGATTGCATATAAAGCAAAAGTGCCTGCAGGTAAATTTTTAAAATTAAAAGTACCTTTTCCATCAAGTTTTGTAATGTAACGGGGTTTTTCTTTTGCTACGACACTGTCATCAAAATTACGATGAAGCACGACAATCAAAGTAGAATCAATTTTGCCTGTTTCCGCCATTATTACTTTCCCGGAAAATGTGTGTTGATCAAGAGTTCTTCCGGTTGAAAAAACGTAAGTAAATTCTTTATAAACATTGCCTTCGTTTACATCTCTGAGTGCATTTCCGAAATTGATAGAATATGTAGTGTTCGGCTCTAACGTATCTTTTATTTTAATGGTTACGGTTCTCAAATGAGAAGATATAATGGGTACATTATTAGGAGTCGGTGAAACCAAAACATTTTCAAATGCATTTTGAATTTCTACAAATTCATCAAAATTTAAGGTAATGCGATTGCCGGTAAAGTTAGTGGCAGAGTCTTTTGGAGCGGCAGCAATTAAAACCGGCGGAAGACTGTCTCTCGGCCCCCCGACCGGGGGAATAATATTAGCGCAACCCAAACTGCTGATAATAAAGATTGAACTTATAAATATTATAAAAAGAGAAAAATATATTGAAATGTTTTTTTTCATTACTGTCACTGTTCTCTGCAAACATAACAGCAATTATTTGTTGCTTAATTGTATTTACATGATTTATAGGATATTTAGGAAATGCAGGATTTTAATTTTGATTTTTTTGGCTTTTATGCATTTTGTGCAAATACTTCTGCAAAGTACCTGCTGTGCCATTGCAACTCCTTTAATTTATATCAGTGGCACTCTTGCCTAGAGTTTTAATTTTATTTAAATAATCAATAATTTCTGTATCGATTTTATGCGGGTATAAATAATCTGTTGCTTTGGCTATTGTCATTGCAAGCCGCCTGAATAAATTTGAAGTTGCAAAAAGGGCATTCCAGTTTTCTTCTGTCTCACTGCCGGCAAATGTCTTTTCTAATTCTCTCCACGTTTCAACATCTAAATATTTTTTAAAAAATCTGCCGTTTTTATCTGTAGTTATCTGCCAATCATGTTGCGCACCTATATACCATTCTATAATCTTTTGGAGGTATGAGAAGCGAATAATGCTGTCGAGCATATATTTAGCATAAAAGAGTTCATTGCGCCAGAGGCTTTTTGCTACATATGTTGTGTCCCACCAAAAGTCGGTTACGATTGCTGAAAACTCTTCTTTTGATGGCTTTGTTATAACAAAAGAATTGTAAGCCGGTGATTTGAGGTGTAAAGTTATTTTGTCTTTGTCTAAAAGTACCTCGTAACCATTGTCTAAATGTTTGGGAAGCTCAATTTGAACGTTACTCTGTTTAAAATCTTCTATTGAATAAATTCTGAAGTCAATACGAACATAATCCTTATAAATGACCATTCGCAGTGTGAAGTCATCATTTGTATGTATTATTATCAATGGCTCTCCAAAAGCGGAAAGCCATTTTTCATCGTCAAGAAAATTACTTAAGTTATTTACAACTATCTCAATGTCGTAGTCTGAAAATAAATCTGCTATCGCATTAGGGTCAGCCCTGGAACCTGTCAATATAGCTGCCCGTACGTCCTGGTTTTTCTCGGCCCAATTTATAATTTCTTTTAGGACTTCATCTGGTTTTCTCATAAATGTCAGCGGTGATTGCAACCACTAAGGCTCAAAGACGCAAAGTTTAGCAAAGTTTTCTTCGCGCTGCTTATCGTCTTGGAGTCTTTGTAGCATTGAGCTACTTTTTCATTGAAGGTAGAGAATTTTAAGATAAAGCAGGATATTCGAGAGCGGCAAAAGGGGTTCGAACCCTCGACCCTTAGCTTGGGAAGCTAATGCTCTGCCAACTGAGCTACTGCCGCTTATTGATCTTAAAGGTAAAAAATATTTATAAATCTAAAAGTTTCCCGCAGAAATAAACAATTTTCCAATTGTACGCAGCAGTTTACACAGCTTTTATGAGATAATAATTCGTTTTCCCTTTTTGCACAAACAGATACTTTTCATGTATAAACAAAGACGTATTAACCTTTGCAGATACGTCTGATACTTTTTGTTTATTCAGACTTACACCACCGCCTTGCACCATTTTTCTTGCCTCACCTTTACTGGAAAAAACAGAGGCTTCTGCTAAAAAAGTGACGATATCAGCATTTGCAGAGGTTATTTTTTCTTTACTTATTTCAACAGCAGGAACACCAGTGAGTACTTCATCCAACTCGTCCTGAGAAAGTGATCCAATGATTTGTAAAGTGTCTTTGCTAAATAATAGCTCTGTAGCCTGTATAGCTTTTGCAAGAGCATCTTTCCCATGGACAAAAGCAGTTATTTCTTCTGCAAGTTTTTTTTGCAGTTTGCGCTGGTATTCACTTCCCTCGTGTTGAGTTAATATATCATACACTTCTTCCCTGTTTAAAAAAGTAAATATTTTTATATAACGGGCAGCATCTTCATCCGAAGTATTTAACCAAAACTGGTAAAATTCATACGGGGAAGTTTTTGAGGCATCGAGCCAGATGTTTCCTTTTTCACTCTTTCCAAATTTGCTTCCATCTGCTTTTGTGATGAGGGGACAGGTAAATGCAAAGGCCTCTCCGCCTGCTTTTCGGCGAATAAGTTCAGTGCCGGTTACAATATTTCCCCACTGGTCGCTGCCGCCCATCTGCAATTTGCAGCTTTTATGCGTGTACAGGTAAAAAAAATCGTAGCCCTGCACCAGTTGATAAGTAAATTCTGTAAAGCTCATACCCGTTTCGTCTTCCACTCTTTTTTTTACACTGTCCTTAGCCATCATATAGTTTACAGTGATGTGCTTACCAACATCACGAATAAAATCGAGAAAAGAAAAATCTTTAAACCAATCGTAGTTATTGGCAATCTCAGCGGCATTTGGCTTAGCGGCATCAAAATCAAGATATTGCTCAAGTTGTTTTTTTACACCTGCCACATTTTGTTGCAGCACTTCTTCGCTAAGCAGGTTTCTTTCCTCACTTTTTCCGCTTGGATCACCTACCATTCCTGTTGCTCCGCCTACAAGCGCAATTGGTTTGTGCCCGGCTTTTTGCAAATGAACAAGCAATAATATAGGTACGAGACTGCCAATGTGCAAACTGTCAGCAGTAGGGTCAAAACCTATGTAGGCGGTAGTCATTTCTTTTAATAACTGCTCTTTAGTCCCCGGCATTATATCCTGTATCATTTCGCGCCAGCGTAATTCATCTATGAGATTCATGTATTTTTTATGCTTTGGGCAAAAGTAAATCAGAAAGCCCTAACTGGTCTGCTAAGAAAGCTAACGGCGAAATATTTATAAGCTGTTGATTTTACACATGTTTTTGGTTTTAAAATCTTTATACTTCAGAACCTCAGTAATTCTAAAGAGGTGAGCTCGCTAAAAAAATATAATCTATCACGAAAAGTGCAATTAGGAAAAATACGCAATTATTTATAGAGTTACAGGCATAGGAAATGGCGGTTGAGAAGACTTTAATAAATTAGTTATTAAAAAAAGATTATGCTTTTTCTTTTTCAAGATTAAAATATGTTGATAGACTTTTGATTCAAATATGTATCATTGTAATTATAAAACCTGATTGTCATAATAGCTTTATATGCTACCATTAATATTGAATTTACCAGGTATACATAAAAAGAGCATTAACTATAATGGCTGGTGAAATACTTTTATCGCTATGCATCCCCACTTATAACAGAGGCACTTATCTTGAAAAATGCTTAGAAAGCATAGTAAGACAAGTAGGAAACAATGATGAGGTAGAAATTGTAATCTCAGATAATGTGTCTGATGATAAAACAAGTGAAATAGCAGTTTCTTACGCAACTGAATACAGCAATGTCAGGTATTTCAGAAATGATAGTAATATAGGTGGTGATAAAAATTTTATTAAAGTATTAAAACTCGGAAACGGAAAGTATTTAAAGCTATTAAACGATTATGTAGAATTTAAAGAAGGCTGTGTATTAAAAATGCTGGAAATAGTAAAGAACCATGTAGAAAATAAGGAAATACTTTTTTTTGCAAATGGTATATCATATCTGCGAAAGAAAGATTTTTACTATTCAAAAGATCTTGATGAATTTTTAAGGGTTTGTTCTTTCCACAGTCAATGGATAGGAACTATTGGATTTTGGAATGATGATTTTAAGACCATGATGAGTTATTACCAGTTTAAAACAAAGAGCTTCTTTCAAACCGAGCTATTATTTGAAAACTTTAATTTGAGTAAAAAGGCGGTAACGTATACCAGAAAAATATTTATTTCTAACCAGGTACAGAAAAAAAACTCAGCTTTTAACTTCTTTGATGTTTTTATCAATAGTTATTTTAATACTATTATTGCCGGTCTTAAAAATGAAAAAAGAATTTCGAAGAGTACTTATCAGAAAGATAAAAACAGGTTTTTTACTGACTGGGTTTTTAACTGGTATAAAAAAATTAAAATAAAAAAGAATTCTAATATTGAAATTAACGATAAGGGTGCCGAATCAATAATCTTTAACACCTTTAAGTATAGTCCCATATTTTACCTGTACTTGCTCTATTTACCCTTTTACATGATTGGTTTCTATTTCAAAAAAATCATAAAATACTTTAAGTCAAAACGATCTTTCTAATAAAAAAATTCTAAAATTTTCCCATTAAGTTTTATCTTTTTTTAAAATTGTTTTTGACAAACTGCTTCTAAGCTTTTCGCATCTCAATGATTTTATAAATAATTATTTAATCTGTTTTGATAATATTTGCAAATAACCTTTTAAATGCATTTTTTATTTAGAATACATCTCTTTACTTCATGGTTCAGCATATAAATTAAAAATATAAAGTGGATACCGCTAACTCTTCATATTACCAATTATCCATTTCCCCAAAAAAAGAGCCTTCAAAACTTGTTTCAATTGTACTTGCTACGTATAACGGCGAGAAATATTTAGCCAGTCAACTTGAGTCTCTTTTTCAGCAAACTTATTCAAATATTGAGATTATTGCTATTGACGATTGTAGCAGTGACAAAACAGTTGAAATATTACAGGAACATGCTAAAAGGCATGACAACATGAAGGTTTTTGTGAACGATGTAAATCTTGGATTTGTAAAAAACTTTGATAAAGGGTGCAGTTTGTCGAAAGGTGATCTTATAGCGCTTTGTGATCAGGATGACTATTGGCATTGTGATAAAATAAAAAAAATGGCAGAAGCGATAGGAGATGCTCCTATGATATACTGTGACTCATTTGTATGCGATCAAAAACTGCAGGAGACAGGGAAAAAAGTTTCAGATATTGTAAACTGTCAGCTTTTTGATAATTGCTTGCAACAAGCAATATTCTGCAGAATATATGGTCATGCGACTCTTTTTAAAAAAAATCTTTACGAATGTGCTCATCCGTTTCTCAAGGTTATTCCGCATGACTGGTGGTTATCATATTTAGCAACATTGCATGGAGTAATTAAGTATTTACCAGAACCTTTAGTTTTTTATCGTCAACACTCTTCTAATTTATTTGGTGTTGTAGGAGTAAAAAGAAATAAGAATAAACAGGAAAGCAAGACAGAGAAAAACCGTTTGAAAAAAAATAAGATCCGGGCAAGAATAAAAGCTTTTTATAACGCTTGCCCCGATCATTTGATTAAAGAAAAAAAGGTATTATTAACCCTCGTAAAAAGCTATGAAAGTTTTTCTTTGATAAATAACTTTCGCCGGTTAATTGTTTTTTTACGTTATCGTAATACTTTACTTATTGTGAAAAAGCATTCTTCGTTACACAGGTTTTTCTTTTGTTTTAAAATGTTTGTAAAAATTAAGTAATGAACAAATTTTATTTGTTCAGCCTGTTTTTTTTTGTAAAACGATTGAAGAAATTGTTTGAATACAATTTTTTTTAATTATAATTAAAAATTAAATTTAGCTACTCTTTGTTTTGTCATTTACTTGTATCTAATCTTTTCATAGGTTCTTTTTCAGCTGCTGCTTTATCAAGGGCATCTTTTAACCATATTGGGTTCACTTCATCAATGCAATGACAGGGCATCTTATTGCCTTTACAGTCAGTACAAGCGTTATGTAATACAAACACCTGTGCTTTTGCTCCAAGCGGCGCCCATCTGCCGGGATGAATTGGCCTGATTGGAGGGTAAATGCCAAATGCATTTTTACCTAAAGCGCCAGCGAGGTGTATAGGACCTGTTCCGCTTGCAATCAGTCCGTCACATGCAGCAATAAAAGAAACAAATTCTTTTAGATTCATCATACCTGTAATGTCAGTTACTTTTTCTCCTGCCATATCAAAAATTGGCTGCAATAATTCCCGCTCTTTTTCCACTCCCGATATAAATATTTTATATTCAGTTGTATCAAGAAGATTGATAAGCTGTATAAAGTTTTTCAATCCCCATTCACGCCCATTTCCCTGTGACTTTGGATGCAGGATGAGATTATATTTATGGTGATCAATTAAAGAGGAAAAATTTTCAGATAGTGGTTGAATGTTGTCTAAATCAAATAATTGCCCTGCTTCATCAAGCGAAAAATTCCGGGTAATTCCAAAGGGCTCTAATAGCTTCAGGTTCAGTTGAGCTTCGTGGAGTGATGAATTTTTGCGGCTAAGTTTTACTAACTTATTACATGTTATCCAGTGATAAATGCGGTTAGTAGTTCCTATTCGCAAGGGTATTTTTAATTTTTTAGCCCGCATTGCAATTGCAGGAACAGGCAAAACATGCAAAATTGCTTGTGGCTTTTCACCCAAAATCTTTACATTCCGGTGCATGAAATCATCTACATCTATAAACTCGTCTACATTTTTACATGCTTCTATAACTGGCCGTGTATAAGCCTTGCCCATAAAGCCAATTTTCATTTCAGGAAAATATTTTTTTAAAACTGTTGCGACCGGTAAGGTTAACACAACATCTCCTATACTGTCAGTGCGGCTAATAATTATGTTGTTTGGAATAAAATTCAACTGCGTTTTTATTTATATTTTCTAAGCCCTTTGTCCTATTCAAACTCTTCAATAAACCTGTAAAGATTAAATTTATTTTGGTTCTCTGTTTCTGCTTTAATCTTCTTAAAAAGATTTTCTTTACTAATGTTGCTCATCCTTTTTGCCTGAAGAAGATGATAAGCTTTTTCAGTAAGAAGCCAATAGTGTTTATCAGGACTTTTATTAAAAAGCTTATGTAATTTTATTTTTCCAAATAAAACATCTATCCCTACATTTTCGGGCGCAACTGTTTTTACAACAGGCACTTCACGGGAAGAAATGTGGCGGGCAGGATAAAGGATTCGTTGAAGATTTCTTACAAAGGTATCTGCCCCGGGACGGTCTGCTTTATTTACAACGAAAATGTCACCTA
>JAABUS010006218.1_pt1 | contig 14725 bp, 11 predicted proteins | sample 5560161 | NCBI WGS metagenome assembly JAABUS01 (sample SAMN10711885, study PRJNA513376) | rock metagenome | isolation source: Antarctica rocks | place: Antarctica: Victoria Land, Trio Nunatak nord | collected 2016-01-04 | reverse complement strand
GTCAGGGCGGGGATCGGGCCAGGCCGGGGCGGCTCGGGCGGCTCAGCGGCGCAGAACTCGGCGGCCAGGACGTAGACTGCGACGAGGACGGTCTCCAGATCGGGCATGGCGGGGCTCCAGGCGGCAACGCGGGGGACAAGCACCCTGACCCTACCGGCTGGAGACCGTCTGTGCTACCCCCGCCCAACTGCCACCAAGCGTTTTAGGGCCGGGCTGCGCCACAAGGCGCCATGACGCCGCCAACCAGCACGTCGCCTGACCACCGGACTATTTCCGCAATCTCAATCATGGCCGGGACCAAACGATCGACCGAGACCGAACGATGGATGCAACCTCAATCATGGCCGGGACCAAACGGCCGACCATTACCGGGGTCATTCCGCGATCTCCATCAGAGCCGGGCATCGCCGTCAGACGAACGGCGTCAGGAACTCCCGCGGCATGAGGGCGCGGGAGACGATCCGGACATCGCCGATCCAGCCGTAGAAGCCCTGACCGTACGCGTTGTTCGACCCGGTCCCGCCGAGGACGAACGGCTTGCCCATCGTGGTGATGCCGCGCGATTCCTGGGTCGGGTTGCGGGCGATCCTCGAGCCGTCGATGTAGATCACCGTCCGGTGGCCGTCATTGACGACGGCGATGTGCATCCAGCGGTCGAGCGGGAGGGCGTGGCTCCAGGAAGTCGGGTCGACGTCGGCGTTCCGCGGGTAGACGACGTACTGGAGGAACTGCTCTGGCGACAGATTGATACTGCACGTCGGCTCGTCCTGGGAGTAGCCGCTGGTCTTGCCGGCGTCGCCGTTGCGACCCTCCCAGCTCAGGAGGCCCATCCAGGCGTGGCGCTCGTCGTACGTCGCCGGGATCTTGACGAACGCCTCGATGGTGTAGCCCTCGTCGAAGGTCTGGCTGTTGAGCGGAGCGTCGGCACCGGTCCGCAGCAGGGCGCCACGAGCAGGCGACTGGCCGCCGCCGAAGCGCAGGCTGGCGTGGGCCGGCTGGCCGTCGTGGTGCTCGGCCGACCAGGTCAGCGCGATCGGGCCGCTGTTCGGCAGCCGCTGGACGGTGAGGTCGTTCCCGTTGCCGGAGAGGTCCCGGGCGACGGTGCCATCGGGGACCGCGCCACCGCCGGGCGTGGCGAGTCCGGCATTGTCGAAGCGCCAGTAGGCCTCGGTGCCGTCCAGCAGCACGGCGGCGGGCGGGCGGGTCGCGGGCAGGATTTCCGGCGCGAACCCGGCGAAGCGCTCCCGGAAGGGCAGCTCGACGGTGAAGCGCTCGATCGGGCCGCTCAGCTCGGCTGTCTCGGCTTCGAGCGGGGCCGGGGTGCCGGCGGCGCGTTCCTTCAGCCAGGGCGAGAAGGTCTCGACGTCGATCACGTTCCGGGCGAGATCGAACGTGTAGAGCCGGATCATGCCGGCGCCGCCGAAGTAGCGGTCCTGGTAGTTGGTGATGTGCGCGTGGACGGCGTTGCCGGCGTCGTTCGTCAGCACCGTCCGGCCCGTCGGCCAGTAGTGGCCGTTGATCGTCAGGAAGATCTGGTCGTTGGCGCGGACGAGACCGTCCCAGAGCATCGTGCCGTGCTCGGACAGCTCGGCGACGCCGTCGTTGCCGGCGGAGACGAAGTCGTGGGTGGTCAGGATGACCGGAAGTTGGGGATGCGCATCGATCACGCCCTGGGCCCAGTCGATCGTACCGGGCGTCACGCGCCAGTCCAGCGCGAAGATGAGCCACTCGCGGTCGCCGGCGGTCAGGATATGATACGAATTGTAATCACCCGGCGCGGCACCCTGGAGGGTCGGAGAAATCGCGAACCGGTCCGGTCCGAAGGCGCTCAGCCAGGCGGTCGGACCGCGCTGGTCGTTGGTCGAGCCATCGACGTCGTGGTTGCCGGCGAGGACGCTGTAGGGGATCTGGTTGTCGATCAGCCAGAAGGTCGCGTCGGCCAGGCCGATCTCGAGATCACTGCCATGCTCGACGACGTCGCCGATCTGGGCCATGAAGACGATGTTGCGGGCGTCGCGCTCGCGGATCAGCCAGGCGAAGGTGGTCTCCAGCGGCTCGGGGATGGAGCTGTCCTCGTCGTAGAGGTACTGGGTGTCGGGCAGGACGGCGATGGTGAACCGCTGGTTGGTCGGGTCGACCTCGATCTGCCGCATCGGGCTGCTCGCCGAGGCGGGTGCGGCGTGGAAGCCGGGGACGCCGGCGGTGGCCGCGCCGGCGACCGGGGCGATGAGGGCGGTCCGCAGCAGGGTGCGGCGGCGGACGGTGCGTGTCTCGGGCTGATCGGGCCGATCGGTCATCTGGTGACATCTCCTTCGTGCGCGCCACCAGGCGGGACGGCGCAGGCAGCCTAGCGGTTGGCGCACGCGGAGGTGTCAACACTTTGTGGTAATCGGGAACCAGATGGCGCGATGCCGGCCGACGGGGCCCCGGGATGCGCCTTCGGTCGGGACCGGGCGGGGTTACAGCAGCGCCCGGACACCCGGCACTGCCCAGCCGCCGAACCGGCGCAGACTGGTGAGCAGCAGGCGCAGACCGAAGTACGACAGGGCGACGCCGGAGATCGCGTCGACCCAGCGGAAGAGTCGGGGGCTGGCGAACCGGCGCCCCCAGGAGACGACCGCCGAGATGGCGACCGACCAGACGACGGCGCCGATCAGGAATGCGACGAGCAGCAGGCCGATCTCGCCCGGCGACGGGTCGCCGAGGGTCGCGAGCAACCCGCCGCCCAGCCCGGACCAGAACGCCAGGTCGGCGGGGTTCGCCAGCGAGAAGGTGATCCCGACGACGATCGGCCGTCCGACCCGCGCCGGCGCGGCATCCCCCTCGGGGTGCGGCGCGTAGGCGCTCCGGAACGAGTTGCGGGCGAGGGAGAACAGGAAGCCCGCTCCGACGAGCCCGAGGAGGATCTCGACCGTGTCGAACCGGATCAGGAGCGCGGCGCCGGTGAGACCGAGCGTGGCCCAGACCATATCACCGAGGGGGGCTCCACCCTGGATCTGGATCGCGGGGCGGAAGCCGCCGGCGAGGCCGCGCCTGATGCACTCGGTGTTGACCGCGCCCGGAACGGCGGCGTAGGCGAAGCCCAGCGCGATCCCGGTCAGGACGACCATGACGACGTCACTCATCTCGATCGCTTTCGTTCTCAGTCGCCGATGACGTACGAGTCGGGTGCCCGCCCGGATTGTCGCAGAGCCGACCTGACGTCTGAACCATGCCGGAGCGCGGCTCCGGCATTGGGAGTGAGCCGGTGGCAGCCATCGCCGAATCCAATGTCCTTCAGCCGGACCCTTCAGGGCCGGTGACGGAGAGCCCAATGGCGACCCAAAAGTGCCGCGCTGGGGTATTTACAACCGGACGGGCGGCTTCTATCGTGGTGCGATCATCGGGCGTGTCTCACTCCCTGTCGCCGAACGGGAGGTCTGAGGCCAGTGACGGAGGAGGGAGGCGACCGGGCCAGTCTTCCCGGAGCCCGGTCCAGATGGATTCGGGAGCGATCGATCGGTTCGATACGGTTCGTTTCATTCATAGGCGAGGACAGCAGCCATGTACGAGATCATTCCGCTCTTCTCCGGCGTCGTCATCGGCTTCCTGCTCGCCCGGTTCGCTCCCCGGAGCACAACCATGCGGACCGGCGTCATCACCGTCGCGGCCGTCGTCATCGGGCTGTTCGCCGCCTGGCTGAGCGGGGAGCTGGCCGAGAGCTGGGCGTTCGCCCTGTTCGACGGCGCGCAGGTCGTCGTCGCGGCGGTCCTGACGATCTGGATGGTCGTCCGCTTCGGCCTCGGCAGCCGGGCGGCCCGGACACGCTGACGTCCCGCCGCATCGATACCTGACGCAGAGACGCCGGCCCCTCAACAGTGGACCGGCGTCTGTGCGTTCGAATGGCGATCGGCCAGTTCCCTGACCGCCTGGTCCAATTCAGCGAGCGGCCGCTCCACCCTCTCGATGAACTACGCCTCGGGTGTCGCGTTCCGGCCGGCGACGGCCTCCGCCAGGAAGATCGTGACGCTCGTGGCATCGCCGTCAGGCGCGAGATAGGCGACGCCGGAGAAGCCCGAGTCCGCGACGGCCGGCAGGCCGAACGCGAGCGAGCCGTCGTCCGCCACGGTGCCGCCGACAGCGCCACAGGCGATCGGGGCGGCATCGTCGTTCTCATCGAAGACGACGACGACATGATCCTCGGCGAGCAGGTCGTCCAGCGACACGTCGACGCTGCTGAACGATGTCTGGACCGGGGAGAAGGCCGCCGCGCCCTGCTCGTCACCCTGCGGAGCGGCAACGCTGGTCAGGTCCGCGATCGAGTCGCCGAAGTCCTCGGTGTCGCAGGTCCCGGCGTAGATGCCGGCCTGACTCCCAATCGTTTCGACGGTCGGCTCAGTCGCCGGCGCGGTGGTTGGCTGATCGGTCGGTGCCGTGGTGGCCTCAGTGGTCGGTGCCGTAGTCGCTTCAGCCGTTGGCTCCGTCCCGGCGCCCTGATTGATCACGACTGTCACGGTGTTGGTGATGCCGACCGGTCCGGACCCGGTGCCGGGGTCGTTGATGTTGATGACATGACGGTCGTTTGGAGACCTGGCAAAGGTCAGCAGGACGGACCCGCCGGCGCCCACCGGCTGGGAGTCCAGAATCTCTCCCGTGACGCCGTCGTAGAGTTGATACGTCTCTGACCCGGCCACGGACGGCGTCACACCGTCAAGGGCACCCGCGTCGATCAGATACGTGTAGGCCGCCTGAAACCGTGAGTCGGCGGGATCGTCCGCAACGACCGAGACAACGGAAATGCCTCCGACTCCGGCGGCCTGCCCCGACGCACGTTGGGCATGGTGGCCGACCAGGATGACGGCCATCGCCATCCCGAGAACCGTCAGGACGCGAACGAGCGAGTGTGTTCGTCGCATAGGACCATGACTCCCTTGCCGACCACGCCGCGCTCCCCATGGAGCGTCATCGGACGGGTCGCAATGGTCAGGACGCATAACGAACACCAATCGTTTCGGTCAACCGCGACATCCATTCGTCGACCGATGCGTCAGGGTCGAACCGCATGACGGGCGACCTTCGCACTCCGCTGATCTTCTCGATTCCGACCGTGACGATGACCCGGATCTGGTCGCGACTGCCGTACCATGTGCAGGGACCGCCCGGGCAGCGGGTCGGCCTGGCTCGGGATCAGGGGTGCTGCGTCCCCTGCGCCTCGACATGGACGCTGTAGAGCGACCGGCTGGCGACCATGAACAGCCGGTTCTTCTTCACCCCACCGAAGCAGAGGTTGGCGCAGGTCTCCGGCAGGTGGATCATGCCGAGCAACTCGCCGCCGGGGCTGTAGCAGTGGACGCCTTCGAAACCGGCCCCACCGCCGCTGGCCGCGGCCCAGACATTGCCGTCCCGGTCGGCGCGAATCCCGTCGGAGCCACCCGGTCCGCTCAGGTCGACGAAGACCCGGCCACTCGTGGGCGACACCCCGTCGAGGTCATAGACCCGGATCTGGTCGACGTCGACGACGTAGAGCCGGGATTCGTCGGGGGAGAAGCAGAGGCCGTTGGGCCGATCCATGTCGATGATGACCGGCTCGCCCACGCCCGTGCCGGGATCGATGCGGTAGACGGCGCGGGGCAGTGCCTCAGACGCCCGGTCGCCCTCGTAGTGGCCGGCGATGCCCCAGCCCGGATCGGTGAACCAGACCGCTCCGTCGGAGTGGACCACGACGTCGTTGGGGGCGTTCAGGGGCTTGCCGTCGTGGCGGTCCATCAGGATCGACATGGTCCCGTCGTGTTCGGTCCGCGTCACGCGCCGGGTGAGATGCTCGCAGGTGACGAGGCGACCCTGGCGGTCACGGGTGTTCCCGTTGCTGTGGCAGGACGGCTGCCGGAAGGTGGTCACCGCGCCGGTGGACTCATCCCAGCGCATCATCCGGTTGTTGGGGATGTCGGAGAACAGCAGGGAGCGGGCGTCGCCGAACCAGACGGGGCCCTCCAGCCAGCGCCCGCCCGTCCAGAGCCGCTCGACGAGGTCGTTCCAGACCATGAGTGCCCGGAATCGCTCGTCGATGACCTCGATGGCCGGGTCGGGATACCGGACGATCGTGCGGTCGCGCATCCAGGCCGTCGCGGGGGTGCGGTCCTCATGCTGTGGGTCCATGCGTGGCGGTCTCCCGTGCGGTCACTGACTAGCCGCGGCCGATGAACGGCATCTTCGTCGCCATCACGGTCATCGTCGCGACATTGGCGTCGAGGGGGAGGTCGGCCATGTAGCGGACCGCGCGGCCCACCTCGGCGACGTCCATCAGCGGCTCCTCGCGAACGCTGCCATCCGGCTGGGCGGCGCCGGCCGCCACCCCGCTGCCCATGTCGGTCGCGGCATTGCCGATGTCGATCTGGCCGCAGGCGATGTCGAAGGCGCGGCCGTCGAGCGCGGTCGATCGCGTCAGACCGATGATGGCGTGCTTGGTGGACGTATAGGCGATCGAGCGCGGCCGGGGAGCGTGGGCCGAGATCGAGCCGTTGTTGATGATCCGGCCTCCCCGGGGTTGCTGCCGCCGCATGACGCGGAACGCCTCCCGGGTGCAGAGGAAGGCGCCCGTCAGGTTGACCGCGACGACCCGGTTCCAGGTCTCCAGATCGAGGGCGTCGAGGTCGACCGCGGGGGCGCCGATGCCGGCGTTGTTGAACAGGAGGTCGACCCGGCCGTGACGGGCGACGGTCCCGTCGAACAGTGCCCGGACGCTGTCCTCGTCGGTGACGTCGGTCGGGACCGCCTCCAGGTGACCGGTCAGCTCGACACCGGCCGCGACCGTCGCGTCCAGCGCGGCCCGGCGCCGGCCCGCCAGCACGACGGTCCAGCCCGCCCCGGCGAGGGCGTGCCCGACCGCCGCTCCGATCCCGCTGCCGCCTCCCGTAACGATGGCGATCCGTGGTGGCGTGGCGGACATGCGAACTCCTGACGATCGATGCGGACGCCGCCTCGGCGCGGCGCCTCGCCACAGGGTTGGTCGGTCCAACTAGCCGACCGGGCGGATCATCGCACAGCCGATCAGGCCTCGGGCGTCTCCTCAGCGCCCGAGAGGTTCTCGGCCAGGAAGACCGTCACGCCGGTCCGATCGCCGTCCGGCGTCAGGTAGGCGATCCCGGAGTAGCGCGACTCCCCGACCAGCGGCAGCCCGAGGGCCAGCGATCCGTCATCGGTGACGATTCCGCCGATTGGCCCACAGACCAACGGCACCGTATCGTCGTCCTCATCGAACACGACGAGGACATGGTCTTCGGCGAGGATGTCGTCCAGCGGCAGATCCAGTGTCGTGACGGATGTCTCGACGGCGGAGGCGCCTTCGGCCCCCTGCGCGTCGCCGTCCGGTGGGCGGACATTGGTCAGCGTGGCGACGGGCTCGTCGGTGAAGTCGCTGTCGCAGTCGCCGCCGTAGATGGCGGCGGTGCTGCCGTCGGTCTCAGCGGTGACCTCCGTCGCGGAGCCGGCCGGCGATGCGCTGACCGCGGCATTGGTCGCCACGTTGTAGAAGGTGACCCCGCGATACTCAGTGCAGTTTCCAGCGAGAATCGGATTCTCTCGTGGTTCATACTCATCCGGGATGGTCGTGACGTCCTCAGTGAATACCAGCGAGTAGTCAGGACAGTACGGGAGGCTCTGGAAATCGCAGGCGCCAGCGGCCGTCGTGCAGGAGTCCAGCACGGTCCCATCCTCAAGCGATGCCACCACCTGTACGCCTTCCACCGCTTCACAGTCACTCGGGAACGGGCGATCGGTCGCTGGAGCTCGGGGACCGGGATCGGTGTCGCAAAGGTAGGTGTTGATGAACCCGTCGGGGATCGACTCTGGGCTCGACGGGTTGCGCGATGGCACCTGATCCAAGACGCTGAAGATGCCGACGTTTCCTGCCGCCGATCCGCCGGTCGACCCTGAATCGGCGTCCGGAGCGATAAAGAGCACATTGTTTTGGGTAAGTACATAGCCGTCCGGGACCGTGGTCGGGTCCTGGCTTACGATTACCGTGACTCCGTAGTTCACGGGGAAGGAGCAGGACGCCGACGGGGCTCCCTGGTAGGTCGTTAGTTCGGTGACGCAGCTACCGATGACCGAACCCCCTTCGCTCGTGAACAGGATGGTCGCCCCCGGAAGTGCTTCACAGGTGAAGTCGACCGTTTCATTGGGAGAGGCGTCGCAGATCGAACTGATAACTACAACGGCGTATTGACCCGAAGAGTCACCCTGAGCAGTAGTCGACACGGAGAGCGGAGCGAGAAGACCGACGAGGAGGGCGAACAGACCGAAGCCACGGAGCAGCGCAAAGAGGGTCCGCATGAACTTCTCCGACATGAGAGGGGGAATACCGGCGAACCCGGCCGGGAGAGTGTAACGATCAGACTCCAGAACGGCACGCGAACGACGGGATGCGGATTGGAAATGCGTACGTTGGGTAGTCAGATGCCAGAAACGACCGCCTGGAATCTCGTTCTCCGCGGAACGACAAGAGCGGGCTGACGGGGTCCGTCAGCCCGCTCTTGTTTGGCTTGTCGCCCGGATGCCCTTCGCCTGAACGAAAGCCGTTTACGCGACGCGACGCCGGAGCAGCATAGCGCCGATACTCAGAGCCAGTACGCCGGCCAGCAGCGCCACCAGGCCCGGCCAACCGCTCGACGACGCCACGCCGGTGCCGGTATTGGGCAGGGTGACGGTACCCGTGCCGCCGGTGCTTGGTCCGGTGCTCGACCCGGCACCAGCCCCACTCCCGGCGCCGGACCCGGTAGTACCGTTGGTCCCGGCAGCGTCGCTCGCGGCAGCGGACGGCGCGGCCGTCGGCTCGACGGATGCCGGAGCCTCCTGCGACGAGGCATAGGTCACAGCCTGAAAGAACACCACCTCGCCCTCGGCCAGCTCGTACGCCTGGGATGCGCCAACGAAGCCGTCGACCGTCACGAAGAACAGGGCACCGTACTCGCCATCGAGGACGACGAGACCCGTCTCATCCGTAGTTCCCCGATCAATGGTGACGTTCGTGTCGAAATCCACCACATTGAAGGTGACGCCGGGGGCCACGACGCTCTCCGGCGGGACGAGCCCACTCGTCAGCTCGAGGCCGCCGGCCAGCGTGGCCGAGCCGGCCAGCGTGTCATCGGTCCCGATAAGCGCCTGGATCGTCACGACGCCCGGCGCGGGCGTGCCCGGCAAATCAACTGGTGCCGTGTCAGAGGGGCCTGGCGTCACCGAGGGAGCATCGGACGCGGTTCCTGCGCTTGGCAGACTGTCGCATGCTAAGCCGTCCGGTTCGTTGGGCGTAGCTTGGGAGAACGCGCCATCGAGATCATCCACATTCCGGTCGATGCTTCCGCCATCGCCGTTGAAGTAAGCCTGCGCGTCTTCCTGATACGTGAACTGGCCACAGTTGTAGTCGATGCCGTCGTTGCCCAGATCGACCTGCGCCGATACAGGACCCTCGACGGCAAACAAACCAATGACCAGGGCGATGAGCAAACTGATCGCCATTCCTATCCGCTGCATGCGGTGTCCTCCCCGCTGGCCCCGCGCTTCCCGCCACGGTTCCCAACCAGCGTCCATGGTCCTACACCGTATCCACGCTCACGGGCAGTGCCGCCATTAGCGTAGCTTCTCAGAGTGACCGGCAATGGGCGTCAGATGAGGCGGCGGCTGGTTGGTCGATTGGGGCACATGTTGCTGGATCAGCGGTCCCCGGGCGGGTCGCCGGGACGTCTCACCCAAAGACGCTCCGGACGAGCTGCTGTTCGACATCGAGCTGGGTCCACTCGTCGTCGTTGGCCCCGTCATAGATCAGCGCCAGCGGTCCGTCATAGCCGGCATCCTTCAGGACCCGCAAAGCCCGTCGGAAGTCGCCGGCGTCCGGCTCGCCGCCGGCAAAGCGGCACTTGGCGTGGCAGGTCTCGGCCAGCGGAGCGATCAGCGCCAGCTCGTCGTACTTGCCCGGTCCGTCCCAGTTCCCCAGATCGATCAGCAGCCCGACCTCGTCGCCCGTCTGGCGCAGCAGGGACTGGACGGCAGTCCCGTCCGGGAGGAGTACCTTCCAGTTCTCGGTCACGAGCCGGACTTCCGGGTGCGCCTGGGCGAGCCGGACGAGCCGCTGGGCACTCTCCCGCAGCCGCTCCGGTGTCGGTTCGGCCTGCCCGGCGACGACGCGGGCCCGGGTCGCCCCGAGCGCGACGGCGACGTCCAGCCACTCACCGATCCACGCCTCGGTCCGGTCGGCATTCTCCGGGTCGGTCAGGTCGCCGTCGTCGATCAGCAGGGTGTCCAGTTCGATCCCGGCCTCCTCCAGTGCGGCGCGGAGCTGCGTCAGGTACGCCGGGTCGCGGGAGGGGATGTGGAAGTGAACGATCTGGACCGCGTCGTAGCCGTGCGCCTTCAGTTCTCGGGGGAGATCGAGCAGGGCGATCCCGCCCGGTTCGGACGGCGCCTCCATGAACGGGCCGCCGAGCGTGGCCGAGTCGGGGGCGACGAACCGGCCGAGGGTGCGGTGCAGGGACCAGGTCGAGACCGTGCGCTTCATCCGAAAGGACTCCTTCGTGGGGAAGATGGGGCAATGTGTACTCAGGGATCATCGGTGCCAGAGATGCGTCCCGGCAAGTGGGCCACCTGACGGCCGGATCTCTCTGAATGTCTGTCCTGCACCGGAGCGAACGCTCGAGTCGGTCGCTGTTGGCTGCTGTTTGGACACCGAAACGCCAACCGCCGGGATACCTGCCGGGCATAGGCCAACCCGATGAAGCGGGAGCACCGGACAGAGCAGGTGCAGTCCTGACGGGCGACGAACCGCCGAAACGTCCGGTGTGCCATCTGCGACCGCCACCACCGCGTTCATGACCTGAGGGAACGGGGCCCCGCTGCGTCGTGTTGCCGCGCGCCAGGGATGACGGGCCGTAGCGGCCCGACCGATATTGTGCCTCGCCTACGGGAGTCAACAGGAGAGTCACCGGACGCCCCCGGTGCGCCTCGTCAGTGTGAGAGGCCGTCCCATGCCCGTCATCGGAGACCGTCTGAGCAGCCTCGTCGCGCGGGACTACGCCGTCGGCTATCCGGACGAATGCGTGCTCATCCGGGGCGGCTTCGGCGTCAACGATACCTATCGAGTCACCGTCGGGGATCAACGCTTCGTCCTGCGTGTGCAGTCCTCGCCGCCAACGAAGGGCTGGATCGCTGGCGATGGGGATCTTCGGTTCGAACTCGATCTGCTTGCACATCTCTTCCGGCACGGCGTTCCGGTCGCGACACCGTTGCCACGGATCAGCGGAGATTTGCTTGGGATCCAGATGGACGACGGGCAGGAGTTCTCCTACTCCCTGTTCGCATGGGCACCCGGCGAGGTTGTTCCAGATGACCGGCTCACGTCGGACCAGGCACGGCTGGTAGGGGAGACGCTGGCGAAGGTCCACCTGGCCGCTGATGCGTTCCGATCCGAGCATCCCAGGTATCGGCTCGACCTCGAGGCGCTGCTGGACAAACCGCTGATGAAGCTGGCGTCCACGCTCGAAGACCTTTCACCCGCTGATCGCCGGTTCGTCGAGGAACAGGTCTCGGACATACGGGGACGATTGGATACGTTCACACGGGGTCCGGACCTGTGGGGAATCATCCACGGCGACATCCATAGCCAGAATCTTCACGTCACCGATGACGGTTCGATCACCCTCTTCGACTTCGACCTCTGCGCCTACGGATGGCGAGCCTATGACGTCGCCTATTACTACACCCGGATCCCGGCGACAGTGAGGCAGTTCGCGTTGGACGGTTATACGTCGATTCGCTCCCTGAGCGACATCGAGCATGACCTGCTGCCCACCTTCGGTCGCGCGGCCTGGGTCTGGGAAGGTCTCAGGGCTCCGAACCTCGTGGCGCGACTCCGGGATCCGTTCCTTTGAGCGTGAATGCCGGGGCGAAGGCGCCAAACTCGTGCCGAATGTCAGGCCGCCCGAGACGCGCCACGTTCGGCGGTCACGGGCACATTCAAGGTGCGTGGGTGGTCTCAGTCGTGAATGTGAACCGCGGATCCCGCGGGAAAATTGGTGTCGTTGACCGACAACTGCGCTGCTACCTACGGCCAAAGACCTACCGTCAACGGCGATGCCTCCTTCGGCAGGAGCACGACCAGGGACCGCATCGCCCGTGTCATCCCGACGTAGACGATCCGGCGGCGGCGCTGCCAGACCTCGGCGGCCTCGGCGTCGGACAGGCGCTGGGTGGACGGCGGAAGCTCGACGTGGAGCCCGGCCAGCAGCACGATCGGAAACTCCAGCCCCTTGGCCGAGTGCAGCGTCGTGATCTTCACCGCCGGCGCCGACAGGTCCAGCTCGTCCTTGCGGGCGTACTCGGCCCGGATGCCGAGTCTCGTCAGCTCCCGGGCGACGATCTCACCGTAGCTCGCTGTCGGGACCAGGATCGCGACCCCGCCCAGCCCGACCCGCTCGGTCGCCGTCTGCTCCCGGATGTGCCGGGCGAGGGTGGCCGCGATCGCGTCCGTCGCGACCGTCTCCACGACCGGAGCCGGACCACGACGGGGGAACTGGTCGGCGATCCGGTCGGCCGCGAGGTCGTCATCGGTGGAGGCGATGTCATCGAGCGGCGCGGTCGGGTCCGTCGCGAGGTAGCGGCTGGCGGCGCGGACGATCTCGTAGGTCGTCCGGTGGGTCCGGGTCAGGTTGCCGCTCCGGCCCTGGAAGCGGAGGTCGGCGTGAATCCCCCGCCAGGTAAAGGACCCCCCGTAGATCGACTGGTTGGCGTCGGCCGTCAGGAACAGGCAGCTCCGCGCCGGGCAGAGCTCGGTCAGCAGCCGGATGACGGTCGGGTCGAGGTCCTGAACCTCGTCGACCAGGATCGCGTCGTAGGGCCTGGGTGCGGCTGGGTGCCCGGCCCGGACCAGCTCGACGGCCCGGCGGCGCATCATCTCCCATGTGACCCTGCGCTGCCCGCGGAGCAGCCCGTCGAGCTGCTCCCGGACTGCCCAGACGGCGGCTCGCTGCTCCCGGCGCAGGGGGACGCGCCGGCCGGTCCGCTCGATCCCCTGATAGGCGGCGAGGTCGGGCAGCTCCCGGGCGACGATGACCGACATGATCTCGGCCTCGAGGTAGGCGTCGCTCATCCGGCCGATCGGGCCCTCCCCGGAGGGGTGGCCAGCCGCCTGCCGCGCCTTCGGCATCAGCCTCGGGACGTCGGTCGAACTGGCCATGTTCGGTGCGCCGTCGGCCTGCCGGACGATTCGCATCGTGATCCGGTCAGCCGTCTCGACCTCCACGAGCCGGGCGTCGTCGCCCAGCGCCCGCCGGAGCAGTTGCCGTGAGGTCGAGACCAGCGCGTTGGTGTAGGTCGTGAACAGGATGCGGGGCTCCGCGACGCCCTCGGCCCGCAGCGCCGCGATGACCTTCGCGACGCGGCGGACGGCGATCGTCGTCTTCCCCGAGCCCGGCCCGCCCTTGACCATCACCGGCCCACCGGCGTTGACCGCCAGCCCGACCAGCCGCTCCTGGTCCGGATCGAGGTGGAGCAGGAGCTCGACGAGGTCGCCCTCGACGATCCGGTCCAGGTCGTCGACGGTCGTGACCTCCAGCGACGGTCCCGCGATCAACCGGTCGATGTCCGGGGACGTGGTGACGTCGAACAGGCTGTTCATCAGCTCGACCGGGATGTCGGCCTCGCTGAGCGCCGCGACGGTGTCAATGCCGATCAGTCGGGCATGGTACCGCTCGGGGACCTTGATCGCCGCCAGGAGCTGGACGTCGATCGCGCGGGTGAGCCGGTCGTCGTCTCCCTGAGTGACCGTGGTCGCAGCGGTCGGCGACGACTGGTCCGCAACGATTGCTTCTGGGGGAGCGCCGTCAGCGGCCGGCTTGCTTGCCAGGACGATCGGCGTGGGCGGATCGATGGGGATGGGCTCGATCGTGGGGAGCGGCTCGACGACCGGCATCACGCCTGGGGTGTAGTCGTCGATGTCGTCGTAGACCTCGTCCCGGGCCTCGACGCAGAGCGCCTGCACGATCGTGGTGTTGAACCGGTAGAGCACCCGGTACTTGCCGTGACGGAGCCGGAACAGGTCGTGGCGCGAGTGCTTGAGGCGCTTGCGCTGCTTTCCGTCCGGCGACGGGTCCTCGCACAGGCCGAAGATCTTCTGGTTGATCTGCTTGCCATCGTGCCTGGGAAGGGCGGACAGCTGGTTGTAGAACGTCGGCGTCATCGTGAGTGTCAGAACCATCGTGCGCTGCTCGTCCCTGCGTGTCCCGCGGATCGTCGCCCTGGCGGCTCTCGATGAGCACTGGTTCCCGGAGCGGCGACCGAGTCCGACACGAGTCCGATCCCGATCCTGATCGTGATGCGCCAGGTTTGGGTCGCGATTGCGCCCGGCGCTGCGTGACGATGGGGAAAGGGACCGTGTCTGGCCGCGCCGTGACGGACAAGGGATGGCGGTGAGCTATCGGGTGATCGTGCTGAATGGGACATCGTCGTCGGGGAAGTCGAGCATCGCCCGGGCGTTGCGGGCCCGGCTGGCCGAGCCGTGGCTCACGCTGGGCGTTGACGACCTGATCGCCGCGATGCCCGAGTGGATGATGCAGCGCGTCGCCGGGATCGCCTTCGAACCGGACGGCCGGGTCGTCGTCGGCGACGAGGTCGCCCGGCTGGACCGCGCCTGGGGCGAGGGCGTCGCGGCGATGGCCCGGGCCGGCGCTCCCGTCATCGTCGACGAGGCACTGCTCAGCGG
>JAABUS010006217.1_pt1 | contig 14726 bp, 16 predicted proteins | sample 5560161 | NCBI WGS metagenome assembly JAABUS01 (sample SAMN10711885, study PRJNA513376) | rock metagenome | isolation source: Antarctica rocks | place: Antarctica: Victoria Land, Trio Nunatak nord | collected 2016-01-04 | reverse complement strand
CTGCGAGGCGGCCGGTCTCGAGCACCGCCGGACGCTCGGCCAGATCAGGATAAACCGCCGGGCGAGCGTCGCGCAGATGCTCGAGCACGTCGGCCGGAAGGCCTGAGCGCCGCTACGATCTTGGTCGCCGGCGGCTGTGGTGAAATTGGTATACACGCGGGCTTCAGGTGCCCGTGGGCGCAAGCCCGTGGAGGTTCGAGTCCTCTCAGCCGCACTCTTGCTCCTCGCCCTCGCCCTCGCGTGGCTGATGTGGCGCGTGACACGTCGGCATTCTGGGGTACATGTAGGGAACGCGCGTTCGTGAGACGCGCGGACGCGTGTCGTACCTCTCTGGTCCGCCGCCAAACCAAGGAACCTCGCCATGAAGCGTCTCCTCGTGCTCCTGACCATGCTTGTCGCCTGCGCCGTCGCTCCGGCGGCTGCCGCAGCGGCGACCCCCGTCGCCCCGCCTGCGCGCGTGTTCGTCGCGGACGTGGGCGTCGCCGGCGCGCTTCCGACGGCGCGGATCGGCTTCGGCCCGCCATTACGGCTCCGGGCGCTATAGCTACGGACGCCGCGGCTACGGAGGCGGCGGGTTCGGCTTCGGTCGGCGGGGCCATGGCTTCTTCCACGGCCTCTTCTGGGGCTTCCTGCTCGGGCATTGGTTCGGCGGCGGCGGCTTCCCGGTGTTCGGCTTGTTCCTGCTCGGGCTCTTCGCCTGGTTCGCCCTGCGCAGGCGCCGGCGCTCGCGCTGGAGCGCGGGGTACTGACCGTGCGCCTCCTCCTCCTCGGCCTCGCGGTGGCCGCACTCGTCTACCTCGTCTCCGGGGGCCACGTCCTCTTCCTGCCGCTCCTGCTCCTGCCGCTCGGCGGCGCGCTGTTCGGCTCCCGCCGAGCGAGGAGGAGCCGCCGACGCTGACGCCGGCGGTCCGCTCCCGGCCCCGGCCCCGGGGCTACACTCCCTATGTCGGCCGAGGTGGGCGCGTGGCTGCGCGTTCGACACTTCGGACGGTCTTGCCGCCATCGTCCAGGGGACTAGGACGCCGCCCTCTCACGGCGGAAACCGGGGTTCGAATCCCCGTGGCGGTACTCCCGAAGCCCCGCGTGAGCGGGGCTTGCGGCGGCGCGGGACGCGCGGGTCGCGCAGGAGCGCGCGCACCAGGACGAGGCAGTCGGGGATGAAGCCGGCCAGGGCGCGGGCGTCGCTCCGGCGTCCCGCGAGGACGAGGGTGAGGACGAAGAACGCGTAGAGGGCGAGTGCGAGGCCCAGCCCGGCGAGCGCCGTGCTCAGGTCGCGACCTTGCTCCACTCCACGCGGCGCATGCCTTCCACCCTCCTCACGCTCCCGGGTTGCGCGAGCGCTCTGGCGCGGGCAGGATGACTCCCATGGACGACCGGTACAAGCGCGTGAATCGGCAGGCCGACGAGGCGCGGGAGGCGGCGGCAGAGCGCGCCGCGGCGGCGCACGAGCGCGCGCGGGAGGCGGGCGAGCGCGCCGCGGAGCTCGGGGCCGGCCCCGAGCCACACCGCACCGAGACCGAACGCGAGCGCGCGGAGGGGGCGGTCAGCCGCGCGGCCGAGGCCATGGAGAGCGCTGCGACCGGTCACGAGCGCGCGCGCGAGAGCCATGAGGCCGCGGCCCGGCAGCACGACGTGACCGCGGAGCAGGACGAGCAACGGGGCCGTACCGAGGACGCTGAGCGCCACCGCCGCGCCGCCGTCGAGGACCGCGCCGCGGCGCGGGTCGCCGCCGACGCACGCGACGTCGACGCGCGCGGCCGCTCCTGACCGATCAGCGCGCACAGCACGTCGTCGAGCACCCGGCGGGGCCGGCGCCCGGACGTCGTCATCGGTCCGGTCCTGGATCGGGGCGCGCGTAATCTCTGTCTTCTCCCATGTCACGCCGACCGCGCATCGCCGTCGCGGCCGCCGGCCTCGGCGCGCTCGCGCTCCTCCTCGACTGGGCGCTCGCGTTCCGCGTGGGCTTCACCGGCACGGTGGACCGGCGGGTCCTGGAGGGCTTCGCCGGCCTGCACGCGGGGCGCATCGGGCAGGTCGCCGACGTCGTGCCCCACCTCTCGGACCCGCCGCCGTTCACGCTGTTCTCCCTGCTCATCGTTGGTGTCGCCCTGGCTCGCCACCGGCCCCGGCTCGCGCTGGCCGCGGCGGGCGTGCTCGTGGGAGCGAACCTCTGCACCCAGTGGCTCCAGCCCGCGCTGGCGGTGCACCGGTTCACGGGCCTGGCCGCGCCGAGCCACGTCTCCCTGTGGCCGAGCGGTCACGCCACCGCGTCCATGGCGCTCTGCCTCGCCGCCGTGCTCGTCGCCCCGCCCCGGCGCCGCCCCCTGGTGGCGGGGCTCGGGGCGGCCTACTCGCTCATGGTCACGTTCGCGCTCCTCGTGGGCGCGTGGCACTTCCCGTCCGACGTCGTGGCGGGCTATCTCATGGCCGGCGCGTGGACCTCGCTCGTCGTCGCGGTGATGTGGGCACGCGATGCCCGCGGTCGCGCCGGGGCCCGCGGGCCGGAGACCGACGTGCGCCGCGCCGTGGCGCCGGCGGCGTTCGTCGCCCTGGCCGGCGTGGTGCTTGCCGTCCTCGCCGCCCTCGCCCGGCCGGCCGCGGTGGAGGAGTACGCGCGCGCCCACACGACCTTCGTCATCGGGGCGGCGCTGCTCGCCCTCTTCGCGATCGCCCTGGCGGGCGGCCTCTCGGCGGCGATGACCGCGACGCGGCGGGCGCCGGCGACCGGAAGCGCGCCGGCTACCGGAAGCGCCCCGGGTCCCACAGCGGCTCCTCGCCGCCGTTGGCCCCGCGCGCGAGGATGAACAGCAGGTCCGACAGGCGATTGAGGTAGCGGACGACCTCGGGGTTGAGCTCGTCGCCGCAGTTCACGGCAAGGCGCTCGGCCCGCCGGCACACTGTCCGGCAGACATGGAGCTGGGCCGCGGCCACCGTCCCGCCCGGCAGCACGAAGGACTTGAGCGGCGCGAGCGTGGCGTTGACCTCGTCGCAGCGAGCCTCGAGCCACTCGGTCTGCTCGGGGCGCACCCGCAACCGATCGCGGTCTCCGCCGTGCGGGACGGACGTGTCGGCCCCCACGTCGAACAGGTCGTTCTGTACCCGGGCGAGCCACTCCGCGTAGGCGCCCGGCAGCCCGGGGACGGTGAGCGCGACGCCGAGGTGGGCGTTGAGCTCGTCGACGGTGCCGTAGGCCTCGATCCGCGGGTGGGTCTTGGCCACCCGGCTCATGTCGCCGAGGTGCGTCTCACCCGCGTCGCCGAGCTTCGTGTAGATGCGGGTGAGGTTGACCGTCATCCCGCGGTCGAAGCTACCATGGCGCCAGTACGAACGGCCGTGGTCAAGGGAAGTCCGGTGAGAGTCCGGCGCGGTCCCGCCACTGTGACCGGGGATGCCGCCTCGCGCGTCGTCAGACAGCCACTGGGCTTCCGAGCCCGGGAAGGTGCGAGGGGGTGGGCCCGGGAGCCAGGAGACCTGCCTCGGTCGGACAGCCATCGACGTTCCTCGCGGAAAGGACAGGCTCCATGCAGAAGTCCCTCGGTCGCCGGTTGGCGGCTCCGACCACCGCTCTCCGAGCGGCGGTGCCCGTCGCGCTCGGCGCGCTCCTCCTCGTCATCCCCGCCGCGGCCGACGCCGCCCGGGTCACCGTCCGGGTGGAGGGGGCGACGAAGACGCTCGTCCCCGCCACCACGATCACCACGCCGGCGAAGCCCGTCGGGCTGCCCGGCAAGCCCACCTGCCCCGGGGCCACCGGCCTCGGCGCTCTCGACGCCGCCACCCACGGCAACTGGTCCGGTACCTACTCCCAGGGCTTCATGGGCTATCTCGTCGACACCATCACGGGCGAGAAGCACGGCGGCTCGCCGGACTTCTACTCCTTCTGGACCAACCTGCGGGAGGCGAGCGTCGGAGTCTGCGGCTACCACCCCCGCGACGGCGCGCAGATCCTGTTCTTCGTGAGCCGGTTCCCGTCGAAGAAGCCCATCGAGCCCCTGGAGCTGCGCGCGCCGAAGACCGTGCGGGTGGGGCGGACCTTCACGGTGGTCGTGCGCAAGTGGAACGCGAAGGGCGTTCCCTCGCGGGTCGCCGGGGCGACTGTCTCCCTGGGGCGCAGCAGGCTGCGGACGAACCGGCAGGGGTTTGTGCGGATCACCGTCGGCGAGCGCCGCGCCACCGGATCCGCGGGCCCGCTTCGCCTCCGCGCCACGGCGCCCGGGCTCGTGCGCTCGGAGACCGACACCGTGAGGGTGCTGCGGCAGGGCGACGTGTCGCGGTGAGGCGCGCGGTGGCCCTGGGCGCCGGGCTCGCGGCGCTGCTGGCGAGCCCGGCCCAGGCCGCCGCGCCGCGGGTGCAGACCATGGTGGTCGGCCCGCGCGCGGTGCTCTTCGACGCGCACTTCGTAACCGCCGGCGCCACCCGGGTCCGGGTCGGCGGGCGCTCGTGCCGCGTGCCCGGGGGCAGCGGGCTGGCGACGCTCGCGGCCGCGCGGCGCCGGGGAGGGCCGCGCTTCCGGGTCACGCGTGACTGCGCGGTGCCCTACGTCCCGCAGATCGGACGGTTCGCGGCCCGCGGCCCCGACGGCTGGTGCTACAAGGTCGGTCACGCCGCGCCGGGGATCACCGCGGGCGCCCCGCTGCGCTCGATCCGACCCGGCGTCCGGGTCCTCTGGTTCTGGTGCCGCCCCCGGTCGGGCAGCTCCCAGCGGACCCTCGAGGTGCGGCCCGCGGCCTCCCGGGTGAAGCCCGGCGCGTCGCTGACCGTGACCGTCACCGGCTACGACGACAGGGGGCGGGGCCGGCGCATCGCGGGAGCCGCGGTCCGCCTCGGCGCGGCCCGCGCGCGGACCGACGCCCACGGACGCGCCGTGCTCCACGCGCCGGCGCACCCGGGCACCGCGGTCCTCCGCGCCGAACGCGCCGGTCTCGTGCCCGCCTTCCCGGAGCGGGTGACGGTGGGGTGAGACGAAGGATCGCCGCGCTCGGGCTCGTGGCCGCCGCGGTCCTCGTCGGCGGCTGCGGCCTCGGGCCGGGCCGGGGGGCGCAGGACGTCCGCGTGACCGTGTCGCAGGACTTCGGGGCCGGGGAGCTCGGCACCGCGAAGCGCGACACCCCCGGCGCCGACACGGTCCTCCGCCTCCTCCAGCGCTCCTTCCGGGTCAAGCAGCACGGTGGGTTCGTGGACGCGATCGACGGTCGTGCGGGCGGGAGGCGCGCGGGGCGCCCGTTCGACTGGTTCTACTACGTCAACGGGGTCGAGGCGCCGGTCGGCTCGGCCGCCACCCCGGCCCGCGCCGGCGATCGCATCCGGTGGGACCTCCACGACTGGGGCGCGGCGATGGACGCGCCGGCGATCGTCGCGGACTTCCCCGAGCCGTTCCTGCACGGGGTGGACGGCAAGCGCTACCCGACCCGGCTGGAGTGCGCGCCCGACGCCGCGCTCGCATGCGCGCGCGCGGATCGCCGTCTGGGAGAGGCCGGAGCGCTCTTCGCCCGGTCCGCGTTCGGGACGGCAGCGGGGAAGGCGACGCTGCGGATCCTCGTGGGGACGTGGCGTGACGTCCGGGCCTCCACCGCCGCGCGCCAGCTCGAGCGCGGCCCGCGGGTCTCGGGGGTCTACGTGAAGCCGTCGCCGAGCGGCACCTCGTTCGCCGTCCTCGACGCCCGCGGGCAGACCGTGGACGAGCGGGGACCGGGTACGGGGCTCATCGCCGCGGTGCGCTTCGAGGGCTCCGCGCCTCTGTGGCTCGTCACGGGCACCGACGAGACCGGCGTGCGGGCGGCGGCCGAGCACCTGAGCGTCGACGACCTCCACGGCAAGTGGGCGGCGCTCGTATCCGGCGACAAGGTGACCGCCGCGCCGTGATCGCCTACGAGCGCCGGTCGACCCCGCTGCACACCGCCCGGGCCGGGGCGGGCGCGGGGTACTGCGGCGCCCTCGCCGTGGGCGCGATGCTCTTCGACCATCCCGCCGTGCTCGGCGCTCTCGCGCTCGCGGCGCTGGGGGCGGGCGTCGCCTCGGGCGTGGGACGGAGGCTCGGCGCGACGGTGCGCCTCGGGCTCGGGCTGCTCGTGCTCATCGCCGCGGTCAACGCCCTCGTCTCCCGCGAGGGGCTCACGGTGGTGGCGCGGCTCGGGACCGTACCCGTCCTCGGGCGGATCGACGTCACCCTCGAGGCGCTCGCCTACGGGCTGGTCTCGGGGCTGCGGGTGATCGTGCTCGTCCTCGCCGCCGCGCTGTACGTCGCGGCGGTCGATCCCGACGAGGTCCTACGGGCCTTCCGGCGGGTCTCCTTCCGCTCCGCGCTCACCGCGACGCTGGCCACGCGGATGGTCCCGGTGCTCGCGCGCGACGCGACGCGGCTCGCCGATGCCCAGCGGTGCCGCGCCGGGGCGCCGGCGGGGCGGCTCGCCCTCGTGCGGGCGGTGGCGGGCGGAGCGCTGGACCGCGCGGTGGACGTAGCGGCGGCGCTCGAGGTGCGCGGGTACGGGGTGGGCGGCCGCCCGGCGCGGTCGCGGCGGGCCTGGGGCCGGCACGACCTCGGCTTTGCCGTGGCGGCCGCGGCGCTGGCGGCTGGACTCGTCGCCGCCCGGATCGCCGGCCTGGCCGCACTCGAGCCCTACCCGCGTTTCGTCGCGGACACGGGAGCCGGGACCTGGCTGCTGGCGGTCGCGGTGCTCCTCGTCGCCGCGCTGCCCCACCTCGACCGGCGGGGCGTCGGATGACCGCCCTCGCCGTCGAGCGGCTGACCTACACCTATCCCGGCCGGCCGGAGCCCGCCCTGCGCGACGTCTCCGTGCGGATCGAGCCCGGGGAGTTCGTGGTGGTCGCGGGGGACTCGGGGTCCGGGAAGTCCACGCTGCTGCGCGCAGCCAACGGGCTCGTGCCCCACTTCCACGGCGGGGAGCTCTCCGGCCGGGTCGAGGTCGCCGGCCTGGACACCCGGGACCACGGGCCCGGGGAGCTCGGAGCGCGGGTGGGCTCGCTCTTCCAGGACCCCGAGAGCCAGATCGTGATGGGCACGGTCCGAGCCGAGCTCGCCTTTGGCCTGGAGAACCGGGGGGAGGGGCCCGCGGCGGTCGCGCGCGGGGTGGAGGAGGCGGCCCTCGCCCTGGGGATCGCCCACCTGCTCGACCGGGCGACGCACGCGCTCTCGGGGGGAGAGCTCCAGCGCGTGGCGCTGGGCGCGGCGCTGGCCGGGCGGCCGGAGCTCGTGCTGCTCGACGAGCCGACCTCCCAGCTCGATCCGGTCGCCGGGGACGAGCTCATCGGGCTGCTCCGGCGGCTCAACGAGGAGTGGGGGACGGCGATCGTCCTGGCCGAGCATCGCCTGGAGCGCTGTCTCGCCGCCGCGGACCGGGTCCTCGCCTTTCATGGCGGGCGGCTGGTGTGCGACGCCGCGCCCGGGGCGTTTCAGGAGTGGGCGGCGAGGGAGGCGCCCGCACTCGGAACGCCGGGCGCCCGGCTGTTCGCCCGCGCCGGCCTCGCGCCGCTGCCCGTGGGGGTCAAGGAAGCGCGGGCGGGACTGCGCGCTCGCGGACTGCTGCCCGACCCGCCCCAGGGCCGAGCGTCGAGTTCGCCGGCTCCTGGCCGACCGGGTCGACGCTCGGCGCGGCGGCGGGGCGGCCTGGCGCTCGCGCTGCGCGGGGTGTGGCGTGAGCTGCGCGAGGGGCCGGTGCTCCTGCGCGGGATCGACCTCGCCCTCGCGCCCGGGGAGCGCGTGGCCCTCATGGGGCGCAACGGCGCGGGCAAGTCGACCATCCTGCGCGTCGCCGCGGGTCTCGATCCCGCCTCGCGCGGGAAGGTCCGGGCGGCGGGCCGCGTCGGCCTCCTGCTCCAGAACCCGAATGACTACCTCGTCCACGCGCGCGTCGACGAGGAGGCGCCCCCCGCCGCGCTCGCCGCCGCCGGCCTGGAGTCCCTCGGTGATCGCCACCCCAAGGACCTCTCGGGCGGGGAGCGCCAGCGCCTGGCCCTGGCCATCGTGCGGGGGGACGGGAACGACGTCCCCGCCGCGCTGCTGCTCGACGAGCCCACACGGGGCATGGACCGCGCTCGTAAGGCGGACCTCGCGGTCTCGCTGCGTCGCCTCGCGGCGGAGGGCGCCGCGGTTCTCGTGGCCACGCACGACGCCGAGTGGGCGGCCGAGGTGGCCGAGCGGGTCGTCCTGCTGGGCGACGGCGTCGTCCTCGCCGACGCCCCGACCCCCGAGGTCCTCGCCGGCGGGTGGTACTTCGCCACCGAGACGGCGCGGATCCTCGGGGGCGCGGGGGGCGCGCTGCGCCCCGAGGAGGGGGCGGAGCTCATCCGCCGCCGTGAGGGCGAGCCCGGACCAGACGCGGACCCGGCGCCGGAGGGCGCCAGGATGGAGATCGCATGACCTGGCCGCTGGCCGCCTTTCTGATCCTCGCCGTCGCCCTCGCGCTCGGCTTCGCCGCCTACGAGCGCTCGCGGCCCCCGGCGAAGGTGCTCGCGCTCGTGGCGACCCTCGCCGCCCTGGCCACGCTCGGGCGCGTCGCCTTCGCGCCCGTCCCCAACATCAAGCCGACCACGGACATCGTGCTCATCGCCGGCATCGTCCTCGGCCCCTCGGCCGGGTTCACCGTGGGCGCGGTGGCCGCGCTGGCCTCGAACGTCGTCTTCGGGGAGGGGCCGTGGACCCCGTGGCAGATGGTGGCGTGGGGGCTCTGCGGGCTGCTCGGGGCGGGGCTCGTCGCCCTGCGCGGAGGGCGGCTCCCCGGTCGCTGGGCGCTCGCCGCGACCTGCGCGGGCGCCGCCTTCCTCTACGGGGCCCTCGTCGACCTCTCCACGGTCACCCTCGCCGGCGGCCGGGACGTGGGCTCGCGGTGGCTCGTGATGTTCGCCGGGTCCTCGCTGCCGTGGAACATCGCCCACGCGGTGGGCAACGTCCTCTTCGCCCTCGCCTTCGGCCCGGCGCTCCTGATCGCGCTCGGCCGCTTCCGCGCGCGCTTCGAGGTGACCTGGCGCCCGGCGGCGGCGCCGGTGGCGTCGCTCGCTCTCGCCCTGGTCCTCCTCGCGCCCGTCGTGGCCGGCGCCGCGACCCCGCGGGACTACCTGCGCCGCGCCCAGCACGCCGACGGCGGCTGGGGCAGCGCGCCGCGCGCCGCCGCGAGCGTGATGTTCACGGGCTGGGCGTCCCTGGGCCTCGCCGCGCAGGGGGTCAACCCCGCCGATGCCCGCGCCGCCTCGGGCCGGTCGGCGCTCGACTTCCTGCGGCCTCGCGCGGCCCGGCTCACCGATCTCGGCGACCTCGAGCGCACGCTGCTCGTGCTCGGCGCGGCGGGTGAGCCGCCGCGCGCGTTCGGCCATCGCGACCTCCTCGGCGCCCTCGAGCGCCGCCAGCGCCCGGACGGCTCCTTCCCCGGCGGCGCCACGCTGACCTCGTTCGGGATCCTCGCCCTGCGCGCCGGCGGCCTCCCGCCCGGCGACGCCCGGGTCCGGCGCGCCGCGGCCTGGCTCGGCCGTCAGCAGGAGCGCGACGGGGGCTGGTCCTTCTACCGGCGCGGCACGGGCTCCTCGCCCGACGACACCGGCGCTGCACTGCAGGCCCTCGCCGCCGCCGGCCGTCGCGGGGCGCTCGCCCGCGGGGCCCGCTACCTCGCGCGCCATCAGGACACCGACGGGGGCTGGGCGCTGGGGGGCGGCAGCTCGAACGCGCAGTCGACGGCCTACGCCGTCCAGGGGCTCGTGGCCGCCGGCTCAGACCCGGCCCGGGTCACCCGCCGCGGCCGCTCCGGCCTGGGCTACCTGCGCAGCGTCACCACGCGCGGGGGGGCCGTGCGCTACTCCCGGGGCTCGGAACAGACCCCCGTCTGGGTGACCGCCCAGGCCTCCCTCGCGCTCGCCCGCCGTCCGTTCCCGCTCGTCCCGGTGGCCCGGCGCGCCGCGCCGAAGCCCGTGACCCCCCGGCGGGCCGCGCAGGTCCCGGCGACGCCCGCTCCCGCGGCCCGCCGGCCCCATCGCTCCCACTCCCGCGCCGGCCTCGCGCACCGCAAGCCGGAACCTCGAGGCCTCCGCCTGCCGATGCTCGTCGCCTCGGCCGGCGCGGTGTCCGCCCTCGTGCTCCTCCCGGTGCTCCATTAGCACCCTGTAGGGTCTCGGCCCCGATGCGGATCGGCGTGCCCAAGGAGACCGCGCAGGGCGAGAAGCGCGTGGCGCTCGTGCCCGAGGTCGTCAAGAAGCTCACGGCGTCAGACCACGCGGTCCTGGTCGAGCGCGGCGCCGGCGAGGGCGCCCTCATCCCCGACGAGGCCTACGCCGAGGCGGGCGCCCAGCTCGTCGACGCCGCGACGTCCTTCGGCGCCGCGCAGGTCGTGGTCAAGGTCGCCGCCCCGAACGCCGAAGAGACCGGCCTCCTGAGCCCCGACGCCGTGCTCATCGGCTTCCTCGGCCCGCTCACGAACCCCGACGGCATCCGCGCCCTGGCCGAGCGCGGGGTCACGGCGTTCGCGATGGAGTCCATCCCGCGCATCTCCCGCGCCCAGTCCATGGACGCCCTGTCCTCGCAGTCCAACGTCGCGGGCTACCGGGCCGCGCTCATCGGCGCCATGGAGCTCGGCCGCTACCTGCCGATGCTCATGACCGCGGCGGGCACCATCCGCCCCGCCACCGTGCTCGTCCTCGGCGCCGGCGTGGCCGGTCTCCAGGCCATCGCCACCGCGCGCCGCCTCGGCGCCGTCGTGCAGGCCTTCGACGTCCGCGCGGTGGTCTCCGAGCAGGTGGAGTCCCTCGGCGCGAAGTTCCTCGAGTTCGACCTCGGCGGGGACATGGAGGGGGAGGGCGGCTATGCCAAGGAGCTGACCGCGGAGCAGCAGGCCGAGCAGCAGCGCCAGCTCCAGGAGGCGATCGGGAAGGTCGACATCGTCATCACCACGGCGCTGGTCCCCGGCCGCCCGGCGCCCAAGCTCGTCACCGCGGCCGCCGTGCACGCGATGAAGCCCGGGTCGGTGATCGTCGACCTCGCGGGGGAGGCGGGCGGCAACTGCGAGCTCTCGGAGCCCGGCGAGACGGTGCTCGAGCACGGCGTCAAGGTCCTCGCCCCGCTCAACGTGCCGAGCACGCTGGCCGAGCACGCCTCCCAGCTCTACGCGCGCAACGTCTCGTCGCTGCTCGAGCTCATGGTGGGCGAGGACGGCGCGCTCTCCCTCGACTTCGACGACGAGATCATCGCCGGGGCGTGCGTCACGCGCGACCGCGCCGGCACCCCGGCCTGAAGGAGGGCCTGACCACCATGCTCCTCACGAACCTCGCGATCCTCGTGCTGGCCGGCTTCGTCGGCTACGCGGTGATCTCCAAGGTCCCGAACACCCTGCACACGCCGCTCATGTCGGGCACGAACGCGATCCACGGGATCGTGCTGCTCGGCGGCCTGGTCATCGCGGGGGTGGCCGGCGACGGGATCCTCAACAAGATCCTGCTCGTGATCGCGATCGCCTTCGGGACGATCAACGTCGTCGGCGGCTTCCTGGTCACCGACCGGATGCTCGGGATGTTCAAGGAGCGCTCGCCGGACCGATGACCCCGCTGGCCGCCGTCGACACCAACGTCATCCAGGCGCTCTACATCGTCGCCTTCGGGTTGTTCATCTACGGCCTGAGCGGGCTCACAGGGCCGCGCACCGCGGTGCGCGGCAACCAGATCGCCGCCGTGGGCATGGCCGTCGCGATCATCGCCGCGCTGCTGACACCGAAGGTCGGCAACTGGGGGCTCATCGTCGCCGGCCTCGCCATCGGGACCGCGGTCGGGGTCCCCGCCGCGCGCCGGGTCCGGATGACCGCGGTGCCGCAGATGGTCGCCCTGTTCAACGGCGTGGGCGGCGGTGCGGTCGCCCTCATCGCCTGGGTCGAGTTCCGCGACTCGGGCGGCTTCGCCGACGTGCCCACCTACGTGGCGGTCTTCTCCCTCTTCGCGGCCATCGTCGGGTCGGTCTCCTTCTGGGGCTCGAACATCGCCTTCGCCAAGCTCCAGGAGATCCTGCCGGGCAAGCCGATCACGATCCCCGGCCAGCAGATCGTCAACGGGCTGCTGCTCCTCGTGGCCGTCGGGCTCGGGGCGGCGATCGCCGCGGGCTCGCACGCCGAGATCCTCATCATCGGGCTGCTCGTGGCCGCCGGCGCGCTGGGCAACCTCATGGTCCTGCCCATCGGCGGCGCGGACATGCCGGTGGTCATCTCGCTGCTCAACGCGTTCACCGGCCTGTCGGCGGCGGCCACGGGGGTGGCGCTCAACAACACCGCGCTCATCGTCGCGGGGATGATCGTCGGCGCCTCGGGCACGATCCTCACGAACCTCATGGCCGACGCGATGAACCGCTCCATCCCGGCGATCGTGGCGGGCGGCTTCGGCGGCGGCGGCGCCCTGCCGGCAGCGGCTGAAGGACCCGACGGCGGCGGCACCGTGCGCTCCACCTCGGCGGCCGACGCGGCGATCCAGCTCTCCTACGCGCGGCAGGTCGTGATCGTCCCGGGCTACGGGCTGGCCGTCGCCCAGGCCCAGCACGCCGTGCGCGAGCTCACCCGTGAGCTCGAGAAGCGCGGCGTGGAGGTGAAGTTCGGCATCCACCCCGTGGCGGGACGGATGCCCGGGCACATGAACGTCCTGCTGGCCGAGGCCGACGTGCCCTATGAGCAGCTCAAGGAGATGGACGAGATCAACCCGGAGTTCCCCCGCACGGACGTCGTGCTGGTCATCGGCGCCAACGACGTGACGAACCCCGCCGCCAAGGACCAGCCCGACTCGCCCATCTACGGCATGCCGATCCTCCAGGTCGACGAGGCGCAGTCGGTCATCGTCCTCAAGCGCTCGATGTCGAGCGGGTTCGCCGGGATCGACAACCCGCTGTTCTACAACCCGAAGACCACGCTGCTGTTCGGCGACGCGAAGGCGTCGGTGGGCGACGTCATCGGCGAGGTGCAGGACCTCTAGTAATCATGGGGGCGTGGCGAACGTCCTCGTCGGCACGTCGAGCTGGGCCGACCCCGGCTTCGTGGAGGAGTGGTACCCGCCCGACCTCGCGGCGCGGGACCGCCTCGCCTGGTACGCCGAGCGCTTCGACGCCGTCGAGCTGAACTCGAGCTTCTACGCGCTGCCCAACCGGGTCGCCACTGCCCGCTGGGCCGAGATCACCCCGCCCGGCTTCACGTTCGACATCAAGCTCCACCGGCTGCTCTCCCGCCACGCGGCGCCGCTGGACTCGCTGCCGCCCGACCTCCGCGACGACGTCGACGTCGGCCCGCGGGGCCGGGTGCGCCTCACCCCCGAGCTCGAGGCGCGGATGTGCGAGCGGCTGCTCGAGGAGGTCCAGCCCCTCGCCGAGGCGGGCAAGCTCGGCGCCTTTCTGCTCCAGCTCTCCCCGGCGTTCGCGCCCGGCGAGCACGAGCTCGCCGAGCTCCGCCCGATCGTCGAGCGCCTGGACCCCTGGCCCGTGGCGGTCGAGCTGCGCCATCGGGCGTGGGCGTCGAAGCCCGAGCGCCTGGAGGAGACCCTCGGGGCGCTGGAGGACATGCACGCGGCCTTCGTCTGCGTCGACGCCCCCGAGGGCGACAACATCATGATGATGCCCGCCGTCGACGCGGTGACCCGCGACGATCTGGCCTACCTGCGCGCCCACGGACGCAACGCGCACGGGTTCGTCCACGGCAGGACCGTCGCCGAGCGCTTCGGCTGGGTCTACTCCGAGCCCGAGCTGCGCGAGCTCGCCGCTCGGGTCGGCGATCTGGCGGGCTTGGCGCAGGACGTCCGGACCATGTTCAACAACAACCGCGGCGCCGATGCCCCCCAGTCCGCCCGGCGGTTCCGCGAGCTCATGGGGCAGGATCCCGGCCCGGAGCCCGTGCGCGAGCCCGCGCAGGGGACGCTGTTGTGAGCGCCGGCAAGGGGACAGAGCTCGAACGCATCGCCGAGGAGATCCGCGCCCACCGGGGCTGCGGGTTCGAGCCGTGCGAGACCTGCGCGAACCCCGTGCCCGGCGAGGGGAGCCCGGACGCCCGCATCGTCTTCGTGGGCGAGGCGCCGGGCGCGCAGGAGGACAAGACGGGCCGGCCTTTCGTGGGGGGCGCCGGCCGGCTGCTCTCGGAGCTGCTCGAGTCGATCGACCTGGCCCGCGAGGACGTGTTCATCACCAACGTCCTCAAGGCCCGGCCGCCCAAGAACCGCGACCCGAAGCCCGCCGAGGTCGAGCACTCGCGGCCGTGGCTCGAGGCCCAGCTCGCGGTCATCGGGCCCGAGCTGCTCGTCCCCCTCGGCCGCCACGCGCTCGGGCGCTTCGTCGGAGGGCTCAAGATCTCCGAGGTCCACGGGACGCTGATCGAGCACGAGGGCCGGCGCTACTTCCCGCTGCTGCACCCCGCGGTCGCGCTCTACGCCCGCGAGCGCCGCTCCGAGCTCTTCGACGACATCGCCAAGCTCCCCGCGGCGCTCGCGGGTCCGGCCGGATGATCGCCCGCGACCAGGCGCTCGCGGCGCTCGCGCGCGAGGAGTGGGACGTGCTCGTGGTCGGTGGGGGGATCACGGGCGCGGGCGTCGCGCTCGACGCCGCCACCCGGGGCTACTCGGTGGCGCTCGTGGAGAAGCGCGACTTCGCGGTGGGGACGTCGTCGCGCTCGAGCAAGCTCGTCCACGGCGGCCTGCGCTACCTGCAGAACTTCGACCTCGGCCTGGTGCGCGAGGCACTGCTCGAGCGCCAGCTCATGGTCGACCTCGCGCCCCACCTC
>JAABUS010006216.1_pt1 | contig 14728 bp, 12 predicted proteins | sample 5560161 | NCBI WGS metagenome assembly JAABUS01 (sample SAMN10711885, study PRJNA513376) | rock metagenome | isolation source: Antarctica rocks | place: Antarctica: Victoria Land, Trio Nunatak nord | collected 2016-01-04 | reverse complement strand
GCAGCCATCTCGCGGCCGCCGAGACGACACGGTTGGCCGACGCGATCCGCGCGGCGCTCGGCAGGTCGGATAGGACCGGTGAATCGGGCGAGCAGTCGATCGTCGCGACCCATGACGTGCCGCGCTCACCTGACGCCGAACTCGCCGACCCGGCGTTGCCAGCCGAGGTCGGCGCGGCCTTGGCGGACCATTTCGGTCACCCGGCGTTTCGCCCCGGCCAAGCAACCGTCATCAAACAGGTGCTCGACGGTACCGACACGCTGGCGATCATGCCGACCGGCGCTGGCAAGTCGCTGACGTTTCAGCTCCCCGCGCTCCTCCTCGACGGAACTACGCTTGTCATCTCGCCGCTGATCGCGTTGATGAAGGACCAGGTCGAGGGGTTGCCACCGGCGGTGCGCGATCGGACCGCTCTCCTCAACAGCTCGCTCAACCCCGGCGAGCAGCAACGGGTGCTCGCCGGCATCGCCGATGGCGCCTACAAGCTGATCTACATCGCGCCGGAGCGACTGCGGCACCACGCCTTTCTGCGAGCGTTGCAAAGCGCTGGTGTGGCCCGCGTCGTGGTCGATGAGGCGCATTGCATTAGCTTGTGGGGGCACGACTTCCGCCCCGACTATCTGACGATACCCCACGCGTTGCCAGCGCTGGGTAGCCCACCGGTACTCGCGATCACGGCGACGGCGACGCCCGAGATGGCCGACGCGATTGCGGCGGGTTTCGGTCGCCCGCTGACCCGGGTCACTTTGAGCGTCTTTCGCGCCAACCTCTTCTATGAGGCGTACCAGGTGGCGAACCGTGAAGCGAAGATATCCAAGCTGTTCGCGATCTGCCGCGAAGAGCGCGGCACCGGCATCGTCTATGTCTCTTCCCGCCGAGATGCCGAATCGATTGCGGCGCTGCTGCGGGATCGCGGCATCGCCGCCGTTCCCTATCACGCGGGACTCGCTCCCGAACAGCGGGCGGCGAACCAGCAGCGCTTCATGCAGGGGCAGGTCAGAGTCGTGGTGGCGACGGTCGCCTTCGGCATGGGGATCGACAAAGCCGATGTCCGGTTCATCGTTCATCTCAATCCCCCTCGCTCGCTGGAAGCGTACGCGCAGGAGTCGGGGCGGGCCGGACGCGACGGTCAGCGCGCCCGCTGCGTCATGCTCGCCGCACCGAGCGACAAAGCGAGCATGCGGCGTTTTGCCCGGCGAGACGAGCAAAGTGTCGACGACGTGCGGCGGCTCTACACCGCGATTCAACGGCAGGCGGTCGGCCGCTGGGCGGTGATCGACATCGACCAACGGCGGCCCAGTCGCAACGCCGAACTCGACGGCGACGAAGCGATGGACCCGCGGATCACCCTCGGTGTGCTGCAGCAGGCCGGATTGACCCGCCGGCATCCGGACGCGCCGGTAAGTTGGGCAGTTCATCCCCAATCGTCACGAGCAGTCGGCACGAGAGCGAGGGAGCCGGCGGCTGATCCGCTCTGGGAGCGGTTCGCAACCTGGTCCGGCCTGAGTGAAGCGGGCGGTCAGGGCGTGACGGTGAGAACGGTCGACGCTGCCGCCGCGCTCGACATTACCCCGATCGCCCTGGCCCGCCTGCTGAGTGAGCGGCTCGAGATCGGCGTCCGCGAGGGGACGCGTCAGGTCTGTCTCGAACTGCTGCCGGTCGGCGACGACGCGACAGTGCGCGTGACGTCGGTGTTGACGCGCGCGCGCGAAGCGGCGGAGCAGCGGATTGCCGACGTCATGCGCTACGCGACGGGAGATCGCTGCCGCCATGTGACGCTCGCCAGGCATTTGGGAGAAGTGCTCGGACCCTGCCGGACCGCCTGCGACAATTGCACGCGCGACACGACGCCACGGAGCGCCACCGGCCGCGAGCGACCCCCGTCGGAAGCGCGCCAGACCATCGGCGCCGCTGACGCGGTGACGATCTTGCAGGCAGTGCGCTCGTTGCCGTTCGACCTCGGCAAGACCGGGTTGAGCCGATTGGTCAGTGGCTCGCACGAGAGTCGCATCCGGGCCGACCGGTCGCCGCATTTCGCCGCGCTGGCACACTTGAAAAAAGGCCAAATCGACACCCTGATCGATCGTCTGGTCGAGCACGGCTATCTCGACCGCGATCTCGATCACGAGTACAAGCTGATTCGATTGACTCAGCGCGGCGCCGTGGCCTCTGAGAGCGACCTTGCCGCGCTCGCTGACGCAACGCCAGCGAGTGCCCGGGCAACCGGGGCGACCGGTTTATCGCTCGATGCAGCGGGGATGCGGTTGCTAGAACAGCTCACCGCCTGGCGGCGAGAGCGGGCGGCACGCGACCAGATGCCCCCCTATGTCATCGCCCACAACAGCATGCTTGAAGCGATCGCGGCGACGCGCCCCGACAATCTGGATGCCTTGGCAGCGATCAAGGGGTATGGTCCCGCCAAAATCGAGAAATATGGTGATGAGATTTTGGCAATCGTCGCGGAGTCAACTGACTGACGGGCGACCAGTGCGCGTCGGGCGCTATGCTAGACTCCAAACCGTTCCCGCCGGTGCGTCAGACCGGAGATGGGGGCGGAAGGGGCCCGGTGGCCTCCCCGGTCTTCAAAACCGTGTGGGCGTCGGTGATCCCGGCGCCGGTGGGTTCGACTCCCATGCGCCCTCGCCACGCTGCCGCGCCTGGCGGTCAGATTCCATCAATCGACGCGTGTTCGCGTTCAAGCCCGCGTGGGTGCGATCAGTTGACGTACAACGATCGGCCACGCCACCCCTGAGGATGAGATGGTCTACATCATTAACCAGCGAGATTTGCCGTCGTCGAACAGCTCCCGCGACTTCGAGGGGTATCGTCACGGCGAGAGTTCGGTCTCGCTCATCCTGATCGACATGGCCACTGGCGATGGTCCAAAACTCCATAGTCACCCCTACGAAGAGGTCTTCATTGTTGAGGAAGGCCGCGCTAGGTACACGGTCGGCGCGGAGGAGATCGAGGCGACTGTCGGCCAAATCCTTGTCGTGCCACCAGGCACGCCCCATAAGTTCATCAATCTCGGACCCGAGCGGCTGCGCCAGGTCGACATTCATCTCTCGGATCGATTCATCACCGACTGGCTAGAAGAGTAATAGCCAGCATCCTGAGTGTGAATACTCCGCGGTGCAACGACGGCCCCGGTGCGGGACCGGGGTCGTGTGACAGACGGTCGACCACGGCTGCTGGCATGGCACCTCTCGCGAGACGGCACGAGACGCCGCCTCTCCCTTCCAAAGTTACCCGCTGTCCAAAATCCCCGCTTACATGCTTGACGGCATCTGGGAATGGTAATACACTCCGTGACACTTCTTGCCGAGAATCGATCTTCGACGTGTGCGGCACAGGAACCGTTTCCGTGCTCAATCACGCCATACGAGGAGGAGACGGCATGGCGGGCGGCAACATCATCAGCGGCAACCAGGCGGCCAGAGACATCCTGGTCAACCGACTCTCACGCCGGACGATGCTCAAGCGTGGGGCAGGGGCCGTGGCCGCTGCCCCTCTTGTCGCCGCCCTCTCGGCCGCCGGGTCTCGAGCCCGCGCGGTCGGGGCTCAAGACGCGGTGACGGTGAGGGCAGGCTGGGTGAAGGTGCTGCAGTGGACCCACTGGGCCGACATCCCGAGCCACGTTGATGGCAATGCAGCCGACTTCGAGCTGACCGAGTTCAAGACCTCAAATGAAGTGCTGGTCGGACTCACTTCGAACTCGCTTGACATGGGCACGCTCGGCTACAACCACGTGGCCGGCGCGCTGGCGCGTGGCGATACCTCACTCATCTTCGTCGCTGGGGTCTCGTCGGGCGCCTCTCGTTTTGTCGCGGGCAAAGATGTTCAGATCAACGCATGGGAGGACTTGAAGGGCCTGCGCATCGGGAGCGCCCGTGGGTCAACGCAGTATATGCAGCTTCTCACTGCCATGAAGAAGCATTCGCTTGATCTCGACCAGGATACGGAGTTCACCAACCTTGCCGGTGCAACCGATATGAATGTCGCCCTCCGCAACGGGGATGTCGACGCGATCATGACCTGGGAGGCCAATGCGTCTCAGGCTATTGTCGATGGTTACGGTTTTCCGGTTCCGGTCATCGATGAGACACTCTACGCCGACTCATTCAAGATCTCGAGCGGCATCGTGGTCCGCAATGCGTTTCTCGAGGACCACCCAGAGACGGTCCAGACCGTGATGGACGCGTATTACAAGTCCTGGCAGAAGGTCACGAGCGACCGCCCGTATTGGCTCGATACGTTCCAGCAGATGACGGACTTGGCGCCGGAGGTCCTTGAACTCGCCGCCAATAACGCCTTCCCTGAGATCCGCCTACCGCAGGGCGAGATCGCCCTCGTCGCCGATCTCCTGTTCGAGCAGCAGGCCATTGAGAAGAACGTCACCGACGTCTTGGTCAAGCAGCTCAATTATCAGTTCATTGCCCAGGCGAGTGGCGAGAGCCCAGCAGCGCTCGGCCAGGGGTCCGGTTCAGGCTCTGGCACATCTGGCACACCGGCCGCTTAGGAAGCCGGGAGAAGTCGGGTGACCGTGGCTCGCCCGGACGTCCCGCGCCACGGGGAGATGCGCCGACCTTGACCTCTGCCGTCTTTCTCATAGCCGCTGTTGGCGATCGCTCCGTCAAACTGTCTCGCTTGGTATTGACTGAGCACGTCGAGCGCGGTTGCGCGGTATGGGATCGCTTGCCCAATCCTCGGCATCTGTGCTGATAGGCTGGTGCTCGCCCGCCGACGTGCTGACCATTTCCTGCCGCCTCTCCTCGAGTTGTGCTCGCCTACCTCTTCCATGATGCTTCTGAGCGGAGATCGGATATGACGACAACTAATGTCAAGATTGGACTCGAAGCGGTTGATATGGTCTTCTCCGAGCCTGGTACAGGACGGGTGACGCAGGCCCTCGCTGACGTGACGTTTTCCGTCCAAAGTGGCGAGTTTGTCTGCCTGCTTGGTCCGAGTGGATGTGGGAAGTCGACGGTGCTCAACCTCATCGCCGGTTTCCTTCCCCCGACCCACGGTCAGGTTCAGGCGAACGGGGCCGAGGTGGTCGCCCCCGGACCGGAGCGCGGCGTTGTCTTCCAGGATGCCAACCTCTTTCCCTGGCTCACCGTCTGGAAGAACGTCACGTATGGTCCGCGCATGCGCGGCGTTGCCAAGTCTGTCTACGAACCGCGCGCCCGCGAGCAGATCGCCCAGGTTGGACTTGGCGGGTTCGAGGAGCATTTGCCGCTGGAACTCTCCGGCGGCATGCAGCAACGTGTGGCGATCGCGCGGGTGCTGGTGAATGAAGCTGATGTCTTGCTCATGGACGAACCATTTGGCGCGCTTGATGCCCAGACGCGCATGATCATGCAAGAACTGGTGCTCCAATTGTGGGAGGGCGAACGGAAGACGGTCTTGTTCATCACCCATGATATCGAGGAAGCGATCCTCCTTGCCGACCGCATCTTGATCATGAGTGCCCGGCCAGGTCGGATCAAGCGGGTCGTCAACGTCGAGCTGCCACGACCCCGAGGTTATGAGACAACCACCAGTACGGCGTTCACCGAACTGAAGGGCGAGGTGCTCGCCCTGATCCGGGAGGAGAGTTTGCAGGCCGTCGCTCAGGGCTTCTAGGTGCAGCTCTCCACGCGTGGAACGGGACGCTGGTTTGGAGAGCAAATGCGAAAGGCGACAGAAACGTTGTCGTCACGACGAGACCGGTTTGTGAGAGTCGGGGCGGACATGCCACCGTCAGAAAGGCTGTGCTGATGCTCGAAGGGAGAGCGCGGGCCATCACCAGCGCTGGCACATCGGGAGTCGGTCGCTCACGTGTTCGGATGCCTGGCTGGCCAAGGCTGTCCGTGAAGGATCTCGGCCTCTATATTGCCGGACCATTGGTGGTCATCCTGGTTTGGGAATATGTCGGCCGCGAGCGATTGCTAGCTGGCGGTCTCTTTCCGCCATTTTCGCAGGCAGTGGCCGCCTGGTCGGAGTGGATGTTCGGTGTTGGCGGCACGGATGGACTCTACAGCGGCAAGTGGTTGACGCATGCCATCGCGAGCACGGAGCGGATTGCGATCGGATTCGCCCTGGGCGCGACGATCGCCACGGTTGTGGGGATCATGGTTGGCTGGTCATCATCGATCAGCAAGCTGATCGACCCGAGCGTCAACCTCATCCGGCCAATTTCCGTCACCGCCTGGATTCCGCTCGCGCTTATCATTTTCGGGATTGGCAACCAGCCGGCCATCTTTCTGACCGCGCTTGCCACCTTCTTCCCCGTCTACGTCAACACGGTTGCCGGGGTGCGTTTCGCCGAGGGGAAGCTGAGGCGCGCGGCGAAAATGCTTGGCGCGAACAACTGGCAGGTACTAACGACGGTAGTGCTCCCGGCGGCGCTGCCGAACATCCTGACCGGGATGCGGGTTGCCGCCGCCATCGCCTGGACGACCGTGATCGTGGCCGAGATGCTTGGGGCGAAATCCGGACTCGGCTATGTGCTGATCGACGCCTACAACTTCTTTCATTTCCCCTATGTGATCGCCGCCATGTTCAGCGTCGGCCTGCTCGGTTTCCTGACCGATCGGATTCTGGTCTGGATTATCAACCGTCAGTTGCGATGGGTCGGCAAGGGCGCGTCACGATGACGTCGCCGGTCCTCCAGGGCGGCTACGCTTTCTATGGCGTTCAGATCGGCATCGTGCTGCTCGACGCCAGCTTTCCGCGTCCGGTGGGGGACGTCGCGAATGCGCTGACCTACCCCTTCCCGGTGCTCTACGAGGTCGTCTCGGGCGCATCGCCGCGACGTGTTGTCGAGCAGGCGGCCGCGGGTTTGCTGGAGCCGTTCGTCGTGGCGGTGCGGCAGCTCCACGCCCGTGGGGTGCGCGGAATCGCGACCTGCTGCGGCTTTCTCGCGATCTACCAGCGCGAACTTGCGGCGACGGTTCCGGTGCCCGTGGCGACCTCAAGCCTGCTTCAGATTCCACAAGTACTGCGAACACTCGGACCGGAGAACAAGGTCGGTGTGCTCACGATCAACGGGTCAACCCTGGACGATCGTCATTTCGACGGCGTCGGCATCTCGTGCGAAGAGCGCGAGCGGTTGACGATCGTTGGCCTGGAGCAGACCGAGCACCTCTACCCGGTCATCATCGGCGGCGGGCGGGAACTCGACGTTGCCCGCGCTCAGGCGGAAGTGGTCCAGGTTGCCAAGGAGGCCGTGGCCGTCGACCCGGCGATCACAGCATTCGTCTTCGAGTGCACCAACCTGCCACCCTATGCCGCCGCGGTTCAACGGGCCACAGGATGCCCGGTGTTCGATGCCGTTACCTTGATCCGCTGGCTGCATAATGCCGTCCAACAACACACCTACTGATGATAAGTACAACGGTCGATCCGAACGGTTTGGAGGGAACGAAAATGGGCGGAAATGGTATGAACACTGCCGACGTGCTGGTCGAGATGCTCAAGGCGTACGGGGTCGAGCATATTTTTGGCTTGCCCGGCGACACCACGATGGTGCTCTATGACGCCCTCTACCGCGGCCGTGGCGACATGACACACGTGATGACGCGTGACGAGCGCTCGTCCTCATTCATGGCCGACGCCTACGCCCGTCTGACCGGTCGCCCTGGCGTGTGCGAGGCGCCAAGCGGTGGTGGTGCAACGTACATCGTGCCCGGGGTGGCAGAGGCGAATGGATCGTCGGTACCGATGATCGTTTTCACGTCCGACATACCGATCACCGATGAGGGAAAGGGGACGCTGACGGCGATCGACCAGAAGCTGCTGCTCCAAGCCGCGACGAAGTGGAGCACGGTCGTGACCCGGCCCCAGATGTTGCCGGACATCATCCGGCGGGCATTTCGCACGGCGACGAGCGGTCGCCCCGGCGCAGTGCACATCGTGCTCCCCGAGGATGTCCTTGAGGAGACCGTCCCGTCGCCGTCGATCTATGCCGAGCCAGCATGCCGCCAGGCGCCAGCCTATCGAAGCCAGGCACCGAACGCGGCGCTGGAGGCAATGCTTTCCGCGCTCCTCAGCGCGAGCCGCCCCGTGATGGTGGTCGGTGGCGGCGGTGTCCTCTCCGGTGCCGCGGAGGAAATCACGCGACTGGCGGAGTTATTGCACCTGCCGGTCGGGACCACGATCAACGGTAAGGGCAGCATTGCCGAGACAAACCCATGGAGCATTGGGGTGATCGGCGGCAACGGCGGCCGACCCTATGCCAACCGCTTATTGGCGGAATCGGACTGCATCTTCTACGCCGGCACGAAGGTGAACAGCCTGGTGACGCTCAATCAGACCGTCCCAGCCGCCGACAGTGGGGCGACGATCCTCCAACTCGATATCGATCCGAGCGAGCTCGGAAACAACCTGCCAACCGCGGTGGCCGCCTGTGGCGACATCAAGGAGTCGTTGGCGGCGCTCCTGCGGATCGCTGAAGAGCGGGACGTCACCGCCCCACCACGCGAGCGCTCGGCAACCGATCTCGCGCAACTCTGGGAGTCGTACTGGGCGCAGGCACAGGAGCGGGCCGCCAGCTCCGACGTGCCGATCATGCCGCAGCGCGTGATCGAGACGCTCTGGCGCACCGCCCCAGACGATGCCGTGATCGTCGCCGACCCGGGGACCATGACCCCCTTCACCGCGGCGCAGTTCCGCGTTCGGCATGGCGGGCGCTCGATCGTCATCCCGCGGGCACACGGCGGTTTGGGCTATGCGCTGCCAGCCACCGTTGGCGCCGCCTACGCACGCCCCAACCAGCGGATCGTGGGGCTCGTCGGCGATGGATCGTTTGGCATGTCGGGCACCGAGTTGGAGACCATCGCCCGGCTGCGATTGCCGATCACGTTGGTCCACTTCAACAACGGCACCTACGGTTGGATCAAGATGCTGCAAAAGCTGTACTACGACGAGCGGTACTTCGGCGTCGACTTCACGCCGGCCACGGACTACGTGGGAGTGGCGGAGGCGCTCGGCGTGCGTGGGGTGCGCATCGAGCATCCGGACCAGCTCGATGCCGCGCTCGCCGAGGCGCTCGCCTCCGACGAAGCCATGTTCATCGACGTGCCGACCAGGTCGGAGCTGGATGAGGTACCGCCGGTCCACGCCTGGCAACAGGCGATCGCCCAGAAGGCGATGGTGCATTGAGTGCTGCGGTGTTGCGCGGTGGCTCCGTCGTTATCGTTGGCGGGGGAGTTATCGGTCTTTCGATTGCCTATCATCTGACAAAGCGAGGTTACCAGGATGTCGTCGTCGTCGAGCGCGGGATGCTCGCCGCGGGAGCGACGGCGAAAGCAACCGGCGGGATTCGCCAGCAGTTCTCGTCGGCAGTCAATATCGCGCTCTCGCGGAGGGCCGTCGACTACTTCGAACACTTTGCGGAGCGCGTCGGCGAGCCGATCGATTTCCGCCAGCATGGGTACCTCTTTCTCCTCGATCGGGAGGAGCAACTAGCGGTCTTCCGCGCCAACGCGGCCCGGCAGCGGGCGGCTGGGGTACCGGTGGAGATCCTCGATCCGCGAGAAATCCTATCGATCATGCCGCACGTCCGGATAGAGGATCTTGTTGGGGCAAGCTATTGCCCGACCGACGGGTCCGCCTCGCCAAGCGATGTGGCGCACGCCTTTGCTCGCCAGGCGCGTGCTGGCGGCGCTCGCGTTCTCGAGGAGACCACGGTCATCGGGATCGAGCGCGATGCGAACGGCGCCGTCACCGCGGTCGAGACAACGGCCGGAGACCTGCCGGCGGAGCTGGTCGTCAATGCGGCCGGACCCTGGGCATCCGAGATCGGGCGGTTGGTGGATGTCGATGTCCCGGTCGAGCCGCACCGCAGGCAGGCGTTCGGCATCAAGCTAGCGGGCTGGCCGGCCGGCGACCTGCCGCTGACGGTCGACTTCGCGACCGGCGCCTACGTCCATCCTGAGGTGGATGGTGGCGTGATCGGTGGCGCCGACCGAGAGACTCCGGCCGGTTTCCGGACCGAGGTGGACTGGGATGTTGCGATGGTGCAGTGGGAGGCACTCATTCACCGGATTCCGTTGATTGCGGACGCCGAAATCCGGCGGGGTTGGGCAGGGTTGCGGGAGATGACGCCCGACGACCATGGCATCCTGGGTCCCACCGCTGATGTACCGGGCTTCTGGTTGGCAACCGGCTTTTCCGGGCACGGTTTTATGCATGCTCCGATCGTCGGTGAACTGTTGAGTGAGTGGCTGCTTGACGGGGTGCCGAGTATCGCTCTGAGTCCGCTGCGATTGGAGCGATTCGCGTCGGGCGCGGCCATAAGAGAGGCGGCGGCCTTCTAAGCCCGACTCGCCGCCAAGAGAAATCCTTCTCATCTTGAGGTGGGACGACCAGATGCGACTCTCGGTTGGCCCTCGTGTCAAAGGGCAAGACGGCTGTGAACGGCGACGTGCCGCGGCGAGGATAGCTTGGTGAGTTCTCCATATCATTTCATTCTGCTCGAACGGCAAGAAAAGATCGCGGTCATCACGCTCAATCGACCCGAGCGTCTCAACGCCTGGCACTCCCCGATGCGCACGGAGATCGCGGACGCCTTTCGTGCCTGCAACGCGGACGACGGGATTCGTGCCGTCGTTCTGACCGGTTCGGGCGAGCGGGCGTTCTCTGCCGGACAGGACCTTGCCGAGACGCAGCAGTTCTCGGGTGAGCGCGCGGTGGAGTGGATGCAGGAGTGGCGGCTCCTCTACGGCGCGATCCGGGAGATGGAGAAGCCGGTCATCGCGGCGCTGAATGGGGTGGCGGCTGGGTCTGGTTTCCAGGTTGCGCTGTTGACCGATGTTCGCGTCGGTCATCACGGAGTGCGGATGGGGCAGCCGGAAATCAACTCTGGTATCCCAAGCGCGCTGGGGCCATGGCTGATGTGGGACATGCTGGGGCGTTCGCGGACCGTCGAACTGACCCTCAGCGGTCGCATGATGGACGCGGCGGAGTGCTCCGCGCTTGGCGTTATCCACGATCTCGTGGCCCCTGCGCAGGTGATGGAGCGCGCGCTCGAGGTCGCCCGCGACCTGGCGGCAAAGCCGCCGATTGCGATGCGACTGACCAAACGCCGTCTGCGCGAGATGACCGAGACCAGCTTTGAGGAGGCGGAGCGGGCCGGAGCGGAACTCCAGCGGGAAGCGTTCGATTCGGGGGAGCCGCAGGCGATGATGGCCCAGTTCTTTGCCGCGCGCCGTGCCCGGAAGCAGGACGCGACAGGTGCGGCGACCTGATGCGACTGCTCGAGTGCGAGGGAAAGGCGCTGCTGCGCCGGCACGACATTCCGGTCCCAGCAGGAGCCGTTTGGCCGAATCTGCCCGCGACGGAGGGGCGAGCTCTGGTTGTCAAGGCTCAGATCCGCGACGGAGGTCGCGGCAAGCGGGGCGGCATCCGCTTTGTCGATGACCTAACCCACGTTCCGGCGGTCGCCAACGATCTCCTCGGTCAGCAGATCGGTGAGTATCCCGTCGAGCGGGTCTACATCGAGGAACGATTGGCGATCGCGCGGGAGCTCTATCTGGCCGTGATCGCGGATCGCGATCAGCGGGCACCGGTCCTCCTCGCCAGCGGGCATGGCGGCATCGATATCGAAGAGGTGCCCACCGACGCGATCGTTCGGCAGCGGGTCGACCCGTTGCTCGGGTTACGTCCGCCAGTCATTGCCTCTCTGGTCAAGGCAATCGGGCTGGAGGGAGACGTGGCCGCGCGGGCAGGTCTCGTGATCGAGCGCGCGTATTGCGCCTTTGTCGTCGAAGATGCCGCGCTTGTCGAAATCAACCCACTCGTCGTCACGACGTCGAAAGAGATCGTCGCCGCGGATGCGCGTGTTGTGGTGGACGATGCCGCGCGGTTCCGCCATCACGATTGGCCAGCCGAGGGGGACAGCGGCACCGCGTTTGAGCGGCGGGTCGCCGCACTCGGTGGGGTGGGCGTGGAGATGGACGGCGAGATCGCCGTGATCGCCAGTGGCGCCGGGCTGATGATGGCGACGGTAGACAGCCTTGGCAGCGGACACGGTACGATCCGCGCCGCAGTTGACCTCGGCTCCGCCGTCTTCACCGAGAGCCGCGTGATTGGCGAAATCGTGCGTGAAGTCCAGACGCTGCGACCGAAGTTGATCTTCGTCAACGCGTTCTTCCAGTTGGCGTCCTGTCTGCGCCTGGCGGAAGGTCTTCGCGCGGGGCTCGATGCGGCCGAATGGTCCGGGCCGGTGGTGGTGCGTCTGGCAGGCCGGGATGTTGATGCAGCGAGAGCCCTCCTCGCGCCCGTTCCGGTGATCGAAGACTTTGAAGAGGCATGTCGGCTGGCGATCGCGACGGCCGGAAACCAGGGAACCTAGTGGCCATCCTCATCGACCACAACTCCCGGATTCTGATTCAGGGAATAACTGGCAGCACCGGTCGGGATATTGCCGCGCGGATGATTGCGCACCGATCGCCCCTTGTCGCGGGAGTGACGCCGGGGAAGGGAGGTACGGTTGTTTCTGGCGTGCCGGTCTTCGATTCTTGCTATGAGGCCGTTGCCGAAACCGGGGTAGACGCCTCGTTCGCCGTCGTCCCACCGGCTTTTGTCAAAGAGGCCTGCCTTGAGGCGGTGGACGCAGGATTGAAACTCGTCGTGGTCTACACCGAGCGAGTGCCACTTCACGACGCAATGGCGATGGCCGCGGTCGCGCTGGCGCGGGGCACGACGCTGTTGGGTCCGAATGCGGCCGGCTGTGTCACGCCCGGAGAGGCGAACCTGAGCGACTTCGACGACGCCAATCTCGATGCCGGGCGCATCGGCATCGTCTCCAAAAGCGGGACGCTGGCGGCGGAGGTGGTTGCCGCGCTGAGAACGCATGGACTCGGTGAGAGCACGGTTGTCTGCCTGGGCGGGGATGCGATCACTGGGACGGATCATGCCGCCATTCTGCGGCTGTTCGAGCAGGATGACGAGACCGATGCTGTCGTGCTGATCGGTGAGATCGGCGGCCGTTCCGAGCTCGTAGCGGCGGAGTTTGTCGCCGGGATGAGCAAACCGGTGGTGGCCTACATCGCCGGCCGGTGCGCCCCGCCGCGCAAGGCGATGGGTCATGCTGGCGCCATCGTTGCCGCGAGCGGCGACGATTCGGCCTCCGCGAAGATGTCGGCCCTCGACCGGTCCGGCGCACGTGTCGCTCAGACCCTTGCTGAGATTGTCTCTCTGATCGGCAGCATCGAGTAGTCTGCAATCAGACGAGGTCTTTGTCCGGGGAACCCCGCAGCCACGTTGTTGGGAACCGGCCGCTGGCAGTCAAGATGGAGAGTCTGCCATAACGGACATGGCTAGCATGCCGAACCGATCACTTCAGCAATTAAGCGTGCCCTAGCCGATCGTTGCGTAGTCGAGGACGGCCAGGTAGCTGCATGGCTCCGGGCTGGGATTTTCGAAGCGATGGACCGCGTCGGCACGAAAGTAGAACGCGTCTCCTGCTTCTAGCAGATAGTTCTCCGTGCCGATGACGACGCGCAAGGTTCCTGCTTCGACGAGCAGATATTTGTCGACTGCTGGGCGATAGGGTTGGATATCCTCGGTGGCTGCGGCGGGTGGGAGCGTGGCGCGGATGAACTCGATGCCGCGACCGGCGAAGGCGGGTGAGAGGAGCTGGCGTTCGATCCCCGTCGCCTGATCGCGAAAGACGAGGCGCTCCGCCCGCGGCAGGGTCACCACCGGCCGCCGGTCCTCCTCGCCGAGGAGCTGGGCGAGACTGACGCCAAGCGCCCGCGCGACATTGGTGGCGGCGGTCAGTGATGGGCTGTGCTCGCCTCGCTCGATATTGGAGAGGGTGGCGCGGCTAACCCCCGACGCCGCGGCCAGCACATCCAGGGTCAGCCCATGCCGGCGGCGCGCCGTTCGCACGCGGGCCCCGAAGCGCGCCGCGACGGTCGCGTCGGGTGCCGCCGTGGCAAGTTGCGTGTCCTGTATCATATGCTAGAATACTCCAATATATTAGCATCTCGGCGCTCTTGTCACCTGGCGGAGGTGAGCGCATTTCCCCGTTGGCACGGAAGCGCAACGACGATGCCGCTGCCGGGTCACCACGGGCCGCTGGCCGGTGACTACACCCATGAGAGTCAAGGATACCCGGCAACGGCCGAGCGAGCGGAGCACCCATGTACGCGATACTATCTGTGATCGTCGCGGTTGGCTGCCTGGTCATGGCTGGCATCTTTTCCAAGTCGTCCGACAACGATTGGGGAAGCGTGCTGATGTCACTGCTCTTCGCCGGATCGGCGGGCGTGCTGATAGCCACGCTCACCGACTAATTTCTCCCGGTGCAACGGTGAGAATTGCGAGCCAGCACCGGCCGTTCTGGCGACGTCCGGTTGGAGTGCATTTCGCCGCCGCGAAACAGCGATTGTGGCTGGCGCACGCGGCGCTGGTTCTGACGGGCGGCCCAGTTGCCATCGCTTTCAACACGGGAACCGACCGCTCGTCGTCGAGCAAATCGATCCGTGACACCGCCTCGGCGAAGCCATCTGGCGGAGTCTCTCAAGAACGATCTCAACTTCACTGGGATGAACATTGTGCCGGGGTCGTTTGGGAAAACGCCGTTGCCATTGTGCGGTCGTGCCCGGCCCCACGGGCCAAGCTTCCTGCTGAGAAAGACCGGAATTGTTCATGGTCCGCTGGTCGGACTGTGTGATAGCGCCTATTGGCGGAGGGGTGCGGGCGATCCGGTACCAATCGCCACGTCGACCCTGCGCTA
>JAABUS010006214.1_pt1 | contig 14728 bp, 15 predicted proteins | sample 5560161 | NCBI WGS metagenome assembly JAABUS01 (sample SAMN10711885, study PRJNA513376) | rock metagenome | isolation source: Antarctica rocks | place: Antarctica: Victoria Land, Trio Nunatak nord | collected 2016-01-04 | reverse complement strand
CGAAATGACGTAGAACTGAAGTCGAGCTGATCTGCTTCTTTAGATTGTCAAAGACTTCGACGCAGACTTCGTTTCAAACAAAAGACGTGTCTTTTCAAATCAGCTGAGTGAACGACTTGACTAGTTTCGAAAAGTTCTTGATGAAGCGTCGATAGAAATTGACGAAGTCAACGAAGTCTTGTATCTCTTTTAGATTAATAGATGTAGTTCAATTGACTATAGCTTTCACTTTGATAGAGTTCATGCAAAGATCTTGTTCTGATACTATGATTTCTAAGAAGACTGTTTCTTCTACGTTGAATTCGCACTTTCAAATATCTATCTGCAGATCAGCGTTTCGTAGACGATCTAGTATCATCTTGACATGTTGTCTATGCTTCTTTTGAGTCTTGCTGTATATGAGAATGTCGTCTAAATAAGCTTGGCAGAAGTCATTTAGAAAGTCTCATAGAACATCGTTCATATATTGCTGAAACGAGATCGAATCATTTGTTAATTCGAATGATAGAATCTTTGATTTGTACGCTTCTAGAGCGATAATGAAGATCGTATAGTTCTCACTATCGAAATGCATACGAAGTTTGTTGAAAGCGAAAATTATATTCAGTCGAGTCAGATGCTTGCAGTCAACAATTTTGTCAATCATCTCATCTATGAGCGATAGAGAGTAGCGATTTCTTTTGATAATGACATTGAGCTTTCGATAGTTGACGCAGAAGCGAAGATCGTCATTGATTTTCAGAGCGAATAAAACGAGTGAGAAATATGAGATCTTGCTAGAAGTAATAAAATTCTTTGACAGATTTTTGTTCAGATATTCTTTGATCTTCTGAAGCTTGTTGTTATGAGTCTGCATAGAGCGAATCATATGAGTGTATTCTAACTAGAAGTTTAAAGCTGAAGATGAAAGAAGATGCAACACGTCGTAAGTTTTACTCACGAAGACACGCTAGGTCGCTAGCGTGTCAACATCAGCTCTATACTAGTCTATGATAGTCTGACATGATCTATGTTAGATTAACTTGAAGTACATGATCATAACATTACTTTCTCTCTTCATTTAGCAATGTTCTCATTGCTGCAGTTCAATCAATCTTTCTTAAGTTGATTTCTATCTTGACTTGTTTGAATATCGTTCATGAAAGTCATTTACAATCTTCAAGCATTCTTCGAATTTGCTTTCATCAACGTTGTATCAATGCAGATCAACGTCGTATTCTTTTCAATTGACATAATATTGTAGTCGTTTATCTCGTTCATAGTGTCTGAAGTTCAGTATATTCTTTATCTTTCATTCATCTTCATCGTCGATCACTATAAAGTCAGACGATTCATTTCGTTGTTCATTCAGAGAGTTCTTTGAATCTAGTTGCAGCAGATTTGATGCGAACTTCGAATGTATCTTCATAGTCGATGATAGTTTCAGTCGATATACATGTTCAATCTCGATCAGAATCTTGAAGAGTTCTAGCATCTTATCGTCTAGCTTCTTTGATGATCGTGAGATCATTATGTTTCTAGAATTCAGAAACATCATGTCATCTATCTTGTAAATTATTTTCTTTCAATGCTTGTCAGTCTGTTTCTTCATTGTAACTCTGACTCTTGTCAAGATTTGTTTGATCAATGCTAGTGATCATTTCATGTGTTTGAATATATTCTTTGCTTTGTCTGCTTCGATTTTAGCTTGAGTGATCTCATATTCGATTGAGTTCAAATCGAAGCTCATATGAGAGTGAAAGCTCTTATTAAGAAAGAACGTCGACTGTTCAATTGACAACAAAATAACATTGTTATCAACGAATTCGACCATGAATAATCAGGCGAATCAATCATCTTGCATATACGAGCAGTAACTTCGTAGATATCATTTCACATTCTGATTCACTCTTTCTGTTTGATCATCAATCTGCAAATGATAGTCTGTGAATAGTTTTATCTTGATGTCGAGTCTCAAATATAAAGACTTTCAGACAATTGATATGAATTGTGAATCACGATCGAACATTATTGATCTGAGTAGTTCATGAGTTCTGAAGACTTATATCAACAGTAGCTTGACTGTTTGTTCTGCGAAGATTTCTTCATCATCTGATCAACACAATATATAATGTCGTTTCTTAGACAATCGATCTATGACTGTCAGAATCGCGTTGTTTTCATCACTTTCTGATAGATCGATAATGAAGTCTAATGATATGTTCTGTCATCGCTGCTCTGATATGAACAATGACTTCAGCAGTTCATTGATTCAATCTCTCGATGCTTTTGATCTACGACAAACGTAACAGTTTCGAATGTAGCGCTTGATCGTCATTCTTATCTTTGATCAGCAATATGATTGTCTCAGCAAGTTCAACGTTCAATTCATGTCAGAGTGATCATTGATCGAAAGATCATGTGCTTTTCTTATCAATCGAGTGATCATTGACTGAGAAACTCATAGTCTATCATCTTTTCAGAGTACTTCATCAAGTACTTTGCAATTGTCTAGATCAATATCTTGACAAGTTCTTCTGTTCTGTTTCATGACTATTCGAATATCGAAGCACAGTTAATTCGTTTGATTTTCGACTATAATTTGATTCTGAATAGAAATCATCTCTTCGATCGAATTTTCATTAGTATTCAATTCATGTTTCGAATCTGAGTCAGATTTTGAGTCAGATCTTGATCAGCTTTCTGATCATCTTCTTGATCAGCTTCTATTGACTGCAGTTTAAATCTGTCTTCTGACAATAGCATCTGATGCTGATATAGCTTTCGATCATCATTTACTTCAACTGACTTGACGTCTGACATTCTGATCAGCGCGTCGAATTTCAGATTCTATTTCTTCGACTGATATATGATCTTGAAGTTATATTCAGATAACTTCTCAGCTCATCTAGTCTGTCGTCTGATCAGTTCTTTGATCATCATGAAGTACTTCAAATTCAAATGATCAATGAAGATCTTGATCAAAATATCTGTACATTTCAATTCAGAGCGTCAGTGCTTCAAGCAGCGAATAATGATCAGCAGTTTCTTGTCATAGATCTCGTAGTTGCATTCTGCAAGAATCATGTTCTTGCTGTAAAAGATCACTGAATGTAGAATGTCTTTATCGTCATACTGAGACAATACTTCGTCGTTCACGTAGTTCAAGAAGTTCATTTTCAGAATAGCTTCTCTGATCAAGTCGAAATGCTTCAGAACGAGAACTGTCATCATCTGTTGCTTTAGTTCTTCAAAGATCATCTGACAGATCTCTGTTCATTCAAAGAAGTGATCTTTTCAAGTCAGCTTTATCATGAGTCAAACGATCTTTGAGAAGTTCTTTATGAATCGTCGATAGAAGTTGCAGAAGTCAATGAAGATCTGCACATGAGTCAATGATCGAGACACTTTTCAGCTTCGAATCACATCTACTTTTCTAAAATTCATTCGTAGATCATTGATGAATATCAGTAGTTCAAGAAACGAGATTTTCTGAATCTTGAATTCGCACTTGTCAATGTTTATCTGCAAGTCGACTTCGCGAAGCTTGTTTAGCACTTCTTTCACATGAGTTCTATGTTCTTTCAAGATCTTACTATAGATGAGAATATCATTCAAGTATGTCTGACAGAACTTGTGCAGACAGTCAAACAACACATCGTTGATATAGTGCTGAAAAAACGCGAGTTCATTGATCAATTTGAAGAGCATTACTCTATACTTGTAAACATCGAAGAAAGTAACAAAAGTAGTCAAATTCTCACTTTTTGAACTCATGCGCAGTTTATTGAACGTGACGATAATGTCGAGTCAAGTCAGATACTTACTGTCTTGAATTCAAGCTAGTACTTCGTCTATCAAGAGTATTGAATAACGATCTCTTTTGATCAAAGCATTCAGTTTTTAATAATTCACGCAAAAGCGAAAACTATCATCTTTCTTTTCGACAAATAGTATTGACGAAGCGAAGAGAGCTTTGCTGAAGATAATGAACTTCTTCTTCAAGTTCTTTTCTAGATACTTCTTGATCTTCTGCAACTTGTGACTCAACATGAGATACAATCAACTTCTAGAAGACTGATCTTCATCTTCTAATTCAATCTTATGATCATATGATCGATGTGAAAGCAACTGCGTTGTCTTTTCTCTATCAAAAACATTCAGAAAGTCGTGATAAACTATCAAAAGCTTCTTCTTCAGTTCATCTAATGACATGACAGAGATCATTTCATTCAGTTTCGCGAAATCTTCAACTGAGCTAAGCGCTTTGTTGATTTCACTAATGATCAAGAAGAAGATCTTGATCTTCTTATTCTTGACTAGAGTTCAATATGCAGCGACTTCGATCATGACAATATTGACGAGTTTCTTTGTCTTAGTTGACTGAAATGAGCGAAGTTGATCGAGATCAACTTGAATGCTTTGTCTTGCTATGAAAGCAGATTCAATGAATCTATTCACTGATTTCTGATTCATGAATCTCTTCAAGATGATCGTTGATGTAACAATTGAGTTCAAGTTCTTTTGTTCTCTTTTGCAGATCTCATTTGATTCAGATCTGTGAAATGCTGATTGACTGCTTGCTTTTGAAACAACAGATTTCGATGTTCAAATCTTCAACGATGATATTAATTGATCGTTTGCAGAATCTATCAACATTTGATTTCTTTTTAATCAGAGATTTTCAATGATTATCTTGTGTTGATCTAAATGAGTTATCAATAGAGACATCATTTCATTCTTGTGTTCTTGTATCATGATTGATGTATACAGAGCATGTGTAATCGACTTTTGATTAGAAATTTCATCATACGATCAAATCAACTTTGATTTTGACAGCGATATTGACTGAATATCAAAGCGTTCACATAGCTCTGACATCAAAGATTCATCAATGAAAGTCATGTCAGTGACTCTCGTATCTATCAGAGCGAAAGATCTAAATATCTTTTCTAGACTATTTAAGATGATGTCAACAATGAACGACTTGAAATCAAATGAGTCGTCAAACATGCTGATGAAGCAGAATACAAGTATATCACTCTCAGTTATTACTTTGACGAGAACAAGTCGTTTTTCGAATTCGCTGCGATTTCGTGCATCTGAGCTGATTCAAGACAGTCGCGTGCTCTATGTTCTGACTTCTTGCATTTGAAGCAGAGTTCTTTTTTAAACAACTTCTCTCTAGCAGAATCAACGTTCGATATTCTGAGTTTCTTTCATGCAGAGATTGAAGCTGAGATCGCAATAGTGATCGTCGTTGAGATGCTAGCAATAAAGTGAGCGACTTGAGTCGTTGATGTCTTGAAGACTGATCGAGCATTCAATTTCGTCAATCGAACGTCGACTTGCATGCAGATGTCGACGAATTCGTTCAAATTCATAGTTTGTTTGTTGATCATGACTCGCTGAAGATCTGAGCTAATCTTATGCTGAAGATCATTTAGTAGAATTTCGTTATTGTACTCTAGTTTCGCACTAAGTCTCTGAAATTTCATTCAAAATTCATGAAAGAAGATCTTGTTTTGATACAACTTCAAGAACTGTCGTTGAGTTGTGTGACGTCGATTGAGATCGTCGTACATCTTATTTATGATCGACAGTATCTCTTCTGCTTTAAGAAATGAGTTCGTGATCGTGTTTCTCATTCTGAGTGCTATGTGTTTGATCGTCGTTTCACTGACTCGACTTTTCACATATGCAATCTTCATTTCTTCGATAGAAAAATGATTCTTGTTCATCTTCAGCTTGTTTCGCATTCAAGACAATCAATTATTCACATTCTGTCTTGAATCTTTGAACAGAAACGAGTCAGATAACTTGATTGACTTCGAGAATCAATCTTTCAAAATCGAAGTGCTTAGTCAACTTGATGTCGCTTCTAGATGATGTATAATCATGTTCTTTTTCTTCATCTCTTTCTGTAAATGCGTTCGAACAGCGTTCAATGTTGTCTGCGTAACTTTCAACTCGATGTTGATAACTTTCAATTCGACGTTGATCTTGTTGATGTCATTCAACATTTGAATCATGTCATTGTGAATCTCGATTTCAATGACATGTACTTGATAAAGACAACGAGATCATCTGCTTCATGAGTGCTTATTCAAGCATTCAGTTTCGTGCTGATGCTGATCTTGATCATTTCGTGATCAAAGAGCAACGCGTTAGTGTTCTCTTCTTTAATATTCAACGATGCATTCGTGTCTTCTTCTTCTGATGCTGTTCAATTCTGTGATAAAAGTGATTCTCTTTCAGCATTTCGAGTTTCGTAGCGAGTCGTGCTCACTAATTCTGATTCTAATTCTGTGCTTCTAGTCATTGTGTGAATAGAAAATTGCTGATCGAGATTCAACTGAAATTTCTGATTTCAGTTCTAGAACAACACATTCATGTTCTTCTGTTCTTCTGTTCTGACGACGAACTCAGTAAAGAGTTAATCTAGAGCAACACGTTTGTGTTCTTCTGTTCTGTTCTAGAAATTTCTTGATTTCTAACGAGTCTTCTGAACTCAATTTTCTGATTTCGATTCTGATTCAAGTTTGAGTGATGTAGCTTGTTTTTATATCGTCTACACGTCGATAGCAAGATTAATGAGCTTTGAACTAATGTTATGAGTCTGCATAAAGCGAATCATATGAGTGTATTCTAACTAGAAGTTCAAAGCTGAAGATAAAAGAAGATGCAACACGTCGTGAGTTTTACTCACGAAGACACGCTAGATTGCTAGCGTGTCAACATCAGCTCTATACTAGTCTATGATAGTCTGACACGATCTATGTTAGATTAACTCAAAGTGCACGATCGCAACACTTGTAGAGTGACATTTGATAAGCTCGACATCTAGAAGAAGTGACATCGTTAGTGAGCTTTATCTTATGATCATATGAACGATGAGATGATAGCTTATCGACTTGAGCTCGATCAAACACGTCAAGAAAATTCTGATATTTCGAAGATAGCTTGACTTTGATGTCTTCTAGATTTTGAGCTGATGCATCGATAAAAGCGACGTCTAAAACGTTCAGTTCGCATTAAGTGTTGTAGACTATTTCTCTATCAATATCTTCGATCGACATAGCGAAAATCTCGATGCAATTCTTCTTTGATCGTTTAATCAATGCATGAAAAGATGCAGCTCTCATATTGAACATAGAAAAGTTCTTTTTCAAAGCAGTAGAAGCTGATTGTTGAAGCATTTTGAGAGCTGAACTGATAGAAGAATTTGATGATCATGATCATTTTGAATGTGAAGCTTTGACTGACATCGAAAAAACAAAAATGAAAGCTTTTAATTGATTTGAAAAAACGATAACATCGTTTTGCATATTTAGTAGTATTTCATTTTTGTTCATTCAGAACTTTTCTAATATGACGTCATGATGATTTATATCAGCTATTAACATTGAAACAGTCAATTTCTTATGACTTTCGACTGTGAGATTGAGTAGAATTTTATGAGTAATGATCTTCTTCGTCAGCTTTTCGTCATATTCTCTTATTAACTTCTCTTTAGCTAGTCGTATGAGTTGAATTTCGAGCTTCTGACATATTTGATCGACTAGCTTTGTATGAATCAAGATGTAGATCGTCGAGTCACTATCTATCAGAGATCGTAGCTTGAAGAATTCGCCTTGCGAGAATAGAGTGACATCGACTAGAAATGACTTTTCGAAGTAGTTCTCTTCGATAGGTGAAATTTCGTCGATTAGATTGCACAAAGAAATGATCTCTATCTCTTTGATGACTCTGAAAGAGATGACTAGTTTTTTGAATCAGACTCTGAATCGAAGTTCAAAGAATGATCAAACTCGTCATCTAATGCGTTAATTCTGAAAGATCTATTTGAGCACTCTTTAGAAGTATGATCAGACTTATGACAAAGAAAGCAGTTTTCGATTAGTAAGTCATTTTCTTTGACGTTAGTCAAAACAGCGTCGCGTGATTTTGACTGATCAGTCATCTTCATTTCTATGATTCTACGAGTAGCTTTGTATGATTCTTCAGCAAAGATGATCTGTTTAGTTATTCAAGCTTTGATCATTGCTTCTCTATTCTTGATCTCTTGAATAGCTCGTTGATCGTTATTCAATCGAATGAGATAGAAACGAATTTCTTTCAGAGTACTGAATTGAATCAATTGAGTTACTCAAGCGAATCGAAGTTGAAAGTTTATTTTATTCTTTAGATCGACGATCAGCTGTTTTTCTTGATAGTCTAGATAGAAGAATAGTCGTTGAAATTAAGTATAAAACTCGCTGAATTTCTTCTGTTCTTGAATCAAGTTGTAGTAATCTCTATGAAAGTTGACTTCTTTATCTGAGTTATCGAACAACTGAGCTAGCTCTTTCAAAAGCTCATCGACGATCTTGTATGAGTTGAAACAGTCACGTTCACGTCTTGACTGAGTGATCTTAGCTGCATCATTGAATAATCTGAAATGTACGTAGCTCAGCTTGACTCATTCACTTGAAAAGAGATCGACGTTGATTTTCAGCTTGTTCTGAACTTTTTCATATCAGTTCTCTCAGATAGAGTTCTTTTCATCAGTGAACAACGAAGAATCGAGTATTTTCTGAGATCTAGAACGCTCAGAGTAGATTGATGATGACGAGATAATCTCTCTAGCTTGTAGCCTAGTTTTCAGCTCTTCGCATCGTTTCTTCAAAGCTTTCATAGTCATAGAAGATGTTATGATTTCAGCGAATGAGTCGTTATCTTCGACAATGAAGAATGAGACTTCGAAACGCTCTTTGAAGAGACGAGACATGATGAGAAAGAAAGAAGAGATTGAATTGAACGAGTGTTTTTTGAAAGAAAGTAATCGAGCGAAGAGCAATGCTCGACAATAGAAGATAAAGTCGTTTTTGTTGTTTGATTTGAGAGTTGATTGATTCTCTTGATTGATTTGATTCTCTAGCAATCAACGAAGATTCTTTATCGCTGATTCTATTAATCGAGATGAATGATGCATACTTAATGAGCTGTAAGTCGTCTAGCAATTCAATCAGCCTCGCTGTTGATTCTATAGATTCTCTAGTGTTGTTCTGTCTTTCGATTGCGTTGATCATCAGGTAAACGAATTTCTTTAGACTCGATCTGCCTGAACGAGTATATTGAACGAGTAATGAGTATCTGTATCGTATGATAAACGAGATTCTTAATGTAATGTTGAAATCATGTCTAGATCATTCAATCAAAGAGACTCAAAGCTGATATGTATGTATTGTTCTTTAGAGATAGTTATAACAAGACATTAAGAATACAGAAGAGAAAGAGTGCAAGCTCTTCTATAAATAATGACTTGAGACTGCGCTAGACTCGATACAGATGTGATGTAATATGTCAAATGTGTTTGTCTAAAAGAATGATGAAAGAAATGAATGAAGAAAGTGCTGAACAACGAGAAGAAGTGCTGAGAATGACTTGAAGAAATGCGCTAGGTTCAAACTAGGCATAGCATCATGACTTGCTTTAATCAAATTGATTAGAGTTAGATCTGAACTCTGATCGATTCAAACATGTTTATAACACAGATTAATTTGTATTTGTTTTGCACGCTGAACATTGTTTTCTTAATACAATCAATGATGCTTGCGTTAGCAAATATTTAAATTAATTTCATTTAATCATGAGTAGTTAAGAATCATATCATATTCTTGCATGTTTACAGCATGAAACTTAATGTTTCAGCTTTTGCAAACTTTCTTGTGATTAATTAACTTAATATCGATTTGATGCATATCATAGCAAAGAATGCAATGATCATTGATCATCTGAATCTGTTTTAGAGTTGCATGATTCTTCAATAACTTGTGCTCTTTTATTCATGATTGCAATATAAAATTTTGCTCAATCTCAAAGTCAATAAGACAGTGAGCTTTGCGCATTTTCTCAGAGACATTTGTCAATATTAATATCATCAATGCATGTGACAATCATCTTTTCATAGTTATATTTAATGATTCAATGATGAACATCAAACTTTTTCTTTTTTCATCTTTTCACTCTGATTATGAGTTTCTTGTCTGAATTCATAATTGAGACACATCAAATTATCAATCTTGTGTCTCATCTTCTTGCATGATCAGCACGTAAGATTGAATGAAGCAACATTTTGCTTAAACTCATTGAACTTGAGTGTTGCATCGCTTTTAAACTGCATGCTTGAAGCAGAAAACTTTGAATTTTTCATTGCAATGATAAACTTCATCTTCTCATGCAAGAATCAAAAACTCTTCTGAGATGTTACACTTTCACTTTGCTGCAAATGTAGTTTCAACAATGCATCAATATTTTGCAAATGTAAATTAATGTTTATAAGATGCTTTAGCAGATTGACATAATTGATAAAGATGTATAAGATGCAAAGAAACTCATTCATGATGATTTTGTTAATCTTTATTTGCAAGTACATCATGTAAGTCTCATTAAATATATGATAGTTCAGATCTGCATACAGTCTGATAAAATATTGCTCAAAATTTGCAATGCTTTGATTGACTTGCTGCTTTGCAATCTCAAGTCAATATTTTGTTTGAAAGTTGTAAATTTCAGAATTACTAAGTTTAGCATGCAAGTATTCAATGTAGTACTTTCAGTCAAGTATCTCATCATGATTGCATATGCTCATTACATGATCTCATCACTGATTGCAAAACTTCTCTGATAAGTATGATGTAAATCATTGCAACTTCTTTTCTTTTGTGATGAAATCAGATAACATTACGACTATGAAGTCTTTGCAATCTTGCAATCAGAACATCAAGAAGTCATAGTTCATGATACTCTGCTTTTTAAACTCGCAAGATCAATTAACATGTTTGCATGCATTACTTCAATAGTGATCATCACTATGTTGTCATCAATGATCAGAAATTGATTGAGTTTCTCACTCAAGTTTTAATATGCAAAGTTGCAAGACAAGCAGTACATTTTGCATCTTAAAATTCTTTAACTGCTTACATACTTCACTTGCTGATTATCAAAAAATAAAATTTATCTATTCATTAAATTCTTGCAGCTTGAACTTCTCATTTGCATGTTTGAATGTGTGATTCTCAGATCTGTTTTGATGAGACGATGAATTCTTAATGTGAAAGAAGTTATTACTTCTTTTGATCATGCAACTTCTGATGAGTCGCTGCACATTTGACATCTTTTACTGAGCAGCTTCATGCAAACGAAGCAATTAAAACTGTGAGATGACGAGATCTTTTTACAAAAAACTGCATAGTAAAAGATAATAAGATAGCACTTTATTGATGATAAAATTAATTGTTAAGAAATGAAAGTAAAAGTTTGCAAAGTTTTTATCTTTTGTCAAGTCATTATCTTTATTCACTCGCTAGTTTCTTTAATTTAATCTTGCGAACTAGTCTTGCAGACATGCATTATTCATAGTTGATGAGATACATTCTTACACATATATGCATGTTCTTGACTGTAATAATGTGTTTTTCACTAAATAAAAAAAGTTGTGAGCTGAGTTAAATGATTGAATATCATCAATGTTGCAACTCTGCTTCTGTATGATTACAATGTCAAAATCATGAACTTCTCTGTTGATTAAAAACAATTTCTGAATTTTCAATGATTTTCTGATGTTATACTGCAATATTTGTAGAAAAGATTGTTTTATCATAAAGTTATTTATAACTGTTGTTGACTCTGCAAAAAGAAGATTCTTTGAATGTTTTCAATCATCATGAGTTTATTTCATCTTTTGATTTGTTGTTTTTAACTTTGCTCAAGCAATGTTTCATCTGAATCACTACTTATGCAAGAGAAGTGATCAACATGTTTCTTCTTGACTTTTATCATCTGTCATGTTAATTCATGAGTGACTAAACTGCATGTTTTCAACATAATTATCATTGAACTTGATGAGTTTGTTGAACTGAAAGAGTTCATGAACTTTGAAGAATTCATTGAACTTAAAGAGTTCATTGAATCTGCAAAGCTTGAAAACAATGAAAAGTTTAAAAATTGCAAGAATGTGCAATTGTATTTAAATGCTTTTGAATATCTGAATGATTTGTTTCTATAGATTTCAAATGCTTGTTTCATCTGCTGTTGTCATTTGAGACAGATGCATCTTCAAAGTTCATGATTTTCATTGCAGTTAATGCAACATCTTTTATTTGAAAACATCATGCATTTCTTAATGTGATGTTTATTTGTGCACTTAATGCATCATTGATTCTTCTTGCAGAATCTGATCATGTGATCAAATTTCTGATATCTGAAGCATTATATGATGCAACAGTTTTTCTTGAACAATTTACATGTATATTCATAATATGCATTTAACATACTTATGTTCATCAGTTGATTCATCATTGCTTCAATTGTTATTTTTACAATGAATGATGAATGAGTCTTTTTACTCTTTGTTACTTTCTTGAGTCAGACTATTTTTAAAATCTTCAGATTTTCATGAAGTTTTGCATTATTTTTTATCAGCTTTTTAATGACTTTCTTCTGATTATTCATGTTGATTGTAATGCACATTTTATATGTTAGCACTGCAAAGATTCGTTGTGATATGCATGTCAAGTTCACAATTTCTTTTGCTCATTCTTAAGTCTTTTTCAGATTTGCTTGTGCATCTGAGCTGACTGCATGAAGAAAGATGTCTTCACTATTCAGCTTGCAAAGAGACATGATCAGATTTTGTTGACTTGTTGACACGTCTGCTATTTTCTGAAGAATTTGCTTGATGATTTTCTTCTGCATCTTCTTTATTTCTTCTCTGTCTGCTATTTTTATCATGACTTTGCATTTCTTGCAAAGTGATGATGATTCTTCTTTGAAACATTGCTTTCTCATTGATAATTCTTCTCTTGTCATGTTTGCTCATGACATGATTTTCAATGAGAGACACGTATTTCTTTGCATTTGTAACTGCTTGCTTAGCAGTTGAACTGATGTTTTCAATTTCTGCACATTCTTCATGATGAATGCATTCTGAATTATATGATGTTTTTCTTCTGAATCGAGTTGAAGATGATGCATCAGCTTCAGTGCTATTTCTTTTCATGAGTAATCTTTGCTCATCTCTTTCTCTAATGTTGATGTCTTTATTAGTAAATCAATAATGTCAGCTATCTTTTCTTCGTCGTTGCGTGAGCGTTGCAACTTCACGTCGCTGTTTTCTTGTGACATGTCAACGTCGCTTGCAATCATCTTCGAACTTGCATTGCTGCGACTCGTGCAATTCATCGTCGTTTGACTGTTCTCTAGATTCACTCTGCCTTGCATGTAGTGCTCTTTTTCAAGATTTGTTGTGTGTATGTTGTGATTGTTTTTTATCAATTATTAATTCAAGATCAATCTAGTAATGATTGTGTATTATTGATTGATGATTGAATGGGAAAGAGTTCAACGAACCATGGAAATTTTGAAATGACTCAGCCGTGCGGCGAGAAGCCTAGCGCAAAACGTTAGCGTTGATACCTCAACCGTTAGTGTTGGTCTGTCGACCTGCATTCTCGAGAGGAAGAAGGTGAAAACTCTGAGCCCCCTAGCACCAGCCCTATAGGGCTCGGAGCGGAAATTACCTTAGGTACCTTACTAACCACAGGGCTAGCAGTACGGAATACTACCTAAGCATATTCATTTACCCGTCAGTTATACGGCCCACCCTAAATATAGCATACAATCACCACCACTAGTAAGGATGTTCGAATAGTTAGTACCTAAGCACAGAACATTGTTTTACCTCATCTCAATACCCCTCAATACCTTAAGTCTCGAAGTTCCCCTACAGTTCTATTGACTTTCAAAATCCCCCCACGAGGTTGCGAGTTTGACATTGCAGAAGAGCTGGATACCGTACCTGTTACACTACAAAAGGAGGTTAACAAGATAGATAGTAGTAAATACATCGAACGAAGGTTGAAAATAGAAAAGGGGTTACAGCCTTCTTCTGACTGGCTCGGCGAGTCGGGCTTAATACTTTAAACACTAGTTCCCGTACCCATAAAGGTTAAGCTTCTACCATAATAGGTTTAGCTGTAGATCTGAAGGTGGGCCGTATAACTGACGGGTAAATGGATACCTCCTACGCTGTCACGTGATTGGCTCAGAAGATGCTTGCATCAGTACACGGTACCTTGGAGTCTCTCTCTCGACTTCCTTCAGCTTCAGCGAAGAAAAGCTTGAATATGTTGCTCAGTTCTATCTAGGTAGGAAGGCTCAGACCGTGTTCTATTTGAATCCACAAAACGGCAAGAGGAAAAGTCTCCATCTGATCATGCGAATCGAAGTCTGCGGCTGAACTAACTGCAGAGCTATGGCGCTGCTCTAAAGTCCGGTTATCTGTGGTTGCTTTACGAAATAGATTTCCTACACATTGGACTACCTTCGTCCAGTGCTTGGTACAAAGCATGGTGTTATCCGTGAGGTCGCGATACATTGGCATCCCTCTGGCCCTTGGCTTTGCAGCCCTCAGCCTCCTCTTCCTCCGTCTGTCGCTAGGCAGAGATCCTCAACCCAACCCCAGCACACCAGATAAACCAGAAATACGACCACTTCCCATCTACAAGACAGACATAGAAACACCAGGTCCCTCTCCGCTCCCCGAATTCTTCCCTCTAGCCGCCAAGGCCAAGTCTCCCTATGACCTCCCTCCCGTTCCATCGTGGAATAGGCCCCCAACACCACATGTCGCAGAGACAACAAGACTGTTCATCGGCTTTACGAGGTTCTGGCCCTTACTGCAGCAGGTTATAGTCAGCTACATCAC
>JAABUS010006213.1_pt1 | contig 14730 bp, 12 predicted proteins | sample 5560161 | NCBI WGS metagenome assembly JAABUS01 (sample SAMN10711885, study PRJNA513376) | rock metagenome | isolation source: Antarctica rocks | place: Antarctica: Victoria Land, Trio Nunatak nord | collected 2016-01-04 | reverse complement strand
AGTAGGCGTCCCGCCGGTCGGGCTCCACCTGTCCGGCGAAGGTGAAGTAGAGGCAGCCACCGGTCTGGTACGAGTGGCTCTGGTGGGCCGATACCGCCAACGTGCCCTCCACCGCGCCGATGGCGGCAATGGCCGCTTCGCCGATGGCGGGCAGCGCCGACCAGGGCCCGGCCACCTCGATGGTGTCGACCACGTAGCCCCGGGAGATGAGGGCCTCGAGGGCGGCGACGTCGTTGCGCTTATCCATCCAGTGGTCGACGAGCGCGGGATCGAGGTGGCGGGCCTCCCTGCACTCCTCGGCCACCACCTCCATGCCGGCCTCGACGAGGGTGCCGTCGCCCTCGTCCAGGACGAGGAGCACGTTGACGCCGCTCTCGGTGCCGTGGTTGCGCTGGGACTCCACCTCGTCGTACAGGCGCATGACCGCCGGAGTGGCCCCCCGCTGCGTGATGCGGCGCATCACCTCGAGCCCGTCAACGAAGGAGGCAAACCCATAGGCGGCATGGCGGGTGTGGGGCGGCACGGGGTGGGCCCGGAGCCATGCCCGGGTGATGACGCCGAGAGTGCCCTCGGAGCCGACGAACAGTTGGGTGAGGTCGGGCCCCACCGCCTGGCGGGGCTGGCCTCCCGTCCGGATGAGCCGGCCGTCGGCCAGGGCCACCTCCAGACCGATCACGATGTCCTCGATCTTGCCGTAGCGGTTCGAGAGCTGACCGGCCCCCCGGCAGGCCAGCCACCCACCCACGGTGGACAGCGCCATCGACTGGGGGCAGTGGCCCACGGTGAGGCCCGAGGCCCGCTGGAGCTCGTCCTCCAGCGCGTCGCCGAAGGTGCCGGGCAGGACCTCGACGACCATTGACACCGGGTCGACATCGACGATGCCTGACATCGCGCACAGGTCGAGCAGGACCCCGCCGTGCACCGGCACCGTGCCACCAACCACGCTGCTCCGGCCGCCGGCGGCCGTGACCGGCACCCCGGCGTCGTCGCACAGCGCCAGCACGGCGGCGACCTCGGCGGCATCGCCGGGACGGGCGACGGCACCGGCCCGGCCGGCCACCTGGCCCCCGGTGGCCCACACCATGGCGAGGGGCCACCAGTCCCGGCTGGCCTCGCCCACGGCGTCGGGGTCGGTCACCACCTGGCGACAGGCGCGATCGAGGCGCTTGAGGAACCCGTCGTCGAGGGTCACCGTGGCCCCGGCCCACCGGGCGGTGGCCGCCGCCCCGCCACCGGCCAGGGCGATCGGGGGCGTGGGCGTGCCGGGCCCCGGCGACAGCTCGGTCACGGCGTGGGCGACACCGGCTGGAGGGCGTCCATGGGGTCGACCCGCGTACCAGAGAGGCGCTCGTGGGCCACGGACCGCCGGTAGCCCTCGGCCTGGGCGGCCTGCTCGTCGGCTCCGAGCCCGAGGACGGGGCCGATGAGCGCAGCGACGTCGTTCGCAGCGTCGGCGGTGGCGTCGCGGGCCAGGAGGCGGGCGCGGGTCCGGCGGCTGAGCACGTCGTCGACGGTGCGGGCCATCTCGTGGCGGGCGGCGTACACGGCCTCGGCCCGCACGTAGGGCAGGCCGGCCACCAGGGGGTCGCCGAGGGAGGGGTCGCGGTCCACCAGGGCGAGCAGGGTGCGGGCCTCGCCGCCGTAGCGGTCGGCGAGGTGGGCGGCCAACGGGCCGTCGGCGGCCCGGGCGGCCTCGTAGCCCTCGGCCCCCCGCAGCCGGAGCCGCTTGGTGCGGCTGCGACCGACCCGGCCGACCCGGTCACCGAGGGCCGCCACCGCCTCATCCACGGTGTCGGCGGCCATCTCCCGGTAGGTCGTGAGCTTGCCGCCGGTGACGGTCACCATCCCCGACTCCGATGTGGCCACGCGGTGCCGGCGGGACAGGTCGGCGGTGCGGCCGCTGCTCGCCCGGCGGACGAGGGGCCGCAGCCCGGCCCAGGTGCCGGTGATGTCGGAGGGTCCGACGGTGGTGGTGACCGCGGCGTTGATGGCTCCGAGCAGGTAGTCGACGTCCTCGGCGCTGCACTGCGGGTCGTCGACCGGCCCGTCGTAGTCCGAGTCGGTGGTGCCCACGTATGTGGACCCGCCCCACGGGACCACGAACACCGATCGCTTGTCCTTGGGCACGGGGACCACGACGGCGATGTCGTTGCGGACCAGGTCCCAGGGCACGGTGATGTGGATGCCCTTGGCCGGGCGGATGGAGCCGGGGTGGCGGCCCTCGTCGAGGGCGCGCACGTCGTCGGACCACACCCCGGCGGCGTTGATCACCGTCGAGCACGCCACCTCGATGTCCTCGCCGCCGGCGTCGAGCCGGGCCCCTCGCACCCGGCCCTGGGAGTCCTTCACGACCTCGGCGAGGCGGACGCCGTTGGCCGCCACCGCGCCGTGGTCCAGGGCGGCGGTGCGGACGATGGCGAGGGTGAGGCGGGCGTCGTCGGCCTGGGCGTCGTAGTACAGGTACGAGGCGGCGAGGCGCTCCCGTCGCAGCGTCGGCATGTGGGCCAGCGCCTCGTCGACGCTCAACCGCTGGTGGAGCTTGCCGATGCGGGCCCCGCCGGTGAGGTCGTACATCCACATGGCCGAGCCCAGGGCCCGGGCCAACTTGGGGTTCAGCACGCCGTCGCGGCCCGTGAACATGGGGATCAGGAACGGCAGGACCTTGACCAGGTGGGGTGCGTTGCGGGTGAGGCGTTGGCGTTCGTGCAGAGCTTCGTAGACGAGGCGGATTTCGCGCTGCTGGAGGTAGCGGAGGCCTCCGTGCACCAGCTTCGAGGACTTCGACGAGGTGCCCGAGGCGAAGTCGTCGCGCTCGACCAGAGCCGTCCGCAGGCCGCGGGAGGCGGCGTCGAGCGCGCAGCCGGCGCCGGTGATGCCCCCGCCGACCACGAGCACGTCGAAGTGGTCGTCGGCCAGGCGCCGGAGGGCGTCGGAGCGGTCGAACCAGCCGGGGCCGATCATGGTCGTCTCGTCCCCGGACCGCGTTCCATCCCGGCGATCCTACGGGCGCGGCCGCGGGGCCTCGAAACCCGCGGGATCGTCATCGACAGGCGTTTCCATCCAACAACGGTTCCAAGTCGAGCTCGACGTCTACAACCCGCTGATCCCCGAGCCGGGCCACCTCGCCGCCACCCTCTTCGTCGAGCTCACCACCGAGGCGGACCTCCGCCAGTGGCTGCCCGGGCTGGTGGGATCGAGACGGCCGTCGAGCTGCGGGTCGGGCCCGAGGGCGAGGTGGTGCGCAGCCAGGTCGATCCCGACCACGAGAGACCCATGCCGAGTACCAGCACGTCGCCGAGCTGGGGCAGGCCACGCGCGCCGAGCTCCTGGCCGACCTGCAGGGCTGAACCCCCCGCCGGCGAGCGCCGGCGCGACTTGGACTTTTCCCGGCGGGGACGGCAATACTCGACCGTTCCGCCGCCGGGGCGCCGCTCCCCGAGCGCCGGGGAACCCGCGCACGGCCACGGCCGCGCCCCGTCCGATCCCGACCTGTGAGCGAGCCGTCCACGATGAACCCGTCCTGGCGCACGAACGCTGCCTGCCGAGGCCTCGATCCCGAGATCTTCTACCCGGTTTCCGACGAGGACACCGACCAGGCCAAGTCCGTCTGCAACCGCTGCCCGGTGCAGGGTCCCTGCCTCGAGCACGCCCTCGGCCTGCGGGAGAAGGAAGGCGTCTGGGGCGGTCGCACCGAGCGGGAACGACGCCGGATCATCCGCCAACGCCGCCGCACGGCCTGAGCGGACCGGGCCGGGAGCCGGCCGCCGAAGTACGATCCCGGGGGTGACCCCCGAGGTGGTGGCCCAGGTCCCGGTGCAGGTGGCCGTGTGCCGGATCGGGCCCGGCGACGGCGGACGCCTGCGGGAGGTGCGCCTTGCGGCCATCGCCGAGAGCCCCGGCGCGTACGCCACCACCCTGGCCGAAGCCGGCCGCCGGCCGGCCATCCGCTGGGACGAGGTGGCCGAGGCCGGCGCCGCCGGCAGCAACCAGGGCATCTGGTTCGCCGAGATCGGCGGGTTCGACGCCGGCATGGTCAGCGCCTACCGCACCGCCGACGACGTCGTCACCATGACCTCGCTGTGGGCCGCGCCCGGCTTCCGGGGCGTCGGCGTGGCCGAGGCGCTCGTGGCCGAGGTCGAGGGCTGGGCCAAGGCCAGCGGCGGCGTCGTCCTGCGGCTCTGGATGGTGGAGCGCAACGCCCACGCCCGCCGGTTCTACGAGCGGCTCGGCTTCGGGGCCACCGGGGAGGCCATCCCCTATGAGCCAAACCCGCGCCTGGTCGAGTGCGAGATGCGCAAGCCCCTGACCGCCTGAGCCCGACCGACCGCGAGCGAAGCGAGCGTCGTCGGTCGGAACAGAGAGGACGACACGCACCGCGTGACCTCGGGGGGTCGAGGGGGCCGAAGCCCCCCGGGTAGCTTCGGCGGCATGGACTTCGAGCTCTCCGACGAGCTGACCGCCCTGCAGGAGACGTGCCGGCGCATCGCACAGGACAAGGTGAAGCCCCGGGCCCGGGAGATCGACGAGAGCGAGGAGTACCCCCAGGACCTCTTCGAGGTCTTCGCCGACGCCGGCCTCCTCGGCCTCTGCATCCCGACCGAGATCGGCGGGTCGGGCGCCGGCATCCTCGGCCTCACCATCGCCATCGAGGAGGTGGCCAAGTACTCGAACGCCGCCGCCCTGATGCTGCTGCTCACCCGGCTCCCCACCGGACCGGTCATGATCGCCGGCTCCGAGGAGCAGAACGCCCGATACGTCGGACCGATCGCCGACGGGTCGCAGCGGGCGGCGTTCTGCCTGTCCGAGCCCCAGGCCGGGAGCGACGTGATGGGCATGCGCACCAAGGCGGTGCGCGACGGCGACGACTGGGTCCTGAACGGCACCAAGTGCTGGATCTCCGGGGTGGCCCAGGCCGACTGGTACACGGTTTTCGCCAAGACCGCCCCCGACGTCACCAGCCGCGACCACGACTCCATCACCGCGTTCGTGGTGGAGCGGGGCTGGGACGGCGTCGAGGTCGGCTCCCTCGACCGCAAGATGGGGGTGCGGGGCGTGGCCACCGGCGAGCTGCTGCTGACCGACGCCCGGGTGCCGGCGGCCAACGTGGTCGGCGAGGTCGGCGGGTTCCGGTTGGCCATGCTCGGCCTGAACTCGATGCGGCCGATCGTGGCCGCCCGGGGGATCGGCCTGGCCGAGGGGGCGCTGATGTACGCCACCGAGTACGTGAAGGAGCGGGCCGCCTTCACCAAGACCATCGCCGACTTCCAGGGCATCCAGTGGGAGATCGCCAAGGTCGCCACCGAGATCGAGGCCGCTCGCCTTCTCACCTACCGGGCGGCGTGGCTGGCCGACCAGGGACGCTTCACCAAGGAGTGGGTGCCCTACCTGTCGATGGCCAAGTACTACGCCACCGAGCTGGCGGTGAGGGCATCGGACGTGAGCCTCCAGCTACTCGGCGCCGCCGGCTACATGAAGGACCACATGACCGAGCTCTACTACCGGGACGCCAAGCAGCTCACCATCGTGGAGGGCACCTCCCAGGTGCAGCTCGGCCTGATCGGCCGGGGTGTCCTCGCCGGTGACCTCTGGTGGGACTGACGGGCGCGGCGGCCCGCTTCGCCGACCAGGGCGGCTGGCCCGAGGTCCTCGGCACGCTGACCTCGGGGCGAGACCTCACCGCCGAGGCGGCGACCGCGGCCATGGCCGAGATCCTGGGGGGAGCGGCCACGCCGGCCCAGATCGCCGGGTTCATCGTCGCCCTGCGGATGAAGGGCGAGACGGTGGTCGAGCTGTCCGGGCTGCTGCAGGCGATGCTGGCGGCGGCCGAGCCGGTGCCGCTGGCCGACCCGTCCGCCGTCGTCGACATCGTCGGCACCGGCGGCGACCGCACCCACTCCATCAACGTGTCCACGCTCGCGGCGCTCGTGGTGTGCGGCGCCGGGGGTCGGGTCTGCAAGCACGGGAACCGGGCCGCCTCGTCGTCGTGCGGTTCGGCCGACCTGCTGGAGGCGCTCGGCGTGGTCATCGACCTCGGCCCCGACGGGGTGGCGGCGTGCGTCGAGCGGGCCGGCATGGGGTTCTGCTTCGCGCCCCGGTTCCACGCATCCATGCGCCACGCCGGGCCTCCCCGCCGTGAGCTGGGCGTCCCCACCGTGTTCAACTTCCTCGGCCCCCTCGCCAACCCGGCCCGGGTCGGGCGCTACGTGGTGGGCGTCAGCGACCCGGCGATGGCCGATCGCATGGCCCGCGTGCTGGCCGACCACGGCGCGACGCGGGCATGGATCGTGCACGGGGGCGACGGCCTCGACGAGATCACCACGACCACCACGTCCAACGTGGTGGAGGTGCGCGACGGCGACGTCCACCCCCTCAGCGTCGACCCCACCGACCACGGCATCGGCCCCACCACGCTCGCCGCCCTGCGGGGTGGTGATCCCGCCACCAACGCCCGGTTGGCGCGGGCCGTGCTCGACGGCGAGCCCGGCCCCCACCAGGACGTCGTCGTCCTGAACGCCGCCGCCGGCCTGGTCGTGGCCGGTGTGGCCGATGATCTCGGTGCGGGCGTGGACGCGGCCCGCCGTTCGATTGGCGACGGCCACGCCGCCGAAGCCCTCGAGCGGCTGGTGAAGGTGTCGAACGAGGAGCGGGCCGCCGGCGGCTGATCGCGCCCGCCTGCCCCCTCAGCCCGGCAGCAGGCGGGGCGGGGATGGATCCGAGCGCAGCCCGACCTGGGCCTCGGCCGCCTGGAGCTCCCGGCGGGCCGCCTCCAGGCGGTCGAGCTCCTCGGAGAGCGCTTCGATGGCGGACGGCGCCGAGGCCAGCCGGGCGGGGGCGGCGGCGTCGACCTCGAGCATGGACAACCGGGACGCCACCCGCTCGATGCGGTGGACGTCAGAGACGACGCGGGCGAGCATCGCCTTGCGCTGACCGGCCGGCAACCGCCCGACGAGAGCGAGGTGGTGGTCGACGGCGACCGCCTCGCGCTCGAGCTCGGCGGCCAGCTCCGCGGTGCGGGGTCGGTCGGGGTCGGCGGCGTGGCGCATGGCGATCATGCGGGCCACGGCCACGGCCGCCCGCAGGCGTCGGTGGAGGCGGGCGGCCACGCGTGGCGACCACAGCCAGCCGACCGGGGCGGGGGAGGGCTGGGTGGGGCTGACCCGGTTCCGGCGGCGCAGGCGGTGCACGAAGAGGGCCACGGCGAGGACGGCGGCGGCGAGCGTCAGCCCGGCGGCGCCGAGCAGCACGAGGAGCGCCACGACCAAGCCGTCCACCGGATGCAGGCTACCGGCGGTCCGTCCCGGCCGGTCCAGCGCGGCGTGGCTCGAAGGAGGGCAGCGTGGGGAACGGTGACGAGAGCCCGCCGTCGCTGTGGACGAGCCGCACGCGGGCCGCCTCCTGGTCGAGCCACGCCGCGACGCAGGCCAGCTCGTCGGCCAGGTGGCGTCCGGGCGGCAACGCGTGGTCGGCGAGCGCGGGGTCGCCGAGCGCGGGGTCGGTCGGGCCGTCGCCGTCGGCGTCAGCCGCCTCCAACAGGCGGGCCTGGCCGTCGGCCGCCCAGGCCCGGACGAGGCGGCCTCCATCGAGCTCGGCACCGCCCCGTCCCGGCACCTCCACCACGGTGCGGCCGGCCCGGCGCAGGGTGTCGAATCGACGCTGGCGGCGCAGCGCCCAGGTGAGGGCGGCGGCGCGGTCGCGCACGTCGGCCGCCTCCTCGAAGCGCTCGGCCTCGGCCAGGGCGTCCATCCGTCGTTCCAGCGGGGCCAGCAGCGCCGTCGCGTCGCGCGAGAGGCAGTGGCGGAGGCGGTCGACGACGACGGCGTAGGCGGCCTCGGACACGCTGCCGTCGCACGGGCACAGGGCCACGCCGATCTGGGCCGGCGCGCAGGGGGCCGTGCGCCGACCGGGCGGGCCGGAGCACCTCCGTATGGGCAGCACCGAGTGGATGGCCTCGGCCACCCGGCGGGCGGCCCGGGACGACGGCAGCGGGCCCAGGTACGAGCCGCCGTCGGCCCGCACCGTGCGCACCACCGACAGGCGGGGAAAGCGCTCGGCGGTGAGCTTCAGGTAGGCGTAGGACTGCCACGTCTTGGCGTGTCGGTTGAAACGGGGTTGCAGCCGGTGGATGAGGCGCACCTCGAGGACCGCCGCCTCGAGCGGCCCGGCGCAGGCCACGTGGTCGACGTGCTGGACCTCCCGCAGGAGCTGGCCCACCTTCCGGCGCTCGTCGCCCGAGAAGTAGGAGCGCACCCGGGTGCGCAGGTTCGTGGCCTTGCCGACGTACAGGACCCGGCCCCCGCCGTCACGGAACAGGTACACGCCGGGGGAGCGGGGGAGGTGGTCGGTGAGGCGCAGCTTGGCCACCTGGGGGTGGCCGGCCAGGGTGGGCAGCGCCAGCAGGTCGTCGAGCCCGAGCACGCCGAACCCGGCGGCCCGCTCCAGCAGCACGTGGAGGAGGTCACCGGTGGCGAGGGCGTCGTCGAGCGCACGGTGGGTGGGGCGGTGGGGGAGGCGGAGGCGGTCGGCCAGGGTCCCCAAGCGGCAGTTGGGCACCTCCTCGCGGACCAGCCGGCGGGCCAGGGCACAGGTGTCGACCCAGCGGTTGACGAGGCGGGGCCGGTCGGTGCGCTCGAGGGCGGCGTTGAGGTAGCCGAGGTCGTAGCGCACGTTGTGGCCCACCACCACAGCGTCGCCCAGGAACTCGAGCAGGGTGGGAAGCACCTGCTCGATGCGGGGGGCGGGCATGACCATGGCCGTGGTGATGCCGGTCAGCATCGTGATCTGCGGCGGGATCACCATCCCGGGGTTCACCAGGGTCTGGAACGTGCCCAGGCACTCGCCGCCCCGCAACTTCACCGCCCCGATCTCGGTGAGGCCACCGTCGGCGGCCGAGCCACCCGTCGTCTCCACGTCGACGACGCAGAACGTGACCTCGTGCAGCGGCGTGCCGAGGTCGTCGAAGGTCCGTTGGGCGAGAAGCGGCACCGGAGCCGACCCTATCCGAACACGTGTTCGAAGAGGGGCGATGGGGCGGGCACGGGCGGCGGTACGATGCGCCCGTGACCGAGCCCGCCCGGTACCGCTGCACCGGCTGCGGCAACCTCACCCGGTTCGACGTCACCCGCACCCGCCGCACCCGTGCCTTCCACCACTTCACCGTGGGCGGCGAGCTGTCGGTCGAGCAGGAGGTGGTCCTCGCCGATCAGGTGGAGGAGGTCGCCTGCCGTTGGTGCGGGTCGGCCGACGAGGTCGAGGCGCTCATCGCCGAGCAGGCCCCCTGACCGGGGCGCTCGACGAACTGGTGCGACCCGCCCTGGAGGCGGCGGTGGTGGTCGCCCGGGCGGGGGCCGTGGCCGACCCGCCGGTGAAGGTGCCGGCGGCCCTGCGCCCGATCCTGCGCTTCACCAGGCTCAACGCCCGCGCCCTCCAGACCGTCCGCCGGGCCGTCGAGGAGGACGACGAGCTCCGTTCCCGGGTCCTCGAGGCGGTCGACGAGGACGCCATCGGTCGTCCGGCGTGGCTGTGGCTGGCCCGCCCCGACCGGTGGCGAGAAGACCTCGATGCCCTCGTCGCCGGGGTCGAGGAGGACCGGCAGGAGTCCGAGGCGGTGCGGGAGGTCACCCGACTGCGCCGGGCGGTGGCCGGCACCGAGGCCTCGGCTCGACGGGCCGAGGCCGGTCTTCAGAGGGCCGAGGAGGATGCGGCGCGGGCCCGGGAGGCCAGCGCCGGCGATCGCGCCGCCCGCCGCGAGGCCGAGGAACGGGCCGGCAGGCTCGAGGCGGAGGTGGCCAGGCTCGACGCCGAGCGCGCCGCCGCGGTACGGGCGGGGAAGGACCTCGAGGACCAGGTCGAGCGGGAGCGGGTCGATCACGAGGCTCGCGTGGAGGCGCAACCGGCGGGGCCCGACGTGGCCGGGCTCGTCGGCGACCTCTCCGACGCGGCGTCGGTCGCGGCCGGGCTGGGGGCGAGGCTGGCAGAGGTGGCTCGGGGCCTGGGCGGCCCGGGCGCGTCTGCCGCGCCGCCGGGTGGCGGGCAGGACGGCGGGCGCGCTCGTCCAGGGTCCGAGCGCCGACGCCTGGCGCGGCGCCGCCCGCGGCCGCTGCCGGGCGGTGTGTTCGAGGACTCCACCGGCGCAGCCGAGCACCTCTTCCGACTTCCCGGCGCCGTGCTGCTCGTGGACGGCTACAACGTGTCGATGGCGGTGTGGCCCGAGCAGGCCATCCTCGAGCAACGGCGTCGCCTGGTCGACGCGCTCGAGGAGCTCCACGCCCGCACCGGCGTCGATCCGGTGGTGGTGTTCGACGGCACCGCCGCCGGCGGGCCCGCACCCGGCTCGGGTTCGCGTTCGGTCCGGGTCCGGTTCACCGACGCCGACGTCGAGGCCGACGATGTGGTGATCGCTTCGGTCGACGCGTTCCCGCTCGGCCGGCCGGTCATCGTGGCGTCGAGCGATCAGCGGGTGCGCACCGGTGCCCGGACCCGAGGCGCCAACCTGATCACCACGCCGCAGTTGCGCTCGGTCCTCCGGCGCTGACCCGGCCGTCGCCGACCGCCCGCCGAATGCGACGAACGGAGCGAACTACGGTGGCCCCGACCGCCGGACCGTCCGACCGGGCGGCCTGGTCGTGAGGGGCGAGCACGTGCGCGAGCTGTACCTGGTGGGGACCACCGACGACCGCAAGGCGATGATCCTCGGCGAGTCCCCGGACGACGACGAGGGGTCCTTCGTCCTCGCCCTCGACGATTCCGTCCGGGACGCGCTCGATCCCCGGCGGGTGCGATCGCGTGCGCTGCCCCGATTCGAACCGCCGGTGCCCGAGGACTCGGGCGAGAGCGGCCTCACGGTCCGCGAGATGCAGGACCGCCTGCGCCACGGTGCGACCGTGAGGGAGGTGGCCCAGGAAGCGGGCGTGCCACCGCAGTGGGTGGAGCGCTTCGCCCCTCCGGTGCAGGCCGAGCAGACCAAGGTGATCAAGGATCTGCACGGCGCGGTTTTCGTGGCCCGCAGGAAGGGGCCCTCGTCCGAACCGCTGGGTGCGGCGGTGGCCGCGAACCTGGCCGGCCGGGGCGTGGACGTCGACGTGGCGACCGACTGGAGCGCCCGCCAGGTGGACGAGAGCCTGTGGTCGGTGCGGTGCTCGTACCGGTCGAGGGGCCGCTCGCAGGTGGCGGAGTGGGCCTTCGACCTCGCCACCGGCGCGGTGACGGCGGTCGATCCCCTCGCCGCCCGGCTGGCTCATCGGGCGGTGGACGCACCGCCACCGCCACCGCCACCGCCGCCGCGACGACGGCCGGCGCGGCGCCCGAGGAAGAAGGCGGCCAAGGCGACGCCGACCCGGACGACCAAGGCCGACGTGGCGAAGCCCGCGCCGGACCTGCGTCCGAAGGCCGCATCGCCGAAGGCCGCACGACCGAAGGCGGCACCACCGAAGGCCGCACCGCCGAGGGCGACGCGACCGACGGCCGGGTCACCGACCACCGCACCGCAGAAGGAGAACCGACCGACGACGACCGCATCGACGGCGAAGCGCCCGTCGGTAAAGCGACCGGCGACGACCGCACCGCCGGCGAAGCGCCCGTCGGCCAAGCCGCCGCCGACGACCGCACCGTCGGCGAAGCGCCCGTCGGCCAAGCGACCGAGGGCCGAGTCGCCGCCGGCGGCCTCGAGCAGCGGCCGCGCCGCCCGGCCCGGCCCGGCGGCGCCTGATGAGGCGAGGGCTCGACGACGCGGCCGCCCCGTTCGGGCGGGGGACGCGGCAAGCACCGGCGCGGCCAGGGCCAGGTCTGTCCCCGCCCTCGCCGCGCCCCCAGGGCCGAGCCCGGTCAACACGCCGACTGGCTCGATCGAGCGGGACCCCGGCCGCCAGCGGCGGTCCGCCCCGGGCCGAGCGGCACCGCCGCCCGCCGGCGAGTCCGGCGGAGGGCGGTTGCCGCCGCTGCGGCGCCTTCCGACCGACCCGCCGCGCACCCCGGTGCTGGTGAAGCGACCGCCCCGCCCGCCGCGGGCGGTAGAGGAGCCGGCCCCGCCTCCCGAGGCCGCCGGCCGACCGCCGCCCCCCGAGCCGCCCCCACCAGCGCCGGCACCGGCTCCGGTCGCCGCCGCATCCCTAGCCGCCGGGCCGGGCTCGACCGCCGGTGGCAGCCGGGCCGGCGCCGGTCAGAACGGCGGCGAGCGGGTCGGCCGGCGCCTGCGCCGGGTCAGGGTGCGCACGGTCGGCCGTTCCGGGGGCCCGCGGGAGGAGAACGGGCGAGGCTGACGGCCCGGGCTGGCCCACCGCGCGCCCAAGCGGTCACCATGGCGAACGTGGTGACCGACACCTACGAGGACGAGCTGCGCTCGGTGGGGATCGCCGCTGGGCTCGACGCCGTGGGCGTGGCGCCGGCCGACCCTTTCCTCGGCACCCGTCGTGATCTCGAGGAGCGCAAGGCGGCCGGGCTGCACGGGGGCATGCAGTTCACCTACCGGCGGCCGGAGCGCTCCACCGACCCGGGGGCCACCCTCGCCGGCGCCCGCAGCCTGGTGGTCGGGGCCCGCGGCTACCGCCGACCGGAACCGGCGACGACGGTGGCCGGGCCCGGCGCCCGGGTGGCCCGCTACGCCCGGTCGGACCACTACGGCGAGCTGCGGGCCGGGCTCGACGCCGTGGCCGACCACCTCCGGGCCGACGGCTGGGCGGCGCGCGTCGTGCTCGACGACAACGCCCTCGTCGATCGCGAGGCGGCCGTCCGCGCCGGACTCGGGTGGTACGGCAAGAACGCCAACGTCCTGCTGCCCGGCCGGGGGAGCTGGTTCGTGCTGGGCTCGGTCGTCACCGACGCCGCCCTCGAACCGGCGGCCGGACCCGTGCCCGACGGCTGCGGCCCGTGCCGGCGCTGCATCGACGCCTGTCCCACCGGAGCCATCATCGCCCCCGGCGTGGTGGACGCCCGCCGCTGTCTGGCCTGGCTGGTGCAGGCGCCCGGCGACGTGCCCCGCCGGCACCGCGTCGCGCTCGGCTCCCGCATCTACGGGTGCGACGACTGCCAGGAGGTGTGCCCCCCCAACCTGCGTGAGGGTCGTCGGCCGGCCACCGGTGGCCCCGGCGAGGCCGAGGTCGACGTGCTGGAGGTGCTTCGCGCCACCGACGACGAGCTGCTGGCCCGCCACGGCCGGTGGTACATCCCGCGGCGGGAGCCCCGCTACCTGAGGCGCAACGCGCTCGTGGTGCTCGGCAACGTCGGCGACCCTGGGGATGCGGCCGTCGTCGCCGCCCTCGAGCGCTTCCTCGCCTCGCCCGACCCGATGTTGCGGTCCCACGCGGCGTGGGCCGCCCGGCGCATGGGACGATCCGACCTGCTCGCCGTCCTGGTCGACGACGCCGACCCCTCCGTGCGCCAAGAGCTCGCCGCCCCGCCCCCACCGGACCGGCCGGGGTGAAGCACCTCCTCGTCACCAACGACTTCCCCCCGAAGCACGGTGGCATCCAGTCCTACCTCGAGGAGCTGTGGCGGCGGTTGCCGGCCGACGAGGTCACGGTGCTGACCACCCCCTACGACGGGGCCGAGGCCTGGGACCGCCGCCAGCCGTACCGGGTCGTCCGCACCCGGGCCCGGGTCCTCCTGCCGACGCCCGGGCTGGTGCGCCGGGTCCGAGGCCTGGCCGACGAGGTGGGCGCCGAGCTCGTGGTGCTCGACCCGGCCGTCCCGCTCGGCGCCATCGGGCCCCGGCTCGACCGGCCCTACGGGGTCGTCCTCCACGGCGCCGAGGTCACGCTTCCCGGCCGGGCGCCGGGCACCCGGTCGGTCCTGCGCCGGGTCCTGGTCGGCGCCCGGGTGGTGATCGCCGCCGGTGGCTACCCCGCCGACGAGGGCGAACGGGCGGCCGGCCGGGGCCTTCCGGTCACGGTGGTGCCGCCCGGGGTCGACACCGACCGGTTCCGGCCTCTCGACGACGCGGCGCGAGGCGCAGCGCGGCGCCGGTTCGGGCTCCCCGACGGCCCCCTGGTCGTGAGCGTGAGCCGGTTGGTGCCCCGCAAGGGCATGGACGTCCTCATCCGGGCGGCCGCCGGCCTCCGTGGCTCGCATCCCGACCTCGTGGTGGCCATCGGCGGCGACGGTCGCGACCGGGCCCGGCTCGAGCGGTTGATCACCGCCTCCGGCGCTCCCGTGCGGCTGCTCGGCCGCGTCGCCGAGGACGATCTCGCCGGCCTGTACGGGTGCGGGGACGTCTTCGCCATGCTCTGCCGGAACCGATGGTTCGGCCGCGAGCAGGAGGGCTTCGGGATCGTCTTCCTCGAAGCGGCCGCGGCCGGGGTGCCCCAGGTGGCGGGGGACAGCGGAGGGGCGGCCGAGGCGGTGGCCGACGGCGAGACCGGGCTGGTCGTGCGCGACCCGACCGACCTGGCCGCGGTGGCCTCGGCGCTCCGGCGCCTGCTGGACGACCCGGGGGAGCGGGCCCGGATGGCGAGCGCCGGCCGGCGCCGGGCCGAGGAGGAGTTCTCCAACGACCACCTCGCCCTGCGCCTCCAGCGGGCACTCGCCGAGTCGATCTGACGGCACGACGCCCGGCGGGCAGGATCGCCCCCGTGGACCCGGCCCGCACCCTCGCCGCCGCCTTCGCCGGCGCCGCCCCCACCCTCGCCGCCGCCTTCGCCGGCGCCGCCCACGCCCACGCGCCCCGGCCGGCGATGGGCGGCGCCACCTGGGGCGACCTGGCCCGTCGAGCCCGGGTCGCCGCGCTCGGGGCGGAGGCGG
>JAABUS010006211.1_pt1 | contig 14733 bp, 18 predicted proteins | sample 5560161 | NCBI WGS metagenome assembly JAABUS01 (sample SAMN10711885, study PRJNA513376) | rock metagenome | isolation source: Antarctica rocks | place: Antarctica: Victoria Land, Trio Nunatak nord | collected 2016-01-04 | reverse complement strand
CCCCTCGCGGGAGATGAGCACGTTCTCCGGCTTCACGTCGCGGTGGACCAGCCCGGTGCGGTGGGCCGCGCCCAGCCCGGCCAGGACCGGCTCGAGGACGGCGACCGCCTCGGCGGGGGTGAGCCGGCCACGCTCGACGAGCAGGTCGCGCAGGGTGTGCCCGTGCACCAGCTCCATGATGAGAAAGGCGTGCCGGCCGTCGGTACCCTGGTCGGAGACCGAGACCACGTTGAGGTGCGAGAGTCGGGCGGCGGCGCGGGCCTCGCGGGTGAAGCGGTCGACGAACGCCGGATTGCCGGCCAGGTTTGGGGCCATCAGCTTGACGGCAACTCTGCGATCCAGCCGCAGGTCGGTACCCGCGTAGACGGTCGACATGCCGCCTTCGGCCAGCCGTTCGTCGATCCGGTAGCGACCTTCGAGCACGACGCCGAGCATCGTGTCGGTCAGGGTCGCGTCCACAACCAGCCAGTCTAGGGTCGATACACCGCCGTGGCCGTCATCGCAACACGTCGCGGGCGCTCAGCTCGGATGGGCCAGAACCGTCGTCATCGCAGCGGCGCAGAAATACTCACCGCCCATGATGGTCCGGTGGACGTGCGGGCGATGGGGCCGCTGGACTCACCGACTGGGACGAGTCGCGGGTCGATGCCGCGTGTTTCGACTACGCGCACCTGCCGCCCGAGGTCCCGGTTCCCTTCGACCGGGCCTCGCTGACCCGGCGCGGGCGTGGCCTGGGAGGCCGCCACCTGCTGGCGCACCGAGCCCGGGTACGCCGCTCGCCGGTTGACCGAGCAACATGCGCTGAACATGCGTTATGGTGGAACGCATGACCAAGATGATCCAGGTCCGCAACGTCCCCGACGAGCTGCACCGGCTGCTCAAGGTCCGGGCGGCCCAGCAGGGCACGTCGCTGTCGGAGTACCTCCTGCGCGAGATCATCGAGCATGCCGCTCGGCCCACCCTCGAGGAGGCACTCGCCGCGATCAGCGGGAACGAACCGGTCATCGACGGACCGGGCGGCGCGGAGATCATCCGGGAGCTGCGAGACGGGCGGTGATCGTCGTCGACTCCTCGGCCATGGTCGACCTGTTGCTGCAGCGACCGGGACGGGCTGCCGCGGTGACCCAGCGTCTGGGCGAGCACGTAGGTGCCATTTTCTGCCCACACCTACTCGACGTGGAGGTCGCGAGCGCGCTGCGGCGACATGTTCTGTCCGGCCGGATCAACGGCAAGCAGCTGAACGTGGCGATCGGTCAGCTGCGGTTGTTCCCGCTGCGCCGTTTCGGGCACGAACTGCTCATCGCGCGAGCCCTGCAGCTACGGGACAACGTCACGCCGTACGACGGCGTGTTCCTGGCCTTGGCCGAAGCGCTTGGAGCGCCTTTGCTCACCTGCGACGCGCGATTGGCCAGGGTGCCCGGTCTCGGGGTGGAGGTTCTCGTGGCCTAAGCGGGGGTGAGCAGATCGGTCGGGACGTCCTTCACATCCGTCACGCCGCACAGTGCCATCGTGAGGCGAAGGGCCGTAGACAGCCCCTGCAGCACGTCCCGTACGCCATCGGCGCCGCCGGTCGCCAGCCCCCAGATGATCGGACGGCCCAGGAAGACCGCACGTGCGCCGAGGGCCAGCGCGGTGAGGACGTCGGAGGCCCGGCGTACGCCGCCGTCGACGTACACCTCCGCGTCGTCCCCGACCGCGGCCGCCACCTCTGGCAGCGCGGCAGCGGAGGCGATGGCGGGGTCGACCTGGCGCCCGCCGTGCGTCGAGACCCACACCGCAGACGCGCCGGCGTCCACACAGCGCCGGGCGTCGTCACCGCGCAGGATGCCCTTGACCACCACCGGCAGACCGCCGACACCGGCGAAGCGGGTGATGTCGTCGAAGGTCCAGGTGGGCATCTCCCCGACCGCGCTGCCGAGGGTGCGGCTGCGAGCGGCGTCCTGTGGCGGGTGGTTCGCCGGCCAGATCCCCTCGGGCAGCACGAAGTCGTTGACCACATCACGCAGCCGGCGGCCGAGATAGGGCAGATCGGCGGTGACCACCAGCGCCCGGTAGCCGGCCTCGGCGGCCCGGCGGACCAGTTCGTCGGTGTACGCCGGACTGTTCACTCGATACAGCTGGAACCACTTCGGCGCGGGCGAGACCGCGGCAACGTCGGCCAGCGTCATGGTCGACGTCGTGGACACCGTCATCAGGGTTCCGGCGGCGGCCGCGCCCCTCGCGGTCCCTGCCTCGCGGTCGGGGTGCGCCATCCCCTGCAACGCCCAGGGCGCCACGCCGATGGGCATGTCCACCGGGGTGCCGAGCAGCGTCGTGGCCGTCGTGAGGTCCGAGACGTCCCGGAGCATCCGTGGCCGCAACCGCCAGCGCTGCCAGGCGTCCGGCGCCTCGCGCAGGGTGACCTCCGCCTCGGCACCTCCGGCGTAGTAGTCGTAGACGCCGGGGGGAAGCAGCGCGCGGGCCCGGTCGTGCAGAGCGTCGAGATCCACGGGCGGAACCCTAACGGCGGGCCGCGGCGACTCACATGGAAGGCTCGGACGCCGTGACCGACGACCTGAGCTGGCTGTCCCTGTCCGAGGTGGCGCTGCGGCTGGACGTACCGGTCGGCCGGGTGCACCAGCTGCGCCGGGACCGCCAGCTCCTCGCGTTCCGCGACGCCGACGGGGTGTTGCGCATACCGGCCGAGTTCCTGGACGGCCCGGTGATCGTCAAGCACCTGCCGGGTGTGCTCACGGTGCTGACCGACGGCGGGTACACCGACCAGGAGGCGCTGGACTGGCTGTACGCCGCGGACGACTCGCTGCCCGGCACGCCGATCCAGGCGCTGCACGAGAACCGTGCCACCGAGGTCAAGCGGCGGGCGCAGGCCAGCGCCCTGTGAGCTGAGCGGTGCGGTTCACCTACCTGGCGGTGCTCGCCGGGTGCCTCGTCGGGACACTGCCCCTGGAGCTCCTGCTGCGGACTCGGGTCTACGCCCGGTGGCGACGCTGGCTGCTTGCCCTGCTGCCGGGTTCTGTGGTGTTCGTGGCCTGGGACCTCTACGCGATCGCGACCGGGCACTGGAGTTTCGACCCGCGGCGGACGGTCGGTGTCGTGCTTCCCGGCGGTCTCCCGCTGGAGGAGGTGCTGTTCTTCGTGGTGATCCCGACCTGCGGTCTGCTCGCCTTCGAGGCGGTACGGCATAGGACCGGCTGGCCGGCGGGGGACGAGGACCGGTGAGCTACACCGTGCTGGCGGTGATCGGTGTGCTGGGCGCAGTCGGCGTCGATGCCGTCGTGCTGCGCACCCGCCTGGTCGGCCGCCGGCTGTTCTGGGCGGCGTACGGGATTGTGGTGTTATTCCAGCTCGTCACCAACGGCATCCTGACCGGGCTGGAGGTGGTGCGGTACGACGAGGCGGCGATCCTCGGGCCGCGGCTGGTCTTCGCGCCGGTCGAGGACCTGCTCTTCGGCTTCGCGCTGATCCTGCTGACGCTGTCCACCTGGGTGTGGCTCGGTCGCCGGGGACCGCTCAGAGACCGCGCCGGCGCCGGGCCCTGACGGCCCGCAGCAGGCCGGGCCCGGCGACGGCTGCCCGCCGCACCGGCCCCACCCGCACCCGCCGGCTGAACACGTCGTAGTCGGCCCGCTCGATCTCGTCCAGGATCCCCGCGTAGAGCCGCAGCGCGGTGCGCACGCAGTCCCGGCTCGCCGGCACGAGCAGGTCGATGCCGGGTGCGGCCTCGGCGTACAGCTCCCGGGCCCGGTGTATCTCGTCGACCATCAGCCGGCGGAACGCGCCGTCCACCCTCCGTTCGGCCAGCCGGGCGACCGAGTAGCCATGCGCCGCAAGGTCCTCGACCGGCAGGTACACCCGGCCGCGGTCGAGGTCCTCGCCGATGTCGCGCAGGAAGTTCGTCAGCTGAAAGGCCTGCCCGAGGGCGACGGCGTACGGTTCGGCCTCGGTGTGGCGGGGCGTGGTCCCCAGGATGTGGACCATCTGCAGGCCAATGACCGCGGCGGAGCCCCACATGTACCGCTGCAGGTCGGCATACGTCGGATACTCGGTGACGGTCAGGTCCTGCCGCATCGAGGCGAGGAAGTCCTCGAACAAGGCGGCGGGGATCGTCCAGCGTCGCATCGTGCTGCGGACCGCGAGCACGACCGGCTCCGTGGTCGGGCCGCCGCGCAGCGCCGACCCCAGCTCGTCCAGTGCCGCGGCGCGCTCGGGGGCCGCACCGCCCACGCTGTCGACGATCTCGTCGGCGTACCGGGCGAAGGCGTAGAGCGCGTGCACCGCGGGGCGCTTGACCGGTGGCAACAGAAGCGTGGCGAGGTAGTAGGTGCGGCCGTGGTCGGCGTTGAGCCGCCGGCAGGTCTCGTAGGCCGCAGCGAGGTCGTCGGGGCCGCCCCGTCCGGCGGCTATCGCCATGCCCGGGACCGGTAGGCCTTGTCCGGTCCGGTGATCCGCTCCGCGGCCAGCCGGCCGGAGATCAGGACCATGGGAACGCCAACACCGGGCTGGGTGGCCGATCCGGCGAAGACGACGTTGTCCAGGCCGCGCGGCAGGTTGCGGGGCCGGAAGGGGCCGGTCTGGGTCAGCGTGTGCGCCAGGGAGAACGGTGCGCCCGCGGCCAGCCCCGACTCCTCCCAGTCAGCCGGCGTCACCACCCGCTCGATCTCGATGCTGTCCGAGAAACCGGCGCAGCCGCGAGCGTCCACAGTGGACATCAGCTCGTCGCGGTAGCGCGGGCCGACGGCCGCCCAGTCGATGTCCCAGCCGGTGTGCGGGGCCGGTGCCAGCACGTAGTACGTGTGCTTTCCGGCCGGCGCCAGCGACGCATCGGTCCCCGTCGGGTTCGTGACGAGAAGGCTGGGGTCGCGCATCAGCCGGCCGCGGTCGATCAGGTCGCGAAAGGTCTCGCGCCAGGCCTGGCCGAACAGGATGTTGTGGTGGGCCAGCTGCGGGTAGGCCGCCGTCGAGCCGACCTGCAGCAGCACGCAGGAGGGCGCAAAGCGGGCGTGCCGCAAGCGGGCTGGTTGCCGATCCAGCAGGGTCGGCCAGGCCACCGGGAGGTCGGTGGTGACGACGACCGCGTCGGCGGGGATGCGCTCCCCGTCCTCGGTGATGACCGCGCGTGCGGCCGACCCGGACAGCTCGATTCGTGCTGCCGGGCAGCCGTAGCGGACGTCGACGCCGTGCTTGACTGCCGCACCGGCCAGCGCCTGCGGCACCGCGTGCATGCCGCCGACCGGTGCGAAGACACCGGCGACGGAGTCCATGTAGGCGATGACCGCATAGAGCGCGCGGGCGTCGTACGGCGAGAGGCCGGCGTACATCGCCTGGAAGCTGAACAGCCGGCGCAGCCGGTCGTCGCGCAGGTACGAAGCCACCTTCGGGGCCAGCCGGCGCAGGCCACCGAGCGCCACGAGCCGGGCCAACGCGGACAGCGGGAGCGACAGCGGTGAGTCCAGGTTGCGGTCGATGAAGTGCCGAATCTCCACGCGGTAGAGGGCGGACACGAACGCGACGAACTCGCGGTAGCCGGCCGCCTCCGCTGCGCCGGCGACCCGTTCGACCTCGGCGGCCATCCGCTCGGTGTCGGTGTGCACGTCGACCGTGGAGCCGTCGGGGAAGAAGCCGCGGTAGGCCGGGTCGACCGGCCGCAGGTCCAGCCAGTTTGCGAGGTCCTCGCCCACGCAGTCCATCGCGTCGGCGATCAGGTCGGGCATGGTCAGCACGGTTGGCCCGGTGTCGAATGCGTAGCCACCCAGGCAGACCCGCCCGGCCCGACCGCCCGGGATCGCCTCGCGCTCCAGCAGGGTGACCCGCCGGCCGGCGCCGGTCAGTCGCAGCGCGGCGGACAACCCCGCCAGTCCGGCGCCGATGACGACGACGTGGTCCGTCCGCCCCGGCACCGTCCGCATGCGGGCCACAGTAAGTGGTTCAGGAGTGGCGGGCGGTGGCCATCGTGGCCAGCTCGGTGAGCACCTCGACGGTGACCGGTTCCACCTGCCCGGTCGCCAGCGCCGCCACGCCTTCGTCCAGCCGCCGCGCGATCAGCTCCTCGACCCGGCGGCGGGCTCCGCTGTGCTCGATCGCCTCCCGCAGCCGGGTTACTCCCGCTGCGTCGAGCAGCGAGTCACCCAGCAGTGACCGGATCGCCTCGGCGTCCCCGTCGTCGCCGTGTTCCAGGGTGAGGGCCACGAGCGCCGTCTGCTTGCCCTCCCGCAGGTCGTCGCCGGCCGGCTTGCCCGTCACCGAAGGGTCACCGAAGACCCCGAGCAGGTCGTCGCGCAGCTGGAACGCCTCGCCGACGGGAATGCCGTAGGCCGTGTAGGTCTCCAGCAGCGCCTGCGGACACCCGTGCAGCAGGCCGCCCACGTGCAGGGGGCGCTCGACGGTGTACTTCGCGCTCTTGTAGCGCGCCACCTGCAGCGCCCGCTCCGCGCTCACCGGCGGCTGCACCTGGGCCAGCACGTCGAGGTACTGACCGGCCATCACCTCGGTGCGCATGGCGTCGTAGGCCGGTCGGGCCCGGGAGATCGCCCGCGGGTCCAGACCCGAGCCGGCGAACATCTCGTCGGCCCAGACCAGCGCCAGGTCACCGAGCAGGATCGCGGTCGCCTGCCCGAAACCGGACGGCGAGCCGGTCAGGGCCCCGGCGCGGTGTGCCGCAGCGAACCGCTCGTGCACTGAGGGCGCGCCGCGGCGGGTGGCCGAGGAATCCATCACGTCGTCGTGGATGAGCGCACCGGCATGCACCAGCTCCAGCGCGGCGACCGCGGTCACCACCGCGTCGTCGTCGGGGCTCCGCCCGCCGGCGCCCCGCCAACCCCAGTAGCCGAAGGCCGGCCGCAGCCGCTTCCCGCCGTCGAGCACGAAGTCGCGGATCGCCCCCGCCACCGGCTCCAGCTCGGCCGAGATCGCCGCCAGCTCATTGGTCCGCTGGGCCAGAAACCCCTCCAGCGCGGCGCCGACGCGCCCCCGGAGTTCCGAGCGGTCCAGCGTCGCGGCGGCCACGCCCCGTAGTATCCCGGGTTCGCGCATTGGCCTGCAGACCGGCAACCGTCCCGCGGCAGAGCGAGGAGCGATGGCTGAGTCGATCACCGTGCACGGCACCGGCCGGGTCGAGGCCCGGCCGGACGTCGCCGTACTCGATCTCGGCACCGAGGGCCGGGCGGAGTCGGTGGACGGCGCCCTGGGCATCGCCTCCCGCGCGCTCAACGCCATGACGGGCGCGCTGCGCGAGCAGGGCTTCGTGGACGAGGAGCTGCGCACGGAGGGCCCGACCACGTACACCGTCACCGACGACGTGGGTCGGGTGAACTCCTACGTCTGCTCCTTCCGGTTGACCGCCCGCGTCGCCGACCCGGCCCGCGCCGGGGCGTTGCTCGCGGTTTGCGTGGCCCACGCCGGCGACGCCGGCCGGGTGCACGGCGTGAGCTACCAGCTGTCCGACCGGGCCGGGCACCAGCGGCAGGCCCGGGCACTCGCGGTCGCCGACGCCCGGTCCCGTGCGACGCAGCTGGCCGAGCTGGTCGACCGCAGGCTCGGTCGGGCCACCTCGGTGGTCGAAGCGGGTGCCGGCGGCCCGATCCGCCCGATGGCCAAGGCGATGTCGCTGTCGATGGACTCCGCCGCCGAACTCGAGCCGGGAGTGGAGCAGGTGAGCGTCGGCGTCGAGGTGACCTGGGTTTTCGCGGACTGACCCGTGCTGGACCGCGACGCCTACTTCGGCCGCTGGACGGAGCTGCACGGGGGGTACGACCCGGCCGCCCAGGCCCTGTCCCGTACCTGGCTCACCGCAGTGCACGCCGTGGCCTGCCGCTGCGGCCCGATTCCGCCGGCCGCAGTCACCGTCGCGGGGCTGCTCGTGGCCGCGGCGGTGCCGGTGCTCGCGCTCGGCGCCGGCCCCTTACCGGCGTTGCTCGCCGCCGTGGCCGTGCTGCTCTCCGGCCTGCTCGACTCCCTGGACGGCGCGGTCGCCGTCACCTTCGGCCGCGACACCAGGTTGGGGTTCGTGCTGGACTCCCTCGCCGACCGGATCGCGGATTCGGCCTACGTCGTCGCCCTGTGGGTGCTCGGGGCACCGGGCTGGCTGTGCGTGCTCGCCGGCGCCGTCACCGCGCTGCAGGAGTACATCCGGGCCCGGGCCGGCGCCGCGGGAATGTCCGGGATCGGCGTCGTCACGGTCTGGGAGCGACCCACGCGCATCGTCCTGGCCGCGGTGCTGCTGGCGTTGTCCGCCGTACCGGCGGTTCCGGACGGGACGTTCGCGACCGCCGGCGCCGGCGGGTGGTCCCTGCTGGCCGTGATCGGGGTGGTCCAGGTCCTCGCCGCGGTACGCCGGGAGCTCAGCTGAGTGCGGTCACCGCGACTGGTGCCATTCGGCCAGCGGAATCCGGCGCAGCGAGTGGACCTCGCCGATCGAGGACCAGTCCCTGCCTCCGAGCCTGGCCAGCGGTCGCAGCAGGTCGACGGCCGGGTGCCCGTCGCGCAGCACCGACGGGCTGACCACCGCATGCAGCACGCGGCCGAAGACCACCGTCGAGTCGCCGAAGCACGTCGTACCGGCGAACCGGCACTCCAGCGCGACCGGGGACTCGGCCACCCTCGGCGGGCGCACGGTGCGGCTGGGCTCCCGGGTCAGCCCGGCCCGGTCGAACTCACTGGTCCCGTGCGGGAAGTCGGTGCTGGTGTCGTTGATCTTCCCGAGCAGGGGCTCCGACGCCAGGCACACGACGAACTCCCTGGTCTGCTCGACATTGCGCAGGGAGTCCTTGCGGCCCACCGAGGTGAACTGCACGACCGGTGGATCGACGCACGCGACGGTGAAGAACGAGTGCGGGGCGAGGTTGTCCGAGCCGTCGGAGGACACCGTGGACACCCAGGCGATGGGGCGGGGGAGGATGACCGACGTGAGCAACCCGTAGAACGCGCGGGCGCCGACATCCTCGGGGGAGTAGCCCACCCGCTCGTCAGTCCTGCTCACACCGCACGCCCCTTCCATGTCGTCGATCCGCGCAGACGTTGCCACAGCGAGATCGCGGTGAGCCATCCGGCGGCTGAGACCGACACCGGGTGCAGGAACGCGTCCGGCCAGACCGGTGACCCCATCCGCCGGGCGGTCGCGACCCGGCCGGCCGCGGCCGCGGCGTAGCCGGCCAGCCCGGCCCGGGATCCGGTCAGCGCGGCGGCCGCCGGGAGGATGTACAGGAGGCCTGCTGCCGCGACCACGGCGACCGCGCCTGGCGGGGAGCCGAACGCCGACCACAGCGACTTGGCATATCCGGCGCGCACCTGCGACCAGCCGTCGTACATCCGGCAGCGGGCCAGCGCGGTGCCGTCGACCACGGCCGTGCGGCCACCGGTCCGGCGGACGGCCCGGGCCAACGCCAGATCCTCCACCACGTCGCCGCGGACGGCTTCGTGGGTGCCGGCGCGCTCGTACGCTGCCCGCCGTACGACGAGAAACTGGCCGGCGGCGACCACCAGCGAGGGTCGACGGGACCGTTCGGCCAGCCGCAGCGGCACCGTCGTCAGCCACGACCAGGCGAGCAGCGGCTGGACGAGACGTTCGGCCCACGACTGCGCCTCCTGCCGGGGGAAGGGGCAGAGCAGGTCGACGTCGAACGCGTCGGCGTGGGCCAGCGCCGAGGCCAGCGCCAGCGGGGCGAGCTGTACGTCGGCGTCGAGGAAGACCAGCCTCGCCACATCCGGACAGGCGGTTGAGAGCTGGGCGCAGGCATGCGGCTTGCCGAGCCACCCGGACGGCAGCGGGCGTCCCCGCAGCAGGGTGACCCGGCCGTCGGCAGCGGCGAGCGCGCTGACTTGCTCAGCGGTGCCGTCGCACGACTCGTCGTCCAGCACGAGGACACAAAGGTCGGTCACTCGCTGCTGCGCGAGCACCGACCGCAGGCAGCCGACGATCCGGGTCGCCTCGTCGCGGGCCGGGACCAGCACGGCCACCGGCTGCGTCACCACGGGGGGATCAGCGGGGGGCCGGCGCAGCAGCAACGTGTTCAGCGCGGCGTGGGCGGAACCTGCGGCGACGAGCCAGGCCACCGCGGACAGCGCCCTCATCGGCGACGGGTCAGCGGTACGACGACCAGGCCCATCCCGACGGCGCCCCACAGCGCGGCGTAGGGAAGCCCGAAGAACACGGTGTGCGCCACCATGCTGGAGAAGTAGACCCAGATCAGCAGCCCGACCGGTACGACGTCGAGGTGGTGCGGCACATTGTCGTCGGCACCGACGCGGGCGCCGGCCAGCGCGTCGAAGGTGGTCATCAGCACCAGCGACACGAGCAGCCAGCCCAGGTGGTTGGTCAGCGGTACGCCGTACAGGCCGGGCAGTGCGGGCTCCGGATCCGCCCAGCGCCAGTACCCGGCGCCGACCATCTGCGGGTCGAGGAACAGGTCCCAGGCGGTCAGCGTCCAGGCGCCGACGACGATCCGGTGCCAGCGTCGTGTGGTCAGCCGGCCAGCGGCGATCCAGGCGGGCCAGGCCACCATCGCCCAGGCCAGACCGATGACCAGCGGCACGCCGAACAGCGTCGGGCCCAGCCCGTCGCCGTAGGAGTACCGGCCGAAGGGCAGGCCGGTGGACAGGCCGACCGCCTCGACGAGCAGGCCCCCACCGGCGAAGACGGCGAGCAGGACCAGCGCGGTGCGGGCCCCCCGGGTGAGGGCCGCGTGCGTGACGGACGCGGCGCAGAACATGACGACGGAGCCGATGGCGAGCAGGTCGCGGGCGTCGCCGTAGACCAGCGGGTAGAAGATCTGGGCGATCACCGCCGCACCGGCGAGCAGGACGGGGGACGGGTGGACCTGCGGGGTCGGCACGTCAGGGGGTCAGATCGACCAGCGGGGCACCGCGGGAGGTCAGCACCTGCTCGGTCCGGGCGCGGGAGAAGTCCGGCGCCAACCGCACGATGTCGGATGGGGCATCGACGAAGGTGGGGACGTAGCCGACCTGGGAGACGTCGTACGAGCCGTCCGACGCGATCGTGAACGTGACCTGAGCGATCACGCCGTCGCGATGCGGCGGCGTCGGGTCGTCGGAATAGACCTCTTGCTGGGCAAGGAGATTGCCGAGTCCGAAGAGCACCCAGCGGCCGTCGGGGCGGCGTTCGAAAGGCTGTACGACGTGCGCGTGGTGGCCGACGACGAGGTCGACGTCGGGGCTGACCATCACCTCGTCGACCACCTGCTCCTGGTAGGCCGACGGCGTGGACACCTTCTCCTCGCCGAAGTGCAGGCTCACCACGACGACCTCCGCGCCGGCCCGCCGGATCGCCGCCGCGTCGGCCCGGATCTGCGGCGGGTCGATCAGGTTGACCGCCCACGGTGCCGGTGAGGGCAGGCCGTTGAGCGAGTACGTGTACGACAGATGTCCGACCGTCATGCCGCGGACGTCGTAGAGGTCCGGCCGGGCCGCCTCGGCCTGGCTGCGGGCACTGCCGGCGTGCGCGATGCCCACCCGGTCCAGCGTGTCCAGCGTCGCCGTGATGCCGTCGAGCCCCAGGTCCACCGTGTGGTTGGACGCGGTGCTACAGGCGTCGTAGCCGACCGCCCGCTGCGCCTCGGCCAGCTCGAACGGCGCGTTGAAGAGGGGGTAGCCGGCCAGTCCGACGTCGTCGTCGGACAGCGGTGTCTCCTGATGGCACACCGCCCAGTCGGCGGCCTCGATCACCGGCGCCACCTCGGCCAGCATCGGGCGGAAGTCGTACCCCTCGCCGCCGGCGTACCGGCCGGCCTGTTGCCGCAGCGCGTCGCTGGGCAGCATGTCGCCGGTGAACAGCAGGGTGATCGAGCCGTCGTCGGCCGGAGTGGTGCTGGTGGCGGTGGTGGACGCCGTCGTTGCGGGCGGGCTCGACGTGCCGGGGGCGGACGTGGTGGGGCTGACAGCGTCGTCCTGGGTCATGGCCGAGCAGGCGGTGACGACCAGAGCGGTGCCGGCGGCGACGACCAGCAGCTTCATCGGCCCAGCCGGGCGCGCCACCGGCCACCCCGCCCACGGCGGTCGGAGAGCACCAGCCGCGCCACCGTCCGGCCGCTGGCACCGAAGACCCCGCCACCGGGGTGGGTCGACGCGCCGGTGAGGTAGAGCCCATCGACACCCGGGACGCGGTGCCCGGCCAGCTCCGGCAGCGGGCGCCAGCCGAACATCTGGTCCAGGGTCATGTCGACGTGCATGACATTGCCTCGCACCAGCCCGAGTTCGGCCTCGAGATCGGTGGGCGACTGGACGTGCACCTGCTCGACTGTATCGGCGAAACCAGGTGCCACCTCGTCCATCGCCGCGACCAGCCGACGCGCCTCCCGATCGGCGATGTCCGCCCAGCGTTCGTCGCGGAGCTCGTAGGGATGCCATTGCCCCCAGAGGGTGATGTTGTGCCGGCCGGGCGGCGCGAGTGCGTCGTCGAACGCCGAGAACGTCATGGCCAGCACCGGTGGGCGCTGCGGCGGGCGACGGCGCAGGTAGTCGGCGTAGGCGTCGCGCAGCGCCTGTCGGGAGGGCGCGACGAGCTGCATCGCGCGGTGCGTCGAGCCGTCCGCGGCGGCGGCCGGGTAGCGCGGCAGATCGGTGGTCGCGAGCCGGACCGCCATCCCTGTCCCGTTCCCGGTGCGGACCCCGCGTTCCAGCCTCGACCGCAGGGCCGGCGGGGCCGCTGTGCCCAGCAGGCCCAGGGTGGCGAGCACGTGACATCCGGCCACGACCACGGGCGCGGCCAGGAGCTCGCCGGAGTCCGTCCGGACCCCGCGGACCGCACCGTCCCGTACGACGATGTCCGCCGCCCCGTCACCGAGTCGCAGCTGCCCGCCGTCGGCCCGCAGCCGGGCCGCCAATGCCTGGGTGAGCATCCCGCTGCCCCCACGAGGGTGGCCGGGCGCCTGCCGGTGCAGCATTGCCGCCCAACCCACGAGGTCCGCGGTCGCGGGCTGGTGCATGGGCGGTCCCGACTGGGCACCGAACCAGGCCAGCGCCGTCTTGAGCCGTTCGTCGTCGAAGTGCGTGTCCAGCAGCGCGTCGCCGCTGCCGAGGAACTGGCGCGAGAGCTCGATGCCCGACAGCCCCGTACGACGGCCCAGCCCCCAGAGCGACCGGCCGATCCGGCCCGGGGTGGGAGGGTGGGAGAACGCCTCGAGGACGAGCTCGTTGCGGGCGGCCCAGTCCGTCGCGAAGGCGCGGTAGGCCTCGGCGTCGCGGTCACCGCAGACGGCGGCGATGGACGCGCAGGTGCGGTCGAGGTCGACGTGGAAGGTGAGGGCGACCTGCTCGCCGTCCCCGGTCCAGAACGGCGCGAACCCCCACGGGTCCAGGTCGAGGTACTCCAGGCCGTACCGGTCCAGGTGCAGCTCCTCGACGATGCCGGTCTGCCGGATCATCAAGTGCGCGCTCGACCCCCGATCCATCGGATAGCCCGGGAATCGCTCCACAGTGGACACTGCGCCGCCGGTCACGGTGTCCCGCTCCACCACGGCCACCGACAGCCCTTCGCTGGCCAGGTAGCAGGCGCTGATCAGCGCGTTGTGCCCGCTCCCGACGACGACGACGTCAGGCATGCGGACGGTCAGGCATGCGGGAGGTCAGGCATGCGTGGGGGCGGCACAGCCCGCCAAGGGCAACCGTGCCCCGAGCACCGCAAACGGCCGCGAGTCACCGGGGAACAGGTGGTGGCGGGCCAGATCCACGAATCCCAGCGAGCGGTAGAGCCGCCAGGCGCGGCTCTCACCCTCCGGTGTGGACAGCAGCACCGCCCGGTGCTCGACCCCGTCGAGCAGGGCGAGCAGCAGGGCGCGGCCGAGTCCGCCGCCCTGCCGCGACGGCGTGACGTGCAGCTCGCAGAGCTCGAAGCTGCCGGTCAGCCAGTGCGCCGACTCGACGCTGATCGCGACGGCCACCTGGTCGTGCCACCACTGCCCCGGTGCAGTGGTGTAGCCGTAGCCGAACCCGACGAGGGTCTCGTCTGCACCGACCGCGGCCACCGCCCGGAATCCGGGCCGCTCGGCGTGGGACCTGGCGTAGCCCGTGCGGTTCGGGACCACCCGGGCCGGGTAGTCCATCGCGTCGGCGTAGATCGTCATGGCCTCCCGGGCCCGCGCGACGAACTGCGCCCGGTCCCAGCGCACGATTCTGACGTCGGTGGTCCGGTTCAATCGCCGACCTCGGCCGCCGTGCCGCCGGTGATCCGCAGGAGTTCGTCGTACGTCGTGGGAAAGACCGTGGACGGGTGACCGGCGGCGGCCCAGACGACGTCGAAGGCGGCCAGCGCGATGTCGACGAGCGTGCCGATCGGCTCGGGATGGCCCACCGGTGCCACGCCGCCGATCGCCTGGCCGGTGTGCCGGCGGACGAACTCCGGGTCGGCCCGGTTCAGCGCCGGTACGCCGAGCAACCGGGCGACCTGCGCGGTGTTCACGCGGTGTGCGCCGCTGGTCATGATGAGCAGCGGCGCGCCGGCGGCCTCGAACACCAGGCTGTTCGCGATCGCCCCGACCGCGACGCCGAGCTGCTCGGCGGCCAGCGCGGCGGTGCGTGCCGAACTGGGTAGTTCGCGGACCTCGCCGGGGGCTCCGGCGGCGCGCAGGGCGGTGGTGACAGCGCTGACAGCAGGATGCACGGTGCTCATCCTGACGGAAGGTCCCTGGCGGCGGCGGCGTCACGCTCGACCCACTCCAGCAGCGGCTCCAGGGAATGCGCCACGGCGTCCATTCCCGCATGCAGATCGCCGAGCCGGGCGAAGCG
>JAABUS010006210.1_pt1 | contig 14733 bp, 13 predicted proteins | sample 5560161 | NCBI WGS metagenome assembly JAABUS01 (sample SAMN10711885, study PRJNA513376) | rock metagenome | isolation source: Antarctica rocks | place: Antarctica: Victoria Land, Trio Nunatak nord | collected 2016-01-04 | reverse complement strand
TTGGACGAGGTGTTGTGTGAGGCACTGAACGGGTTGGCGAACGACACGGAACGAGTCAAGTCGCTCACCAACCAGCGCTGGCTCTATGCCAATGCCTCATCCTAAATCAGTATAATACCCCGGTGGTGGTGACCCAGGCTGACCATCCGGCGGTTGTGGGGTGGTCATGTACGCCTCCGTGCTACCCGTTTGGATATGACACGCTATGGGCGTAGCACATGCTCAGTGTCTCGCGAGCCACTACCGAGCGCCGCGTTCGCCGCTTGCGTAACAGCCTCATCCATCCACGCATAATACTCTTCCCCGCGCGCCGCCGCGAGCGCGATCTTGCGGTGATGTTCCGGCGTCGTGCGGAATGGGAGTTTGCCGGAGTACGGGCGATCCGGCTCGAACCCGTCTTCGGCGGCCCACGCGAGGTAGTCGTCAATCGATGCGTGGAACTGCTGCTCGGCGTCCTCGACCGTCGCACCCTCGAAGACGATCACATCGCGCAGATGCAGGACACGCCTGGCGAGCACCTTCGCATCGGGGTCGATTTCTACCTCCGCAGTGTAATTCTTGTAGGTCATGATCGTCATGGTTTCACTCCCGCATCAATGAGAAAGTCCCGTATCCCGCGAATCATCGTCCGCGTGCAGATGTGTTTCGGATGCGGCACATGCCCGTGAAACTGCGCGCCGTTGAGCGTGACCCGCACCCGCGATCCGGCCCCGTCTGTGATCGTCGCATCCAGCGCGCGGAAGTGAACACCCACCTACAGCGGCGCGCGCTGCTTGAGGTCGCGGTAGGTGTCGAGGAGCGTGCCGCTGAGGCGGTCGGCGGGGACATCGATGGTCTCGATGCCGCGCCCGGCGATGGTCGTGAGCAGGAGCGCCCGCTCCCGCGCGAGCCGTTCGGCGGCGACGCGCTCGTAGATCGCGGTCGGCTCCGTCGGGGGCTGCGCGACGAGGGCATCCAACTCCGGGTCGCGCAGCGTGACGACGATCACGCGATGGCGCGTCGCGGCGGCGGTGAGGGCGGGGAGCAAGGTGCGCGGCGTCTGCCAATCGGTCACGTCTGTTAGCAGGATCAGCAGGGAGCGTTGCGGGCGGTGCGCGGCCAGGGCGACAAACGCCGCGCCGAAATCCGTCGCGGTCGGCTGCGCGCGGACGGCGTAGAGCGATTCGAGCAGCACGCCCTCCTGCCGCGGCCCGGATGCGGGTGGGATGTACGCCTCCACGCGATCCGCGAACGCGAGCATCCCGACGCGATCCCCCTGCCGCGCGCCGATGTGCGCGACGAGCAGCGCGGCGTTGATCGCGACATCGAGCTTGGTCAGGTCGCCGACGGGCGCGCCCATCAGTCGCCCGGTGTCGAGCATCAGCACGACGCTCCACGCCCGCTCCGCCTCGAAGGTGCGGGCAATCGGCTTGCCTCGGCGGGCGGTCGCCTTCCAGTCGATGCGACGGTACTCGTCGTCCGGCGTGTACTCCCGCAGCCGCTCGAACTCGCTCCCCTCGCCGGGGCGGCGGGTGCGACGCAGACCAGTCGCCGTGCGCAGGAAGCGGCGCGCGGCGAGGTCGTGCGTGCGGATGGCGCGGATGTTCGGGTAGACGCGCACCGGGTCGTCGAGCGTCACGGCGCGCTGCCGGACGACGAGGTTGCGGACGCCGGGGATGCGGAGCGTGAGCGGCCCGAAGGCGTACTGCCCGCGCTCGCCGGGCCGGAGCGTGTACGCGATTTCATCCGGCTCCCCACCGGGCGGCAGGACGGCGGTGAAAAAGGGGCCGGGCGCGATCGTGCAGCGCGGTGGCGGCTCCTCGCGCACTGCGACGACGAGCGGCACGGGCCGCCCGTGCGCGATGCCGATTTTGAGCGTCACGGGGTTGTCCGTCCCCATCGAGAGGCGCGGCTCGTGCTCCCGCCGCACGGTGATCGCCGACGCGGTGGGCACACTGCGGCCATCACGCATCAGCAGCCCGATCACCGCGACAAAGAGCGCCACGGCGACCCAGAGCAGCGCGCCCACCCACACTGCCCCGAAGAGCGGCGCCGCCACGAGCGCCAGCAGCCCAATCCCCCGCCGTGTCAACACTCTTTGAACCACAGAGGCACAGAGAACACCGAGAGGCTCGGAGAGAGGACGAGAGATACCATTCCCGCACGCACCTTCGTAAGCATGCGGGCGAAAATTCCTTTCTTTGTCCCTCTTTCTCTCATCTCTGTGCTCTCTGTGCCTCTGTGGTTAATGTTTCCCGTTCCCGTTGCGGAAGCGGCGCTGCCAGCGTTGTTTGCGGATGCGGAGGAGGCCCCGGATATCCTCCATCGCGGTCTTGCTAATGTTGACACGGCTGTCGAGATCCTCCACCCAGACGACCGGGACTTCGTAAATCTGGAGGCCGCGTTCCTCCGCGAGCAGGAGCAGTTCCGTGTCGAAGAACCACTTCTGATTCTCGACCGAGGGCAGGAGGTCTTGCGCCACCGTGCGGCGCACCGCCTTGAAGCCGCACTGCGCGTCCGAGAACCGGTTGCGGCAGAGGACCTTAATCATCAGGTTGTAGCAGCGGGAGATGATCTCGCGCTTCCACTGCCGCGTCACCATCGCCCCGCGCAGGAGCCGCGAGCCGATGGCGAGATCGCTGTGCCTCGTGATGATCGGCGCGACGAGCGGCAGGAACGATTCCAGGTTCGTGGAGAGATCCACATCCATGTACGACACGACGTCCGCCTCACTGGCGAGCCATGCCGTGCGCAGCGCGCGCCCGCGCCCCTTCTGATCGAGGTGCAGGCCACGCACGCCGTCGTATTCGCACGCGAGCGTCTCCGCCAGCCGCCACGTCCCATCCGTGGAGGCGTTGTCCGCGACCGTGATCTGCCACTGGTACGGGAAATAGCGCATGAGGTACGCACGTAGCGTCTCGACGCTCTGGCGCAGCACACGCTCCTCGTTGTAGACGGGGATGACGATCTCCACCCGCACCTGCGCCGCAAGGCGTACGTCCGCTCCCATCGATCCCTCCGCAGTATGAGTACGAAACACGATGCGTCGCGCGACGCTGCGCGGCGCAAAAGCACGGGCCTCCTGCATGATTCGTCCCCGACGCGGATGATTCACACGCGGGGACGGCGGGGGTATGCGCATTTTCCTTGCCAGAGAATAACATACGCACTCCCTCACAGGAAAGTTGCGGCAGAACGACGAGCAACGTGGAGAAGCCGGAAGCCGGAAGCCAGGGGGAAGGAAGCCGGGATAGGGCAGGGTGTCTCGATTCTGGTATCCGGCTTCTGGTTTCTGGCTTCTCGTCTCCCGAATGCGGTACACTACCCGCCATGCGAACCGAGCCAACGGCACCGACCACCGCCCATCTGCCGAAGTTCGCCCTCCACGTGTCGCGGCGGGACGTGGCGCTCGCGGCGCTCGTGGTCGTGCTCTCTGCGGTGGCGACATTTGGGCGGGCATTCGGGCTGACGGATGTGCTCGTCTTCGTCGTCGCCGGGGCCGCACTGGCGATCCTCGCGTACGGGATCGGCGTCGCGACGGACGAACTCGGCGCGACCGCCGGGCCGCGCATCTCCGGCGTGCTCAATGCGACCTTCGGCAACATCGCGGAACTGGTGATCGCCGGGTTCGCGTTGCGGGCGGGGCTGCTGGAGATCGTGCGCGCCTCGATCGCGGGGAGCGTGCTCGGCAACACGCTGCTTGTCCTTGGCCTCTGCATGTTCGTTGGCGGCTGGCGGCACGGCGTGCAGCGATTCTCCAGGGTCGCGGCCTCGATGAACGGCACGCTCCTGCTGCTCGCCGCGACGGGCCTGATCGCGCCCGCGCTCCTGCTGACCACAGGTGTCGGCATCGACAGCGGCAAGGAACAGAACCTCTCGGTTGTCGTCTCGCTCGTCCTGCTCGTCGTCTACATCGCCAGCCTGCGCTTCTACCTGACGACGCCGGAGGCGGGCGGCGCGGAACGGGCGGCGGAGGCCGCCCACTGGGGCTGGGCGAGCGCGACGGTCATCCTCGGCGTGCTCGCGTTCATCACCGCGCCCGTCGCGGACGCCTTCGTGGCGGTGCTGGAGCCGACGGCGAAGACGCTCGGGCTGCCGGAACTCTTCCTCGGCCTCGTGATTGTGCCGCTCGTCGGCAACATCCCGGAGAACCTCGTCGGCCTGACCGTCGCGTGGCGCGGCGACATGGACTTCGCGATGGTGATCGCGCTCGGCTCGTCGTTGCAGGTCGCGCTGATGGTCGGGCCGGTGCTCGCGCTCCTCTCCCCCCTGCTCGGCCACCGGATGACGCTCGTCTTCGCGCCCGTGGAGATCGTCGCCATCGCGGCGGGCGCGCTGATCACCGCCATCGTCTCCGTGGATGGCGAGAGTACGTGGATCGAGGGGCTGGCCCTCGTCGCCGTCTACATCATCTTCGCCGCCGCCATCTACGTCTGGCCGATGGGCGCGATCTGAGAGACCGTTTGGGGAATAACCCGAAGCGACCGAGGAAGGTGAATAATGGCTGAAGGGAATTCCGGGCGGCCGACCGCCGATGAGTACCGCCCGTTCTACGACACCTATATCCGGCGCGTGCCGGAGGGCGACATTATCGCGATCATCGAGCGGCAGATCGGCGGGACGACGGCATCCCTCGCGCCGTTCACCCCGTCGCAGGCGCAATGGCGGCCCGCGCCGGGGGAGTGGAATGCCCTCGAGATCGTCGGGCACATGGCCGACACGGAGCGCATCTTCGCCTACCGCGCGCTCTCCTTCGGGCGCAACGACCCGTCGCCACTGCCGGGGATGGACCCGGACCGGTTCATGGCGGGTGCGAACTTCGCGGAGCGCACAATGGCAGGCATCGTGGACGAGTTCGTCGCGGTGCGCCGCGCAACGGTGGCGCTCCTGCGCAGCCTGCCCGCAGCGGCATGGGCGCGCGGCGGGGTGGCGGACGGCAGCCCGATCACCGTGCGCGCGCTGGCATACTGCATCGCCGGCCACGAGCTGCACCACGCCGCCGACTTCCCGCGACACCGCGCGATGACCACTGAGACGCCCGGCTACGGAAACAGCCCGCAGCGATGAATAGGTCCGCGTGCCCCCAGCCTTATAGTACACGCGCGTCTGGCGTGCAGAAGAAGCGTGCGGGCCGTGAACTCGAAGGGCGGACATGGGACGAAATGCCGACGGTCGGCACGACACGCCAACTCGCTTTAACCTGATCGTCTACGTAGTTACACCCATCCCCCATCGACAATGCATATCGCGCGCCCCGTCACCGTCTACGTAGTTACACGGATGATACTGCTCCGTCCGTCCGCTACATTCATTCCGTCAGGTTTTCGCCGGACGCCCGTCCGTCGATGTGCGCCCGGCGGATTCCTGACTTTTTTGATGAGCGGGTGCCGACTGCAATGTTTACGGCGCGCGGGCGGCGAGATCGCGCGCGGCCTCGTGTTCGTCCATCCCCTCCGCAGCGAATGTTGGCACGGGTTGGATGGCGGGCAATCCCGTGATGAAGGCGAGCAGGAAGAGGAAGAGCGGCAGCCGCCAGTAGAAGAACTGGACATCGCCGCCGTTGAAGGCGAAGAAGGCCCCGCCGAGCGCCGCCGACCACTGGAGCGCGGACGCCGCATCCCGCACCCTGACGACCGCGACGCCGATCACCGCGAGCACCGCCAGCGCAAGCGCGACGGCGGCGAGCGTCTTCGCGCGCTCCTCCGAGAAGCCGCCGAGGGCGACGACCTGCGCCGCGATGCTCTCATTCCACTGCGGCGTGCCGAGCATCGGGCGGGGGAGTTTGTGCGCGTGGTGGAAGTACGTCGAGTCCACGAACGCCTGCGGCGAGAGCGCGGCGAGCGGCAGGATGACGACGCCCATGAGGAGCGCGCCGGAGACGGGCGGGAGCCAGAGCCGCCCCGGTAGCGCGGCGATCAGGTTTCGGCCCCGCTCTCCCCCCTGCCACCGCTCCCACAGGTGCGCGACGAGCGGCCGCACGAGCAGGATGCCCCACGGGATGACGAAGATGAAGCCGTACTGCTTCGTCGCCATCACCATCGCCGCCGCCAGCGCCGAGCCGATGAGCCGCCCGCGCGTGTACAGCAGCACGGCGAGCGCGATCCAGAAGATGAGGAAGAAGTCGAGGATCGCGAGCAGCAGCGCGATCTGGAACCCCGGCAGGAAGAGCAGCCAGAATGCGGCGAGCGACCGCGCGTGCCAGACGCCCATGTACCGCCGCGCGATCAGGTAGATGAGCAGCACGGTCACGAGGTCCGCGAGGGCGAGGCCGATGCGCACATTGCCGAGCAGGTAGAAAGGAATCTCCGCGAGGAGGCTGCCGGGGAAATAGGTGTACGTTGGGTAGTTTGCCGCACTCGCCTGATGCTCGTAGACCCAGGTGGGGACGTGCGTGTACGGGTTCATGCCGTGCAGGAGGAAGTACACGCCCTGGCTCGTCGCCCAGTAGACATCGCTCTTCGTGTCGCGCGTCGCCCAGTCCCACCGCATCAGCGCGCCCACCGGCCACGCGAGCGCCCAGACGAGTTGCGTGCAGCGCGCCCACGGAATTAGGGTGAGCAGGATGAGCGCGAGATTGACGAGCAGATAGACATTGATGCGGGGGACGGCCTTCGTCGCGGTATCGTAGTAGATGAGCATCTGCCCGACGAGCAACGCCAGCAGCACCAGCCGGAACAGTTCGCTCCGACTCGCCGCACACTGACCCGTCGCGATGGCGGAAGACCCGTTACCCCGCATAGACCCTCTCGTGAACCGGCACATGCGCGCGCCCAACGCCCCGACGCTTCAGCCTATCAGCCCCTTCGCGCGAGCACAACGCGCTGATCGATGGAAGATCTCATTCGACCCGCTCCCACGTCATGCGCGAATCCGGCGTGGTGAGGATGAGCAAATTCCCGTTGAATTCATAGAACCGTTGAAGTTCCATGCCGACGCGATTCGGGTAGAGGCTGCTCTCCAGCAGGTGCGACACGTACCCCTCGGCTTCGTGCACCACGTAGTGGCCGCAGTAGGCGTTGTAGCCGCCGTACGCCGCCTGCACCTCCCCCGGCGTCGAACGCCAGCGATCCCCGGAGGTGAACGCGGGGCGATCCGGGCGCATCATCTGCACCGCCATGTGCCCACCCGCCGTGTAAATAATCATCCCCTGCGGCGCCTCCCCAAGCGGGTACGTCGCCTCCCCACTCTCCCAGACTTCCCACCCTACCAGCCGGTACACCCCGATAAATTGCTCCGCACCCATACCGAAACCTCCGAAACCAAGTGAACCGTAAAGGCGCAAAGAACGCAAAGAAGCATACAAGAGAAGGAAGGTTTTCGAGTATGCTTCTCTCCTTGTTTATTCTCCTCTCTGCGTTTTCTCTGCGCCCTCTGCCGGGTGACCTCTGGGCAGATGTGGTTCATTTGGTTTTCTCCCATCCGCCTGCGGGTGTTATGCTGCGGGAAACGGGTGGCGGAGACGCGAAGGAGGAGCGATGGCGACGGAACGGGGAAGCACGGACGCGCCGACGTGGCCGAGGACGGTCGCGGTGATCGGCGCGGGGACGATGGGCCTCGGGGTGGCGGAGCAGTTCGCGGCGGCGGGCCTAACGGTGCGGATCACCGACCAGTCGCCGGAGATGACCGCGCGGGCGCACGATCGCCTGATGCAGCGCGTGCGCGGCCATGCCGACGCCGGACTTGTGCCGCCGGAGGCGGTCGAGCGGTGCGCGCGGGCCGAGGCAATCGCCGATCTCGCGGCGGTCGTGGAGGGCGTCGATTTCATCTTCGAGGCGGTCTTCGAGCAGAAGGATGTCAAATTCGATGTGCTCGCGCGCCTCTCCAGAGCGGCGCGACCGGACGCGATCATCGTCTCGAACACGTCGTCATTCCCCATCGACGACCTCGCGGAGCACGTCCTGAACGCCGAACGCTTCCTCGGCCTCCACTGGTTCAACCCGCCCGAGTGGACGCCCGGCGTCGAGGTCATCCCGCACGACACAACCGACCCCGCCGCCGTCACGCGCGTGTACGACTTCCTCCGCGCCATCGGCAAGCGCCCCGCTGTCGTCAAGAGCGGGCCGGGATTCGTCGCGAACCGCATCCAGAACGCGCTCTTCCGCGAGGCGCTCGCCTGCGTGCAGGAGGGCCTCGCCACCCCGCGCGAGGTGGACGAGGTCTGTCGCAGCACCTTCGGCTTTCGGATGCCCTTTTTCGGCCCGTTCCTGATCGCGGACATGGCGGGGCTGGATGTTTGGGACAATGCCTCCGCCACGCTCGCGCGCGAGCTCGGCCCCGGCTACGCCATGCCCCCGGCGCTCCACGACCTTGTGGAGCGGGGACGGCTCGGCACGAAGACCGGCGCGGGCTTCTTCACCTACACGCCGGAGGAGCGCGACCAACTCCTGCTCGACCGCGACCGCCGCTACGCCGCCCTCAACGAACTGCTCGCCCGCCTCCCGCCCGTCACCGTGGGCACGGACGAAGCAGAGACAGCAAACTAACCGCAAAGACGCAAAGGAACCAAAGAATGCAAAGAGGACACGAAGGGATAGAAGCAATAGAATAGGCTCCGTTCTCCTTTCTTTTACTCTTTCTCTCCTTTGCGTCCTTTGCGCTCTTTGCGTCTTTGTGGTTCTCTCCGGTTTCAGTCAGGAGGAAGTCGCTGTGGCGAGGTTGAAGATTGGGATCATCGGGTGCGGGGCAATCGCACAGATTCAGCACCTGCCACATCTGCGTGAGATGGACGATCAGTTCGCGATCGGCGGCCTCGCGGACCTGTCGCCGCAACTGCTGGAGGTCGTCGGCGCGGAGTACGGCGTGCCAACGGAGCGGCAGTTCATCGACTACCACGACATGGTCCGGAGCGACATCGACGCCGTGATTGTCTGCCCATCCGGTTCGCACGCCGCGCCGACGATCGCCGCCGCAAGCGCGGGCAAGCACGTCCTCGTCGAGAAGCCGATGTGCACAAACGTCGCGGAGGCGGAGGCGATGGTCGCGGCGGCGGACAAGGCGGGCGTCATCCTGATGGTGGCGTATATGAAGCGGCACGAACCCGCTTACCAGTTCGCCCAGGAGCGCGTACGCGCGATGACGGATATCCGCTTCATCCAGGTCAACCACCTCCACCCGGACAACGGCCTCCACACGGCGGAATTCAAGGTCCACCGCTTCAACGACATACCGCCGAGCATCCGCGAAGCCTCCACCGCCGAGCACGACGCTCTCGTTGCCGAAGCGCTCGGCTACCCGGACGTCGCGAGCCTCCCCCGCGACATCAACAACGCATACAGCATCATCCTCGGTAGCATGATCCACGACATCGGCAACCTGCACGGCATGTTCGGGCCACCCGCCCGCGTGCTGAGTGCGGAAATCTGGGCGGACGGACGCGCGATCAGCGCCGTGCTCGAATACGACGATGGCAAGCGCGCCGTCTGCTCATGGGTCGATCTACCGGAACTTTGGGAGTTCAAGGAGACGCTGGAAGTCTACGGCTCCCGCGAGCGCGTCCTCGCCTCATTCCCAACCGGCTTCGCGCGCGGCCTACCCTCCTATGTCACGCTGCATGGCATGGAAGCGGATCGTACCCCGTGGCGCAAGGAGTTCTCGTGGCACGACAACCCGTTCAAGCTTGAACTGCAACACTTCGGCGAGTGCATCCGCACCGGCGCCCAGCCGATCACGCCGGGCCGGGACGCCGTCGCGGACGTGCGACTCGTCGGCGATATTGTGCGGACGTATCTGGGGAAGTAGCAGTGGACAGTAGACAGTAGACGGTAGTCAGGTGGTAGCAGGACAGCCATCGTACGAGCCGGTTTCCAGTTTCCAGTTTTCGATTTCTGGCTTCTCTCTTCTGACTACTCACTCTATTTACGACCGCTCATACTCGCGCTGACGCTGCTCCATGTCGCGACGGGCGTCGCGCTCCGCCATGGTGGCGCGCTTGTCGTAGAGTTTCTTGCCGCGCCCCACGGCGATCTCAACTTTCGCGCGTCGCCCCTTGAGATAGAGCCGGAGCGGCACGATCGTCAGCCCCTTCGTCTGCGTCTGAACACGCAACGTGACGATCTCGCTATTGTGCAGCAACAGTTTGCGGGGGCGATCCGGCTCCTGCGGCGTGTACCCGGCGTGCTCGTACGGCGAGATGTGCGCCCCGACGAGCCACGCCTCACCGCGCTCCACGCGCACGTACGCCTCGCGCAGGTTCACCCGACCGGCGCGCACGGACTTGATTTCCGACCCGGTCAGCACGATCCCTGCCTCGAACTGCGACAGGATTTCGTACTCGTACCGCGCCTGTCGGTTGGTGGAAATCGTCTTCTCTTCGAGTGATTTCGGTGCAGCCACTGCGGGCCGCGCTGCTTGCTTCGCCATAACCCAGCGATGATACGCCCCGCACCCACTGCGGTCAACTCGAGTTCCGGCTCGGCTCGTGTACGGCTGTTGCAACGCCCGAGAGTGGTAGCGTAGGCTTTCAGCCTGCGCTACCACCCATTTCCCCACTCCCCGCTCTCGCGACCGAGTGTGAGACGCATCCCTGTTGTGCTGGCGGCATTCGTATGCTATGCTCACAATGTGTACGTACATACAGTGGGTGGACAGGGTTGGGAAGGCACAAGGAGGGTTCCAATGCGCGTTCAGGGACGATCACGTCGACTGCGGCGGCATACCGCCTGGCGGTTTATCGCGGTGACGGCGCTCCTCGGTGTGGCGTTGATGGCCTGGGTCGTTGGCCCCGCGAGCGCGGCGACCGGCTTTGCCAACCCCGCGTTCGAGGCGCAGTGGAAAGCGGGCGAGGCGGTCACGCCGAACTTCTGGGGGCCGCTCTCGCTCGCGCGGGAGGGACTGCCGGAGCTGTACGCGGAAGCGCCGGGCGGCTCGCGGCTCGTCCAGTACTTCGATAAGGCCCGCATGGAGTTGACGAACCCGACCACGGGCGTCGTCACCAACGGCTTGCTCGCGACGGAACTGATCACCGGTAGAGTCCAGATCGGGGACAATACCTTCCAGAACGCCCAGCCCGCCGGCGTGCCCGTCGCAGGGGACCCGGACAACATCGGCCCGACCTACGCCTCGATCAACGCGAACGCGACGACGCTACTCGCCAACACGCCCTCGGCTGCCAACACGCCGACCACCCGATTGCTCGGCGCAACGGGCACGCTCGGCACCTACACGGGCGCATATGCGAGCGACCCACAGGCGAACATCTCCGCCTACGACGCGGACACGCAGCACAACGTCCCCGCCGCCTTCTCCAACTACCGCACCAAGGCGGGTCTGCTGACGATCGGCTTCGCGATCTCCGAGCCGTTCTGGTCGAACGTCAAGGTCGCGAACCAGCAGCGCGATGTCCTCGTGCAGGCGTTCCAGCGGCGCATCCTCACGTACACGCCGCAGAACCCGGATGCCTTCAAGGTCGAGTTCGGTAACATCGGTCAGCACTACTTCACGTGGCGCTACCTCGCTCCGACCGGCCCGTCCGCGACGGCGACACCATCCGCCACCGCGACGCCGTCGGTGACGGCAACCCCGACGGTCACGGCGGACACGACCGCGCCGAAGTTCCTCGCCGCGCCGGACATACCGTACCAGACGCCGTACTCCTTCGCCGTCACCTGGAAGACGAACGAACCCGCCTCCAGCGAGGTGAAGTTCGGCACTTCTTCTAACTATGAGAGCATCAACGACAAACTCAAGGGCCTCTTCACGCTCGATCATTCCGTCGTCATCTCCGGCCTCACACCGGGCGCGACCTACCACTACCGCATCCAGTCCCGCGATGCGGCGGGTAACTTGGCGACGGACGATCAGGACCGCGCGCTGACGTTGCCGGCGGCGAACGCCGTCCCGAAGATTTCGGGGATCAGCATCCAGAAGAAGACGGCGACGACCTTCACGATCACCTGGCAGACGGATGTCGCCTCCTACTCGCGGGTCGAATATGGCTTCGCGAATGGGGTCTATGACCGTTTCCGCAAGGGCGACGGCGGCGACCCGATCGGCACAGGCCACTCCGCGACCGCGATCTCGCTCGATCCGAACAAGGTGTACTACTTCCGCATTGTCTCGATGTTGAACACGCCGACGAAGGATGCGGCAGCGTCCGACGAGGCCCCGCTCTCCTTCAACGGCAACACGGTCGGAACGAACGCGGAAGTGAGCGGCATCAAGATCAGCGATCTGAAGGCGTCGCAGGATAAGGGCGGGCAGCCAACGATCTTCACCTTCTCAACGGATCGCCCCTCCTCCGTGATCCTCCAGATCGGCGCGCCGAGCAAGCTGGATACGGGTATCGGCCTCATCTATGGCCCGGCGGATGATTATGCGTACCCCTTCACGCGGAACCTGCATAACATCAGCGTGCAACTCCCGGCGGGGACGTATTACTACCGCGTCTCCGTCTACGATGAGCAGGGGACGGGCACATCGGAGATTAAGTCCGTCACCGTTTCCTGACGAACGAGCAAGCCCGGGACCGGTCCTCTCCCAAGCGGGAGGGGACTTTCCTTTTCCTGTCACAGTGGACGCCGACCGCGATGGTGGAAGAATTGCTAGTAACTGCGAACATCTAGTTTGGACACACTTCGGGGCTCCGGCCACACCCCATTAAACCCCTCTCCTGTGATTAGCTCTGTGCGGGCGGCGGGCAGGCGCTGTTGCTCGGGTCCGCCGCGTTGATGTCCGGCTGGCACGGGTACGCAATCGCCACCGTGAAGGCGCCCACGTTGTCCCCGAAGTAGCAATCGTTGATTGCCAGCAGCAATTTCCCCCGGCCTTCCACAACCGTCGGGCCGATGCCGATGGGGACGGCGCCGTTCTTGCCCGTCTTCGCGATCAGGCTGAAGGCGGAGAGGTCCGGCGCGATGTACGCGCAGTCCCGGACCTGCCGCACGCCGATCCCGTCTGCCGTCGTGAGGCAGGTCTTCTCCTTGCAACTGAGCCATGTGCCCGTCGCGCTCACCGTGACCGGGACGCCGGGTGTCAGCATGATGCCGGTGTCGAACCACGCGGTGCCGCCCAGTTCCTCCGTGCCGCCCCCGGCTGTCGCCGGGACGATGAACGTCGCGCTGGCTATCGGGCCGCCCTCCGCCAACGTCGGGGCGCTCGTCGCAATGGCAAGCATCCCAAGCGCGAGTATAATGACTGCGATCTTCCTCATTGCATCCCCTTCTGCGGTAGATTCACACACTGGCTCAATCCAACGTCCTAAACAGTAAAGCAAATTCCCCTGACAGTTCCCCGAACATCCTGTGCCGCTTCCCTGTCAATCTTGTCAGGTCGCATGGGGAAGAGCGTGGCGAATCAAACAGAGCCATTCGTGGGTTCACTTCGCTCTATGTACGCAGTCGGTGACAAGTTTGCGAGAGGGTATGCCCGCGTGCGCGGTGGCGGGTGCGTGCGAAGGGCTTTGCCGTGGGGAAGCGCGGCTATCGGGATGTGATAGAGAGGGAACGAGCGCCAATGAAAGACGAAATACGCGCAGAGGGGACGCCGCTCCTACTGAACCGCTACGGCATCGAGGGGGAACTGGGGGAGGGTGGCCTCGGCACCGTCGTCAAGGCGTACGACACGCGCCTCAAAAGTATGCGCGCCATCAAGACGCTGAAGCGGACGCTCACAACGGACACGGAGGCGTTTCGCGGCGAAGCCATGATGCGACAACCCGAAAGGAACTGACGGGAACCCGGCGCGCACGAGGAAAATTGACAGACGAACCGCCGCACCGTATACTCCGCCTCGCGTGAGATGCGACGTGGCGCGTTCGTCTAGCGGCCTAGGACATCACCCTCTCAAGGTGGAGATCACGGGTTCGAATCCCGTACGCGCTACCAGTTTCATCCATCCCAGTGCGATAAAAAGCGAGCCGCCCGAAGGCGGCTTTCATGTTGCTATCCATTTGGACGCGCTCGCTCTCAATCGTCGAGATGTGTGCTACACTGCGCCCATCGACTGGGTTCTACATAAAGGGGGGCGCGATGGCGGGGCAGCGGAACGGGCGTATCGACGAGCCTGAGGGCACGGGCAGGGTGCTGAAGCGGCGCGGGCTGATCGCGGGGGCGGCGGCGCTGGCGGCGGGCCTGATTGCCACGCGCACCGCCGAGCCGGTGGGGGCGACGACGGGCGGCACGAACGGCACCGCCCTGATCATCGGCGCGAACGGCGACACGGGCAACACCCCCAACACCTACGCCGTCACCACCACCCTGCGCCCCGCCTCGGGGAGCAGCGTGTCGTCCACCTACACCCCCTTCGGCACCGCGCTCTACGGCGTTGGCGAGGACGGGGAACAGGGCCTGTACGGCATCTGCAACGGATTAGGCGGCTATGGCGTTGAAGGCCTGACGAACAGCGGCTATGGGGTCTACGGGTACGCCACCAGCACCAGCGCCACCACCGCGTACGGCGTCTACGGCCGGAGCGAGGCGTCCGCCGGGTACGGGGTCTACGGCGCGGCATACGGCGCTGCGGCCACCGGCGTCGGCGGGGAGGCGCGAGGCACCGCGCCGGCGGTCTTCGGTCAGAACACCGGCACCGCCGCCAGCGCGGGGCCGGGGGCGCAGGGCACCTCCACGAGCGGCCACGGCAGCGTCGGCGTCTCCGGCGCCAGCGACGGCCACGCCTCGGTCTTCGGCTTCTCGAACAAGCAGGGCGGCATCGCCGTGCGCGGCTCGATCGACCCGGCGGTGCGGGTCGCCCCGTACACCTTCGCCGGGGTGTTCGACGGCACGGTGGTGGTGAGCGGCTCGCTCTTCATCGGCGGGAACA
>JAABUS010006209.1_pt1 | contig 14736 bp, 8 predicted proteins | sample 5560161 | NCBI WGS metagenome assembly JAABUS01 (sample SAMN10711885, study PRJNA513376) | rock metagenome | isolation source: Antarctica rocks | place: Antarctica: Victoria Land, Trio Nunatak nord | collected 2016-01-04 | reverse complement strand
CGCCCGGATCTACGTGCACTCGCTCGACCTGGGCATGTCCCTGGACTTCGACGCCGGCGACGAGCCGTCCTTCGACGGCCGGCTGGACCTGGTCAAGGCGGCGGTCCGGCGGCTCGGCGGCACCACCGCCGGCTTCGACCTGCTGCTGCAGTCCAACGCCCCGCCCGGCTCCGGCCTGGGCTCGTCCTCGACCATGCTGGTCGCCCTGGTCGGGCTGCTGCGCGAGCACCACCGGCTGCCGCTGACCGACTACGAGGTGGCCGACCTGGCCTACCAGGCCGAGCGGGTCGACCTGCGCATCCGCGGCGGCCACCAGGACCACTACGCGGCCACGTTCGGCGGGTTCAACTTCATCGAGTTCGGCGAGCGGGTGATCGTCAACCCGCTGCGGGTCGCGGACGCGACGCTGAACGAGCTGCAGCTCAACCTGCTGCTCTGCTACACCGGCACCACCCGGCAGTCGTCCCGGATCATCGAGGACCAGTCGGCCCGGCTGGCCGGCGGCCAGACCGAGACGCTGGAGGGGCTGCGGGCGCAGAAGGAGCTCGCGGTGACGATGAAGTCGGCGCTGCTGCGGGGCGAGCTGGACGAATTCGGCGTGCTGCTGGGCGAGGCCTGGAAGCAGAAGAAGCGGATGTCGCCGCTGATCGCGACGGAGTTCATCGAGGACGCGTACGAGGTGGCGATGCGGGCCGGCGCCCTCGGCGGCAAGGTCACCGGCGCGGGCGGCGGCGGCTACATCCTGTTCTACTGCGACTTCGCCAAGAAGCACCGGCTGGCCGAGGCGCTGACCCGGATGGGCGGCGTGGTCACCGACTTCGCGTTCGAGCCGAAGGGGCTGACGACCTGGCGCGCCTAGGCGCCGGTCAGCGTCCTTGTGATACCAATCTCGGCGGCCGCCGACCCGGGAGTCCCCCTGACCACGACCACCACGCCGACCGCCGGTGCTCCGGCCGAGCGGACCGCGACCGCGGGCGGGATCGCCGCCGCGGTCGGCACCACCGCCGCCAACATCCTGTCGTACGGGCTGAGCCTGGCCGGGGCGCGGCTGCTGGCGCCGTCCGAGTACGGCGTGCTGGTCGCGCTGCTCGCGGTCACCCTGGTCGGCTCGGTGCCGGCGCTGGCGCTGCAGGCGGTGGTCGCGGTCCGGGTGGTCCGGGCGGCCGGCCGGGACCGGCGCCGGGTGACGGCCGAGTCGGTCGGCCTGGGGCTGGCCGCCGGGGCCTCGATGCTGCTGGTCGGGCTGGCCGCCGCCCCGGTGCTGGAACGCTTCCTGGACCTGGCCGGCCCGCAGGAGGCGATCTGGGTCGCGGTCGCGGTCGGCGCCACCACCGTGCTGTCCGTGCTGCAGGGCGTGGCCCAGGGGCGGCAGGACTTCCACCGGCTCGCGCTGATCCTGGTCACGTACGCGGCCGCCCGGCTGGTCGGTGGCATCGCCGGGCTGCTGGTCTTCGACTCGGTGGCCGGGACGCTGGCCGGCGTCGCGGCCGGCGTCGCGGTGTCGGTGCTGCTGGCCTGGCTGCTGACCGGCCGGCCCCGGCCGGCTCGCGGCGGCTGGCAGGTGCGCGAGCTGGTGGTGGCCTGCCAGGCGTTGGCCGGGCTCTACCTGCTCACCAACCTCGACCCGGTGCTGGCCCGGCACTACCTGCCCGCGACCGAGGCGGGCCTCTACGGTGCCGGCGCGGTGCTGGCCAAGGCCGCGTTCTTCCTGCCCCAGGCGGTCGTGCTGGTGCTCTTCCCGCGGCTGGCATCCTCGCCCCGGCCGGGCCGGACGCTGTGGCTGGGGCTGGGCGCGCTGACCGGGCTTGGGCTGCTGATGACCGCGGTGACCCGGGTGGCCGGCGGGCTGGCGGTGACCGCGGTCGGCGGCGAGGCGTACCAGGAGCTGGCCTCGCACGCGTACCTGTTCGTCGCGGTCGGGTCGGCCCTCGGGGTCGTGCAGCTGCTGCTCTACGCCCAGCTGACCGCGGACCGGGCGCACGCGACGATCGGGGTCTGGGCCGTGGTCGCGGGCGAGGCGGCGGCGGTCGCCACCATCGCGCACGGCAGCCTGGTGGAGGTGGTGGGCGCGGCCCTCGGGACGGCGCTGGTCGCGGCCGTGCTCGGACTGGCCTGGACGGCCCGGACTACGGCCGGGCGAGACGCCGCAGCTCCGGTCCCAGCCACTTCCACACCACGGCCGCCCCGGCCTCGCTGAAGTGCAGCCCGTCCGAGCGCAGCGTGACCCCGTCCCTGGTCGCGCTGTAGCCGTCGGCGCAGAGGAAGTCGTACAGGTCCAGCAGCGCGATGCGGTGCCGGGCGGCATACCGGCCGAGCACGCCGTTGAGCCAGCGGACCCGGGTCTCGTCGTTGATGATGGCCGGGTCGGGGCTGAGACCGCTGTCCGGGACCTGGTGGCAGCCGACCGTGACCAGCGCGACCGGCCGCGTGCCGGCGCCGAGCCGGCGGGTGTCCGAGTCCAGCACGCTGACCAGATGCTGCTCGTAGGCCGGGGTGCCGAAGGTGACCACCTTGCCGTTCACGAGGTGGTCGAACTGCTCGCCGATGCCCGCGAACAGCATCGCGACGTCGGGCCGGACCGCGGCCACGTCGGCCGGCCAGGCCGCGTCCCAGGGCCGGCAGCGCTCGTCCAGCGCCTTGGGCTGACCGTCGACCGCGATCGGCACCGGGATCAGCCCGCAACCGAGCTGGGTGCTGCCGGCCACGAACAGCCCCGGCACCGTCTCGGGCCGGAACCCGGCCCGCAGGCTGTACGGCACCGAGTCGCCGAGCAGGTAGACCGCGACGTCGCCGGGCTGGCGCTGCTGGGCCGCGGCCGCCGCGACCGGGGCCCCGGCCGGCGGGCCGGCGCCGGCGGTGCCGCCGAACACGACCGCGACGACGGCGACCATTGTCGCCGCGACCAGCACGCTCAGCCGGCCCGGCCGCCGGGTGGACAGCCGGCCCTCCCGGATCGGCCGCTCGACCAGCACGTACGACCCGGCGGCGAGCACGCCGGTGCCGGCCAGGCGGAGCACGAGCAGCGCCGGGCCGGTGGCGCCGACCCGGTCCGGCGTGAGCGCCACGTAGACCGGCCAGTGCCAGAGATAGAGCCCGTACGAGACCAGGCCGACCTGGCGTAGCGGCTCCCAGGACAGCAGCCGCGCGGTGGTCGACCGGTCGTCGGCCGCGGTCACCACGACCACCACCGCGAGCAGCGCGACCAGCAGGAAGCCGCCCTGGTAGAGCCAGCCGGCGGTGTCCCGGGCGGCGACCAGCACGGCGGCCAGCCCGGCCAGCGCGAACAGGCCGACCGAGCTGCGGCCTGGCAGCGGGACGTCCCGGCCGGCCAGCTCCACGTACCGGCCCGGCCGCCCGGTCGCCTCCGTGACCAGCACGGCCGCGATCGCGCCGATCAGCAGCGCCTGCAGCCGGGTGTCGGTGCCGTAGTAGACCCGGGACGGATCGGCGCCGGGGGTGTAGAGCGCGGCGGCCAGCGCCGCCGACCCGAGCGCGCCCAGTCCCAGCACGACCGCCAGCCCGCGCCGGCGCAGGCCCAGGGCCAGCAGCCCGATCAGCAGCAGCGGATAGAGCAGGTAGAACTGCTCCTCGATGCCGAGCGACCACATGTGCCGCAGCGGCGACGGCTCGTCGTACTGGGCGAAGTAGGACCGGTCGGCCAGCACGAACCGCCAGTTGGCGACGTAGCCGAAGGTGGCCAGCGCGTCCCCGCGCAGCGCCGCCTGCTGGGCCGGCGACGCCCACACAGCCGCGCCCGCCGACACGCCGACCAGCAGCATGAACAGCGCCGGCAGCAACCGCCGGGCCCGGCGCAGCCAGAACCCGCGCAGGTCGATCGAGCCCCACCGCTGCCACTCGGCCAGCAGCAGCCCGGTGATCAGGTAGCCGCTGAGCACGAAGAAGACGTCCACGCCGAGAAATCCGCCCCGGGCCCAGCCGACCTGGCCGTGGTAGAGCAGCACCGCCATCACGGCGACGGCGCGCACCCCGTCCAGCCCGGGCCGGTAGCGCAGCCCCGTCGCCGACGTCACGCGCGGAGCTTAGTGGGCTAGCCTCCGCCCTTCTTCGCGATTGGAGTCTGCGTGGACACCTCGGCCTTCGCCGCTGCCCTGGGCGGGCTGTTCGACGGCCCGCTGGCGGACGGCGTGCCGGCCGATCCGCGGTTCTCTGCGATCACCGCGGACGTCGCCGGCCACTCCACCCCGGCCGAGCTGGCGGTGCTGAACCTGGCCGCCCGGCTGCTGCCGGCCGGGGAGGCGTACCTGGAGGTGGGCACGCTCAAGGGCCGGACGATGGCCGGGACGCTGGTGGACGCGCCGGACCGGACGTACGTGGCGGTGGAGAGCTTCCGCGAGTTCGGCATGCTGGCATCGGCGTCCCGGGCCGAGCTCTTGTCCAACCTCTCCCGGTACGGCGCCGGGCACCGGCTGCTGCTGCGCGAGGGCGACTGCTTCGCCGTACTGGCCCGGCCGCAGGCGGTGCCGGAGCCGGTCGGGGTCTACTTCTACGACGGCGCGCACACCGGGCTGGCCCACTACCTGGCGCTCGGGGTGGCCGAGCCGCTGCTGGCCGACGAGGCGCTGGTGCTGATCGACGACTCGTCGTACCCGATGGTGGAGGCGGCGACCCGGCGTTACCTCTCGCGGCACCCGGGCTGGACGGTGCTGTGGGACATCCGGGCCGAGGGCGACCACGACCCCCGCTGGGCCAACGGGCTGCTGGTGCTGGCCTTCCATCGATCGGCCGGGTCGCGCCGTCTCGCTCCGGACGTCCGCTGGCGGCGGCTGGTGCAGGTGTACGCCCGCGGTCCGGCGACGTCTCTGGTGTGGCGGGCGCTGAACCGGTATCCGGGGCTGGTGCCGCTGGCCACCCGGTTGGTGCCGAAGCGGTCCCGGACGGTGCGGGAGCCGGCCTAGGCCTCGGGAACCTCGCTGCCGCCGTGCAGGAAGACGCATTTGAGCGCGGCCGACAGGCGCGGGTGGCGGGGGAGGAACCGCCAGGCCGCGACCATCGCCGGCTCCTGCAGGTGGAGGTGGGCGATCCGGCGCCAGGCCAGGTCGGGGCGGGGCCGCCGGGCGCCGGCCGGCCGGCGCCAGGCGTAGACCTTCACGCCGTTGCACCAGCGCGGGTCCTCGGCCCGGCCGGCCCGCAGGTCGAACAGCAGCTCGTAGCCCGGGTTCCTGGACACGTACCGAGCGGTCGATCGCTCCACCTGCGGCCAGGACGCGTCGTCGACCACGACCAGGGCCTCGTCGGCGAGCACGGGCTCGGCCAGCCCCAGCCCGAGGTGCTGGGCCAGCCGGGAGTGGGCGCCGTCGTAGAAGTAGACACCGACCGGGCCGGGCACCGCGCCGGCCAGCAGCAGCCGGAAGCCGTCGCCGCGCAGCAGCCGGACCCGGTCGGCGACGTCCCAGTCATCGAGCGCGTTGCGCAGCAGCCGCTCGCTCTCGGCCGGGTCGAGCCCGAACTCGCGGAAGTTCTCGATCGCGGTGAAGGTCTGGTCCGGGTTGCCGACCGCGGCGCCGACCGCGGACCGGCCCCGGTAGGAGCCGACCTCGAGGTAGCTCTCGCCGGTCGGCAGCAGCGAGGCGGCCAGGTTGAGCAGGGTCAGCGTGTGCTCGGTGGACATGCCGTCGACGGTCTCGACCACCTTGGCGAAGCGCCGGTCCAGCGGCGCGTCGGCGTACGGATCGGCGCCGGGGAAGCAGGCCGGCAGCCGGGCGGCGAACTCGGCGGTGTCCACGGCGGCGGACCCTACCGGGGTCCTGCCGGCGGATCCCCCACAGGCAGGGAGCCTGTGGCTGGCTCGGTCCGGGCCGCGGATCCCGATTAGGCTCCGGCGACCGGCGCGGTCGCGGGGTCGGTCGCCGGGAGGGGGACCGGGGTCGCGGCTGGGTCGGTGGCGATCACCGGAATCGGGGCGGGTGCGGCGACCGGCCGGGTGTTCCACTCCAGCGTCCCGATCAGCAGGGCGAACAGCAGCACGGCGACCGTGCAGACGGTGAGGATCTCGGCCGGGGAGTGGTGCGGGCCGGCCGCCACCACCACGGCCTCGACCGCGATGAGCCCCCACAGCGACCGGCTCGGCCGCCGGTCGCCGACCGCCACCGCGGCCAGCAGCAGCACCTGGGTCACCGCCCACATCGTCCCGAGCAGCGCGAACGCGACCAGCATCCCGGTCGACACCCCGTACCCGCTGCCGGTGGCGACCTTGACCAGCTGGTGCCCGAGCACGGCCGTGCCGGCGATGCCCACCAGCCCGAGCCCGGCGGTCACCCCCAGCGTCAGCAGCAGCAGCCGACGCCGCCCCTCGGCCGCCGCCAGCGCCGGATACGCCGCCTGCGCGGCGGACTGCGACCCCCACAGGATCGCCTTGGCGAACAGCGAGGCCACCCCGTAGGCCCCGGAGGTCTCGGCGTCCAGGTAGTGCCGGGCCAGCAGCACGTCGGCGTTGGTCAGGACCAGGATCCCGGCCACGGTCGAGCAGGCCTGCAGCACCTCCCGGGCCAGCGCGGCGGCCCCGGCACCGGCCGGTCGCCAGGACCGCGGCCCGGTCAGCAGCCAGCCGACGCCGGTGCTGAGCACCGCCGCCAAAGCCAGCGCCCAGAACGCGCCGGTCACCCCCCAGCCGGCCAGCGCCGTCGTCGCACCGGCACCGAGCCGGGCCAGCGCGGCCACCACGTACAGGCTGCCGAGGGCGGCGAACCGGCGGTGCCCGAGCAGCGCGCCCTGGAAGGTGCCGGCCAGGGTGAGCGGGATCAGCGATGCCGCCAGCGCGATCATCGGCCGGACGCCGTCGAGGTGCAGCCACGACCGGGCCGGTCCAGCGACCGCGACACCGACGATCAGCAGTCCGACCCCGGCCAGCGCCGAGAGCCGCAGCGACGGCCCGTCGTTGCGGCCGGGCGGCAACGCGAGCGCGACGGTGCGCCGGGCCACCACGTACTGGAAGCCGGCCGCCGGGATGGTCCCGATCAGCCCGGCCCCGAGCAACGCGACCAGCGCGCCGTAGTCGGACGCGGTGAACGACCGCGCCAGCACCGCGGTGAACAGGTAGCCCAGAGCGGTGGCCAGCCCACTCGCCAGCCCCAGCGTCACGCCCCCCGCCAACCCCCCGACCCGCCGCCCGCCGTCCGCGCCGCTCCCGGGACCGTCGCCGCCAGCGGTCGCGAAACCGCTCCCGTTGCTCCTGTGACCCCCGTTGCGCCTGTGACCCCCGTTGCCGCTGAGGCCCATGTGGCGGCTAGTACTGCCGGGGTCGTTGGTGCTCCTGGGACGGGTGTTACCAAAGGGATCATTGTTGCTGTTGGATCGAGTGTTGCCCGTGGGGCTGCTGTTGTCGACGAGATCTCGCAGGGCGTCGGGTTCCGTCACCCGCACCTCCCGCTCGTCGGCTCGGCCCGGGTGGACCGCACGTCCGCCGAGGCTACCGACCGCTCCGTCCCGGTACGCAGGACCTGCGCCGATCCGGCCCGGACCGTGTCGGCGTCGCCGTTGCGACCGGCCGTCTAGGCTGATCGAGCCTTGTCGGACGCGCCTCGCGGGAGCTGTCCGGAGGCCCAGCGGGAGGGTCGACGAGCGGGTGCGCCCGGCGGAGGTGTCGTGAGCGCGGTGGACGTGGCGGGCCGGACCGCCGAGGCGGACGGGCAGGAGCCACCGCCCGCGCGTTCCCGCCGCCGGTTCGGCTGGCCGGTCTATGTCGCGGTCGGGCTGTGGCTCCTGCTGGTGCTGGTCACCTTCGGCAGCAGCGCGGGCTCCTTCGCCGCCGACAACAAGCCGGAGCTCTACTTCGCGCCCTGGCGCACCGCCGCCGCCTACCTCTCGGCCTGGCAGGAGAACCCGCAGCTCGGCTTTCCCAGCTTCAACGTGGGCCTGGTGCCGGTCGCGGTCGCGATCGGGCTGATCCAGTCGGTGGGCATCTCGCCGGCGCTGTCGGTCCGGGTGCTGCGCTTCCTGCTCGTGGTGGCCGGCGCATGGGGTGCGGCCCGGCTCTACCGCGCGCTCCGGCCGGTGGCCGACACGGCCGAGCCCGGCGCGGAGGCGGCCGGCCCGCTGGTGGCCGGCACCACCTTCGTGGCCAACCCCTACGTGGTGGTGGCCGGCGGCACCCAGGCCATCCTGCTGCCCTGGGCGGTGCTGCCGTGGCAGCTGCTGTTCCTGGTCCGCGCGCTGCGCGAGCCGGTGCCGGGCCGGGGCTGGCGGGCCCGGGCGGCACGGTGGCGCTGGCCGGCCGCGTTCGCGCTGGCGTTCGCGGCCGCCAGCGGCATGAACGCCGGCGTCGTCCCGCTGCTGCAGCTGGTCGCCGTGCCGGTGGTCGCGCTGGTGATCCGGCGCGCCGACGGGTTGCCGTGGCGACCGGTGCTGGCGGTGCTCGCGCGGTGCGCCGTGCTCGTGGTCGCGCTCTCCGCGTACTGGCTGGTGCCGTCGGTGCTGGCCCTGCACGCCGGCGCGGTCGTGGTGCAGAACTCGGAGACCCTGGACGGGATCTTCGGCCCGTCCTCGGCCGCCGAGGTGCTGCGCGGGCTGGGCCTCTGGCCGCTGTACGGCTCCGGTCCGGACGGCGCCTGGGTCCCGCAGTGGACCGGCTACCTGGACGACCCGCTGGTGGTGCTGCTCAGCTTCGCGCTGCCGGCGCTGGCGGGCGCAGCCGCCCTGCTCGCCCGCGGCACGGCGCGCCGGCTCGGCCTGCTGCTGGTCGCGGTGGCCGTCCCGGTCATGGTCGGAGTACACCCGCCGGCCGATCCGACCGTCTTCGGCCGGCTGCTGCGCTGGACGTTCGACAACGTGCCGGGGACGGCCGCGTTCAGGACCACGAACAAGATCGGCTCCCTGCTGGTGCTGGGCACGGCGCTGCTGATCGCCGCCGGCACCGCGGCCGCGCTGCGCCGGTGGCGGGACCCGGAGCGGCGGACGCTGGTGGCGGTGGGGCTGAGCGTGGTGCTGATCGGGGCGACCTTCCCGGCCTGGACCGGCGGGCTCTACACCAGCACCGTCGACCTGCCCGACTACTGGCGGGCGGCCGCGGCCGACCTCAACCGCGGCCCGGCCGACCAGCGGGTCTGGTTGGTGCCGGGCGAGGTGCTCTCCCAATACCGCTGGTCCCAGTCCCGGCCCGACGACTTGGCGCCGTCGGTGCTCTCCCGGCCGGCCCTGTTGCGCACGGTCATCCCGGTCACCACGCCGCAGGCGGCGAACCTGCTCGCGGCCACCGACGTGCAGCTGCAGGAGGGTTCCCTGCCGCCCCTCGCGCTCTCCGCGACCGCCCGTTACCTCGGCGTCGGCGACCTGCTGGTGCGCAACGACACGGTGTGGGAGGACGTCGGCGGGGCCCGGCCGCAGGTCCTGCAGGATCAGGTGAACGCCGACACGGGCCTGCTGCCGAAGGGAAACTTCGGCGCGCCCGGGGAGAACACAGTGTCTCCGGTCTACCCTTCGCTGTCCTTCGCCGAGGCGGCACTCCCGCCACTGCAGCACTACGCGGTCGCCGGCGCCGGACCGGTGGTGCGGGCCCAACCCGCGGCCGGCACCGTGCTGGTGGACGGCGACGGCTTCGCGGTGGCGCCGCTGGTCGCGGCCAGGCTGCTGAACGGCGTCAACCCGTTCCGGTACCTCGGCGAGCTCACCAGCGCCGACCTGGCCGGCATGCTGGCCCGGGGTGACATCGGCCGGGTCGTGCTGACCGACACCAACCGCCTCCGCAGCACCGCCGGCGGCCGGCTCGGCGGCAGCCAGGGTCCGCTGCTGCCGGCCGGGGCGGACCCGGGCGGCACCCGGACGTTGTTCGACGCCGGCAAGCAGACCGTGCTGGAGGTGGCGGGCGGGTCGGTGACCGCCTCCGACGTCGGCTCGGTCTTCGGACCGGTGGCCGCCGGCGCCGCGGAGAACGCGGTCGACGGCAATCCCGACACCAGCTGGTTGTTCGGTGACTTCGGCCGGGCCGTCGGTCAGTCGCTGACCATCCGCTTCGACCAGCAGCGGCTGGTCCCGCAGGTCGCCGTGCAGGTCCGCACGGCCGACGCCCAGCGGATCGCCAAGGTCCGGATCGAGGTCGGGGGCGTCAGCGCAGACCGCACGGTGAACGCGTCCGGGGCGGCGGTGCTGAAGCTGCCCGCCCGGACGGTGGCCGACTCGGTCAAGATCACCGTGCTCGGCGTCACCGGCACGGGTTTCAACCTGGTCGGCGTGCAGCAGGTGAAGATTCCGGGTGTGACGCTGGCGCGGGTGGCCCGCACCCCGAGGACGATGGAGGACCTGGTCGCGGGGCTGGACGCGGCCGGGCGCGCGGAGCTGAGCCGAACCCCGGTCGACCTGGTGCTGACCCGGGTCCGTGGGACCGCCTCGGCCGCCGACGACGAGGAGACCGGGCTGAACCGCGATCTGGCCGTCCCGGTCGACCGGGACTACAGGTTGTCCGGCACGGTACGGACGGGGCCGTCGCTGTCCGAACTGGACCTCGACGTGCTCGCCGGTGCATCCGGCCCGGTGCGCGCGAGCTCGACCTCCCGGGCTTTCGGGCTGCCGACCATCCGAGCCTCGCAGGCGATCGATGGGCGCAACGACACGGCATGGGCGCCGGCCGGCCCGGTGGTGGGCCAGTCGCTGAGGGTCACGGCGCCGGCCCGCCGGGTGGATTCGATCGGCCTCACGCTGACCGGTCCGGGCCAGCCCGAGCCGCCGGACCGCATCACCCGGGTCCGGATCAGCCTGGACGGCGGTCCCGGCATCGACGCGACCGTCGGACCGCGGACGACCCGGATCCCGGTGCCGGCCCAGGTCGCGTCGACCGTCCGGGTCACCGTGCTGGACACGCTGACCGGCAACCCCGCCGGAGCGGTGCGGATCGTCGAGGTCGGCTTCGGCGGGGCCCGGATGCCCTTCTCCGGAAGCCTCTCGGCGAAGGCCTGTGTGGCGGTCGCGACCCTGGACGGCGCGCCGGTGCTGATGCGGCCGGCCAAGCCGATCCTGTCCGCCGATCCGGTGCCCTGGGTCGGCTGCGGGTCGTTGCCGGTCAGCGCCGGCAACCACCGGCTCGGACCGGTGGCGGGCTGGACCGCGGACGAGCTGGTGCTGCGCGATCCCCTCCGGACGGCCGCCGCTCCGGCCGCGCCGAGGGTCCGGGTCGAGGAGGGCCGCGGTCCCCGGTTCACCGCGCACGTGACGGGTGCCGTCCATCCGTACTACCTAGTCACCGGGCAGGCGCTGGACCCGCACTGGCGGGCCACGCTGGACGGTCGCGACCTCGGGCCGCCGATCGCGCTGGACGGGTATTCGGCCGGGTGGCGGGTCGACGCGCCCGGCGACCACGCCATCTCGGTCCGGTACACCGGCCAGACCGGCACCGACGCCGCGGTGGTCGGGTCGGGCGTGGTCGCGCTGGGCAGCGCGCTGCTCGTCGCGCTGGCCCGACCGGGACCCGCGACGCCGCCGACCCCCGGCCCGCTGCCACCGGGTGAGGCTCCCGATCGGCCGACCGGCGGTGCGACGCGAGCCAGCACGCCACCGAGCCGGCGCGCGCGGCTCGGCCGGCGTGTTCCCACGCCTGCGCGGGCGGCGCTCGGGTGGGCGGCGGTCGTGCTCCTGGCCTGGGTGGTCGGGGGGCTCTGGCTGGCCGGGCCGGCGGCGCTGCTGGCCGGGTGGCATCTGCTGCGGCCGCCGCGGCCGCGGCTGCTGATCGCCGGTGCGGTGGCGGTGCTCGCCGCCGTGCCGGTCGTCTGGCTGGTGCTCCGGCCGGACACCGGGGACCGGATCACGGCCGGGATCGTGCTGGACGATCCGTGGCCGGGTCGGCTGGCCGCGCTCGGGCTGCTGCTGCTCACGATCGGCGTGGTCCGGGCCGACCGCACCACCCGGGAGGGCGAGGCGTGAGCGTCACGGTGGTCGTGCCGACCCGGAACTCGATGCGAACGGTGGCCGCCTGCCTGCGGTCGATCCGGGCCCAGGACGTCCCGGTCGACCTGATCGTGGTGGACAACGACAGCTCCGACGGCACGTACGAACTGGCTCGGGAGTTGGCCGATGCCGCCGTTCGCGGCGGTCCGGAGCGCAGCGCCCAGCGCAACACGGGTGTCCAGCTCGCGCGCACCGAGTGGGTGCTGTGGGTCGACTCGGACATGGTGCTGCCGCCGACCACGGTCTCGGCCGCGCTCGCGACCGCCGAGGAGACCGGTGCGGACGCCGTCGCGGTCCCGGAGGTCAGCGTCGGCGCGGGCTTCTGGACGGCCTGCCGGACTCTCGAGCGGGCTTGCTACGTCGACGACCCGTCGCTGCACAACCCGCGGCTGCTGCGCCGGGAGCTGCTGCTCGGGGACGGCGCCTTCGACCCCGCCATGGCCGGTCCGGAGGACACCGATCTGCGGCTGCGGCTGCGCTCGGCCGGCACCCGGACCGCACTCTGTCCTGACGTGCTGATCGTGCACGACGAGGGCAAGCTGACGCTGCGCTCGATATTGATGAAGCGCGTCTACTACGGCCGCAGCCTCCCGGCGTTCGTGGCGAAGAATCCAGGTGCGCTCGCCGGTCAGGGCGCCGGAACGCTGCGCGCGCTGACCCGGCACCGGCGCGCGCTGGCCGCACATCCCGTCCGGACCGCCGGCCTGCTGCTGATGCGGGTGCTGGAAGCGGCCGCGTACGTCGTCGGCTACCAGCTCGGGCGGCGCCGGTGAGACGGCTGCTGTGGGCCTCGCTCGCCGATCAGCGACCCGGGCGGGAGCAGCGCTGGCTCTCGCTGATGCCCGATACCCAGCTGACCGCGCTCGCGGCCCGACCGCCACTGCCACCGGCGGACTGGATCCCGGCCACCTACCGGAGGCCGGTGCGGCGGTTCGTCGAGGCCGGCGCGCTGGCCTGGGTCCGGGAGCTGGACAGCCTGCCTCCCGCGTACGACTGGATCGGCTCCCTGGAGCTGTGCTCATTGGTGACCGGCCAGGCCTCGGCCTACGCCCGACGGCACGGGCTCCGGCAGGTGGTGGTGACGTGGGAGAACGATCCGCGGCAGCCGCTCTACGCGCTGCCGCCGTACCGGACGGCCTTGCGCCGGACGCTGGACACCGCGGACCTGTTTCTCTGCATGATCGACTCGGCCGCCGACCACCTGCGTGTCCTCGGCGTCGAGGACGAGCGGATCCGGGTGGTGAAGCCGGGGACGGACGCCACCCTGTTCCGCCCGGCGCCGAAGCCGGTGGCCGAGCCCGTGGTCGCGTTCGTGTCGCCGGTCGCCGCCAACAAGGGGATCGACCGGGTGCTCGACGCGTTCGCGTTGGTGAGAGAGAAGGTTCCTGAGGCACGGCTGCGAGTGTTGGGGTCCGGACCGCTGGAATCCATGGTGCGAACACAATGTGTTCAGCACATGGGCAACGGGGACTCCGCCCAAGTAGCGTCCGTTCTCCGTCAGGCGGCGGTGTTCGTGACCGCGCCGCGCTCGACGTGGAAGTGGTCGGAGCAGTTCGGGCTCGCATACTTGGAGGCGATGGCATGCGGCTTGCCCATCGTCACGACGGTGTGCGGCACCAACCACGAGATCGTGGTGCCGCCGAACGAGCGGGTGGTCGACGACGCTTCGGCGCTGGCGGAGGCGTTGATCGGCTTCCTGGCCGACCCGGCCCGGCGGGTCGCGGTCGGCGCGCACAACCGGCGGTACGTCGAGGAGCATCACGAGCTGGGTCGGCAGTGCGCGCGGATGGGCGAGGCGCTGGCGTCGGTCGAGTGATGACTCGGCGCGGCCCGCTCGGTGCGCTCATCGGGTTGGTCGTGGGGCTGCTGGTGCTCGCGCCGGTGCTGGGACGCGGCGTTGTTCTGTCGTACGACATGGTGTTCGTGCCCGATCCACCGATCACGGGTGCGGTGCTGGGGACGGACGGATCGGTGCCGCGGGCGGTGCCGACGGAGCTGCTCGCCGACCTGCTTGCACGAGTGCTGCCGGTGATGGTGGTGCAACAGGGGCTGCTGCTGGCCGTGTTTGTGCTGGCCGGGGCGGGGGCGGCGCGACTGCTGCCGACCGGGCCGGGGGCGACGGCCGCGGCGCTGGCCTATGCCTGGACGCCGTACCTGGCCGAGCGGCTGGTGATCGGGCACTGGCCGTTCCTGCTGGGATATGGGCTGCTGCCGTGGGTGGTGGGGGCGGCGTCGGCGGCCCGGCGCGGGGGACCGGTGCGGCCGCTGCTGCTGTGGCTGGCGGCCGCGGCGGCGGCCGGTTCGACGTCCGCGCTGATCGCGACCGGGACCGCGATCGCCATCCTCGGGCTGCGCCGGCCATCACTGGGGGTGGCGGGATTCGCGGTGGCCGTGAACCTGCCCTGGCTGGTGCCGGCGCTGACGCGGCCGGGCGGGGTGCCGGCCGATCCGGCCGGGGTCGCCGCGTTCGCGGCCCGCTCGGACACGCCGCTCGGCCTGCCCGGCAGTCTGCTCACCCTCGGCGGCATCTGGAACCCGGCTGCCCAGCCGGCCGGGCGTGACTCGCCGCTGGCGCTGGTCGCCCTGGCCGGTGTGCTCGCCGCCTTGATCCTCGGCCTACGCCCGCTGCTGGCGCGGATCCACGATGCGACCGCCGCCTGCGCCGAGGCAGGGCTCGGCGACGCCATCGCGCTGCCGGGCAGCAACGGCAGGCCGGGCGGTGAGGGCCCGGAGAAACGGGCAGTGCTCGCGGCTGGGCCGGGGGCGGGAGGGTTGCTGGCGGCCGGGGTCGTGGGGTTGGTGCTCGCGGCCGCGGGAGCGGTGCCGGGGTTGGACGCGGTGCTTCGG
>JAABUS010006203.1_pt1 | contig 14750 bp, 13 predicted proteins | sample 5560161 | NCBI WGS metagenome assembly JAABUS01 (sample SAMN10711885, study PRJNA513376) | rock metagenome | isolation source: Antarctica rocks | place: Antarctica: Victoria Land, Trio Nunatak nord | collected 2016-01-04 | reverse complement strand
TCCGTATGGAAAACGCCTTCTTTCCCAATCAGCTCGTAAGTATGCGCACCGAAAAAATCACGTTGCGCCTGAATTAGATTGGATGGCATGTTTTTGGTACGGAAATCTTCAAAATAACCCAAACAGGAAGCATAGGCCGGGACAGCAATCCCTGATTTGGAAGCCGCAGCAACAACGGTACGAATGCTATTTGCAGTTTCTTTGACCAGCCCTTGCACAGTTTCATCCAGTAAAAGAAGCTCCAGGTTGTCATTGTGGTGATAAGCTTTGGTAATCACGTTTAGGAATTCTGAACGGATAATACAGCCGCCTCTCCAGATGCTGGCAATATCTCCCAGGTCTAATTTGTAATGATAATCCAATGAAGCTTTGAACAGCAGGTGCATTCCCTGCGTATAAGTCATCATGGTAGTGAAGTAAAAGGCTCGTTCCAAGGTTTCCAGGAACTCCTCTTTATTTTCTGCCATCATAGGAAGATCTTCGTTATAAAGCTCGGACAATTTAATCCTCAAAGTTTTATATTTGGAAAGATCACGCATAGAAACAGCCATATCGATGGTTGGCAAAGGAATTTCCAGGTCCATCGAAATTTGGGAAGTCCATTTGCCGGTTCCTTTGGCCCTGGCTTCATCTTTTATGTCATTTAAAAGAAGCTGGTCAGTACCATCCTTTTTAAAAGCAAAAATATCTTTGGTGATTTCAAGCAAATAGGATTTTAACCTGCCTTCATTCCACTTTGCAAAAACCTCCTGGACAGACTGATCGTCCATCTGCAAACCTTTCTGCATAATTTCATAACTTTCTGCTATCAACTGCATCAAACCATATTCGATCCCATTATGTACCATTTTTACAAAATGGCCAGAAGCACCCGGACCGATATAAGTAACGCAAGGTTCGCCATCTACCTTGGCCGCGATAGCTTCAAACATATTTTTTACATGCTGATAAGCTTCTTTATCGCCGCCTGGCATCATGCTCGGGCCTTTTCGTGCGCCTTCTTCCCCTCCGGAAATACCCATTCCGAAGAAATGCAGTTTTTTGGTTTGCAGGTATTCTACGCGAACGTTAGTATCGGTGAAGTGTGAATTTCCGCCATCAATAATAATATCATCTTCTTCCATCAGCGGGATCAGGTCTTCTATAACACTGTCCACGATTTTTCCTGCGGGAACAAGCATCATTAAAGCGCGTGGCTTTTGTAAGCTGGTGATAAATTCGGGCAGGGACTTGAAGCCTTGTACCGGTTTGCCTTCGCCTTCTTTTTCCAGCAAAGCAACTTTGTCGGCATCTTTATCATATCCTGCCACCAAAAAATCATGGTCAGCCATGTTTAACAACAGATTTCGGCCCATCGTTCCGAGTCCGATCATTCCAAAAATATATTTAGTGTCCGGCATTTTTTTTAATTAAAATTGTGATTTAATATTTTCCAAGGTCTGTTTAGTTGTTTCAAAATCTTTATGCTGAAACACGTTGATGCCTGTTCTTCGTGCCGCTTCTACCAGCATTGGCCGATCGTCAAAATAATAACATTGCTGCGGATCTGCTTGGGCAATCCCCATAGCCAATTTAAAAATAGAAGGGTCAGGTTTGCGCATTCCCACATCACAGGAAGAAACAAAAGCATCAAAACACCGGTGCAAACCAAATTTTTTGATGCGGTAATCGTTCAGCTCTTTTCCTTCATTGTTAATAGAGAAGATGCGGAGGCCACAACCATGCTTCCATTCTGTCAGCCAAGCCAACAAGCCCGGAAGTTCTTTTGATTCGGAAAAGATAAAAGATTTGAAATCCTCCCGGGTGAAATTTCGGGGATGGTTGAAAACAACCGTGTCCAAGTATTCGTCCAGCGTGATCTTTCCGATCTCATAAATATTAAAAATGAGATTATGCAGTGCTTCCATTTCTGCATAATCTATTTCAAATATTTTTGCTGCCAATTGCCGGGATTCATGACCCCAACCATTGGTAAGTAAAACGCCTCCTACATCCAAAAACAAAATTTTAGGATAACCAGCTTCCATTATTCTGTTTTTAAGCTAAAGCTTTTTGTTTTTGCGCTTCGATGGCAGCCAACAATTTATCATAAGGTTTATTGAATTTCTCAATTCCTTCGTCCTCGAGCTGTTGCGTAACGGCAGCCAAATCTATATCTGCTGTTTTTATCTGATCTAAAACAGCAGTAGCATGTTCCAAACCTCCGTCTAAAGTATTGGTTGCGTTTCCATGGTCTCGGAAGGCTTCCAAAGTTTCCATTGGGACGGTATCCACTGTATCTTTTCCAATTAGAGCTTCTACGTACTTCACATCAGAAAAAGCAGGGTCTTTGCTTCCGGTACTTGCCCAAAGCAAACGTTGTGGCTTCGCCCCTTTTTCCTCTAATTTTTTAAAGCGGTCTGTGCTGAAAACACGTTTGTAGATTTCGTAAGCTTTTTTGGCAGATGCAATCGCCACTTCGCCTTTCAAGTTATCCAAACCCTTTTCTTTCAGCATAGGATCAACCAAAACATCAATCCGGCTTAAAAAGAAACTGGCCACAGAAGAAACATATTCAATTTCTTTACCTGCTTTAACGCGCTCTTCCAAACCGGAAATGTAAGCTTCGGTAACTTCTTCATATCTTTCCAAACCAAAAAGCAAAGTAACATTGATGTTTAAACCTTCGCTGATACATTTTTGAATGGCCGGCAAACCTTGTTTTGTTCCCGGGATTTTGATCATCACGTTATCTTTATGGACTGCTTTCCAAAGTTCCAAAGCTTGTTTGGTTGTTCCTTCGGTATCCAAAGCCAAACGCGGCGAAACTTCCAGGCTCACATATCCGTCAGCACCTTTTACTTTATCTTCATAAACCTGCATAAATAAATCGGCCGCACGTTTGATATCTTCTACCGCAACGCCGTAGAAAATATCATCGTTGCTTTTGCCTTCTTTGGCCAGTTTGGCAATGTCTTCATCATAATCAGAACTGCTGCTGAAAGCTTTTTCAAAAATTGCCGGGTTGGAAGTTACGCCTCTCACGCCATCTTCGGTAATCAATTTTTGCAGTTCACCGGTGTCCATAATTTTCCGGTCGATAAAATCAAGCCAGATACTCTGACCGTAATCGTGTATTTTTTTTACTTTATTTGGTTCCATGATAATACTTCTTTTAAAGGTTATTTTTCTAATTGATGAACTTTTTCCATACGGCGCAAATGTCTTTCTGCCCCGATAAATTCTGCTTCTAAAAATGAATTGACTAATTCCTGCGCTACATTAAAGCCAACCACGCGGCCGCCGATCGTCATCAGGTTCATATCGTCATCCTCAACACCTTGATGCGCAGAAAAATGTTCAGTAATCAAAGCAGCGCGCACACCGGCAATTTTATTGGCAACAATACAGGCACCCACGCCGCTTCCGCATACCGCAACGCCTCTTTCCACTTCGCTGTTTGCTACGGCTTTGGCTAAAGGAATAATATAATCCGGAAAATCATCTCCGGGATCCATTGCAGAAGCACCAAAATCCACGACTTCGTGGCCAAGGTTTTTCAGGTAGTCCCGAAGCATTTCTTTCAACTCAAACCCGCCATGATCTGCTGCTATTCCAACTTTCATTTGATATAGATTTTAGGTTGATAAAAGAAGCATCAGCATACTTCCTCTCCTATGGAGAGGGTTGGGGTGAGGTCGATGCTTCTTTTACCGGTTAAATTTATGCAATTAAAGCTTTGGCTTTTTCAACAACATTTTCTACTGTGAAGCCGAAAACTTTGTACAATTCTTCAGCCGGTGCAGATTCGCCAAAAGTGGTCATTCCGATAACTTCGCCTTCGTCAGTCACATATTTATGCCAGCCTAAAGTAGAAGCCATTTCTACAGCAATCCGTTTTTTCAGGTTTTTCGGAAAAACGCTTTCCTTATAGTTTGCATCTTGTTTTTCAAACAATTCCCAGGATGGCATACTGATTACGCGTGCGGAGATACCTTCTTCTTTCAGTTTTGCCTGCGCTTTCATAATCAGTTCTACCTCCGAACCGGTTGCAATCAGCAATAAGGATGGATTTTCGACATCAGATAAAATATATGCTCCTTTTTCTACGTTTTCTGCTTTACCATATTTCTCCTGATCGATGGTTTGCAAACCTTGCCGGGTCAGTACAATTACAACCGGTCCGCCAACATGTTCGATGGCAACTCGCCAGGCTTGGGCAGTTTCATTGGCATCAGCCGGACGGATTAAAGTAATATTCGGGATAGAACGCAGGGAAATCAGTTGCTCCACTGGTTGGTGCGTAGTTCCGTCCTCACCTAAACCAATACTATCATGGGTGTAGATAAAGACCGGCTTGATTTTCATGATCGCTGCCAAACGGATCGGCGGGCGCATGTATTCAGAAAAAATAAGGAAAGTTGCGCCGTAAGGAATAATGCCTTTGGTCAATGCCATTCCGTTTAAAGCTGAACCCATAGCATGTTCGCGGATACCAAAGTGGAAATTTCTTCCGGTCCGGTCTTCGGCAGTAAAGGATTCGTACTTATCCAGATTTGTATCGGTAGATGGAGAAAGATCCGCAGAACCACCAATCAAACCCGGCAAAGAAGGCGCGATTGCATTCAATACTTTCCCGGATGCTTTTCGGGTAGCAATTTTGCCTTCTTCCGCTTTAAAAACCGGAATGGTATCTTTCCAACCTTCCGGTAGTTTGCCGCTGCTTAGCAGTTCGAATTCTACAGCCAGTTCGGGGAATTCTTTTTTGTATGCTTCGTACTGCTCGTTCCACTTTTGTTCTTTGGCAATACCTTTTTTTCCGCATTCCAAGTAATAATCCGATACTTCTTTTGGCACTGCAAATGATTGATCCGGATCAAAACCCATTCCTTCTTTAACTAATCTGACTTCTTTTTCGCCCAGCGGGGAACCATGTGCGCCGGCTGTATCCACTTTGTTTGGGCTGCCGTAAGCAATATGCGTGCGAACCTTGATCAGAGATGGCATGCGGATTTCTATTTTGGCATTATGCACGGCATTTTTTAATGCTTCAATATCGTTGCCATCTTCTACCACTTGTACGTGCCAGCCGTAAGCTTCAAAACGTGCAGACACATCTTCTGTAAAAGTAATATCGGTATCACCTTCAATAGAAATGTGGTTGTCATCATACAAATAGATCATATTGCCCAACTCTAACTGGGCAGCCAGGGAAGCTGCTTCGGAAGTTACGCCTTCCATCAAATCTCCGTCACTGCAGATTGCAAAAACTTTATAGTCAAAAATATGATGGCCAGGCTTGTTATAACGGCCTGCCAAATGTTTTTGACCGATGGCAAAACCAACGCCATTTGCAAAACCCTGACCCAATGGACCGGTGGTTACATCTACGCCCGGAGTCAAACCATATTCCGGATGGCCGGCAGTTTTACTGTTTAGCTGGCGGAAGTTTTTAAGGTCGTCCAAAGAAAGATCATAACCCGTGAGGTGCAAATAGCAATATTGCAGCATACAAGCGTGGCCGTTAGAAAGAATAAAACGGTCGCGGTTTGCCCAATCGGGATTCGTTGGACTGTAATTCATGGCTTCCGACCATAAAACATGCCCCACAGGTGCAAGGCCCATAGGCGCGCCCGGGTGTCCGGAATTTGCTTTCTGGACAGCATCTGCAGATAATATCCTCACCGTATCGATACCTAATTGTTCGATATTTTCTGATTTTACATTCATTATATTAAATTAAAAAAGGTTCAAGATCAAACTTTTATTTATTGCCAAGAGCAGTTTCGTTTTGTGTCCACAAACGTGGGCCGCCTTTGATACCTTCCCGGTTAGATACAATTTTAATATTGTCATCCAACTTAAAATCAATTTCACTGGAATTCCCCCCTCCAATATATAAAAAATCATAATTAAAAACTGTTTTTAAAATTTCAATTACTTTTTTTACACGCTTGTTCCAGCGGTCGTCACCAATTTCATGATAAGCTTTATCACCCAAATACTGATCGTAAGATTTGGATTTGGTGATCGGAAGATGGGCTATTTCCAGATGCGGCAACAAAAAACCATCCTTAAAAAGTGCTGTGCCAAAGCCTGTTCCCAACGTAATCACCATTTCAAATCCCTTACCGCTGATTACGCCCATACCCTGCATATCGGCATCATTTACCACAATTGCATCTTTGCCCAGGCTTTCTTTCAATAATTTTTGCAAATCAGTTTGCCTCCAAAGATCAGTGCCCAAGTTTGGTGCGGTAAAAACGATACCATTTTTGATATAACCAGGAAACCCGGCAGAAATATGATCGTATTCCGGGAAATCTTTAGTCAGGGTTTTGATCGCATCGATCACACTTTTGGGTGAAGCCGGGTTCGGTGTAGGTGTTTTTTCGTATTCCTTAATTGATTTTCCTGCCTGGTCCAAAACAGTAGCTTTAATGTGAGAACCACCAATATCGATAGAAAGGGTTTTTTTGAGGTCAGAAGGATTGTTCATGTTTGAAAAAGATTTCCGAAAAGTAATACTAATCTGCTAATTTGGCTGCATCTAAATACAAAGCAGGTGGTTTTCTGTTTGTTATATTTGTTGAATACAGCAAGTATTAAACAAGTACTTCTTTTAGCAATAGAAATTTTACATCATTTAAAGGTACAACTGTTGCAGGTTTAGCATATAGTTTGTACTTGTAACCGACCAATTTATCCCTGAATTAAGAAGTAAAAAAATGATACGACTTAATTATGGAAACTACTACATTTCTTGATCCCAAAATTTCTTCTTGCAAAACCAAATTTGCACCTACTTGTCCAAACTACAAAAGCCGTTTGCATAACCGCGTTTTCCGCGGCTGGATAGTAAAAAACGTTTTTTTCTGGCTTTCAGTAAAACATTACCGCTGCGATAAATGCTTTAGATCCGTTTACGTTAAAAGTTTGGCGGCCTGATTTGCAACCCGGTTTTTTAAAAATTTTCAGCAAAAAATTGAATTGTTTATACCTGACTGAATTTTTCCAATAAAACCCTTCGGCTTATTAATAAGATTTGACCATGCTTCTTTTACCCTATCAAAATTTATGTCCGTGCCAGTTAAAGCAGAATCAAAAACCACAGGCTTACCAATTTTTAGGTGATAAAAGAAGCATCGTAAACAAAAAAATAAATATCAAAGTGGCCCTTATTTTAAAAACCCTGTTTTTTTCAATTGAAATTCCATTGCCAATTGCAAACTTAAAGCTTCGGCCCTTGCTGCTTCGGCAAAATTATGACCGGATGAAGCATAAATTATTGACCTTGAAGCATTCACAATCAATCCGCAATCCTTGTTCATTCCATATTTGCAAACTTCTTCCAATGATCCGCCCTGTGTGCCTATGCCAGGAACCAATAAAAAATGATCCGGAGCCTGTTTTCTGACGTTTAAAAAAGCTTCAGCGCGCGTTGCCCCAACCACATACATTAACTGTTCTGCCGTTCCCCAATGCTGGGATTTTTGCAGCACCTGTTCATATAAAACACGTTGTCCGCTTGGTGCTAATTGAAAATCCCGGTGGCTTTCATTTGAAGTTAGTGCCAATAATATCACCCACTTATTTTTATAGGCTAAAAAAGGCATGGCAGAATCGGAACCCATATAAGGCGCAACCGTTACCGCATCAAACTCCATTCCTGATGATTCTTTGTCAAAAAAAGCTTTCGCATACATTTCGCCGGTGTTGCCCAGATCGCCCCGTTTGGCATCAGCAATTTTAAAAATATCGTTCGGGATGTAATTACTTGTATCAATCAAATTTTGCCAACCTTTTGCACCATAACATTCGTAGAAAGCAGTATTCGGTTTGTAAGCAATACATAAATCTTGTGTAGCATCGATGATCCTACGGTTAAATTCAAGCACAGGATCAGGAAAAGCATGTAGAAAAGCGGGGATTTTTTCGGGATTGGTATCCAAACCAACACATAAAAAAGATTTTTTTAAACGGATTTTATCAATGAGTTGCTGCCTTGAATACATTTTTTGTTTGTTAGAAGACCAAAATAAACAAAAATTGAACGAATTGAATTTTTGGAAATTTTTTTAGACAAATTAGTTTGATTAGTGATAATTATTATTTAAAATTGCAACGTTTTCCTGACGGTTTTTCCTGCATTTCAAAAAATCAGAACTATTCTCCAATGCTTTTTTATCAGTGTAAAAACTGAGATGTACGGTATCAGCACAGAAAAAATTTATAACTACCATTTAATCTTATAGTTAAAAGATAATACATTATTATTATTCCTTCTCATGTTTAATACCACCGAACTGAACGATAAGCTCGTGTCTGAGTTGCGTGAAATAGCTAAAACTATGGGCATTGCCCAAGCTGACGAACTGCGCAAACAAGACCTGATAGCCCAAATCAGCAATAATCAACCTGCCTCGACCGAAAAGGCTAAACCGGGCAGAAAGCCAAAAGCAGCACAGCCTGTAGCAGCTATTACTACCGGAACAGAACCGGTAGCTGCTTCGCAAGTAATTGAAAGTGAGTTGGCTGATTCTATAACACCCGAAGCAGAACCAACAGAAGCTGAAGACAAACCACGAAAAAGGACCAGGACAATAAAAACGGCAAAAGAGGCAGATGCCGTGCCGGAAATTAATTTCCCAGCAGCAGAACGCGTTCAGCCTAGAACAGAATTCACAGAAAACCATCCGGTAAGATCCGTGTCTTCAGCCAATACAAACGCAGAACCAGCACGTCGTTACAGCGAAGTACCTGCGGATAACCGGCAGCCTAAGTTTGAGAAACGTTATAATCAAAATAACGGCAACCAGAATTCAAGCCCGCAGCAGAACAATAACCACACTAACGGCAATCAGAATCCAAACCCTCAGCAGAACAACAATATTCCGAATACAGCACCTAATAAACATGCCGAACCTGCTGTAAACCTTGATTTTGACAACGTAATTGTAAACGAAGGTGTGCTGGAAATCATGGCCGACGGCTATGGTTTTTTGCGTTCTTCGGATTATAATTATCTGACTTCTCCGGACGATATTTATGTTTCCCAATCCCAGATCAAGTTATTTGGGTTAAAAACAGGTGATACGGTCCGCGGAAGTATCCGGCCGCCAAAAGAAGGCGAAAAATATTTTCCACTGGTACGTGTGGAAGCGATCAACGGCCGCATCCCGTCTGAAGTGCGCGACCGGGTTCCGTTTGATTTTTTAACGCCCTTATTTCCCCAGGAAAGGCTGAACCTTTTTTCTGAAGCAAACAACTATTCTACCCGTATCATGGACATGTTTACCCCGATTGGTAAAGGCCAGCGCGGTTTAATTGTTGCCCAGCCTAAAACCGGTAAAACCATCTTATTGAAAGATGTGGCCAATGCAATCGCCAAAAACCATCCGGAAGTATATCTGATTATTTTACTGATTGATGAACGGCCGGAAGAAGTAACCGATATGGCCCGTAGTGTACGGGCGGAAGTGGTTTCTTCTACATTTGACGAACCGGCAGAAAGGCATGTAAAAATTGCTAACATCGTGATGGAAAAAGCGAAACGAATGGTAGAATGCGGCCATGACGTAGTGATCCTGCTGGATTCGATCACCCGTTTGGCCCGTGCTTACAATACCGTTGCCCCGGCATCAGGAAAAATCCTTTCCGGCGGGGTGGATGCCAACGCTTTGCACAAGCCAAAACGCTTTTTTGGAGCTGCGCGGAACATTGAAGATGGGGGTTCTTTAACCATTATCGCAACTGCATTGATTGATACCGGCTCCAAAATGGACGAAGTTATCTTTGAAGAATTTAAAGGTACGGGCAACATGGAACTTCAATTAGACCGGAAATTATCCAACAAAAGGATTTATCCGGCTATTGATCTTACTGCTTCCAGCACACGGCGCGACGATTTGCTATTGGACAAAGAAACTTTGCAACGTGTTTGGATCCTTAGAAATCACCTGGCCGATATGAATTCGCAGGAAGCAATGGAATTTTTGCAGGGACAAATTAAAGGCACAAAATCCAATGAGGAGTTCTTGATCAGCATGAACAGTTAAAAAGTTGGTGCAAGTTGCAGGTTCCGGGTTGTAAGTTTCAGGTTGTTGTAGCTAACTGGCAACTCACAACTTTCTTCTTGAAACTTATAACTCCAAATGAAGAAACATATTCCTAATGCCATTACCTGTACACACCTTTTTTTCGGTTGTATGGGTATTTTTTTTGCCTTTAATCATCAATTGGAGTACGCGGCTTATGCTGTTTTTATCGCTGCTTTTTTTGATTTTTTGGATGGCATGGCCGCACGGTTATTAAAAGTGCATTCTGAAATTGGCAAACAATTGGATTCACTGGCAGATATGGTCGGTTTTGGTGTTTTGCCTTCGGTGATTATTTTGCACTTGTTTTCCTTGCGGGATACTAATTCAAACAATCCGGCATTGTGGTATTTCAGTGCTTTTTTTATCGCTGTTTTTTCTGCATTAAGGCTTGCAAAATTTAATATCGATACCCGCCAAACCAACAGCTTTATCGGTTTGCCTACGCCAGCCAGCGCCATGGTGGCCGCTTCGCTCCCACTGATCTTAAATCAAAGTAATGCTTCTTTTACCGGTATGATTTTAAACCACTGGTTTTTAATTGCTTACATCATCATCAACTGCTGGCTGCTGGTTGCCGAACTGCCGTTGCTCTCGTTAAAATTTAAAAATTTCAGCCTGAAAGAAAATATTTACCGCTTTATCCTGCTGGTTTTTGCAGTAGTTTGTCTGCTAATTTTTAAGTTTGCGGCAATACCGGTAATCATAATTTTTTATATTATTCTATCCATTATCCAAATTAGAACCACCAAAAATGAAGTTTCAAGCAGAAATTGATGTGATGCCGAAAAAAGAAATCTTGGACCCGCAGGGAAAAGCTGTTTCCGGAAGTATGAAAAATTTAAACCTGTCGGAAATTACCAACGTACGTATCGGCAAACACATTTCTTTAGAAGTTGAAGCAGACAATGAAGTTGCTGCAACAGAAAAAGTAGAAGAAGCCTGCAAAAAGCTATTGGCCAACCTGATTATGGAAAGCTATACTTTTAACCTTTACGCGGCTTAAGGTCTATTTAAAATTTGCTTGATACGATTTCCATGCTTCTTTTATCACCTAAAAAATGGCAAGCATTCGGTTTTGGTTTCTTTAAATTGATGCGACACCAATTTTTATAGGGTAAAAGAAGCATCGGCATCAAACATGGGCATATCGAAGTATCTGATATAAATTTAAACAGGCTTTTAAACTTCCGCTTCTATTTGCTTTTTGATTTGGTAAAGCTGCTCTATAGTTTTAAGGACGGCTTTTTTTGTAGATTCAAATTTTGCAGCGATCATCGGGTCTGTTCCGCCGCCTTTGGCATTGATTTCTATTTCCTGCATCTCGTTTTTGATGCGGTCCATCCCGAAAAAACCCAAATTTGATTTTACCTTGTGCGCCAAAGAGGCTGTTGTCACCCAGTCTTTTGACGTGATGGACTGGGTTATATTGTTGAAAATTTCCGGTGTTTGTACCAAAAACATATCAATCGATTCTATCAGGAATTCCTTGTTTCCGTCGGCAATTTCTTCTAAAAATGTCAAGTCAAAATCTTGTTCGCTGCTTTGAGTATCCATATAATCAATAGTAAAACTAATTAGCAAAGGTGTATTTTTTTACCAGCAGTCCGTCATTTACTTCCTGCTTCAACTCGTGTATTGTTTTCTTTAATACCGGGTGAATAAAATCCGGCATCAGCTCATCCAGGGGCACTAAAGTAAACAAACGGTTTTGTATCTCCGGATGCGGTATTTTAAGTTCGGGCAACTCAACTATTGCTTTTCCAAAAAACAAAATATCGATGTCGATTGTACGTGAATGCCATTTATTTGTTCTTTCCCGATGCAATATTTCTTCAACAAGTTGGGTTTTTTTTAAAATATCGATCGGCAAATACATTGTTTTGACCTCTATTACCTGATTCAAATAATCCGGCAAACCTGCTACGCCCCAGGATTGTGTTTCGTAAACAGATGAACTTCGGGTTTGCTTCCCAACACTTTCTTCCAAAAACCGTTTTGCTTCTGTCAAATAACCGTTTCTGTCGCCTAAATTACTTCCTAATAATAAATAAACAAATTCCATGTTGTAACAAATTATATAGGCAAAGCTCTAACATTTAACGTTACGGTTTTGCTAAGTTTGCAAAAAAGAATAGCTTTTAGATGAAACAATTTTTTAAATATATTTTTGCCACAATTATTGGTGTTTTACTTTGCCTGATCATTTTTACCTTTATCATTTTGGGCTTGATTTCCTCCGCCCGAAACGACAAAAAAACGGAAGTTGAAGCTAATTCTGTGCTTCGTTTATCATTAGATTATGCAATTAAAGAAAGGACATCTGCCAATCCTTTGTCCGGTATTCCGTTTTTAAACTTAAGTGTTAAAAAAACACCCGGGCTGAATGATATCTTAGCAAGCATCAAACGTGCAAAAACCGATGATAATATCAAAGGGGTTTATTTGGATGAAGGGTATATGCTTTCCGGCCAGGCAACTACAGAAGAGATCAGAAACGCGTTGATCGACTTCAAAAAATCAGGTAAATTCGTTTTGGCTTATGGCGAAATCTATACACAAGGTGCCTATTATTTAGCTTCTGTTGCTGATAAAATTTACCTCAACCCCAAAGGTATTTTTGAGTTCCGCGGCTTTCATTCGAAATATACATTTTTTAAAGGCGCGCTGGAAAAATTAGGCATTCAAGCACAAGTAATCAAAGTAGGTACTTTTAAAAGTGCGGTTGAGCCTTTTATTTTAGATAAAATGAGCGATGCCAACCGTCTTCAAGTCAATTCCTATTTGGGTTCTTTGTATGATTACTTCTTGACCGGCATCAGCAAAAGCCGAAAATTAAACAAAGATTCGCTTTTCAGTATTGCCAACAACCTGCAAATCAAATATCCGGAAGATGCTTTGAGATACAAGTTGGTTGACGGACTGAAATACAAAGACGAGATATTGACGGAATTAAAGCAACGTACCGGAACCGCGCAGGACGATAACCTGAAAATAGTGGAATTGGCTGATTACAACCAGCCAAATGAGGATAAAGACAAAGGTTCTTCCAACACCCGTATTGCGGTAGTTTATGCATCCGGAGATATTGGCGGCGGCGAAGGTGATGACAATTCTATCGGTTCCGAAGGGATTTCCAAAGCTATCCGCAAGGCTCGTTTAGATAAAAAAGTGAAAGCAGTAGTGCTGCGGATCAATTCTCCCGGCGGCAGTTCGCTTGCTTCTGATGTGCTATGGCGGGAAGTGATGCTGACCAAAAAAGTAAAACCGATCATTGTTTCTATGGGCGATGTGGCCGCTTCCGGCGGGTATTACATGGCTTGTGCGGCTGATTCTATCTTCGCTCAGCCCAATACCATCACTGGTTCAATCGGGATTTTTGCGATTTTGCCAAATATGCAAACCTTTTTGAACCAGAAATTAGGGATTACTTTTGATGGTGTTAAAACAGGGAAATTTGCCGATCTGGGCGATGTTACCCGCCCGCTTAACCCGGCAGAACGCATGATTTTGCAGGATCAGGTGAACCGCGGCTATTTAGATTTCACCAACGCAGTTGCTTCCGGCAGGAAAAAAACACAGAAATATATCGACAGTATTGGCCAGGGCCGGGTATGGACGGGTTCTCAGGCTTTAAAAATCGGTTTGGTAGATCGGTTGGGAAACTTGGACGATGCCGTTCATTCCGCGGCAGCGAAAGCAAAAATCACCGATTACAAATTAGTAGCTTACCCTGAACAAAAAAGCCTTTTGGAAAACTTTGGTTCCGGTATCACTTCCGAAGCAAAAACCTATTTAATGAAGCAGGAACTGGGCGATAATTACCGTTATTACAACGATTTGAAAACAATTCTGAAATTCAACGGCGTGCAAATGCGGATGCCTTGTAACCTTGATATCCGATAAAAATTTTTTAATAATATTTGCAAAAGCTGCCTTGTCCGAGGTGGCTTTTGTATTTTTACTACTTCTTTTACCGATCATTTTTATATGGAGAACAAACAAATTTCCCGCCATCTCCGCTTCTTGTCCCAATTGATGGAGCTTCATGAAGAAAACCCATTTAAAATAAAATCTATTGCCAATGCTACTTTTAAGGTAGATAAATTGCCGTTTCCGCTTACAGGAAAAACTGTTATCGAGCTGGATAAAATTGATGGCATCGGCAAAAGCATTGCAGAGAAAATTGCCGAACTGCTGGAAACCGGCACACTGAAAGAAACCGAAAGTTATTTAAACAATACACCTGTCGGCATTATTGAAATGCTGGAGATCAAAGGCATCGGCCCGAAAAAAATTGTGGTGATCTGGCACGAACTGCATATTGATTCTGTGGGCGAATTGTATTACGCCTGCAACGAAAACCGGCTGATCGAAGCAAAAGGTTTTGGCTTGAAAACCCAGGAACAAATCCGCAAAACGATTGAGTTCAACATTGCTTCCCAAGGTAAATTTTTGTACGCGCAGGCTGAAGCAATTGAACACAGTTTGCTGCAAAACCTGAATGCTTCTTTTACCGGCATAAAAACAGTATCAGCCGGGGAATTCCGCAGAAAATCAGAAATCATCAAGGAACTGGTTGTGGTGATCGAAACAGAAAACCGGGAACAATTATTTTCAGGTTTAAACGAGGCAGCATATTTAAGTTTCACCGCGCAGGATGAGCAAAGCTGG
>JAABUS010006202.1_pt1 | contig 14752 bp, 13 predicted proteins | sample 5560161 | NCBI WGS metagenome assembly JAABUS01 (sample SAMN10711885, study PRJNA513376) | rock metagenome | isolation source: Antarctica rocks | place: Antarctica: Victoria Land, Trio Nunatak nord | collected 2016-01-04 | reverse complement strand
GAGGCGCATGTCGCGCCCGAGACCGATGCGCAGCTCCCCCGGCGCCTTGCCGGCCTCCTCGGCGAGGACGTGGACGAAGGCGCGGCCGATGCGCTCGGCCGCCTCCTCGTCGATCTCCTCCCCGTAGACCCCGCGAACGTCATAGGCCTTGAAGACACCGGACGGCGGGAGTTCGCTCATGCCCGGATCGTAGGTGCCCGCTAGCATCGCCGCGTGCCCCCTCCCGGCACCCTCGCCGCCCCTGCTCTGACGACCTGCGCCTGGTGTGGCGCCGTCGCGACCCACGCCTCCACGAACCGCACGCTCTGTTCGGTGTGCGGGGTCGCGACCACCCGTCCGTGGCCCAGCGAGGCGGAGCTCGCAGAGGCCTATGGCGAGTGGTACCGGCCCGACGCCGGGCGCTTCGCGGGCCCCGGTGATGGGATCCTGCGGTTCTCGCGCGGCGCGCTGGCCCGCCGGCTCGATCGCATCGCCCCGCCCGGGCCGGTGCTCGACGTGGGGGCGGGGGACGGGGCACTGCTCGACGCGCTGCGCCAGCGCGGGCGCGAGGCGGTCGGGCTCGAGCGCGTCCGCATGCGCGACGACGTCCGCGAGATTGACATCGTCGACTTCGACGAGCGCCGTGGGGAGTGGGCGTCCGTCGTCTTCTGGCACTCGCTCGAGCACCTCCGCGACCCGGGCGCGGCGCTCGAGCGTGCCGCCGCGCTGCTCCGCCCCGGCGGGGCGCTCGTGGTCGCCCTGCCGAACGCCGGGAGCTGGCAGGCCTCGCTGTTCGGGGACCGGTGGTTCGCGCTGGACATCCCTCGCCACCTCGTCCATGTGCCCGGCCCGGCGCTCGTCCGCCGCATCCGGGAGGCGGGGCTCGAGCCGCGACGGGTGAACTTCTGGCGCGGGGGTCAGGTCGCCTTCGGCTGGCTGCACGGCCTCGTGGGTCGCCTACCGAGCCATCCGGACCTCTACGACGCGGTCCGTCGGCCCGTGGCACGGCAGTCGGCGATGTCCGAGGGGCGCCGCGTCGCGACCCTTGCCGCCGCCGTCGCGCTGCTGCCCGCGGCGGTCGTCCTCGCCTGCGTGGAGGTCGCGGCCGGGCGCGGCGGGACCGTGTACATCGAAGCCCGCCGCTCGGTAGTGCCTCGCGCATGGGACGGCTGACCGGCGAGCGGGTCTCGACGGCTGCGGGAGGGTTCAATCCGACCTGGCAACGGCACGTCGCGGCCTACGCGCTCTGCGCGGACCTCCTGCCGCCCGGGCGGGTGCTCGACCTCGGCTGCGGCGTCGGGCACTCCCACACCCGCCTGGCTCCCCGGGAGACCGTGGGCGTCGACCTCGACCCCGCCGCGCTGGAGGACCAGGACCGGGAGACGCACGTGGCCGACATGCGCGCGCTCCCGTTCGCGGACCGCTCGTTCGCCTCGGTGCTCGCCGTGCAGTCGCTCGAGCACGTGCCGGATCCCGAGCGCGTCCTCGCCGAGGTCGCGCGGGTGCTCGAGCCCGGCGGCACGGCGGTCTTCGTCACTCCCAACCGGCTGACGTTCGCCCGGCCCGACGAGATCATCGATCCCTACCACCACGTGGAGTACGACGCCGCGCAGGTCGCAGCGCTCTGCGCGCGGTACCTCGCCGGCATCGAGGTGCGCGGGCTCTTCGGGTCGGAGCGCGTTCGCGCGCTCGTGGCCGCCGAGCACCGCCAACTCGACCGCCTGCTCGCGCTCGACCCGTTCCGCGTGCGGCGCTGGGTTCCGCGCCGCGCCCGTCAGGTGCTCTACGACCGTACGCTGGCCCGGCGCCGGGCGGCCCCCTCGCTGGAGGCGGCGACGATCGGCGTGGAGGACTTCTCACTCGGCGGGCCGCCGGTCGAGCATGCGCTCGACCTCGTGGCCACGGGACACAGGGGGTGAGCGACGAGCCGGTGGTCGCGATCCTCTGCGGGGGACGGGGCACGCGGCTCCAGGAGCACGTCCGCTCGATTCCCAAGCCGCTGGTGGAGGTGGGCGGCGAGCCCGTCGTCGGCCACGTGGTGCGGATCTACGCCGCGCAGGGGTTGACGCGCTTTCTCCTGCTCACGGGCTATCTCGGTGACCACGTCGCGGCCTACGCCAAGCGGGCGGACTGGCCCGCGGGGATCGTGGTGGAGTGCCTGGACACCGGGGAGGACACGCCCACCGGGGGGCGCCTGGCGCGTGCGGCCGATCGCCTGGGCGTGGGCACGTCGTGCGTGACCTACGCCGATGGGGTCGCTGACGTCGACGTGGGTGCGTTGCTCGGCGTCCACCGCGCGCAGGGGCGCCTGGCCACGGTCACGGTCGTGCGCCCGCCGCTGCCCTTCGGGGTGGTCGAGCTCGACGACGAGGGCCGGGTCATCGACTTCCACGAGAAGCCGATCTCCGAGCACTGGGTCAACGGCGGGTTCTTCTGCTTCGAGCCCGGAGCGCTCGACTTCCTGTCCGAGGACTCGGTCCTCGAGCGCGAGCCGCTCGAGCGCCTGGCCGCCGCCGGCGAGCTCTCGGCCTACCGCCACGAGGGCTTCTGGGAGTGCATGGACACCCACAAGGACGCGGTGACGCTCAACGACCTCTGGGAGCGCGGCCGGGCGCCGTGGGCCGTCTGGCGCTGAGATGGCGGCGTACTCGTTCCTGCACGCGGCGCTGCTCGTCGTGGCGCTCGGCGCCCTGGCCCTGGCGGCCGGGCGACTGGCGGCGTGGGCGGCGCCGGGCGGGGTGGAGCGCGTCCTGGCCGCGGCGGTCCTGGCGCCGGGGTTCGCGGTCGCCGAAGCGCTCGCGCTGGGGCTTGTCGGGCTGGGGACCTCGCCGTGGGCCCTGGTGCTCGCCGCGCTGGCGACGTGGGGGGTGGTGCGTGCGACGGTCCCGCCGCCGCGGGCGAGTCTGCTCGCGCTCGTGCTGGAGGTGTGCCGGGCGCGCACCGCGGGGGCGTTCGCCGGCGGCGCGCTGGCGGGGGCGGCGGTGGGGGTGACCGCGGTGCTGCTCTACCGCCCGGGTCTGGGCTACGACTCGCTGGCCTACCACCTCCCGGAGGCGCTGGTGTGGGTGGATTCCGGACATCCCGGCGCCGTGGACTTCGTGTTGTGGGGCATTCCGGTGGGCAACTATCCGCTCACCACCGAGGTCGGCCTCGCCTGGCTGCTCGGCCTCGGTCGGTCCTTCGCCCCGGTGGCGGCGCTGGCGCCGGCGCTCGCGGCGCTGACAGCGCTCGCGGTCGGCGCCACGGCGCGTTGGCTCGGGGCTCCGCGGTGGCCGGCGCTCGCCGCGGCGCTCGCCGTGTGCGTCCTGCCGCTGACGACGCTCGAGCTGACGTCGCTGACGGCCGGGTCCGACCTGCCCGCGCTGGCGGCGGTGCTCTGCGGCCTCGCCCTCACCGTCCGGGCCGACTCCCATCCGCGCCTCCTCGGCCCGGCGGCGGTGGCGCTCGGCCTCGCGGTGGGCTCGAAGACCACCGCCGCCCCGCTGGCGCTGGCCGTGGTGGTGCTCGGCGTGGTGCGGCTGCGCGCCCGGGGCGCGGGGGGACCGGGCGGGGCGCGCGCGCTCGTCGCGGCCGTGGCCCTCGCGCTCGTGGTCGGCACGCCCTGGTACGTGCGCAACACGCTCGACCATGGCTGGCCGCTGTGGCCGTTCACGCGCGGCCCCACGGGCGACCCGCTCCCCGCCGTGCTGCGGCAGGTCTCCGCGTCGCTGCTCGACGACCCGCGGCGCACGTTGTCCGGTCACGTGGGGGACTACGCCGGGCGGCTGGGCGGCGCGACGCTCCTGCTCGTCGCCGCGCCCGTCCTCGCGCTGATCACCCGTCGCCGGGCAGACCTCCTCGTGGGCGCGGGGGTCGTGGCCGGGGTGCTGATCTACGTCGCGTCGCCGGTCACGGGCCACTCCGACCTCCCCTACGCGTTCCTCACCGTCACCCTCACGACGGTGCGCTACCTGCTCCCCACCTTCGCCCTCGCGGCCATCGGCGTCGCGCTCGCCGCCGCCGCGGGCGTGCGGCTGCGGGCGGTCTCGGCGCTTGTCTCGCTCGCGGCGATCGTGTGGAGCGCGATCGCCGTCGCCGGCCTGACGCCCTATGACTCGTTCCCGATCTGGCCGGTCCTCCTGGGTACCGCGGCCGGCCTCGTGGTGGTGGGCGCCGTGTCCGGCGCGGGGCGCGCGCTCCGGGCCCGCCCCGCCGTCGCCCTCGCGGCCGTCGCGCTGGCCGGCATGGCGATGCTGGTCGTCGGCTCCTCGGGCTGGGTCGCGCGTCACGCCCGCACGCCCGCGGCGTGGGACGCGGGAGGAGCGGCGTTCCTCGCCGCCCAGCCGGCGTTCCACGAGCGCTCGCGCGAGGTGGCCATGGCCCCCCAGCCGATGGCGGCGCTGGCCGGTGAGCACCTCCAGCACCGGGTCGTGACCATCCCGCCGGCCGAGCCGTGCGGCGCCCTGCGCGCCCGGCTCTCGCGGGGCTGGATCGCGCTCGCGAATCCCCTGCCCCGGCGGCTGGTCGCCTGCCTGGCCGGGATACCGCCCGCCTTCGCGGATCACTACCTGTCGATCTGGCCACCCCGCGCCTAGGCTCTGCCCCGCATGCGGTCGGCGTTCGTGACGGGGGCGTACGGGCTGCTCGGCTCCTGGCTCGTGCCGGCGCTGCTCGCCCGCGACGTGGAGGTGACCGTCCTGCGGCGCGACGAGACCCCGCGCTCGGCGCTCGTGCTCCACGGCGACGAGGCGCGCTGCAACGTCGTGCGCGGGGACGTGGAGGACGGCGACCTCGTGCTGCGGGCGCTGGGGGAGTACGACGCGGACACCGTGTTCCACCTCGCCGCCCAGACGCTCGTCCCGACCGCGAACCGCTCGCCCCGCTCCACCTGGGAGACCAACGTCCGGGGCACGTGGACCGTGCTGGAGGCGTGCCGGGAGCTCGGCGTCGCCCGCACGGTCGTCGCCGCCTCCGACAAGGCCTACGGCCCGCACGACGAGCTGCCCTACACGGAGTCCCACGCGCTGCGCCCGCGCTTCCCGTACGACGCCTCGAAGGCCGCGGCCGACCTGATCGCCCGCTCCTACTGGCCGACCTACGGCCTGCCCGTGGCCACCACGCGCTTCGCCAACCTCTACGGAGGAGGGGACCAGAACCGCTCGCGGCTGGTGCCCGAGACGGTCGCGGCGGCGCTGCGCGGCCGGGCGCCGGTGATCCGCTCGGACGGCTCACCGCGCCGCGACTTCATCTACGTCGAGGACGCGGTGACCGCATACCTGGCGATTGCCGACGCGCTCGACTCCGAGGACGCGGGCGCCCGGGGCGAGGCGTTCAACGCCGGCGGCGGCGAGCCCCACTCGGTGCTCGAGATCGTCGAGCTCGTGTGCCGGGCGGCTGGAACCCGGGTGGCGCCCGACGTGCGCGGCACCGGCACCCCGGCGGGGGAGATCGACGCCCAGTGGGTCGACGCGTCCAAGCTGCGCGCCGTCACGGGCTGGGCGCCGCAGGTTGGGCTGGAGGAGGGCATGCGTCGCACCGTGGAGTGGTACCGCGCGCACCCCGCGATGCTCTGACGCGCGCCACCTCCGTGGACGCCGGGTAGCCTGCCGCGTCAATGTCCGGACACTCGAAATGGGCGTCGATCAAGCACAAGAAGGCGATCGTCGACTCCCGCCGCGGTCAGCAGTTCACGAAGCTCGCGCGGGCGATCACGGTCGCCGCGCGCGAGGGCGGAGGGGATCCGACGGGGAACGCCTCCCTCGGGCTCGCCGTGCAGAAGGCGCGCGACGCCTCCATGCCCAAGGACAACATCGAGCGCGCGATCGCGAAGGGGACGGGCGAGGGCGCCGACACCGAGGCGATCGAGGCCGTCGCCTACGAGGGCTACGGCCCGGGCGGGGTCGCGCTGCTCATCGAGGCGTTCACCGACAACCGCAACCGCACGGGCGCCGACGTCCGCCACCTGCTCGGCAAGCACGGCGGCAACCTCGGCGAGCCGGGGTCGGTGTCCTACCTCTTCGACAAGAAGGGGCTGGTGGTCGTCGACGCCGAGCGCTGGGAGGAGGACGACCTCATGGTCGCCATCGACGCCGGTGCTGAGGACATCGTGCACGACGACGACGTGTGGGAGATCCTCTGCGCGCCCGCGGACCTCGCCGCGGTGCGCGAGGCCCTGACCCAGGCTCAGATCGAGGTGGAGACCTCCGAGGTCGCGCAGCGCCCCCAGGTGCTCGTGCCCCTCGACGACGAGGGCGCGCGCAAGATCCTGCGGCTCGTCGACGCGCTCGAGGAGAATGACGACGTGAACGCTGTCCACGCGAACTTCGACGTCCCGGCCGACGTGATGGAGCGGGTCGTGGGCTAGGAGTATGTGTCGCTATTCGTCGACTGGGGACCCGCCTCCGGCGGCCATCTGGCCGCCTCCGGCACCCCTAAGCGGTCCGCGGCCGCGCGACCACGAGCATCCGGTCGCGGAAGTCGGGCGCCCACATGCGCTCGGCGATCCCGAGGCCCCGCGCGGCGGCGACCAGCGCGCGCGCGAGCGCCGGCCAGTACCCACCGATCCGCTCCAGGTAGTAGCGCACCGTGAACACCTTGGGAGCCGTGGCCACCTCCAGGAGCTCATAGCCCGAGCGCTCGAGCCGGATCCGCAGCGATCGGCGCGTGAAGTACTGGACATGGGTGGGGATCACCGACCACCAGCGCCGCCCCATCGCCCGGGCCAGGCACGAGCCTGCGTCGGGGAGCACGAGGCAGAGCACGCCGCGCGGGGCGAGCAGGTCGGTGACGCGGTCCAGGGCGCCGGCGGGGTCGGGCAGATGCTCGATGACATCCCCGAGTACGACGGCGCCGAACGCGCCGGCCGGTAGGTCGGCGGCGAGCAGGTCGCCGGCGACCACGGCGAGCCCCAGGCGCTCGCGGGCGTACCCCGCCGCCCACTCGCTGGGCTCCACCCCGAGCGGCTCCCAGCCCCGGTCCCGCGCCTCGGCCAGCAGGAAGCCCACCCAGCAGCCGAGGTCGAGCAGACGGCCGGGCTCCACCCAGCCCTCCACGCGGTCGAGCACGCGGCGGGCGGTCTCGCGCTGTCCCGCCTCCTCGTCGACGTAGACGGCGCTCGCCGCCTCGCCGTAGGCTTCCGACAGCTCGGCCTCGGAGGGGAAGGCGGCGAGCTGCATGTGGCCGCAGGCCGGGCAGCGCACGATGTCGGCGAGTGCGGTGCCGAAGGCGTCCGTGGTGGGGATGAGGCCGTCGTCGCCGGCGTGCCCCGCCACCGCGAGGTGGGGGGTCAGGAGCTGCGAACCGCACGCGGCGCACGCCATGGCGTAGCGAGGCTAGGGGTGCCGGAGGCGGCGGGCCCGGGCCACGAGCGCGACGGCCAGCACGAGCAGGGCGAGGTCGCAGCCCAGCGGATAGAGCCAGTCCAGCCCCGGGGTCGCCCACCCGAAGTACAGCTGCAGGGCGGGAACGAGGAGCAGCGCCTGGACCAGGGCGACGAGCCGCAGCTCGCCGGCGACGAGCAGGACGGGCAGCAGCCAGACGTAGTACTGGAAGGTCTGGGTCGTGTCGGCCACGGTCACCGCGAGCCACACGAGCGCCGCGGCGACGCGAACCTCCAGCCGTGTGCGCCAGGCGATCGCCGCGGCGGCGAGCGCGGCGAGCCCGACGAGGAGCTGCTGGTGGTCCCACAGCCAGCGCGCGGGCGCGCCCACGCTCGTCACGATCCCGTTGTCCACCCAGGACCGACCGAGCCCGGGCTCCACGAGCAGCGTCGCGCCGCCGAAGCCCGGCAGGCCGTGGTAGGCACGCAGGGCGTGGACCGCGTCGTGCCCGTGGGCCGCCAGCCAGGGCGCGAGCGCGAGCAGGGGCACCGCCACGGCCGCGCCCACGAGCACCGCGCGCTCACGGTGCGAGCGCGCCGAGGGGAGCAGCGGCAGGAGCATGAGAAGCGGGAACGTCTTCACCGCCGCGCCCAGGCCCACGAGCAGTCCGGCGGCGAGCGCCCGCCGCTCCCGGCCGCGCTCCCATACGAGCAGGGCGGCCAGCGCCGGGAGAATCGCCACCGCGTCGATCTGGCCGTGGTAGCCCGAGATGAGCCAGAACGACGGCCCGAGCGTGACGAGGGCCACCCCCGCGAGACGCACGCGCGGCGTCGCGGCGGCGCTCCGCAGGCCCACCCACACGAGCGCCCCCAGCCCGGCGTCGGCGAGGACGGAGGGGACCTGGATCCAGCCGTGGAAGGGCGCGCCGGTCAGCCGCGCGGCGACGTGCGCGGCCTCCACGAAGCCGAAGTAGCCCGGCGGGTAGGGCCAGCGACCCGTGGCGTAGACGGCGAGCGGGTCGTGGTGCAGCGCCGCGTCGACGATCCGGAAGGACTCGATGTCGTAGTGCAGGCCGAAGGTCGTGAAGGCGAGCACCAGCCGCCCCACCGTCCCGGCGGCGACCAGGCCGGCCACGACGCGGGCCTCACGCGACACGCACCGGCCTCCGCGAGCTCACGGCGGCCAGCCCCGCGCCCGCGATGACGAGCAGCAACGGGTCGCACGGGAGCCGGTAGCGGCCGACGCCCCCCGCCGTCCACACCGTCGTCGCCCAGAGGAGGGCGACCAGCAGCCACAGCCACCCCGGCACGACGCGCCACGCGCCCGTCCCTGCGGCGGCCACGAGGGCCAGCACGGCCAGCGCCCAGAAGCCGTACACGCCCGCCAGGCCCAGGGGGGAGGCGACGCCGTTGGAGAGCTCCTGGAGGCGCTCGATCTTCGGTCCCTGGCCGTGGACCATCCGCACGGAGTTCCAGAAGCTCGCGCTGAGCAGAGAGGTGGGATGGTCGCGGACGTAGCCGAGCGCCCCGGCGGTGAGCCGCCCGTCCAGCTCCGCCTCCTGCATGTGGGGATGGTCACGGGCCAGGGTGAGGAGCTCCAGGTAGGGCACCTGCCAGAGCGCCGGATAATCCCGACGGACCGCGGTTCCCTCCTGGTAGGTCCCGCGGAGCGTGTAGCCGGTCTCCGTGGTCACGGGCACGAACGCGTGGAGCTGCACGGCGTTCCGGATCGTCCACGGGACGACGACGAGCGCCGCGGCGGCGGCCAGCGCCGCGGGAGCGCGCCATGAGCGACGGGCGCCGGTGCCGGCGGCCAGCGCGAGCGGCGGGACGAGCAGCAGCCCGTTGCCCCGGGTCAGAGCCGCCAGCCCGCACGCGATCCCGGCGAGCACCGCCCAGCGCCACGGGTGTGGCGAGCGGCGGTGGGCGAGCGCGGCGAGGATCGCCCCGAGCTCCAGGGGCAGGAACAGCGCCTCGGAGAGCAGCGACGCGCCCGGGACGAGAAGGGGAGGGTAGACCGCCGCCAGCGCGCCGGCCGCCAGGCCCGCCCCGGGCCCGGCGAGGCGCAGTGCGAGCAGCGCGATCAGCGCCACCGTGGCCACCCCGAGCAGTACCTCGAGGAGGCGGCCCGCCTGCCACCGGTCGTGGGGCACGTCGGTGCCCGTCAGGGTGTAGACGGCCGCCAGCGCGACGGGAAGTCCGGGCGGGCGGAAGGCGGTCGCCCCACCGCCGGGGACCGCCTCGGGCTTCGCGGCGCCGTAGCCACGGCCCTCGGCGAGCGCGACCGCGAGCCGGTCGAAGTCGAGGGCGTCGGCCACGGGACGGAAGCCGGGGGTGGCGAGCACCACGCCGAGCCGCACGAGCACCGCCACGAGGAGGACCACGCCGAGACCCAGCCGAACGTGCTTGGAACGGGCGGGCACCGCGCTGGCGAGGTTATCGTCGGCCCCTCCGCCCGGGCTCCGCTACGGTCGGCCCCGTGCCCGAGCTTCCCCGGCGCTTCGTGCTCGGTGACCCCATCCGAGGCGTGATGGCCCTGGCGGTGTTCGTCCAGCACACCACGACGCTGCTGGTGATCCCCACGCCCCGGGTGCCGCGCCCGCTCATGGCGAGCTACGGCGATCTCTTCCCCTGGCTGTGGAACCTCAACGCGGTCATCTACACGTTCTTCGTCCTCTCGGGCTACCTCATCGGCCGGCCCTTCCTGCGCTTCCTGCTCGACGCGGGGAAGCGACCCGACCTGCTCGCCTACGCACGCAACCGCGCGCTGCGGATCGTCCCGGCGTTCCTCGTCGCCTTCGTCCTCACCCTCGTGGTGTTCCGGCCGTCGTCCTCGGCCGCCGACCTGCTCTCGGTCCCCGCCCTGCTCGGCGTGCCCAGTCCTTCCCTCCTCGACCAGTACGCGGGCCTCTACTGGTCCGTGCACGTCGAGGCCGTCTTCTACGTCGGGCTCGGGCTCGCGTTCCTCGCCCTGGCGCCGCTCGTGCGCCGGCCCCGCGCCGTGCGCGTCGCGGTCCTGCTCGCGCTCTGCGTGGTCGTCGCCGGCCTGTCCGGCGCGGACCGCCTGCTGGGGGGACAGCAGGCGTGGAATCGCCAGGAGTTCGGGCAGTCGCTGTTCGGGTTCGTCCCCGGGCTCGTCCTCGCCCTCCTCGAGCCGCTGCTCGTCCCCCGGCTCCGTGGGTTGCGCTGGGCCCGGGTGATCCCCATCGGGCTCGCCCTGGGCTGCCTGGCCGGCTACGTGATCCTCGCGGTCACGGGGGAGGAGCGCGTCCTCGTGCGCACCGGGGCCTATCTCCTGCTCTCGGGCGGTGCCGTCGGCGGGGCGCTGACGGCGCAGTGGCTCGGTCGCCGGCCCTCGCGCCTGCTCGACCGCCGGCCGCTGCACTGGCTCGGGGAGCGCTCCTACTCCTTCTACCTGCTGCACTATCTCGTGCTGCTGCTCGTGGCGCCGCTGGCGGTGGCGACCGGGCATCTGACGACGGGCTGGGCGGTGATGGTGGGTCTCGGCCTGCCGCTCACGCTGGCGCTCGCCGCGGTGTCCTTCCGCTGGCTCGAGCGGCCCTTCCTCAAGCGGCGGCCGCGCCCCGAGCCGGCCGGCCTGACCCCCGCGGCATATCCCTGACGCCCTGGGTCGTCTAGGCGCGGCCGGTGACGAGCGTCCGGTGCAGCGTGGGGTGGCCGAGCGCCCGCCACGCCTCGCGGGCGAGCAGGAGGACGAGCGCCACCCATACCGCGCCCGTCATCGCCACGTAGAGGCCGGAGGCCGAGCGCCCCCACCCGAGGTAGATCTGCGCGGTGGGGACGGCGAGCACGGCCTGGAGGGCGAGCGCGACCCGCCAGCGGCCCGCGAGCAGCAGGACCGGCAGCAGCCACACGTAGTACTGGAAGGCGGGCGCGACGTTCGCGACCATGATCGCGAGCCAGACGATTACCGCGGCCTCGACGGGTTCCATCCGCCGCGCCCAGGCCAGCGCCCCGGCCGCCGCCGCCCCGAGCGCCACGAGCAGGTTCTGGTGGGCCAGCAGCGACGCGGTCAGGTGGTGGAGGCCGACCGGCACCTGGTTCAGCCACGCGTCCGCGAGCGCGGGCTGCACGAGCAGCGTCGGTCCGCCCAGCCCGGGGATCCCGTGGTTCGCGCGCAGCGCACCCCACGTGCTGTGCCCGTCCGCGGCCAGGAAGGGAACGAGGAGCAGCGCAGGCAGCGCCACCGCTACCCCGACGAGGATGGCTCGCTCGCGCCGCGAGCGCGCGGTGGGCAGCAGCGCGAGCACCATGAACAGCGGCACGGTCTTGACCGCCGCTCCCAGCCCTACGAGCAGGCCCGCCACCGGCGCCCGGCGCTCGCCGCCGCCCCGCCAGACCAGGAGCGCGAGCAGCGCGGGGAGTACGGCGACGGAGTCGATCTGCCCGTGGTAGCCCGAGATCACGACGAAGGACGGCCCGAGCGCGACCAGGGCCGCCGCGCCCACCCGTGCGCGCACCCCGCGACCCACGGACCCCAGCCCGCGCTGCACGGTCCAGGCCAACCCGGCGTCGGCGAGGATCGCCGGGAGCTGCACGAGCCCGTGGAAGGCCACGCCGGTGACCCGCGCGAGCTCATGGGCGCCCAGCGCGAGGGGGAAGAAGCCAGGGGGGTAGGGCCAGCGCCCGGCGCCGTAGACGTGCAGCGGGTGGGAGGCGAGCAGCCCGCCGACGATGCGCAGCGAGTCCATGTCGTAGGGCAGGCCATAGGTGGCGAAGGCGATGACGATCCGGGTGATCAGCCCGAGCGCCAGCAGCGCCCAGAGGGCACGGCGCCAGGCGGGGGGGAGCGGCGGCGCGGATGGCAGCACCGGACGGCAGGGTAGGCGCGCTCGCGGCCAGGGCTATCGTCCGGCCCGTGATGGTCGTCCGGGAGCGTCCGCTGCGCCTGCTGAGCGTCGTCGCCCCGATGTGCGACGAGGAGGGCAACGCCGCGACGTTCTGTGATCGCGTGCGCACGGCCCTGCACGGTCTCCCGTTCGAGCTGATCGTCGTCGACGACGGCTCGCGCGACGGCACTGCGGCCGCGGTGGCCGCGCAGGCCGCCGTCGACCCGCGCGTGAAGCTGCTGCGCCTGTCACGCAATTGGGGCCATCAGACCGCGCTGACCGCCGGCCTGGACCGGGCCTCGGGAGACGTCGTGGTGTCGCTTGACGGGGACCTCCAGGACCCTCCGGAGCTCATCCCCGCGCTGCTCGAGCGGTGGCGAGGCGGCGCCGACGTCGTCTCGGCGGTGCGCCGTAGCCGGGCGGGCGAGCGGCGCTTCAAGCTCGTCACCGCCCGCTGGTTCTACCGGCTGCTGGGCCGGCTCTCCGACACCCCCGTACAGCCCGACGCCGGCGACTTCCGTCTGCTCGATCGCCGCGCGCTCGACGCCGTGCTGGCCATGCGCGAGCGCAACCGCTACCTGCGCGGGATGACCGCCTGGGTCGGCTACCCACAGGCGACGGTCTCCTACGACCGCGAGGCGCGCCGCCGCGGCGCGACCAAGTACACGGTGGGGCGCATGCTGCGCTTCTCCTTCGACGCGATCGCGTCCTTCTCCCACGCGCCGCTGCAGCTCGCCACCCTGCTGGGCTTCCTCTTCGCGTTCGTCGCCTTCCTGGGCATGCCGATCTCGATCGCGTTCCGCGCCTTCGGCCAGTTCGTCCCCGGCGTCACCACCGTTCTGCTCGTCGTGCTGCTGCTCGGGGGGATCCAGCTCATCGCCGTCGGCCTCATCGGCGAGTACGTCTCGCGGATCTACGACGAGGTCAAGGCGCGGCCGCTCTATCTCGTCGCCGAGGAGGTCAACCTCGCGCCCCGCGATCCGCTGCCCGAGCCCGAGGACCCCCGCATCGGCGCCACACCGTAAGGCCGCGCGTGCGGGTGGGGGTGATCGGCGCCGGCGTGGCCGGCCTCGTGGCGGGGCGGCGGCTCGCGCTCGGCGGCCACGAGGTCGAGGTCTTCGAGCGCTGGCCGGGGCTGGGGGGACAGGCGGCGACGCTCGACGTCGGGGGCGGCCACCGGCTCGAGCGCTACTACCACCACTGGTTCACGTCCGACGTGCACATCGTCGGGCTCTGCGCCGAGCTCGGCCTGGGGGAGGACGTCGAGTGGCACACCTCGAGCGTCGGGATGCTCACCGGCGGCCGCGTCCACCCGTTCACCACCCCGCTGGACCTGCTGCGCTTCCCGCCGCTGTCGCCGCTCGCGCGCGTGCGAATGGGCGCGGCCGTGCTCGCACTCCAGCGGCTCGCCCGTCCCGTCGAGCGCTACGAGGGGCTCACCGCCCGTGCGTGGATCGAGCGTTGGATGGGCGCGCAGGCGTGGAGCGCGGTGTGGGGCCCTCTGTTGCGCGGCAAGTTCGGCGACCGCTACGAGGACATCTCGATGGCGTGGCTCTGGGGGAAGCTGACGCTGCGGCGCCGGCTGTCCGGGGACGAGGCCCGGCAGGAGCGCCTCGGCTACCCCCGGCGCTCGTTCGAGCCGCTGTTCGCGGCGCTGCGCGACGAGATCGAGGGGCGGGGCGGCCGGGTGTGGATCGACCGCCCGGCGCAGGCGCTGGCGCTCCAGGATGGGCGGCTGGTGGTGCAGGCGGGGGCGGCGGGCTCGTTCCGCCGCGGGCACGACCCGCGCGCGTTCGCCGGCGACGGCCCGGCGCGGGCGTTCGACGCGGTGGTGGCCACCGTGCCCTCCGACGTCTTCGCCCGGCTGCTCGATCCCGCCCTCGCCGCCGCGGTCGGCGACGGGTACCGGCGTCGCCTGGATGCCGCCGAGTACCACGCCGCGCTGTGCCTCCTGCTCGAGCTCGACCGTCCGTTCGGGCGCTTCTACTGGACCAACGTGGCCGAGGAGGGCGCGCCGTTCGTCGGCCTCATCGAGCACACGAACCTCGTCGGCGCCGAGCGCTATGACGGCCGGCGCTTCCTCTACGTGGCCAACTACCTGGCGCCCGGCGACCCGCTGCTCGAGCTCGACGCCGACGCCCTGCTCGCCCGTTACGAGCCCGCGCTGCGCCGCGTCAACCCCGGCTTCGACCGCGCCTGGGTCCGCGAGCGCTGGCTTCACCACGAGCCGGCCGGCCAGCCGATCGTCACCGTCGGCTATCCGGCGAGGATCCCGCCGTTGGCCACGGGCGTCCCCGGGCTCGTGCTCGCCAACACCACCCAGGTCTATCCCGAGGACCGGGGGACGAACTACGCGGTGCGCCTCGGCGAGGACGCGGTGCGCGCAGTGCTGTCCACGAGGGAGGCAGGCATCCGGGGACGCCCGCAGAATCTTCGCGGGCAGTGATCGTCCTCGGCATCGACCCCGGCCTGCGCAACACGGGCTACGGCGTGGTGGCCCGCCGCGGGGCGCGGCTCGTCGCGCTCGACGGCGGCGTCATCGAGACCGCGGCCGGCCTTCCCCCCGAGCGGCGCCTCGCCCTCATCCACGCGCGGGTCGCCGGGCTGCTCGACGAGCACCACCCCG
>JAABUS010006201.1_pt1 | contig 14754 bp, 15 predicted proteins | sample 5560161 | NCBI WGS metagenome assembly JAABUS01 (sample SAMN10711885, study PRJNA513376) | rock metagenome | isolation source: Antarctica rocks | place: Antarctica: Victoria Land, Trio Nunatak nord | collected 2016-01-04 | reverse complement strand
GCGCCGACCTATTCGCAGGCGTGCGCTCCGTCATCGGCACCGCCGCACGCCGCGGCGTGGGCGCCTACCAGGCTATCCAGCAAACTCTGCGCGGGCAGGACGCCCTCTACCCGGGTTGAGCAGATACCATCCTTGCAAGCCTTGGTGGCCCGTCTGCCGTGACCGCCTTCGCCCGTTCGCTAGGTGATCCCGTAACGCGGCTCGACCGCATCAAGGGGGGCTTGAACGAGGCCATGCCTGGTGATCCCCTGACACGACAACCCCGGACGCCATGGCGTTGAACCTTCGCGTGCTTGCAACGGGAGATGCTCTGTCCAAACAGTCCCGCGACCAGTTCGTAACCTGGCTCGTCGGGTGTCAGACGGGTGATGCAAAGCTGCGCGCTGGCGTTCCGGCGACATGGCGCGTGGGCGACAAGACAGGCAGTGGCGGCCATGGTACGACGAACGACGTTGCCGTGATGTGGCCTCCCGGACGGGCGCCAGTGATGGTGTGCGTTTACATTACTGAAACGAGGGCCTTGTCCGAGAAGGCGAATGCAATATTCGTTGCTATCGGGCAAGCGGTAATGGCTGCACTGGCTGCGTAGAGTTGGCTACGGTTGACGCTGGCGTGCCCCCTTGCCGACGACGCTGCCGAGCCGCGTCATGGACTGGCTGATCGGCAGGCAGATCGGGTTGAGCCAGAAGTGAGGCTGAACGACGGAAGCGGATTTCCCGGTCCGCCGTCTCTTGCACCGCAGGCCTGCCAGCGCCTTTACCGGGTCACTCCAGGCCGCAGCACCCGGGCATCAGCGACACCTCTCGACGGCCGTGCCGCCGAAGATCATCTGCTTCAACTTCGTCGTGAGAAAGGCCTGATCGAGAGCGGTCGCGTCGTCGAGCGCATTCATCTGCTCCGGGCTGAAACACACTTTAAGCGAACCCAGGGTGTCGTGCAGTTGATCGATCCCACTCGCGCTCTTCAGCAAGGCGGTGAAGCCCAGCTGCGCCGCTGCCCAAGTCGAATACCCGCACCCCCGGCACAGGTTCGCTTTCGAAGACGCGCGCGACGCGACTGTACTCGACCTGCCTGTGGCGCAACAGTGCCGGGGCAACTGTGGAGGCCGCATTAGGCTGTAGCCGTCCGGAACTCACCCGGTGTCGTGCCGTAGCGGCGCTTGAACGCGGTCGCCAGGTGCTGCGGCTGGCTGAAGCCGCAATCCAGCGCGATTTCGGTGACGGACCGGCGCGTCGTGGATAAGAGGGCTGCTGCGAGGTCCAGGCGCATCCTGTCCATTGCCCTGCCTGGCGTTGACCCGGTGGACGCCCGGAAGCGGCGGCAGAACTGCCGGGGACTCAGCCCAACCAAGCCCGCCAGCTCCGCCAAGGAAACGTCATCGGCGATCATGTCCCGCATCCGGTCGAGCACTTTCCTTAAGGCTGCCGGCTTCAACGCCACCGGGCTGAAGCCTCCGCCGCCCGTGACGACCGCCCGGCGGTGCAGCAGTGCCCATGCCTGGGCGGCCCAGCTCTCGACCATCAGGCGGGACACGGCGTCCGTGTGAACGAGTTCCTGCCGGAGACGGGCGACGGCGAGGGCCAGGCCAGGGTCTGCGAACCCGACCTGGGAGGCGGGGGTTCCCAACTGCGAGCACTCTTCGTCGTCTAGGAGCATGGGGCCCGGGTCAAACGAGGCGACGAGGTAGCTGCAGTCGGCAGGGACGTCGAATACCACGTCAACCGTGGCCCCGGCGGCCACGAAGCCGAGCCTCGTGCCGCCAGCCAGGGACTGCCGGACTTTGCTGCCGTTGACCACGCCGGTGCAGGACCTGATGCCATGCTCGAACCAGAACACGGCATGGCGGTCCTGGCGGTAGTGCCAGGTGACCGGCCCACCGCCCCGCCGCCTCATCCACTCGACGCTGACGTGCCGGCTGCTGACGTCCGTCCGGCGGACAAGCAGGGCGCCGACCTCCCGGAAAGTGCCGGGTGATGTCAGTCCCGCGAACGGCGCGGCCGGTTGGCGAACGCTGCACTGCACCAACTCGGTTATCCTCCATGTCCTATTCCTTCCCGACACGGTGCGCCCGGCGGTCCAGGGAAGGCAAGACAGAAGGAGGCCGCGATGCCGATCATGGTTTGCGAATGCGCCAGGCCGCTCGACCCGTCCACACGGGAGAGTGTCGCAGGGGCCATCACGTCAGCCGTGCACGACGTGATCGGCTCCGACCTGGAGCTGATCAGCGTGGTCCTGCGCCAACCCGATCCCGACCAGATCTGGACGGCGGGCAGGCCATCAGATGACGCGCTGATCCTCTGCTACATCCGCGCGGGCCGCCCTGAGGCGCTGAAGGCCGAGTTGGCGCTGCGCGTGTCGGCGGCCTGGCACGGGGCCGTCGGCATGGATGAGGACTCGATCGAGGTGGCCGTGTTCGAGACCCCGGCGTCGCAGACGGCGCGCGGCGGCCGGCGCCTCCCGGAGCCGCCACATTCAGTCGCATTGGCGGCACAATGAACGCCCGCGGCAGCACCGCGACTGCGCCTGCCGCCCTGACTTGCTCAAGTCTTCCCTCCCGGGAGGCAAGCAGCGGTGATGTGCTGCGCAGCCGTGCCGGTCAGGCGCCTTCCAATAGTGACTGTATGAGCAGCGCTCCAAACGCGCTGACCCCGTGCGGCGGGTTGGCGCGTTGAACGCGCTGGTCTTCACCGGCGCGCGCCGGCTGGAGTGGCATGACGTGCCGGGCCCGGTCATCACCGGCGGACGGCAGGCCGTCGTGCGGCCAATTGCCTCGACGACCTGCGACCTTGACCAGCGCGTCATCGCGGGGAGGTCGCCGTTCGAGCCGCCCTTCGCGATCGGGCACGAGTGCGTGGCGGAAGTCGTGGAGGTCGGCAGCTCCGTGCGTTCCGTCAAGCCAGGGGATGTGGTGGTCGTGCCCTGGGCCTTCTCCTGCGGCGAGTGCAGCCGTTGTCGTGCCGGCATTACGGCGAGTTGCGAGGCCATCGGCCGCCATGCCTGTTTCGGCATCCCGATCGGCGGCCACTGGGGCGGCCTGTTCTCCGACCTGGCGCTGGTCCCGTTCGCAGACGCCATGCTCGTGCCGGTTCCGGAGGGGGTGGACCCGGTTGCCGCCGTCAGCGTGAGCGACAACCTCACCGACGCATGGATCGGGGTCAGCAAAGGCTTGGCCAAGCACCCGGGTGCCAAGGTCCTGGTCCATGGCGGGGTGGGCAGCCTGGGCATGTATGCCATCCAGCTCGCCCTTGCCGCGGGGGCCGAGGGCGTTGACTACGTTGACCCAGATGCGTCCCGCCGCACGGCGGCAAAGTCCCTCGGGGCCGCCGTGCACGAGGTGGTTGACCCCAGCCTCTTTTGGCGCTTCCCGGTCGTCATCAACGCGACGCGCGACGTGGCCGAGATGAGGCTTGCGATCCAGTGCCTGTCGCCGGGCGGCCACCTGTCTGGCCTCGCCATCTTCTTCCAGGACACGCCGATGCCGCTGTGGGAGCTCTACGTGCGCGACGCGACCTTCTCGGCTGGGATACCGAGCGTCCGGCCGCACATCCCTCGGGTGCTCGACCTGCTGCGGTGCGGCCATGTGCATCCGGAGCGCGTGACGAGCAGGGTCATCCAGTGGGACGACGCGGCCGAAGCCCTGGTCGAGCCGTCGCTGAAACCCGTCGTGGTCCGCCCGGCGCTGTTCACGCCGTCTGGGCCACGACACAGGCCTGAAGGCAGCGCCGCATGACCGCTGCCACCGGAGCTGAGCATCCCAAAACGCTCTCTGGTCTGGAGCTGGTCCAGCGCACCTTCGCAGCCGGCGGTTTCGGCCGCGGGATCGGACGGACCATGGCGATGACCGGCCAGTCAGCCGAGTTCGGCGAGGTCGTCCTGAGCGGGGCTCCGACCGAGGATCACTACAACCCTTTCGGCAACGTGCATGGCGGATATGCCGCGACGATGCTCGATGCGGCAATCGCACTCGCGGTGCAGACGACGCTTCCGCCCAGCGCCGGCTGTGCGACGGTCGATCTGAAGGTGACTTACCTCCGGCCCATGACGAAGGAGTCCGGCCCGGTCTCCGCGCGGGGCAAGGTGATCCATGCCGGCACGCGCATCGTCGCCTCCGAAGGCTGGCTGACGGACAGGGACGGCAAGCTTTGCGCCCACGGCACCGCAACCTGCATGATCATGGCGATCAAGACGGACGCAGAGTCAGGCAGCGGGGGCAAGCTCGAGGTCTGACGCCGGTATTAACCGCATCCACCTGCGTTGGGGTATCATCGCCTGCCGCTGCGGCCAGGCGGAAGAGCCGGCGCGGGACCGGGCCGGAAGGGAAGCTGGCTGGATAGCACCTCCGCTTTGGCGCTCCCATAAATGCCCAAGGAGACCCAATCAGGCCATGCCGGAACAACTCGCGGCGGCGGCCATCACCGTATCAGGAGATAAAGCCGCAGGGCGGTGCCGGCGACGTCGTCCATGTCCTCGGCGAACCCATTCGCAACCCAAGCCCGGGCGATATGCAGCCCCCCGCCGATGACGCCCCTCAGCAGGAGTGACGACACCTCGTCACGGGAGTCCTGGCGGCCCAGAACCTCGAGCAGCAGGCAGCCGAACTCGTCAAGGTTCGATGAGATGAGGGCGTCAGTGGCAGGACTTACACTGGCCATGCTGAGGAGGAAGAGGCGGGCTGCCGGCGGGTTGGCCTTCAGGGCACCGAAATACGTGAGCAGCGCCGCGCGAACCCGCTTGCGCCTGCCTCCATTCATCTGTTCGGCGGTCTCGCGCATCGTCGCGATCAGCCCGCTGGTCACCAGCTTGAAGCACTGCTGGAGCATGTCCTCGCCATTCGCAAAGGACTCATAGAAGTAGCGTTCCGTCAGGCCGGCTGCATCGCAGACCAGCTTGACGCTGCAGTTCTGGAAGCCTCTCTCGCCGTAAACCTTGATGGCGGCCTGCATGAGATCGTGGCGCCGCTGGCTGCGGCGCTCGTCGGCTGTTTTGGTCCCCCATCTCCGCGCTGCGCGCACCGTTTGTCCCATTACCGTCCTGTGCGGCCCCGTATAGCTGATGCAGGCCGAGCGGGGGAGGCAAAGGTTCCACAGGCGGGCTCGCATCGCTGCACACGTGGGCCAGGGCTTGCAAACTGACATGCATCCATGTCAGTTTCCGCGCCATGGCAGAAGCATACGCAAGCCAGACCCGGACAAGGCCAGGCACAAGACCTCCTCCTCGCCCCGGCATCCCGTCCCGTCACCGGTAAACGGCTGGCCTGCCGGCTGCACGAGGGCGCGGCAAACGCCTGCCTGATGCCGCGGTTGGGCTGGCGGACGGATTGTTGCCCAACGATCCGCCAGCATCAAAAAACCATGAGGTCGTTCCCAATGGACATGCTTGACGACGCCACTGGCGCCACGCCGCCAAGCCTGGATGTCTCGATGATCATCCTGGAGAGCTACCGGCGCATCGTGGGCCAGCAGCTCGTTCCCACCAGGCTGGATGCTGCCCAGGCCGTCCGCTGGCTGTATGAGGCTGCGCCATTCTGCGTCCTTGCGCATGACACCTCGGCCGACCCTTGCTTCATCTACGCCAACAAGGCGGCCCAGCGCTGCTTCGAGTACCCGTGGGCGGAGTTCACGGCACTCCCGTCCCGGCTGTCGGCCGAGGCGCCGGACCGGACCGAGCGGCAGACGCTGCTTGACAGGGTGGCGCGAGACGGGTTCGCCGGCTGCTACAGGGGGCTGCGCGTCAGCCGCTCCGGACGGCGGTTCTTCATCGAGGACGGGACCGTGTGGCAGTTGCTCGACAGCCGGGGCGGTCTGCACGGGCAAGGCGCGATGTTCCCGCGCTGGCATGACGCGGCATCCGGCCCGGAGCGCCCGGCATGAGCGCCATCTTGCAGGCTGATGCCCTGCCAAGGACGGCCACCGGCCGCATCGTCCTGGCCAGCCTGGTCGGCACGGCCATCGAGTTCTACGACTTCTACATCTACGGCACCGCCGCGGCGCTCGTGCTGGGCAAGCTATTTTTCCCGGCCGGAGCCGCCGGGGCGCAGTCGCTGGCCGCCTTTGCGACGTTCGGCATCGCCTTCGTGGCCCGGCCCGTCGGGTCGTTCCTGTTCGGTCACTTCGGCGACCGCCGCGGTCGGAAGTCCACGCTGGTCTGGTCGCTGGTCGTCATGGGGCTGTCCACCACCCTGATCGGCGCCCTGCCGTCCTACGCCGTGGCGGGCGCGCTGGCGCCGGCGCTCCTGTGCATCTTGCGTCTGGGACAAGGGATCGGGCTGGGCGGCGAGTGGGGCGGGGCGACGCTGCTGGCCACCGAGAACGCGCCGCGGGGCAAGCAGGCCTGGTTCGGTATGTTCCCGCAGCTCGGGCCTCCGCTCGGCTTCCTGCTGTCGAACGGGCTGTTCCTGCTGCTGTTCACGGTCCTGACCGACGAGCAGTTTGCGGCTTGGGGCTGGCGCATCCCGTTCCTGGCGAGCGCGCTGCTGGTCGCGGTCGGCCTGTACGTGCGCCGCCAGGTGACCGAGACGCCGGAGTTCATGCGGCTCGCGGCACGTGCCGGGCAGGTGCGGACGCCGCTCGGCACGGTGCTGCGGCATCATGGCCGCAACTTGGTGCTCGGGTCGCTGGCGATGGTTGTGTGCTATGCGATCTTCTACATTTCTACCGTGTTCGCGCTCGATTATGGAACGCGGGTGGCGCACATTCCCCGCGGCACGTTCCTCGGCTTCCTATGCATCGCCATCGTCGTCATGGCCGTCATGACGCCGCTGTCGGCCGCGCTATCGGACCGCTTCGGCTGCCGTCCCGTGCTGCTGGTGGGGTCGGCTCTCGCGGCGGCGTCGGGCTTTGCCATGCAGCCGCTGCTGGGGTCGGGCACCCCGGGCGGCGCCCTGGCCTTCGCCTGCCTGGAGCTGGCGCTGATGGGCGTGGTGTTCGCCCCGATGGGCGCGCTGCTGCCCAGCCTGTTCCCGGCCGAGGTCCGCTACACCGGCGCATCCGTCGCCTACAACCTCGGCGGCATTCTCGGCGCCTCGCTGGCGCCCTACACAGCGCAGGTGCTGCTGCTGCAGGGAGGGCTCCGTGCGGTGGGCTTCTACATCACCGGCGCAGCGATCATCAGCTTCGTGGCGCTGGCCGTGATACGCATCCGGCCGCCAGCTCAAGCATGGAGAGATCGGACGTAAATACAACTCTCAGCAATGCAGGTGTTCAAGCGTTGCTTATGTAAGTTCGATCCTTCTTTGTTGCATTGTGTTGTCACATTGCGTTGCCTGAGTACCTCATTGATAGCGCAACCAGTGGTTACATCCATAATCCCAACCAGGGAGAATACTATGTTCCGTATCGTTGCTGCCACTTTGATTGCCGCGTCCCTTGCGCATTCGGCGCATGCCGGCGAGGTCCTGAACCGTGAGCGGAACCAGCAGGCGCGCATCGCCCAAGGGATACGCAGCGGCCAACTCAACCAATCGGAGATCAACCACCTCGAACGCCGCGAAGCCAACATCAACGCCCGGCGCAATGCAGACCTCGCCGCCAACGGCGGCCACCTGACGGCGAGGAACTACCGGAAACTGAATGCCCGCGAGGACTCCGTATCAGGCCAGATCTACATCGATAAGCACAACGCGCAGCGCAGCGGCGTTCCCTACTACATCCGCTAGGCGCACCTCGGATGGCGGGGCCGCCTTGTCAGCGTGACGGGGCGGTCCCGCATCCTGCTTCGTCATATGGCTCCAGGGTTCCGCATGATGTACGTGCCGGCCACACCCATAGCCATCCACCCGCGCCGCCAAGACAGGCGGGGAACGTGCTGGAGGATACGCCCATGACAATCTCGCCCATGCCCGTCGAATTCGGCGTGAAGCCGGAGATCACGCCCTTCTTCGACCCCGACACGAACACGGTAAGCTATGTGGTCAAGGACCCGGGCTCGTCGAGCTGCGCCGTGATCGACAGCGTGCTCGACTTCGACTATGCGGCGGGCCGGATCGGGTACCGCGCCGCGGATGCGATCATCGCGTTCGTGCGCGGGTACGGGCTGGCCTTGGAATGGCTCATCGAGACGCACGTGCATGCCGACCATCTCTCCGCGGCGCCCTACATCCAGTCTGCCCTCGGCGGCTGGATCGGCATCGGCGAGCAGATCACGGTGGTGCAGGACACGTTCGGCAAGCTCTTCAACGAGGGCACCGAGTTTCAGCGCGACGGCAGCCAGTTCGACCGCCTGTTCGTCGACGGGGACAGCTACGCCGTGGGCGGGATGACAGCCCGCGTAATGCACACCCCAGGCCACACGCCGGCCTGCACGACGCACGTGTTCGGTGACGCGGCCTTCGTGGGCGACACGCTGTTCATGCCGGATGGCGGCACGGCACGTGCCGACTTCCCCGGCGGGGACCCGGGCCAACTCTATGCGTCGATCGAGCGCATCCTTGCGCTCCCAGTCGGGATGCGGCTGTTCGTATGCCATGATTATGGCCCGAACGGACGGGCCATACGTTGGGAGACGACGGTGGCCGAGGAACGGCAGCAGAACGTCCATATCCGCGACGGCACGACCCAGGCCGAGTTCGTGGCCATGCGGACCGCGCGGGACGCTACCCTGGCAAAGCCACGCCTGATCATCCCGGCGATCCAGGTCAACATGCGGGCGGGACACCTGCCGCCGCCGGCCGAGGACGACAAGACCTACCTGAAGGTCCCGCTCAACGGGCTGTGAGTCGGCCAGCCGATAACAGCCATGGCGCCGCTCAGGGCGGCCTAAAACCACCGCTGCCCGAGGCGGCGCAGCCTGCCTCGGGCAGCAACCGGGCCACACTCCCCGGCTGGGCCGCTTTGGCCGCCCAGCACCTCTCAATCACCAGGAGCATCTCGATGAGCATACAACTTGGCCAGGTCGCCCCCGACTTCGAGCAGGACACCACCGTGGGCCGGATCGGCTTCCATCAGTGGCTCGGTGACAGCTGGGGCGTGCTGTTCAGCCATCCGAAGGACTTCACGCCGGTGTGCACCACCGAGCTCGGCGAGGTCGCGCGGCTGAAGCCCGAGTTCGACCGGCGCAACGTGAAGGTGATTGGCCTGTCGGTGGACAGCCTCGGCAACCATGCACGATGGAACGACGACATCTCCGAGGTCACCGGCAACACGGTGAACTTCCCGATGATCTCCGATCCCGACCGCAAGGTCAGCACACTGTACGGCATGATCCATCCCGAGGCGGATGCGAACCTCACCGTTCGTTCGGTGTTTGTCATCGATCCCGCGAAGAAGGTCAGGCTTCTGCTGACCTACCCGCCATCGGCCGGGCGCAGCTTTCCCGAGATCCTGCGCGTCATTGACAGCCTGCAGCTCACGGATGCGCAGAAGGTCGCAACCCCGGTCAACTGGCAGCCTGGCGATCGCGTCATCATCGTCCCGAGCCTCTCAGACGACGATGCCAAGCAGCGGTTCCCACAAGGGTGGGAGACGAGGAAGCCTTATCTGCGTTACGTGGACGTCGGAAAGGCCTCAAAGTGACGCACTGCTGCGGACACATCCGGTGAATTTTAGCCTTCTTGCTCCGGGCCGGCCCGCGGGACTGGAAAACGCGATCGGCAACACGCCGCTGATCTTCTTGCGGAAGGCTTCGGATGCGACGGGTTGCCGTATCTTCGGTAAAGCCGAGTTCATGAACCCGGGCGGCTCCGTCAAGGACCGTGCCGCCCTTGCGATCATCGATGACGCAGAGGCCCGTGGAGCGCTTGGGCCAGGCGGCACGGTCGTAGAGGGCACCGCCGGGAACACCGGCATCGGCCTCACGCTGATCGCCAACTCGCGCGGTTACCGCAGCGTGGTCGTGATGCCTGACACGCAGAGCCAGGAGAAGATCGACTTCTTGCGCATGATCGGCGCCGACCTCCGCCTGGTGCCGGCCAAGCCCTACGCGGATGCCGGCAACTATGTCCGCTATTCCCAGCGTCTGGCGGAGGAGCTTGGCGCCGTATGGGCCAACCAGTTCGACAACCTGGCGAACCGCAGCGGCCACCATGCCACGACGGGGCCAGAAATCTGGCGGCAGACGGATGGAAAGGTTGATGCCTTCACCTGCTTTTGCGGCACCGGCGGCACCCTTGCGGGCGTGTCGGCGGCGTTGAAGGAGAGGCGGAGCGACGTCCGCATCGTGCTGGCGGATCCAGAGGGTAGCGGCTTGTATGGCTGGGTGAAGCGCGATGATCTCTCGGTCCAAGGCAGCTCGATCACCGAGGGGATCGGGCAATCCCGTGTAACCGGCAACCTGGCGGGTGCGGTCATCGATGACGCGGTGCGCATCCCGGATGCCGCGGCGCTGGAGCAGGTGTTCGGACTGCTTCGGCATGAGGGGCTGTCAGTCGGCGGGTCGGCCGGGCTGAACGTGGCCGCAGCTATTCAGGTCGCACGCGGGATGGGACCTGGACACACCGTGGTGACGATCCTGTGCGACGGCGGCTCACGCTACCAGTCCAAGCTTTTCAACCCAGCTTTCCTGCGCAGCAAGGGACTGCCTGCGCCCCCCTGGCTGGACAAGGACGTTTGAGCTCCTGGCGACCCTCTCCGCAATTCTGGAGCATCCACTCCCAATGAAGACATGGGCAAGACTTGGCCTGTTTTGCGCGGTTGCAGGCCTTGTTCAGGCTGGCAGTCCAGGGGCTGCAAGGGGCGCCGGGCCGCCAATGCAACCCTGGGTCAGTAAGGATGGCAACGTGCGGCTCCTCCATCCGAGCAGCCTTGCACCCCTGCCGAGGCTTGACGCCCTGAACACGCTGATGGCCCCAGGTTGGCGTTTGCTGTGGGACAGTGCGACGAGAACCGGTCCGGGTCATGTAGTCGTGGCGTTCGCCATCAAGGTCAAGCCCACCTCCAAGACGGAGAAAACGGGCGTGGAGGCGCTTCAGGTCGGTGAGAGCAACGACCCGGCTGTCGTCGCAACGTGCCTGTCCTACGGCCTGACCGCGAGTGCGAACCGGCCGCCGGACCAGGTGATCGACGGCTTGACGTTCACCACCTACGGCAATGGAGACGCGGGTATGAGCCAGCATATCGGGGCTGTGGACCTGCGTGCGGTCCGAAACGGAGTCTGCTACGCGGTCGAACGGATACATGCTGGGGAAAGTGCGAGCGGCGGAGACCCGATGGCGACGTTGCCGGAGCGCCAGGGCGCCGCCGAGCTGGACGCAATCATGAACAGCTTGCAGTTTGGGAACGCGCAATAGCATGGCACTCCGCAACTTCCGTCAGCAGTGACTTTAAAGGTCAGAGCCTTGGACAACGAGATCGTTCCTACCGAGGCAATAAGCCGTGGTCGCATTTTTCATGACTGGCGGATCGCAGCGATGGAAGGCGGTCGCAGGATCGGACGGGAGGTCACCCTAGCCTTTTCTGCGCAAGGGGCCAGCGTCGCGGTCTACGGGCACGGTCAGCTGGCCTTGGATACGCTTGAGGAAGAGTTGGACCGGAGCAGTCGCAAACGATACTTTGCACTGTGCGACCTGGGTGACGCGGCTGCCGTCGATGTTTTTGTCGCGCTGGCTGGGACTGCACTTGGCGGGCTGGATGTGCTGGTCAACTGCGCGTTCGCCCTGGCACCCGAGAACGACGCCGAGGCATGGTCAGCATCCCTCAACGTCGATCTGCAGGGAAGTGACCATCCCCCTTTATGGCTCTCCCGCACTTTGCGTGGAGCCATCTCTTCAGCGTCAGTTGCCAAGTGACTGATCCGGGGATGGAAGCAGCACTTGCCTACCTGGCCGTATATGCCACGCTGGCCGAAGCCGGCCGGTGTAAATTCCGCTCAGGCCTTCAATGAGTTATCCGTTCCAGGCAGCCTCCTGCCTCCACGCAAAGTGCGGGAGAGCCTTTATTGTGGACACCGGTTACGGCCTATGCGGCCGCGGCGAGTTCTTCTTCATTAATGGGTGTGGTGTAGCCGATGCTCGAATGGAGGCGTTGGTGGTTGTGCCAGCCCTGAATGGACCTGGAGAGGGCTGTGCGCGCCGCCAGCCTAGCGCCAGGATGATACCTGCCAGCAGCACCTCGGCGTGCCACCAGTTATGTTGAGGGAACCAGGGCGCAAAAGTGTAGGATGACCTTGGCGTAGCGGGATGACAGGCGGGGTATGGCGGCGTCTCTTGGCCGGGACATACCAGCTTAACGCAGCAACCCGCTCCGCTACCCATCCAACGTCAGCCAGCCCAGGATTGGCCAAAGTCGAGATAAAAACTAAGCTGAAATCTTTGGATGGGATGTGATCATGGCCGAACGAGACGCTGCCTTCTCTGGATTAGAAACGGCGCGGCGCCTAATTGGCCAGGGCCGTCCGCCTGGCATTGGAGAAACACTTGACTTTGAGCTGATCTCGATCGCAGACGGTTCTGCGGTCTGCGGCGGGACGCCAGGGCCACATGCGTACAACCCACTCGGTGTCGTGCATGGCGGTTATGCGGCTACCTTGCTCGATACGGCGTGTGGCTTCGCCGTGATGAGCAAGCTCACTTGCGATCAGTCGTACACGACGATCGAAGTTAAAGTCTCTTACCACAAGGCGATGAAAGCATCTACAGGACCGGTCCGAGCCTCGGGGCGTGTCATCACGATGGGGCGTAAAGTGGCATTCGCGGAGGCCAGTCTGACGGATGGAAAGGGCGTGATCTACGCCTCGGCTACCTCAAGCCTTCTGATACTCGATGCGCGCTAGGCGAGTATGGCGCGACAATCAAGGTGATGCGCCGGCGTTGCGTCAGCCGTTTGAGGACCTGATCAGCCATAAGCCTTCGGCATGGCCTCAACCATCAATCCAACAAGACCACTGGCCGTCCCGCGATTCGGTGTCTCATCGAAGAACGATGTGCGTCGGCCACGACACCTTTCCGGAGAAGACATGATGCGGGACTCCTACGCCGAGAAAACCGTGGCTGCAGAGTTGGCGAGCCTTACGTTCGGCCGCTTCGTCCTGCGCCGGCGGGAGCGGCTGCTGTTGTCTGACGGCGAGCCTGTCTGGCTTGGCAATCGCGCCTTCGAGGTTCTGATGCTGCTGGCTGAAAGCGCCGGCGATCTCGTGACCAAGGACGTGATCCTCGATCGCGTCTGGCCCGGCGTTGCCGTCGAGGAGAACAACCTGCAGGTTCAGGTTTCGGCGCTGCGCCGGGCCCTAGGGCCGGAGCGCAACTGGATCACGACCATCCCAGGCCGTGGCTATCGTTTCAAGGCGCCCGCCGCCGCGTTACCTGCTGAGCCTGCGATTGGGGATATCTCGACGGCCACCCATCCGGCACCGGCCCGCGATCCCTCCAGCTTTTCCCTCCTCGTGCTCCCTCTCCTTACCCGAGGCGGCGACCCGGGGCAGGACTGGTTTGTCGATGGCATCACCGACAGCCTCACCACCGACTTTGCCCGCGCGCTGCCGGGCAGCGCCGTGATTGCGCAGACCACCGCCGACGCCTACAGGGGTCGCCCCGTGGACGTGCGCGTGATCGGACGCGAGCAGGGCGTGCGCTACGTGCTCGAAGGCAGCGTCCTGCTTGCCGACGACCGGGTGCGGGTCAACGTGCGGCTCATTGAGGTTGAGACCGGCATTTATCTCTGGGCCGAGCGCTTCGACGTGCCCCGGCAGGGTGTGATCCAGGTCCAAGACCAAATCGTCGGCCGCCTCTCGCGCTCGGTCGAGCTGCAGATGATCAATGCCGAGGCATGCCATGCCCAAAGTGCGGAGCGCGAGCGCTCTGGCGAGGGCACGGCGCTTGAGTATGTGCTACGTGGCCGGGCTGCCCTTAGCCAGCGCATGATGACGCGGGAGAGTATGGCGACGGGCTGCACGCTTTTTGAAAGCGCGCTGGAGCGCGATCCCGGTAATGTCGATGCGCTCGCCGGCATCGCGTATTTTCGCGTCTACCAGGTGATCCTCGGCCACTGCGAGCCGGCGTGGGCCGTGCGCGACGAGGCAGCGCGCGTGAGATATCTTTCCGAGGCTGAGGATAGGATCGCTCGCGTCCTGGCCGTCGTACCCGACCATCTCATGGCTTTGAAGGGCCATGCGGTGCTGCTACGCGCACGGGGTAGGTTCGAGGATGCAATCGCGGCGGCCAGAGCGGTGCTCGCGTGCAGCCCCGGCGATCCTCTAACTCACTGCGAGGTCGCCGCGAACCTGCTCTATCTCGGGCGCACCGATGAGGCGGTGGAATGGTTCCAACGTTCAGACGCGCTCGCGCCAGGAGATCCGCTACGCTGGAGCTGGCAGCATAATTTGGGCCGTGCATTGATCCAGCTCGGCCGCCCTGCGGAGGCCGCCGACGCGCTGCGGCTCGCAATAGCCAACAATCCGACCTATGCCCCGGCCCATGCTTTTCTCGCCGCAGCGCTGGCGCTGGTGGGCGATGACGCGCCTGCCAGGAGGGCGGTGGCAGCGTTTCGCAACGCCGAGCCAGCCATGCCCCTGTACGTGCTGGCCCAGCGATCGCCGGTGCCGATTGATGCCATTGACCCACTCTGCCGAAGCCGTAATGAGCGCGTGGTGGACGGACTGCGCCGCGCTGCCAGCCTCACATAGCTCGTTGCCAGCAGGAGTTCTTCAGGTCGCTTCAGACTTTCTCAGCTCCAGCCCAAGGACTTTTTAGGTGCAGCAGCTCATATCAGTATATATACCCCGTTCACGTCAGGATCCGAAAATCCTCCGGTGAGATGACGCGGAAGTTGTCCGATACGGCGTCACAATAGAGGTGCCATTTCCTGGGCACCTCCTCGCGCAGGAATG
>JAABUS010006198.1_pt1 | contig 14760 bp, 5 predicted proteins | sample 5560161 | NCBI WGS metagenome assembly JAABUS01 (sample SAMN10711885, study PRJNA513376) | rock metagenome | isolation source: Antarctica rocks | place: Antarctica: Victoria Land, Trio Nunatak nord | collected 2016-01-04 | reverse complement strand
GCGATGCCGATGTCAGAGCCCCCCTGGAAGATGCGGAACGACGCTTTTCCGTAGCCGCGGGCGAGCTTGGTGGCGAGCGGGGCAATCGAAGTCGAGCCGCTCATGGTGATGGTGGTCTTGGCCTGGGCGGAGACGGGGCCGATGGCGACCGCTGCGACGGCGGCACCGGCGACGACCGCGCCGAAGTGGCGGGTTCGGGGCAAGGTGAGGCTCCTTTCGGGCGTGGGCAGCGCGGATCAGCGCAGCTCGGAGATCCGCGAGGGGCCAGTCTGCGTCCGCCGCGATCCGGTGAAGTGAACAGAGCGTGTCTGGGTGGATAAGAAGTAGTGAAGAATTGGTGAACGGTTCCCCTCGACGGCCTCCGTTTCACCAGAACTTCTCAAATCGTTTACATCATCGGCCGCGCGACAGAGCACGTTTGCACCGGTGAACGCTCCTCGAAGCGCGCGGTCGGTCCTGGCTGCGGCGCTCCTCGCGCTGCCGATGCTCGCCCCCTCCTCCGCGAGCGCGCTCGTCTCGCCGGCCCAGCCCATCGACGGCCCCTCGCCGGAGATCGTGGACCTGGGCGGCGTCGCGATGGCGCCGGACGGATCGGGCGGCCTGGTCTACCGCAAGCGGGTCGACGGCCGGTCGCACATCTTCGTGTCGAGGCTCGTGGATGGCGCGTGGGCCCCAGCGCAGCGGGTCGACGCCGGCCAGCGCTTCGACTCCTCGTGGCCTGCGATCGGGGCCGGGAGCGGCGGGCGGCTCGTCGTGACCTGGGTCCAGGAGTTCGGCTCGAACTCGGACCGCCTCTACTACGCGACGCTCGACCCCGGCGCGTCTCGCTTCCAGGGGCCGCTGGTGCTCGACGGCAGCGTGGGAGAGGCGACGTCGACCTTCCCCTCGCTCGCGATGAACGGCTCCGGGCAGGCCTACCTCGCCTACCGCGTGCCCACGGGCACCGGCACGAACCCCGGCTTTCCGCCCGGCTACGTCGACTTCGACCTCCGCGTCGCGCGTTTCGACGGCGCCTTCTGGTCGGTGCTCGGCGCTTCGGCCGATCGCAACCTGGCCGCGCCCGTGCGGCCGAGCACCGCGGCAAACGCGCCAAAGGTCGGGATCGACGTCAGCGGGAGCGGTGTCGTCGCCTTCCAGGAGCCAGACGACGAGCTCGCCGACCGGATCTGGGCTCGCCGGATCTTCGGTCAGACGCTGGGGATCCCCCTGCTGGTCAGCCCGCAGACCTGGGGGGGCAAGCCGTTGCGTGGAGGGGCGGACGCGTTCTCGCTCGACGAGGCGGGATTCGGGCAGAGCGCGATCGCCTTCCGGCAGCAACCGGGGAGCAACTCGGGCCTTCCCGGACCTCGGGTCATGGTGGCCACGATCCCCGAGTCCTTCGTGCCCGAAGCCGCGAAGTTCGGGGCGCCGCGCCTGTCTGACGGCGGCGGAGAGGGGGCCCTCCCCGGGCAACCGTCGGCCCCGAGCGTCGCGGTGACCCCGACCGGCGCCTTCCTCAACGCCTACGGAGTGGCGAACGCGAGCATCGCGGTGGGAGGAACCGACGACGGCCTCGGCCCGCCGGAGCGACTCGACGACGGCGCCACCGCCGTGCCCGGCGACCCGCGCGTGGTGATCGGGTCGACCGGGGCGGCGGTCGTGGCCTGGAAGGTGCGCAGCGGCGGCCGCGGCGCAGCCGCGGTCCAGGAGCGGGGCGCCGACGGCGTGCCCAACGTGAAGGCGGTCTCGTCGCAGCAAGGCGGCCCGGTGGGAGACCTCGAGCTGGCCGGCTCACGACTCGGTGATGCCGCCGTCGCCTTCCTTCAGGGAAACGCGGACGCGCTGACGGTCGTCGCCTCCGTCGTCGACGCGCCCCCCGCGAAGTTCGTCGTCCAGACGCCGATCGACTTCACCAACGACGAGCGCATCCCGGTCACCTGGGATCCGGCCGCCAACGGCATCGGGCGGGTCACCTACTCGGTCGCCGTCGACGACGAGGTCGTCGCCGAGGGCCTTCGCACGACACAGGTCCGGCTGGGCCCCGACGAGCTCGACGACGGCGTGCACACAGTTCGGGTCGTCGCGCGCGACACCCAGGAGCAGGACACCACGAGCGACGCCGCCGAGGTTCAGGTGGACCGCCGCGCACCGCGGGTGCTCGTCGCCCAGAAGCGCAAAGGCGCCCGTCGCGTGACCGTGACGGTAGACGACGGGAGGGCACGCGAGGTCTCGGGGCTCGTGCTCTCGGGCACCGCCATCTCGGTCAAGGGCGCGCGGGCCTTCAAGGGCCGGCGCCGCGTCACCTACGCGTTCCCGCGCCCGGGGAGCTACCTCGTGACGGTCCGGGCGCGAGACCGGGCCGGAAACCGGACCAAGCTGCGCCGCCGGGTGAAGGTGACGAGGTGATCCTCGCCCGGGTCGGCCTCCTGGTGCTGGCAACGGCGCTCGTCGCGCTCGGCGCCGCGGACGCGCGCGCGTTCTACGGGAACGGGGCGACGATCGTGTCGGCCTCCCAGGAGCGCCAGGAGCAGGCAGACGACGCGACGAGCTTCGCCGCGATCTCGGGCGGCGGCCGCTACGTTGCCTTCCAGACGCGGGCGCGCAACTTCTTCGCCGACGACGATCCCGATCCGGACGGCGCGTATCGCATCGGGGGGGTCTTCCGCAGGGACCTCGCGACCGGGACGCTCGAGACCGTCGCCTCCGGAGACGTACGCGACGAGAAGACCAACGACCTGCTCCGTCGCGGCGCGCAGAGCCCGTCGATCTCGGCGGACGGCCGCTACGTCGCCTTCTCGAGCGCCGAGCGGCTCGTTCTGACCGACGTCAACGACGCCGTCGACGTCTACGTGCGCGACATGGCGCTCGCACGCGCGGCGCCCGGGGCCTACGAGCTCGTCACGGCAAAGGACGGCGGCGACGTGCCGGCCGCCTTCGATCCCCCCTCGCCCGCCGTGCCGGGCCGCAACCCCGGCGGCGAGGTCACCCGCGGCGCCGCGATCTCGGCCGACGGTCGGAGGGTCGTCTTCCGGACGAGCGACGTCGAGTCAGACCTGCCGGGCCGTCCGAGCACCGACACGCCCGGCTTTCAGGTCTTCGTACGAGACCGCCAGGCGAAGACGACGACGCTCGTGACCAGGAAGCTGAGCGACGGCACGCCCGCGGGGGGCGCCACGGGGCCGGCCGGCCTCAGCGCCGACGGCTCGACCGTGGTCTGGACCGGGCAGAGCGCGCCGCGCCAGACGCGCTTCCTCAACGGCGAGTTCGCCGACGACAACGCGTTCTTCTACCTCTGGCGGCGCGTCGGCGACGGCCCGGCGGCGCCGACGCGCCGCATCACGGGCTCCGTCGATCCGGAGGATCCCGCCTGCCCCGACTCATTTCAGGTCAGCCCGAGCCCGAGCGCGACGGGCCCGTGCTACGGACCGCTGGTCGACACGGAGGGAGCGGTGGCCAGCGTCTCGTCGCAGCTGCCCGCCATGAGCGCCGACGGCCGGCGCGTCGTCTTCCTGACCGGCACCGGCCGGCGGCCGTCGGACAACACCAGCGGACCGGGGCTCGACCTGTGGCTGACCGACATGAGCCCGGGGGTCAGCCGCAAGGCGGGCTCGATCGAGCTCACCCGTGAGGGCACGGGCGACAGCGCCGCCAGCGGGCCGATCGAGGCGATCGCGATGTCAGGCGACGGCCGCTACCTCGCCATCGCGTCTCCGCGGACCCGCTACCTGCTGCCGGCCCTGCGCGCCGTCGGCGCGATGCGGCAGCTGCCTGACACCCGCGAGCTTCAGGTCGTCGACCTTCAGGACCGGACCGTCGAGCGGGCGACGCGCTCCTCCGGGGGCGGAGAGATCGATCGCGACGTCCTCAACGCCCTCTCGATCTCCGGCGACGGCGGCCGGGTCGCCTTCGTCGCGCAGTCCACCAACCTCTTCTTCGGCGACGCCAACGAGCAGCCCGACGCCTTCGTCGTCGAACGGCAGCCGCTCCCCGTCCCGGAGCCTGCGCCGCCCGAGCCGCCGCCCACCCCACCCCTGGTCATCGAGAATCCGCCCGAGCCGCCCGCGCTCGTGGTCAAGGTTCGCGCGGGCGCCAAGGGATCGGTGCGCCTCCTGGTCAAGGTGCCCGGCCCGGGCTCGCTCGCCGCGGAGGCCAAGGCAACGCTCCCTTCGCGAGCGAAGTCGTCCGCGAAGCCCAAGAAGCCCAAGAAGCCCAAGCCCGTGACCCTCGCACGCGCTTCCGCGAAGGCAAAGGTCGCGGGCCAGGTCACGCTGACCCTCCGCCCGGCCAAGCGCTACGGCGAGGACCTCCGGCGCCGCGGGTCGCTGTCGGCGCTCGCGTCGGTCGTCTTCACGCCCACGCCGGCGGGCCGGCGGCTCACCAGCCGCGCGCGAGTGACCTTCCGTGCGCCGGCGCGCCGCTCGAAGCCCGCCAAGCCGAAGCGGCCGAAGGATGGCGCCGCGGCCCAGCGAATTCGTGGAGCCGCCTTCGGCACAGGCCGCAGGATGGTGAACTTCTGGTGAAGCACTGGATAACGACTCGCGACCAACTGGTGAAGAACTCGTGGTACTCCAGTGAACGCACCTTGATACCCACGCCGACGGGCCGCAATCTTGCGCGTCGCATCCGCTCACTCAATCGAAAGGACGTTCGCCTCTCATGAATCTGTCCCCGCGCAAGCTCGCCCCGCAATGGGGCAGGCGAGCCGTGGTGCTGTGCTCCGCAACGGCGGTCACCGCCGGCGCTGCCGCAGCTCCTCCGGCCCAAGCGGCCTTCACGACGATGCCCTGCCTGGGCCAGGCGGTCGTCGGTCGCGGCGCCTCGTTCCAGAAGTCCGCGCAGGACGCCTTCAAGGTCGGCTTCGAGAACACCTACTGCCCTGGGATCTCGGGCAGCAACCCCGGCTACACCTACGAGAGCCGCGGCAGCGGCGCCGGCCGTCGCGTGATGGGCGAGCGGACGAACGGCCTCACGGCAAACCCGCCCGACCTCGACAACACCAACGGTGAGAACAGCCGCGCCCAGGTGCCCAGGTACGGCGCGACCGACGAAGCGCCCAAGACCAACCAGGAGGACGAGATCGAGAAGGGCCGCGACGCCGTCGGCGACGAGGGCGTCCTCCACACGATCCCGATCGCCGCAGGCCCGGTGGCTCTGCTCGTCAACTTCCCCGACAACTGCGACGTCAAGTCGCTGCCCGACGCCAACGAGACCAACCCCGCGGCCACGAACTTCACCGATCGCGTGCGCTTCACGCAGACCCAGCTCGAGCAGGTCTGGTTCGGCGACTCGACCAGCGACCAGTGGGGCGAGATCTTCCCGACGCTGCTCGCGGTGGCGGGCTCGGGCAAGACCGACGACGCGTGCAAGACCCAGGCCATCAAGCGCGCCGTGCGCTTCGACGACGGCGGGACGACGTTCGCGTTCAAGGACTACCTGCGTGCCATCAACCCAGGCCGCGGCTGGCTGACGACCTACCTGTCCAACCCGGACTCCCGTCACTGGCCGAACACGCCGACCTCGGCCGCAACGCCGGGTACGAACCCGACCGTCAACGGAGGCGCCAACGGCAACGGCTTCACCGCTGACGCAGTCAACGCCACCGACGGCTCGATCGGCTACGCCGACCTGGCCATCGCCCGGTCCAAGGGCTTCCAGGACACCGCCCAGACGGCCGGCCCGGAGACCGACGACAAGTACTGGACCCAGGTCCAGAACGGAAGCGCCGCGTTCACCGAGCCGACGGCCGACCCGCAATCGTTCCTCAACGGCATCAAGGGCGCGCTTTGCGCCGCGACGGTCTACCAGAACGTCCCCGGCGGGGCCGATCCCACCCTGGGCAACTGGTTCAACACGACGGGGGTCAATGCGGCCGCCGGCTACGGCATCTGCACGCTGACCTACGCGCTGGCGTTCGACGACAACGCGACCGCCTACGGCAACAACGCAACCGAGGAGGCCAAGGCACGGACGGTCAAGGACTTCCTGACCTACGTCCTCACCGATGCCGGCCAGGCCACGCTGTTCCCCGGCGACTACGGCCCCGTGCCGACGGCCGGTGGCCAGAGCTCGATCCTCGAGGTCGCCCGACGGGGCACCGCGGCGATCGGGTTCAACAAGGCCGGTGACTCGAGCAGCGGCAACAACCCGCCGGTGGTCAACCCGCCGGTCGTCAACCCGCCGGTGGTCAACCCGCCGGTCGTGACGCCTCCCAGGACCACGCCGAGCAACCGGTTCTCGATCGCCAGCGCGGTGGTCCTCCGCAACGGGAACATCCAGCTGACGATCCGAGTCCCGGGCGCCGGCCTGATCAACGGGGTGGCCACGGCGAAGGTGAAGTCCGGCAAGAAGAAGGCCAAGACGCTCACCATCGCGCGGTCCTCGGTTCGCCCGAGCCAGGCCGGGTCGGTGAAGCTGACCCTGAAGCTCTCAGGCTCGGCGAAGTCGGCACTGGCCAAGGCGAAGAAGCTCCGCGTGGCGCTCAAGGTCAGCTTCACGCCGACTGGCGGAAGCCTGGCCAGCCAGAACCGGACGCTGATCCTCAAGGCCAAGGCCAAGAGGAAGTCCACGAAGTAAAGGCGCGGCGCCAGTCAGCCGCTCCAGCGGGTCGCACCGGCGCCCGGGTCCTTCGGGCGCCGACCCGCATCTCCCACCGAAAAAGGACCAGCGTGAACCCTCCGACAGCAACGAAGAAGCCCAAGCGGCCCTCGCCGGTGGGCGAGGCGCTCGGCGCCGCGGGGCGCGGCATCCTCAAGTTCTTCACCAAAGACCTGCTCTCGACCTTCCTGGCCCTCGCGTCCATCGCGCTGGCCATCACCTTCTTCGCGCTGCTGGGCTCGATCGGCCCCAGCTCCAACGGCCAGCGCGTACCGCTCAGCCAGGTGCTCGACGAGGCCAAGGACAAGCAGATCGTCTCCGCGACTCTGCTCGACAACGACGCACGCGTCCTGACCACCACGAAGGCGGGGGTCGAGCAGTACGCCGCCTACCCGCAGTCAGACGCCCAGACCGCCTTTCTCTTCCGCACCCTCGACGAGGCCGGCGCGACGGTCGTGATCGACCAGCAGTCGGACAAGCCCGCGCGCCAGATCGTCGTCCAGTTCCTCGTCCCGATCCTCCTGCTGGTGTGCCTCTTCGCGCTGTTCACCCGCGTGGGCGGCGATTCGGCGACCTCTGGCTTTGCCACGTTCTCGAAGTGGACCGGCCGCGGGCGCAAGAAGGGCAAGGAGGACCCCAACCGCCTGACCTTCGCCGACGTCGCCGGCGCCCCCGAGGCGATCATCGAGCTCAAAGAGATCCGCGACTACCTCGCCGACCCGAGCCGGTACGCCAGCCTGGGTGCCCACGCGCCGAAGGGCGTGCTCCTGGTCGGCCCGCCGGGCACGGGCAAGACGCTGCTCGCTCGGGCCACCTCGGGAGAAGCTGACGCCGCGTTCTTCTCCCTATCGGGCTCGGAGTTCGTCGAGTCCCTGGTCGGCGTCGGCGCCGCGCGTGTCCGCGACCTCTTCAAGCAGGCGCGCAAGATGGCCCCGGCGATCATCTTCATCGACGAGCTCGACGCCGCCGGCCGCCGCCGCGGCGCCGGCATCGGCCAGGGCAACGACGAGCGCGAGCAGACCCTCAACCAGCTCCTCGTCGAGATGGACGGCTTCGGCGGAGACGCCGGCCTCGTGGTCATGGGCGCCACCAACCGCCCCGACATCCTCGACCCCGCGCTGCTGCGCCCCGGGCGCTTCGACCGGCAGGTCACCGTGGATGCCCCCGATGTCCACGGCCGCCTGGAGATCCTGCGCCTGCACTGCGGGCGACGGCCCCTCGGGCCCGACTCCTCGCTCGAGGAGATCGCGCGGCTGACTCCGGGCTTCACCGGTGCCGAGCTGGCCAACGTCATCAACGAGGCCGCACTGCTCGCCGTGCGCGAGGGGTCGGCCGAGATGGGCCAGGGCATGCTCGAGGAGGCGATCGACCGGGTCGTCGCGGGACCGGCCAAGAAGAGCCACGTCCTCAGCGAGGAGGAGCGCTGGGTGATCGCCGTCCACGAGGCCTCCCACGCGGTCGCAACCCGGGCGATCGGGCAGGAGGTCTCGGCGCAGAAGCTCTCGATCGTCGCCCGCGGGCGCCAGCTCGGCACCGCCGCGCACATGCTCACCGACCGCGACCAGGTGGTCATCCAGGAGCCCGACCTGCGCCGGCAGCTCGTCGCCATCGCCGCCGGGGCCGCCGGCGAGCGTCTCGAGTTCGGTCACCTCTCGACCGGGGTGCACGACGACCTCCACGCGGCGACCCAGCTCGCGCGCAGCATGGTCACGTCGTTCGGCATGTCCGACGCGCTCGGGCCGGTGACGATCGGCGAGCCCCAGGGCGAGGTCTTCCTCGGGGCCTCGCTCCAAGAGCTCGGATCGGTCGGGCCCGCGACGCTCGAGCTCATCGATCGCGAGGTCGAGCGGCTGGTCGGCGAGGCCGAGACCAAGGCCGCAGAGGTGCTCGAGGCCAACTGGATGGCCGTGCGCGAGACGGCGACCGCCCTGCTCGAGCACGAGACGCTCTCGGGCGTCGCGCTCGACGCGGTCCTCTCCACCGTCGCGCCGATGCCGATCGAGGAGCGCCGCAACGGCAACGCCGACGGGCGCGACGCGGGACACTCCCGCGGCCCCTCGCAAGAGCATCCGCAGGGCGGCGGCGAGTGAGCGCGCCGTTGGTGCCGGACGCCCGTCCGGCAAGCCGGCGCAGGAGAACCCGCGTGGCGGCGAGTGAGCGCCCGGCGGCCCCTCCCAACAGCACCCGCGTGGCGGCAGCGAGTGAGCGCTGCGCCCGGGCCGCCGCGCTGGGCCTGCTGCTCGCCGCCCTGGTTCCAGCGAGCGCCGGCGCCCAGGGGAGCTGGCGCCTCGAGCAGCCCGCACCGCCGCAGGGCGCGCCGTTCAAGGTGCCGCTCGGAACTCCGGGGGACCTTCGGTTCTGGGCGCCCAACCGCGGCCTGCTGGCCGTGGAGGGCAACTCGACGATCCCCCGCGGCCTCTTCTACTACAACGGCCAGGAGTGGCGCCAGCTCTCGACGGTGTGCGGCGGCCCAGGCGACTCGACCCGGATCGCGTGGGCTGGGCCAAGGGAGTTCTGGACGATCACCGAGCCGAGCAGGCCCCGGATCGGCTCGGGCACCTCGCTGTGCCGCTTCAAGGACGGCCAGGTCGTGGCCTCCTACAGCACCGCCGACCAGTCACCCGACCCTTACCGCCCGATGCGGGGAGCCTCGTGCGCCGGCGAGAACGACTGCTGGTTCGCCGGCGTGGGGGCCCAGGACCCCACCGGCGAGCGGGCCGGCGCGTTCCACTTGCGCTGGGACGGCACGAACCTGACGACCGTCTACGCGCCGCAGGGGCGTGGGGTCACCGATGTCGAGCCCTTCGCCGGGCGCTACTGGGAGAGCCTGCTGATCGGCCGCGCGCCGGAGAACACGACCGACGAGATCGAGCCCCGCGAAACGGGCTCGGACAAGCCGCGCCTGCTGGGGACCATCGCCAACGGCGTCTTTGACAAGGATCCCTTCACCTTCGCCGATCGGACCGGCGTCCCGCCCGACGGCACCGAGCTGCTCACGCTGGACTCCGACGGCCGGCAGCTCTGGGCCGGCGGCGGCGGCGCGGCGTCCGGCGAGCCCGGCAGCGCGGCGGCGAAGGACGTCGACCGCTTCGTCGAGCGCCCCCCGGCCGCCCTGCGCTCCACCGGCACGGGTTGGCAGGAGCTCCCGCTGAGCCCGCTGCAGTTTGCGCAGACCGAGCGGATCGCCGACATCGCGGCGGTCCCCGGCACGGCGTCGGCGTGGGCCGCGGTGCAGCCTTACGCCGACCGCCGCAGCCTCAACGCGAAGGCGAAGGTCGCCCTGCTCGCGCCCGACGGGACATCCACCGTCACCCGGCTGCCGACGAGCGGCGCGGGTCGCGGCAGCGCCGCGCGGATCGAGTTCACCGGACCCAACGAGGGTTGGCTCGTGACTTACGCCGGGTGGCTCTTCCACTACACCGACGGGACGCCGCTTCCGCGCGACGAGGATCCGGCGTTCGGGAGCCTGATCACCTTCCGCCCCAACGAGGCGGCCGAGCAGTTCATCCCGGACGCTCCGCCCCAGGACGACTCGCTGCTCTTCGCGCCGCCGCCGGTCGAGGTCGAGCAGCAGTCCCAGGCGGCGCAGGCGCCGGCGAAGCGGCTTCCCGCGCTCTTGCGCGACATCAAGGTGGGCGTTCGCAACAAGCGCACCCTCGTCGTGAGCTTCCGCCTGCGGCGCACGGCGACGATCTCGCTCATCGCGATCCGCAAGAAGAAGGTGGTCGCGCGCACGACTAAGCGCAAGTACCGCCCGGGCAAGGTGACGCTCAGCCTCAAGCTCGATCCCAAGCGCTGGCCCACGCGCCTGAAGTTCTCGGTGCGCGAGAAGGGCCAGGTCGACTCGGGCGGCGACGTAGGCGGCGGGGACACGCAGACCACCGGCGGCGACACGACGACCACGACCGGCGGGGCGGGAAGCGACACCGTCGCGACCCGCGGCCGGATCCCGCGGAAGTGACGGTCAGCAGCGCCCGGGCGCCCGCCCGCCGGCGTGGGCCGATCGTGGCCGCCGTGGCCCTGGTCCTCGCCGCCGGCGGGGTCGCACTCATCCTGCCCTCCTTCGGGGCGGGCCAGGACGCCGCGCCGGTGACGCCGCAGCCCGTGCTCGGGGCCGCAGACCTCGACACCGTGCTGATGGGAGGTGTATCCGCGGGTGATCCGGGCGAGGCCTGGGGGTATCGCCGCCTTCCCCTCGACGTGCCGCCGCCGGTGGTCGACGGCAAGCCGCTGCGCTTCGCGCCAGTGGCCAACCCTGCCTCCCCCGAGCCCCAGCTCGCCTTCCTCAGGACCACGGAGGCTACGGGCTGGCGGATCGTCGACACGCCCGTCGACGCCGCGGGCGAGCCGATCCGCGGCTGGATTCCCAACCCCCTCTCCGCACGGGTGACGCCGCGGGGGGGCGGCCTGCTGGTCACGCGTGACACCGCTCGGCAGGTCGACGACCAGGTCGCGGTGCTGCTGCGCAACGCCGGCGACCGCTACCGCGCCCTCCCCTCGCCTCCACCCGGCGTGCTGCTTCCCGCGGCCGGCGCCGAGCCGGCAGAGGCGCTCGCCGGCGAGCGAGGGACTGGACGGGTCGTGTCGGCCGCCTACGACGCCGGCGATCGTACCGGCGCGTTCTTCGCGCCGATCGGCCGAGAGGTCGAGGACGCGGTGGTCGCATGGAACGGGTCGGCGTGGACGCGGGAGCGCATCTGCCTCCCTCCCGCCGACCCGCCCGCCCCGCCGGGGCCGGCCGACGCGCCCTGTACGGTGGCGCCGGCGCCGGAGGCGAAGTTCCGCATCGTCGCCATCGCCGCCACCTCGGCGACCAACGCCTGGCTGGTGGCGCGGCCCGATCCGGCGCTGGGCCGGGGCATCGCGCTCTTCGAGCGCAGGATCGAGTCGGGGCAGCCGGTCTGGGTGGAGCGCGATCTCGGGGCCGAGGTCTTTCAGAGAGCAGCGACCCCGGCCGAGCAGGTCAGCGAGGTGGCGCCTCTGGAGGGGACCGCCGAGTCGCTCACGGCGACCGAGAAGGGCGTGTGGATCGACGGCTCGCTCAAGGCCCGCGACGGCGAGACCCACGACTTCACGTTCTTCTTCGACCCCGCCGCCGGCCCGGGCCGCGTTACCGGCTCGTGGTGCGACGCGCCGGAGGTCGGTCGAACCCGCCTGTGCGACTTCGAGCTGGGGGCGACCTTCTCCAAGCGCGAGGGCTATCGCAGCTTCGCGTGGTCAGCGGGCGGCGCCTTCGGGACGCGCGTCATCACCAACCCGCTTCCGCTCGACCGCGAGGAGGAGGCCAACAAGGGCACCTACCTGTCGCTGGAGGGGACGAGCTTCGTCCGCAAGCCCGGCGGCGGGGGCAACCGCCGGCGCAGCGGGGCCTTCCGGGCCGCCGACGACGGCTGGCTCGAGGGCCCCGTCCAGATCACCCGCGCCGCCAGGCCCGACCGGCTGCGGGCCTGGCCCCTCTCGCTGCGCTCCCCCCTCACTTCCGTGGCGGCCGAGCCCGGCAAGCCGCCCGGAGCCCTGGGCTCGCGCGCGCTCGCGGTCGGCGGCGACGGGGCGGTCACCCGGTATCTCCCCGGCTCGGGCTGGGTCCGCGAGTTCCTGCTCACCTCGAGCGGGGCGGTCTCGCGCCCGCTGTTGCGCGGCGTCTCCTGGCCCGAGGCGGCTCGAGCACACGCGGTCGGAGACCTCGGGGCGATGTGGCTGTGGCGCGCGGAGACCGACCTGTGGGAGAAGGACCCCGGGGCGCCCATCGGCTTCGAGGGAAACCTCATGGGCGTCGCCTTCGATCCGGGCAACTCGGATCGCGGCTACGCGGTCGGCAAGACCGGCGTTCTGCTGCGCTACGACAAGAGCTGGGAGCAGGAGCCTCTGCCCGCGGGCTTCGAGAAGGCGGACTTCACCTCGATCGCCTTCGCGGGCTCCCAGGCGCTCGTTGCGGCCGGCGGCGACGTGCTCGTCAACGACGGCTCGGGCTGGAAGGTCGACGACGGGCTGCGCGCGGCGCTCGAGGGGCTTCCGGTGCGCCCCGAGGTCGTGACCGTCGCGGGGCTGGCCGACGGCGGCGCCGTGGCTGCCGGCCGCGACGTCGTGCTCGAGCGCGACGGGCCCGGTGGCGCGTGGCGGTTCGCCGATCAGCCTCTGCCCGGCTCGACCGTCGTCGCGGCGGGCGCCTACCGCGACGGCGGCCGTGTGCGCGCCGTGGTCGCCGTCGGCCCCCGCCTCCAGTACCCCGTCCCGGACAACCTGCCTCCCGAGGACCCGAACGTCCCGTCTCCCCTGGTCCCGCCCTTCCCGCTTCCCGCCGACGGCTACGTCCTACGCGAGACGGCGACCGGCTTGCGCGACGAGCAGCGCACCTCCTTCAGTGGCTCGGGGCTCGACCGCCCCGTCAAGTCCGACCCGATCCTCGCCTTCGACCTCGACGCCGCCGGTGAGGGGTGGGCGATCGGGGGCTGGAGCGGGGAGGCCGACAGCGCCGGTCGCGGCTCCTCGTCGCGCGGCGGCGCGGGCCGGGCGGATCGCGCCCGGGTGCAGACCGCCGGCGCCTACCGCTACGCGGCGTCGGGGCTGCCCGCCCATCCGCCCGCCATCGGGGTGGGGGAGCTGCCGACCGCCGGCGGGGTCGCCCGCTTCGCGGTGGCCGGCCACGCCCAGTGCGAGGAGCGCTGCGCCGACCTCTCCCAGCAGGGCATCGCGCCCGACCGCACGCTCGCGGCGACGCTCGCCAAGGTCGCCGGCCTGGCCGCCCAGCCCGACGGTCCCCGCATGCTGCTCTACACCGGCGGCCGGTCAAACCCCGCGCTTGGGCCCCAGCCGCTGAAGGAGGCGGCTCGCTACGCCGAGCTGCTCGGGCGCCAGCCGGGGCTTGGCGTCTACCCGGCGACCTCGGCGGGGGACTCGGCGGGAGGCGGCGTCGACGCGTTTCGCTCCGCCTTCGCGCCGTTCAACGCCCCCTTCGGGTCGGGCGCGGCGCCCGCCGGGGTCAGCGCCGCCGACATCCCCGGCGCGGCGCCGGAGGCCGGTGCCCGCACGCACTACGCGTTCGACTCGGCGGGGCCGGGCGGAACGGTCCGAGTTGTGGTGATCGACAACTCCGCCGGCTCGCTGGCCGGGAGCGACCCCTTCCAGAACCCGCGCGAGCCCCAGCGACCGTGGCTCGAGCGCGTGCTCGCGGATGCGAGGGCCAAGGGCATCGTGACCATCGTCATGGGAAGCCGCGACCTCAACACGAGGCTGCGGCCCAGCCTCAACGCGGCCAGCGACGGCGCGGAGGTCGCCCAGCTGCTCGTGGACGGCGGCGCCTCTGCCTACCTCTTCGAGCGCCCGGAGGAGAACCGCACCTACCGCGTTCCCAGCGGCGGCCAGCAGACCATTCCGTCGTTCGGGACGGGCACGCTGGGCTACCGCTCGCCGACATCCAACGTCACCGCGTCGGGCGGCGCCGACTCTCTGTTCGGCGACACGGCGTTCCTGCTCGCGGAGGTCGAAACCGCACGGCGCGACGCCGCGACCAACCGGGCACCCGTAACCGTGAGGACCGTGCCCGTCGTCGACGACCTCTCGCTGCAGGCGGTCGACGGGACGTTGATCAGGCGAAGTCGAGTTGCTCTCTTCCAGGGGCTGGGCCGCCGGCCGATCGCCGGCGACCGTTGGGGGCGGGCGTCGGGCGACGGATCGCCCAGCCCGCCGGGCGGCGACCCCTACGTCGCCTTTCCCCCTGCGTTGTGCACGGCGCCGACATGCGGCTCGCGGCTGACGCCCGAGTACCGCTTCGCCTCCTCCGACCCCGACATCGGCGACTTCGTGCGTGTGGATCCGAACACGACGAACCTCCGCAAGCCGCTTCTGGGTGGCGACGACAAGCCGGTGACCGACTCGAGCTCCGGCCTGTTCTGCGCCTTCAACGCAGGGAGAACCACGGTGACCATTCGCGCGGGCGCCCTGCAGTACTCGCAGGTCGTGACCGTGCTGGGCGGCAGCGTGCAGCGGCCCTGCGGGACCCGACCAGTCGACCCCAAGCGACTGCGACCGGCCACGCCGACGGTGACGCCGCCCCCGCCGCCCCCCGTCAGCCCGGCACCCACGAGCTCGCCGCCGCCGACGGTGGCGCCGCCCCCGCCGCCGGCTCCGGCCCAGGCGGCGGCGGCGCCCGCCCCGCCGCCCCCGCCGCCGGCGGTTCCGGCGCCTCCG
>JAABUS010006197.1_pt1 | contig 14766 bp, 13 predicted proteins | sample 5560161 | NCBI WGS metagenome assembly JAABUS01 (sample SAMN10711885, study PRJNA513376) | rock metagenome | isolation source: Antarctica rocks | place: Antarctica: Victoria Land, Trio Nunatak nord | collected 2016-01-04 | reverse complement strand
CGGCGTCCCCACCGAAGCTCATGAAGCCCCAGACCTGTAGCGACAGGTCCGCGTCGTTCTGGAAGACCGCCAGGTCCACCCCGTAGACGGCGGTCGACCGGTCCAGATCCCAGCCGCTGCCCCAGTCGAGGGTGAAGCCGAGCGGGCTCTCGTAGCTCGACCGCCCGATCGCCGGCTCGCCCGTGCCGGTCTGGCTCTGCGACAGTGCCTGCCGAACGCTGCCCGCGAACGGCGTGGCTGATGGCAGGGTCGACGCGGACCCATGATCGCCCGGGGCGAGGAGGCCGCCGAGCAGGGTCATGACGACGAATAGCAGGAGCGAACGGGAGATCGAGGTCGGACCGGACATAACCATTCTCCAGCGGTGAGGTCGTGACGAGGGATGACCACGGCGTACTGGAGCAACCGGCAGACCGCGACCGGATTCGGCAATGCCTTGATCCCCCCAGTATGACGTCTCCCCGCCGGGTTCGGTTGCGTCGCGGGCCACAACGGACACTCCCGACCGAGATGCCTGGGCATCACTGCCGGGAGGTTCCCGGGACGATCGGTCTGTCCGACAGGTCGCGGCTAGCCGAGCTGCGGCATGACCTGCTCGGTGAACTGCTGGATCATGCTGTGGTCGTAGGCGATCCGCGGCAAGTAGATGATGTGGTAGTCGATCCCGGCGTCGCTCTTCTCCCTGAGCGCAGCAACGACCTTGTCTGGTGTCCCGACGACGAAGTCGTTCTGGAAGTCCTCGAAGCTGGCGCCGATCGCGCTGCGGGCCTTCTCGGTCGCCGACTCGGCGTTGTCGCCCTCCTGGAGCAGGAAGACGTTGGTCGAGGAACTCCGGATGATCTCATCGTAGTCGCGGCCGACCGTCTCGCAGTGGCCCTTCAGGACGTCGAGCTTGTGTGCGATCTGCTCCGGCGGTCCACCCAGGTTACAGGCGTTGGCGAACCTGGCGACCAGCTTGAGCGTGACCTGCTCGCCGCCACCACCGATCCAGAGGGACGGGTGCGGCTTGCGCACCCCCTTCGGCTCGTTGATCGGCTCATCGATCGAGTAGTACTCGCCCTTGAAGGTCGGCTTGTCCTCGGTCCACATCCGGTTGATGATCTCGACGCCCTCGCGGAAGGCCCGCATTCGGTCGCGGGTCTCCGGGAAGCCGTAGCCGTAGGCGCGCCACTCGTGCTCGTACCAGCCGGCGCCGTAGCCGGCGTAGAGCCGGCCGTGGGCGGCGACGTCGACCGTCGAGGCGATCTTGGCCCACAGCGCGGGGTTGCGGTAGCCGTTGCAGGTCACCATCTGGCCGACGTTGATCCGCGTGGTGTCGCGGGCCAGCGTCGCCGTCGCGGTCCAGGCCTCGAAGACGGTGTTGTCGGTCGGCTTCGGGACGGTGTGGAAGTGGTCGTAGACCCAGATGCTGTCCCACGGACCCTCGTCCGCGACCTTGCCGACGTTGGTCATGGCCTCGTACTGCTCGATTGGATCCTCGATCTCGATGAGATCCATCCGCCATCCCTGTGGGACGAACAAGCCATATCGCATGGGGTCGTTGCTCCTGATCCGGTGTGTTGCACACCACCTGCGCGACCTCATCCGTCGGGGTCGCATTCCGCCCACCTGGCCGGACACAATAGGGTGGGCGCGCAAGATGGTGGCCGTTGTGCCCATCCAGTTGCTGAACACAACCAGATGTAGTGGGCTGTCTGGGTCCGATCGAACCGGATCGAAGGAGCGAGAGCGATGGCCGCGGTTACGAAACGATTCAGCATCGAGCCACGCGGACCGTATCGGCTTTCGGCGACGATGGCGTTCCTCGAGTCGTTCCAGCCAGCCGGCTTCAAGGCTGCCGATGACCCGGTCCTGCGGCTCGCGTTCGCCGTCGACGGGACGGATGATGTCGCCGCCGTCGACATCCGCCAGGCCGACGTGGATGGTCCCATCGATGTCGGAGTAACGACGACGGCGACCATCGAGGCGGTGACGCATCAGGTCGCGCGGCTGCTGTCGCTGGACCACGACGGCGCCGGCTACCCGGAGATCGGCCAGCGCGACGCGGTGCTCGGTGAGCTCCAGGATGCGAACCCCGGCTTCCGGCCGACGGGCTTCTGGTCGCCCTTCGAGGCCGCTGTCTGGGCGATCACCAGTCACCGGATCCAGATGACCCAGGCAGCGAAGGTCAAGGCCGGGATCGGGCGTCAGTTCGGCACGGTCGTCCACCACGATGGTCACGACCTTTGGGCGTTCCCGTCCCCGTCCGTCCTCGCCGAAGCGGATCTGACGTCGGTGCCGGGGCTCGGCGGTCGCAAGCCCGAGTGGCTCCACGGCATCGCCATCGCCGCGGCCGACGGATCGCTCGATGCGGACCGGCTCCGCGCCGTGCCGGCGGACGAGGCGCTGGCGGCGTTGCAGCGTCTGGCCGGGGTCGGGGCGTTCTCGGCCGAGTTGATCCTGATCCGGGGAGCGATGACGGTCGATGTCCCGCCCGCCAACGAGGGCCGCTTCGTCGGGGCGCTCGCGGCCGCGTACGGGTTGAGCGAGCCGATCGATCCGGCAGCGGTCGCCCGGATCATGGCCGGGTGGGCACCATACCGGACTTGGGTCAGTGTGTTGATCCGGTCGGCGCTGGGGGAGGGACCCAGGCTCCGGCGGTAGACGGGGACGCCACGCGCGGTCTGTTCAGCGCCGAGCGGTGATGCCGCCGGCCCGCCAGCGGACAACCCGAACCTCGGCGGCCGGCTGGCGCGGGTGGCCGTAGCGACGGATCTCGACGAAGCCGTGATCCTCGAACAGCCGAATGTTGGCCGGCAGGGCGGCCCGGACTTCCACGTCGATCACGCTGCGACCTTCGGCCGGGCCGAGGATCTCCTGGCACCACTCGATCAGCGCCCCACCGATCCCGTTGCCGCGATGGGCGGGCGGGACGCCGAGCCGGCCGAGGTAGAGGCTGGCCGGGCGCAGGTCGTACCGGACCGTCCCGACGACGGCGTCGTCCTGCAGCGCGACGATCGTCTGGCCGCTCTCGATCGCCGCCGTGATGGTCTCAATCGTCTCGCTGGCCACACCTGTCGGTGGGTCGAGGGTCGCCTGCTCGGCGAAGGCCTCTCGCAGGACCTGGTAGACCATCGCGGCCTGATCGGGCGTAGCGACGGCCACGCGCACGACCGGCGGCGCGTGGTTCGGGTCGGCTGGGTCGGTCATGCGCTCACGTTCCTCACGGCGCCGGCGATCCGGGCACCCGTCGCCTGGACGATCTCGACGAGGGCATGAAGATCGTCCTCATTCGTAGCGTAGTGGATGATATTGGCACGGAGACCGAAGTGCCCACCGATAGCCGTCTGGGTGATGAACGCCTCGCCGCGCGTCTGGACGTCCTCCATGATCGCCTTGTTCAGAGCGTCGAGGCTCGGGTTGTCGCTGAGCATCCCATCGGGGCGATAGCGGAAGCAGACGATCGAGAGCTCGACCGGGGCGAGCCGCTCCAGGTCGGGCGCGGCGTCGACCATCGCCGCCAGGGTGCGGGCCAGTGCGTTGTGGCGGGTGATCAGCCGGGCGTAGCCGTCTCGGCCGACGTGCTGCATCGTCATCCAGAGCTTGAGCGCCCGGAAGCCGCGGCTCTGCTGGAAGCCGTACTCGGAGTACCACGGTAGGCCACCGATTCCCCGCCCCTCCTCGGTCCGGACGTAGCTCGGAACGAGGCTGAACGTGTCCCGCAGGAGCGCGCCGTCCCGGACGATCGCGCAGCCGCACTCGACCGGGATCGACAGCCACTTGTGCGGGTCGATCGCGAGGGAATCGGCCCGTCCCATCCCGGCGTAGCGGTCGTGCCGGTCGGGGTCGAGGATGCCGACCGCCCCGTAGGCGCCGTCGACGTGGAGCCAGAGGTCTTCCTCCGCGCAGATGTCGGCCAGCAGATCGAGGGGGTCGATCGCCCCGGTCGCGACCGTCCCGGCGCTCGCCGCGACGCAGAACGGCAGCCGACCCGCTGCCCGGTCGGCGGTGATCGCCTCGCGCAGCGCCGGGACGTCGATCCGGAACTCGTCGTCGACCGGGATCACGCGCAGGGACTGCGTTCCCAACCCAAGCAGTTCGACCGCCTTGTGCAGCGTCGTGTGGGCCTCGCGGGAGAGGTAGACGACCAGGGGCGGGTGTTCACCGGACATGCCGTCGCGGCGGTCGTTCCAGCCGTGGCGGAGGGCGAGGCGGTGGCGGGCGGCGGCGAGGCAGGTCAGGGAGGCCATCGAGCCGCCACTGACGAGGATGCCCATGCTGCCCTCGGTCGGAAACTCGACCAGTCCCATCAGCCAGCGGACCGCCGCTCGCTCGACGTAGATGGCGGCGTGGTCGCCCCCGGCCGCGCTGGGATCCATCGCCGCCGCCAGCAGCTCGGCGATGACACTGAGGTGGGCGGGCGGCGAGTTGACCCAGCCGAAGAAGCGTGGGTGGCCGTTGCCCATCGGGAAGGGCAGGACGGTCTCAGCGAACCGGTCGAGGATGTCGGCTGGCGACTGCCCTTCGCGGGGGAGGGGCTGGTCGAGAAGTTCGGCCCGCTGGTCCGGCGTCATCGGCCGGTAGACCGGACGGTCCCGGATGCCGGTGAGATGATCGGCGGCCATGTCGACGGCCCGGTAACCGAGTTGGCGGAACGTCTCCGGGTCGAGGGCAAGGTTGGAGTCAGTCATGACACGCCTCCCATACGTTCGCGTCGCTGACGGGTTCGAAGGACCGTGGGGCGGGGGACCGGATCTCCATCGTGAGGTGCGCCGGGATGTCGCCGGGCGCCACGAGACGCGCCCGCTCCATCTGCGCGAGCAGTCCCGTCGCCCGGGGTTCGTCGATCGCGAGCCGGTCCTGCAGGAAGCGGACGGTGATCCAGTGCTGGCCGCGAATCGCCTCGACGGCCTGATACCAGAGCGGATCTTCTTCGGCGATCTGCTCCCGGCCCGTCTCTGTGTCCTGGGACCGCAAGGGCCGCGGTGACTCGACCTGATGGAGCGCGAGGTAGTAGACGCAGTCGATATCGCCGGGGTTGGCGAAGCGGTGGAGGACGTCACCGCGGTAGGCGATGCTGTCGCCGGCCGCGAGCATCCAGGCCGTGCCGTCGATGGTCAGCCGAAGCGAGCCGGCTTCGACGGCCACGATCTCCCGCGTCCCGGCGGCGTGGGGCGGGAAGACGCCGGTGTCGATGCCGGGCGGGATCGTCGTCCGCATGAACTCGAAGGCCGAGCCGGGCAGTGCCGGGGACAGGTTACGGCGCTCCCAGCCGGAGGGGTCCCGCGCCACCCGCTGCTCGCCCCGGCGCAGCAGGACGACGTCGCCTTGCGTCTCCTCGCCGAGTAGGCTCGTCATGTTGGTCCCGAGCCCGTTCGCGATCCGGTGCAGCGTCAGGACGGTCGGCGCCTTCTCGCCGCCCTCGACCGCGGCGACCATGCTCCGGCTGACCCCGGCCCGGCGGGAGAGGGCATCGATCGTCAGCCCGGCGACCGTCCGGAGCGACCTGATTCGCTGGCCCAGCGCCTCGACGTCGAAGTCGTCACTCAAAGTTCCGACACCTCGCGATGAGTTGAATGATGGCGCGAAAGTGGATGTCCTGGACACTATAGGGGAAATCATGGCGAAGTCAACAGGACGATGAGTCGGAACCAGCCAGTGGGCTTCGCTGCCTTTCGGGCCGGGCGAACGCCGGCCGGGCTCTCGGCCGATGACGGGAGCGGCGACCGGAGCCCGAAGATTCCGGTCGCCGCGCTTCAACGGTTCCAGTGAGATGCCCTACGCCCGGCGGTCGATCGCGATCTCGCCGCCCTTGAGGACGAGGGCGATGTTGTTCACGTCGGCCAGGTCGTGGATCCGGGTCATCGGGTCGACCGAGCTGACGGTCACGTCGGCCAGCTTGCCGGTCTCGAGCGTCCCGACCCGGTCCTCCCAGCCCATGCACTCGGCCGCGACCTTCGTCGTCGCGACGATCACGTCCATCGGCGTCATGCCGACGTCGGCCATCAGCCCGAGCTCGCGCAGGTTGGTGCCGTGCGGCATGACGCCGGCGTCGGTCCCCATCGCGATCCGAACACCGGCCTTGTAGGCCTTGGCGATGCTCTCGCGGTGGACGTCGATCGTCTCCCGCGCCTTGCGCAGACCGTACTCCGGCATCGCCCCGGTCGCGGCGGCCTGCTCGATCACCGCCAGCGGCGCGAGCAGGGTCGGGACGAAGAACGTCCTGTTGGCGAGGGCCAGCTCGATCACCTCGTCGTCGACGAACATGGCGTGCTCGATCGAGTGGATGCCGGCCCGGATCGCGTTCTTGATCCCCTCGGAGCCCTGGGCGTGGGCCATGACCCGGAGCCCGCGGCGGAATTGCGCCTCCTGGACGATGACCTGGAGCTCCTCGATCGTGAACTGGGTGAACTCCGGATGGTCGGTCGGGCTCAGGACGCCGCCGGTCGAGCAGACCTTGACGACCTCGGCTCCGGCCCGGAGGACCTCGCGGACCTTCTTCCGGACGCCCTCGACGCCGTCGGCGATCCCGTCCGGCAGGCCGGGGTACTCCGGGAACAGCGGAACGGTGATGCCCGAGAGGTGCCAGCTGTCGCCGTGGCCGCCGGTGATGCCGATCACGCCCGTGCTGACCTGCATCCGGGGGCCGGCGATGATGCCGTCCTCGACCGCCTGCTTGACGCCGACGTCGGTCCCCCCAGCGTCGCGGACGGAGGTGATCCCGCACTCCAGCGTGTTCCGGAGGAAGCCGATCGCCCGGTAGAAGTTGTAGGAGAAGGGCCGCGTCAGGTGGGCGTTGGTGTCCATTCCCTCGACCATCATGTGGACGTGGGTGTCGATCAGGCCCGGCATGATGTAGCCGCCCCGAACGTCGATTTCCTCAGTGCCGTCCGGGACGGAGAGATCCGCCAGCCGGCCGACCCCGGCGATCCGCCCGTCGCGGAGCAGAACCGCGCCATCGGCGATCGGATCGGTGCCGTTACCATCGATCACGGTTCCGTTACGCAGCAGTGTCGTCGTCACGGGCGGGGCTCCCTGTCTGAATCGGTGGGTCGCTCGGTCTCCGGACGGTCTCGGTTGAGACGGTCCGACTCCTTACCTGCTCCCGTCGAGCATCGATCGAGCGCTACGGTACCCGGCGCGGCCCGCCACCACAATACGGTGATACGGACGACGTCTCCGCGCCGGCGCCCCGGTTCCGCATGGTGACCGCGGTATCGATCCCGCGTGGGGCGAGCGGGATTTGCGCCATGTCCCATGCAGTCGCTATCATCTCCGGTGGGCTCTCCGCGATGGGGCGGGAAGACCACGGAACCATGGAGGTCTCGTCATGCTCCGCGTCGCAATCCTGGGTGCCGGCTTCATGGGCAGCACCCACGCCCGCGCCTTCCACGCCCGAACCGATGTCTCCGTCGCGACGATCTACGCCCACAGCGACCGCCGGGCCGGGCCGCTGGCCGACGAGGTCGGGGCCAGCTGGACCGATGACCTCGCCCGGGCTGTCACCGACCCGGCCATCGATGCCGTCAGCATCTGCCTGCCCACGCCCGACCATCGCTTCGCCACCGAGGTCGCGCTCGACGCCGGCAAGCACGTCCTGCTGGAGAAGCCGATCGCCCTGACGGAGGAGGACGCCACGGCCCTCGTCGCTCGCGCCGCGACGACGGACCGGGTGTTCATGCTTGGTCATGTCCTGCGCTTCTGGCCGGAGTACATTGCGATCGCCAACCTGGTCGAGTCCGGTCAGCTGGGCGAGCTCCGGTCGGCGGTGGCGGTCCGGCGCCAGTCCTTCCCGCGCTGGACGACGCTGCTCAACAACAGCGAGCTGACCGGCGGGGCGGTCGTGGACATGATGATCCACGACTTCGATGCCCTGAACTGGCTGTTCGGGCTTCCGGAGCAGGTGACGTCACAGGGCCACCGGAACCCGCGCTCGGGGGGCTGGGATCAGGTCCAGGTCCTGCTCGACTACGCCGGCGGTCAATCGGCGGTGGTCGACGGCGGAATGATGATGCCGGACTCCTACCCGTTCAGCTCCGAGTTTCACCTGCTCGGGTCGGGCGGGGCGGCCGAGTACCGGTTCCGTGGTGAGGGGCCGGACATCGACGGGGGGCCGGGCCGCAACGACCTCTGGCTGTTCCCCAACGACGGCCCTGCCAGCCAGCTGTCCGTCCCCGTCGCCAATGCCTACGAGGCCGAGATCGACTACTTCGTCGACTGCATCACGAGTGGCCGGCCCGCCGACCGGGCGACCCCGGCCGCCGCCGCTCTGGCGCTCCGGGTGGCGTTGGCGGTGGCCCAGTCGCTCGACGCCGGTGGGTCGACCGAGCCGGTGCCGAGTCTGGTCGGGCTGGCATCGGTCTGATCCCGAATCAGTCGACTGGGCCTGATGTCGGACGCTACCCGGCGGCGGTGAGGTGCGCCCGCAGCATCATCGCCGGCTCGTCGGTGCAGAGGCTGTCCACGCCCCAGCCCGCCAGCTCGCCGGCCCGCTCGGGGTCGTCGACCGTCCAGACCCACGCCGCGAAGCCTCGCTCGTGGACCAGCCGGACGGCGTCCTCCTTCAGGCCGTATTGGCTGATCGACAGTGTCGTCGAATCCAGGTCACGGGCGAGGTCGAGAGCGGCTTCGAGGACGTTGCCGGTCGTCCGGAGCGACTCCGCCCAGCGCTTCGCCCCGGGGTGGATCTCCTCCTGGCTGGAGATGTAGTCGATGGTCGCGGCGATGCTCTCCCGTGGGCCGTACGTCAGCGGCCAGAGGTCGGCGCCCGGCAACTCGCCCTTGACGAACCGGAGGACGTCCCAGTCGAAGGACGAGATCGCCCAGCGCAGCTCCGGTCGTCCGCCGACCTCGTCGATCACGGCCTGCCCGGCCCGGTTGCTCTTGATCTCGATGTTGACGTGCAGGTGCGTGCCGATCAGGTCCAGCACCGCGGCGAGGGTCGGGACGCCGAAGCCCCGGCCGGCGTCGAGCTGGCCGAGCTGCTCCGCCGCCATGGTGTTGACCGCGCCGGTCGCGTCAGTCGTCCTGACGACGGTCTCGTCGTGGATCACGACCGGGACGCCGTCGGATGAGAGGTGGACGTCGAGCTCGATCCCGTCGGCCCGCAGGTCGATCGCCCGCTGGAAGGCGGCGATGGTGTTCTCCGGGAACTCGGCCGAGGCGCCACGGTGCGCGTAGATCTTCATGGCGGAGAAGCCTCCATTGGTTCGATGTCGTTGGTCCGGTCCCGGACTGGATTGCATGTCCGATTTCCGCGAGACGTGCCGACAATGCCCCGCTACTGTTGTCGCGGTTCAGGGATCCTACGATAGCAAGCGCGGGGAATCATCATGGGAAGACGATTGACGCGGCCGTTCCGGTTCGGCGTGATCGTCGAGCGAGTCGGAGACGGGGCGGAGCTGGTCGGGTTAGCGCAGCGGGCGGAGGCGCTCGGGTTCCACACGCTGCTGATCCGGGATCACATCGCCCCGGACTTCTTCGGCGTCCAGCTCGGGCCGATCGCGGCGTTGGCGACAGTCGCGGCCGTGACGACGCGGCTCCGGATCGGGACGCTGGTCTTCGGCAACGACTACCGCCACCCGGCAATCCTTGCCAAGGAGGCGGTGACGCTGGATCTGCTGTCCGGCGGACGGCTGGAACTCGGGATCGGTGCTGGCTGGCTCCGGAACGAATACGAGCAGGCCGGGATGGCATTCGACGCGAACGGTGTCCGGGTGTCGCGGCTGGAAGAGAGCCTGCGGGTCTTGACGGGGCTCTTCGCCGGTGGCTCGTTCTCATTCACTGGTAACCACTACCGGATCACCGACCATGAGTTGTTCCCGCCGCCGGTTCAGTACCCGCGGCCACCACTCCTGGTCGGTGCCGGGCACCCGCGGATGCTCCGGATCGCCGGGCGGCACGCGGACATCGTCGGCTTCCTGACGACTTCGGTCGCGTCTGGCGTCGTCGAGGACGACCTGCTGCTCCGGCGGGACGATCACGTCGCCCGGCAGATCGGCTGGGTCCGGGAGGGAGCCGGCGACCGGTTCGAGTCGCTCGAACTCAGCACGGTGCTGTCGCTGGCCGTCACTGGCGACCGGGCCGGGGAGACCGAGCGAATGATCGCGGACCGCGGATGGCGCGACATCACGCCGGACGACGTCGACCGGATGCCGGCGGTCGCGATCGGGACGCGGGATGAGATTGCCGGGCGGATGGTCCGCTGGCGGGACGCGCTCGGGTTCAGCTACGGCGTCGTCTCGTCGGACGACATGGAGGCGTTCGCCCCGGTGATCGAGGTCTTGGGCGATGCCGCGGGGAGGGACAGTATGTGAGGTGGGAAGGCGCCAGCGTCCGGGCTTGCAGGCGTTGCGGATGCGGTCGGTCGTAGGGACATGGCTCGCGCTTCGCTGGCCTTCCTCGCTTCGCTGCCGCGCCGTGAGGCGCTGAAGGTTCGCCGACCGGCTTGCACATCGAGACGGTTTGTTGCCGAGCCGGTTATCGCCCTGCGGGGCGATTGCCGCTGCGGTGGCCGGAACGGGCAACCTCACTCCCCTGCGAAATGGGCTCCGCATGCAATGACGATCGCTAAGCGGCCGGCGTCGCAATCGGCGTCGCGACAATGTGGGCGGGCGGCATTCCGATCTCGAAGAGGGACGCGACGAGGATCACGACGGGCTCGGCCCCGGCATTCTGGCCGAAGTGGATGACCCCCTCCGCCTCGTAGAACGAGTCGCCCGGGTTGATCTCGACCTCGCCGCTGTCCGCCGTCACCGGCTCGACCATGCCGCTGGCGGCCCGGGTGACCGGGACCGTCCCGTCGAGAACGGTGTAGGAGAGGGTGCCGGAGACGATCTGGGCGACCTGCATTCCGGGATGGATGTGGGCTGGAAGTTTGGTGCCGGCCGGGATGGTGTAGCGGACGAGTTCCAGGACGTCGCCCGGTGCGCTGGCCGGGTCTCCCGACGAGAGTACTTCCCGGACGACGCCCCCGCCGGTCGGGGTCGGCGTTCCGGTCTGCGCATCGAGGGTCCCGGCGCCCAGTCCAACGAGCGCCAGGCAGGCAACGATCAGCACGATCCGGAGTCGCATCCCGGCCCGGCGGGCCGTAGTGAACAGATTCGCGGTCATCTCTCATCTCCTGGTCGAACTTGCCGTCGAGATCAGGGGACAGGCGCAAGCGGCCGGTCCGGAACGAGGTTCACCGTGACCTAGATTGCCCGGATCGCTTCCGGGTCGGCACCGCGCGCCCAGAGCGCTTCGCGCCTGAGGAGCCGGTTGCGGCTCTCGCTCTCGTAGGAGCGGACGTCATGGCCGAGGGTGTCGACGACGACGCGGCCGGTCGCCTGCTCGCGGATCCAGACGAGGGGCTGCTTCTGGTCGTCGTAGCGGTGATGGGCGAGGACGACGTTGTCGTCGGCCCGGCCGAGGTGACTGTAGAGCTCGTCATGGACGGCGATCGGGCCAAGCCCGTCGACGATCGGGTGGTCGATCTCGCGTGGCGTGATCGTGCAGTCGGCGATCGGCGGGTGCATCGAGATGTCATCGACCCACGAGCCACCGACCCAGTTGGACCAGGCCGGCAGATCGCCGAAGGCGCCGATCGCGTTGTGCATCACCAGCAGCGCCCCGCCCCGGCTGACGTACTCGGCCAGCAGCGTGTGGGCCGCTTTCCACTCCTCGTCCGTCGCGTCGTCCGGACTGGAGGCGCCGCGACCGGCGTCGACGATCAGGAGATCGACGCCGACCAGCTCCCGGAATGCCCGTGGGTGGGTGCCGCGGAGCCGGGCGTCGATGTCGACCTCACCCAGGATCTCGGCGATCCGCTGCGAGGTCGCGGCGTGGTCGTGCCAGCGGCTGGCATAGCGATCGCTGCCGGTCAGGATGATGGCGTCGGTCATGGGGAGCCCTTTCCGGGAGGCAGAGACGGGACCGGGATATCGTCGCCGAGGATCCCCACCTCCTTGAGATCCGTCCAGAGATCGTCCGCGATCTCCATCTGTGCCCAGGCCAGATTCCCCGCCATCTGCTCGCCGGTCGATGGGCCGGTCACGACGGCGGTCACGGCCGGGTGGGCGAGCGGGAACTGGATCGCGACGGCGGCGGTCGGGACGCCGTAGCGGTCGCAGATCCCGCGGATCGTGTCGACCTTCGCCTGCGTCGCCGGGTCGACCGGCTGGTAGTGGAAGCGGGGGTTGGGTTGCGCCTCGATCAGTCCGCCGTGCAAGGACTGGGCGTTCAGGACGGAGACGCCGCGCTCGACGCAGAGCGGTAGGAGTTCGTCGGCGCCCTCGGTGTCGAGCAGGGTGTAGCGACCGGCCAGCAGCAGGACGTCCAGGTCGGTCTCGCGGACGAAGCGGATCGGCAGCGGGATCTGGGTCATCCCGAAACCGATCGCGCCGACGACGCCCTGGCCGCGCAGGTCAGTGAGGACCGGGTAGGCCTCATTGAGAGCCGCGTCGTAGTGGTCGTCCGGGTCATGGATGAGCAGGATGTCGATCCGGTCGACGCCGAGCCGGGTCAGGCTGGCCGCGAATGACCGTCGGACGCCGTCGGCGCTGAAGTCGTAGGCCCAGCTGTCCCCGACGCCGTCGCCGTCCTCGTGGCCGGGAATGAGTCGGCCGACCTTGCTGGACAGGACGTATTCGTCACGCGGGTAGGCGGCCAAAGCCCGGCCCAGCCGGATCTCGGCGGCGCCGTTGCCGTACATCGGCGCCACATCGAAGTAGCGGACGCCGGCGTCCCAGGCGGTCCGGACGGTCGCCTCGGCGTCCGCGTCGGTCGTCTGGTCGCCGGCCAGCGCGGCGGCGCCGAGGCCCAGCTGGGTTATGAGTCGGTCGGTCGAACCGACCGGGACGTGGGCGAACGGATCCATCGGGTCGTCGCTCCTGATTCGGTGAGAGAGGACGCGGGCAATCTCGCCTGTCGCGCCTGGCTGTCGAGACGCGGTTAGCCCAACCGATCGTGACTATAGCAAGGTATCGGTCTAAACGGACCCCGCGGGTTTGACGAGCGTTGCTGGTGGTCAGGGTGCGGTCTGCCGGGTATCGGCCGCGAGATCCCGAGAAGGGTTCCCGGAGGGTATGGAATCTGCCCTGTGCGGATCACCAACGATCCGACCATCGATCTGGTCATCCATCGACGCGGTGTTTCGACGATGAGAACACCTCACAGGGAGTCGATCAATGGATCTGGGAATCAAGGGACGCAAGGCGTTGGTCTTCGGCGCGGACTTGGGCATCGGCTGGCACACCGCCCGGCTGCTGCTGGCAGAGGGCGCTACGGTCGGGATCACCGACATCGACCAGGGCCGGCTGGACGCGGCGGCCGCGCGACTGAACGCGTCGGACGGGCAGCTGCACGCCTTCGCGGCCGACATCACGAAGCTGGACCAGCTCGCGACGCTGTCGGAGAAGGTGCAGAGTGCGATCGGGAACATCGATGTCCTCGTCCAGTGCGCCGGGATCACAGGTGCCCAGGGGATGTTCTACGAGATCGATAACGCCGGCTGGACGAAGACGATCGAGACCGATCCGATGGGGCCGGTCCGGCTGATCAGCACCTTTCTACCGACACTGCGGACGGGCGGCTGGGGCCGGATCGTCCTGACGGCGTCCGAGGATGCGGTCCAGCCCTATCCGGACGAGATCCCGTACCGCTCGGCCAAGGCCGGCATCCTCGCACTGTCGAAGGGCCCGTCGCGGACCTACGCGCCGGAGGGCGTCCTGGTCAACGCGGTCTCGCCAGCCTTCATCCAGACGCCGATGACGGACGCGATGATGGACGAGCGGGCCAGGCAGGAGGGGACCAGCGTCGACGCGGCCATCCAGAGCTTCCTCGAGGAGGAGCGACCGGGGATCGACCTCAAGCGGCGCGGCGAGCCGGACGAGGTGGCCAATGTGATCGCCTTCCTCTGCCCGGACCGGGCCTCGTTCGTACACGGCTCCAACTACCGGGTCGATGCCGGTTCGGTGGGCGCGATCTAGCGGTATATCTGGCGATGGCATCCGTCTCGTAGGGGCGAAGCTTGCGAGCCAGATCGCCGCATCGGCCTTCGCCGCCAGGCGAGATCGTGCCAGACGGCCAACAATCGGCGAGCAGCCCCCTACCCCAGGGGCCATCTCGTCCGGTCGGCTGATCCGGCGAGGCCGGACCCGCCTGACCAGACGGATGGAGAGGGGAGCCGTCCGCGAGCGCGATGCCATGAGCGGGCCGCGATGATTCGTGATGAGGGATGAACCGACCCGTCCGCGAGCGCGATGCCAGGAGGTGGTCCGGACCGTCCCGGCCCGGGGCGTCCCGGACCCGTCCGCGAGCGCGATGCCAGGAGACCATCTGGGGCCTCAGGGCATCGCCGCGGTCCGAGCCGTCCGCGAGCGCGATGCCAGGAGGCGATAACCGTCTTTTAGGGGCGTGGGCTTGCCTCGTCCGGCCACCGCGGCGGCCATCGCCACAAGGCGAGAATGATGACCGCAGTAATCGTGTCACGATGAGATCAACCGGTTATGGAAATGGTGCTTGGCGGCGCGGACAAGGTCAGCGAAGCGAGAGCCATGCCCCTACGGACGAGCCATGTGCCGCTCGGGATTACCGAAGACACCCGATGCTACGGATGAGCCGCCTCCCTGAAACCGCTCAGGGAGGCGGCTCATCCGTTTTCAGACCTCTACGGCGTGAGTCGGTTGATGTCCCGCGGGAAGAGCGTCACCTCGCGGAGGTTGGTCCGGCCGGCCAGGCGGGCGACGAGGCGTTCGAGGCCGATCGCGAAGCCGCCGTGGGGCGGCATCCCGTGCCGGAAGGCGTCGA
>JAABUS010006196.1_pt1 | contig 14767 bp, 20 predicted proteins | sample 5560161 | NCBI WGS metagenome assembly JAABUS01 (sample SAMN10711885, study PRJNA513376) | rock metagenome | isolation source: Antarctica rocks | place: Antarctica: Victoria Land, Trio Nunatak nord | collected 2016-01-04 | reverse complement strand
CCGGTTCTGGGGCCTCGCTGGCCCTTGGCCCCGCGGCCGGCGAGAAGCCCAGAAGCCAGTCCTGATCTGGCTTTGGGGCAAGCGGCTGATGGGATTCGAACCCACGACCTTCTGCATGGCAAGCAGACGCTCTAGCCAACTGAGCTACAGCCGCGCGAGGGGCGGATCATAGCCTCCGTGCCGCGCTGGGCCATCCGCGCAGATCAACGAGGGTGCGGCCGACAGAGCGTGCCGGCGACGAAGCGTTGCCGAAGTGCGACGCCAGTAGCGCGGCAACCGTCGGGTCGTCGAGGTCCCGGTTCGGCGTGACCGCTTCCTCGCAGCGTTGCTCGAGGTAGCGCACCATGGAGTCCGCGAGCTCTTCCAGCCGGGGGTCGGTCGGCTCCCAGTCGACCGCTTGCTCGTAGACGTGGCGATCATCCGTCCTCGGCGACGTGGTTCGCGCCTGTCGCCGGCTGTGTGTTAGCGTGTGGCCATGCGGCTGCACATAAGCCTTCGGGATGATCTGGTGGCGGAGCTCGATCGCCGGGTCGGGCGGCGGCAGCGCAGCACCTTCATCGCCGAGACCCTCACTCGCGCTCTGGAGGATGAGCGACGCTGGCGGGACATCGAGGCCGCGTTGGGGGGCATCGAGGACGGCGGCCACGTGTGGGACGCCGATCCGGAGGCCTGGGTCCGCGCCCAGCGCCACGCGGACCCGGGTCGCGTCGGCTGACGCGCCGCGTGGCGCTTCTGCTCGACACGACGGTGCTGATCGACGCGATGCGCGGGAGGTCCGCGCGGGATCGACTGCTGGCCCTGCGGGGGAGCGCCTCCATGCCTTGGGTCTGCGCGATCAACATCGAGGAGGTGACTCGCGGCCTGCGGGAGCCCGAGCAGGGGGTGGCCGAACGGCTCTTCGACGGACTGAGGATCGCCGCCCTCTCCCGGCCGGAGGGCGAGCGGGCAGGGAGCTGGCGGCGCCAGTTCGCCGCGACCGGGGTCACGCTGTCGCAGGCTGACTGCCTGATCGCCGCGGCGGCGCTCACCGTGGGCGCTCGGCTCGCGACGGGCAACCCCAGGCACTTCCCGATGGCCGAGGTCGAAGTCGAGCACTGGGCCGTCGGGCTCTGATCAGCACGGCGAGAGTGGCTGCCGGTCGTGGCCGCCAGCGTTGCCGCGCCCCGCAGGCGACACCTGCTGGCCGAGCACGGCGTGGGTGGCGAGCTCGTGGCCGCGTGCACCTCAACCCGCGGAGTGACTCCATGCGGCGAGGCGCCTCAGGGTCTCCAGATCGAGACGGCCCGGTGGATCGAGCTTGTGGGGATCGGCCAGCACCGAGGCGGGGGTGTCGGCTTGCCCGAAGCCGTCGAGGATCAGGTCGGCGCCGTCGAAGTCCTGTTCGCGGGTGTAGTCGTTGACGACGACCACGCACGCCAGGCCAGCCGCCTTGGCGGCGCGCCAGCCGTTCACGGAGTCCTCCACCGCGGGAGCGGCTGATGCGGCGAGCCCCAGGCGCTCCAGCGCCATCGTGTGGGCGCTCGGGTCGGGCTTTCGCTCCGGCGCCTCCGCACTGGTCACGACGACTTCGAAGCGCTCGAGCCCGAACAGCCGGTCGAGCAGAGGGCCGACCCACTGCCGGCTTCCGGTCGTCGCCACCGCGAGCCGCACGCCCGCACGCTCCAGCTCCTCGAGCAGCTCGATGACGCCCGGGCGCGGTTCGATCTCGCCTCGGCTGGCCATATCGGTGAAGATGTCCGTCTTGCGGGCGTGGAGGGTCCCCGCCAGCTCCCGGCGCTCGTCCTCGGGCATGCCCCGGTCCTCGAAGTACGCGTTGAGGCGACGCTCGCCGCCGGTGACCTCGAGCAGCCTGCCGTAGAGGTCGACGTCCCAGCGGTCGTCGAGGCCGGCCTCCTCGAAGGCCCGGTTGAAGGCGACGCGATGGCCGTCGCGCTCGCTGTCGACCAAGGTGCCGTCGACATCGAGCACGACCGCCTCCAGGCGGTTTGGCGCTTCCGATCCCTGCGATCCCTGCATCCCGGTCGCAGTCTCGCACCTGTACTCCCTCCATATGAGTCCCATGGCGCCCGGGTACACATGGACCGCATCGCACCGGGGTAGTGACACTTGGGCGGAGGTCAGCCCAGTCCTACACAGCCGCGCGAGCACGGAGGATTCAGTTGACCCGCGAGCAGGCGACCCAGCACATCATCGAGACCATGACCGCCCGCAACGTCACCTTCGGGGAGGTGGCAGCCAAGCTCAACCGTCCGAAGGTGTGGACGGCGGCGGCCCTGCTTGGACAGCATCCGTTCGAGCCCCGCGATGCCGAGGCCGTGGTCCAGTTGCTCGGCCTCGACGAGGGTGCGGCGAGCGTCCTGGGCAGCGTGCCGACGCGCGGGGCCCTGGAAGCGCCCGTGCCCTCCGATCCGACGATCTACCGCCTCTACGAGGTGCTGCAGGTCTACGGTCCGGCGCTCAAGGCCCTGATCCACGAGGAGTTCGGCGACGGGATCATGAGCGCGATCGCCTTCAACATGGATGTGGAGCGCGAGGAGGCCGAGGAGGGAGACCGCGTGAGGATCACCATGAGCGGGAAGTTCCTGCCCTACTCGTGGTGAGCCGGATCGAGCGGCGCGTCCTGCTCGGGCCCGACTTCGTGTGCCGAGCGGCCGGTAGGCGGGCGTCCGCCCCCGACGAGCGCTGGATGCTCGCCCAGTCGCGCGCCGTGCGGGGGAGCTATGTGTCCGAGGTGCTCGACCGGGCCGGGGATCCCGAGCTGCTCCGCAGCGTGATCCGCACCCTCTTGTTGGCCTTGCCCTTCGGTGTGGAGTTCAGCGGTGGTCGGAGTCCAGCGCGCGCAACCGGTCAAGCACACGCGTGGCGACATCGGCGATTAGATCGAACCCCGCCTGACCACCAAGCGCGTACCACACCTCGCGCCCCTCCCGACGACGGTCCACGACGCCGGCTCCGTAGAGCACGCCGAGATGCTTCGAGACGTTCTGCTGTCCGGCGTCCAGCGCGTCGGCCAACACCTGCACGCTGCTTTCGCCCGTCTGATCGAGGTAGTCGACAATTCGGATGCGCAGCGGCTGTCCCAGAACCTGCAGCTCCCGTGCAGTCAGCTGAACAAGCGCATCGGGCAGTGGGCGCGGAAGTCGGGCACAGTCATCAGTGGCGCCCCGTAGTACGGTGTCGTCGCCGGGATGCCAGACTGGCCGGAGGTGACCGCGTGAGCGGTGTCGATCCATCATCTGTGTCCTCGTCGTCCTTGACGTCGTACGCCACGGCATAGCCGGTAAGCGCTGAGACTGAAGGCGCCGGGCCCAGCACCCGTTTCTCGCACGTCGGGGTGGCCCGCTTCACGCCGGCGGACCGGCGTCTGATGCGGGCTCCATGCTGCCGCGCGGCGGCGAGCGGAGGATTCCGAGTTGGGTGAGGAGACCGAGGGTGTCGGCTTCCCCATGGCGTTCGAGGATGTACCCGTCCTCGACGCGGTAGATCGCCATGCCCGTCGTGCGGATCCGTCTGCCGCTCGGCGCTACCCCGAGTCCCGTACCGGAGTGCGTTCCCTCCATGCGCCAGCGCCACGCCACGCGGTCCCCATCGGTGACGGTATCGAGCACCGTCATCTTGAGATCGGGGAGGACCTCTCGGAGCGTCGCGACATGTCGTTTGAGACCGGTGGGACCCCGGAGAACGTTGCCAGTCTCAGGATCGTCCAATGCGTAGTCGGAGCGAACGCAGCGGTCGAGGAACGCCAAATCCCCTTGGTTCCAGACGCGCTCTACGTAGGTCGTGACGAGGTCTCGCGGGCACATTGCTTGCTCAGCCGTGCTGTTGATCGCCCTCGGCTCGCGCCTGCTCCTGAGTTCCAGCGCCTCGGCGGCCGCGGTCCATGTCCGGCGCAGAAGATCTGGTGCGCGGCGCCCTGCCGGGTAGGCGGCCACCGCGATTTCGTCCGCTCCCGCCCGGCGGTACTGGTCGAGCCGTTCTCGGATCTGTTCGGGGCTTCCCCATGCCACCAGGCTGTCAAGAAGCCAGTCGAGGCAGACGTCGTCGCTCCGACCGGCCAGGAGCCCGGCGCGGCCAAGCATGGCTCGGTAATGGGGGCGGTCGACGTGTTGGCCGATCGTCCGCGCGACAAGCGACCGCGCCTCGTCCCGGTCGGAGGTCTGGTAGGCAGGAACGAGCGCGACGATCCGTGGCGTGGCGCGCCCGGCTGCCGCCGCGCCGGTTTGGACGGCTGGGATCAGGATCTTCTCGAGGTACCGGGGCGGTGCGAGCCACGTGAGGCAGCCGTCGGCGGTCTCGCCGGCTACCTGTGCCATACGTGGTTGGAGAGCGGCAAGGAGGACGGGTGCCGGCGGAGCGTCGATGGGCGGAAGCTGGACGTGCACGTCGAAGAACTCGCCGGTGCGATCGAGCCGCCCGCTCTGCACCCCCTCGCGCACGAGCGAGACGTACTCGCGCGCGAACCGGGCTGGTGGTCGCGACGCCAGCCCGAGCGCGTCACGGACGAACGCCGGCTCACTGACCCCCAGCCCCAGCGAGAAGCGGCCGCCCGTGAGGGCACTGAGCGAGCGTGCGTCGAGCGCCGCTTTGACCGGGTGCTCGAGCTGCATGATCGAGATGGCGGTACCGAATGCCATCGGGCTGCGCGTCGCCGTCGCCGCGATCGCTGCTCTCGGTTCAAGAGACAGTGACTGGGTGAGCCAGATGGCATCGAAGCCGAGCTCTTCGGCGAGCTTCGCATAGGCGTCCAGCTCCGCGGCATGACGGAGCTGGTGAGCGACGAGGACGCTAACCGGCGAACCGCTCATGCCACGTCTCGGGGAAGAGCCCGAGCAGGACAAGGTCGACGAGCTCGTCGCCGATCTGGACGTGGCGTCGCAGGCGTCCCTCTTCCTCGAAGCCAAGCTTGCGCGCGAGCGCGATTACGGGCGCGTTGAACTCGGCGGCGCGCCCAACGACCTTCCGAGGCTGCTCGGTGTCGAACAGTTGGCCGATGACGAGGGCGTGCGCCTCGGTGCCGAATCCCCGTCCCTTCGGGACATCGGGTCCGAGCGTGACCTCGACCTCGAACACGTCGGGGAACGGTAGGTCCGGCCGCCAGTTGCCCATCCCCAGGAGCGATCCGGCGTGGTCCTCGATTGCCCAGGCCGCCACGTGTTGTTCGTTCTCGGCCCATTCGATCACCCCGAGGATCGTCCCGGGCGTGACCGGCTCTGTGGTGAGGAGGTAGGAGCGACGGATGTCGGTGTCGTCCAGCCAGCGTTCGATTGTGTCGACGTCGGCCCGATCGAGCAACCGGAGTTGCAGGCGCTCACTCGTGGCCGCATACGAGCGTCCGGTCGGGGTAGCCATCGTGGGTCCTCCTTTCGTTTGGGTGGAGGCGTTCGCGGATCGCCTGGGCCAGAGCCGCCGGTTGGTCCGCCGCGAGTTCAAGCTGGGAAACCTCGACGGGGTCGCCGAGCGGCCGTTCGACCGTGACCGGCCGCGCCAGTCGCAGGCGCAGGTTGGTGTGTCCGCCGACGACGAACGCGGCGGTGCCGTCGGTGAGCAGTAGCTGGGTGCGTTTGGCAGGTCGTTGGGGTGTGACGTCGACTTCTGCGATCGCCTCGAGCGGCACGACCGCCCGGTAGAACGCTCCGAGACGCGCTTCGAGCACGTCGTCGCGCAGTCGGTGTGGGTAGACCCGCAGCCCGACCGTCCAGGCGATAAGCCACGCGAACCCGTACAGCGAGATCGCCGCGATGGCGAGCCGGACCCACAGCGGCAGGCCGGAGAGCAGCAGCTCGACGACGATGATCTCGCCGACGATTGCCGGGAGGAGCGCGAGCGCCACCGCGAGGTCGGAGTTGCGGCGGTGATATGAGTACTCGCCGGCACGGCTGCCGCGACCCACGGCGCGCTGGACGGCGCGCGCGAGTGTCGCCACGAGGTGCAGCTCGGTCCGGAATGCCCGGCGGCCTACGGGGTGCATGACGAAGTCGAGCAGGAGCTCTCCGCGGGGGCCGCCGACTCGCCTGGCCAGAAGCAGGACGCCGGCGAGGACCAGCAGGTAGATGAGCGGCAGGAGGGCGGCGCCTTGCAAGCCCCGCAGCCAGATCAGCAGCCCGGCCAGCGGCAACGTCACCACGAACGCCCAGCGGCGCAGCTTGCGAACGCGCGGGCGCATCGCGAACTCTACGACTCGGTCGACCAGATTCTCGAGGCGGTCGCGCAGCATCAGGCCGCCTTCGCGCTTGACGCGCGACCTTCGAGGAACCGCTTGAGGTACGCGAACGCGGCCGGGGCGTCGAGCATCGCGCCACTGCCGTGGGAGCCATCGGCGGCGACGCGGCCTACGGCGGTGGGGGCGATGCCGAACCCGTCGTCCTGGACCAGCGCGAGGTTGCGCCGGGTACAGGGCTTGTCCTCCATCGACGGTGGCAGCGATGGCACGAGGACGACGGGTCGTTCTGTGGCGAGGAGGATCGTGGTCACCAGGTCGTCGGCCATTCCGTGCGCGAGCTTGGCCAGGAGGTTCGCCGTGGTCGGAGCGACCAGGACCGCGTCTGCCCACTCGGCGGCCTCGATGTGCCGGACGGTGGGGTCGTTGCGCTGCTCGTCACCGTCGATGAGGACAGGTCGTCCGGTCACCGTCGTCAGCGCCTTCGGGCTCACCAGTGCTTGGGCGCCGCGCGTCAGCGCTACGCGCACGTCGATGGCGAAGTGCTGGTGCAGCCACAGGATCCAGGCGGGCAGCAGCGCGGCGCCGATCCCGCCGCCCGCACAGAGGAGCAGGCGCTCGGCGGGGAACCGCGGTCCGTTCATTGCGCCTCCTCGCCGAGCAGCTGCGCTGCCCAGGCCGGCTCGATCAAGCGTTCGGCGAGCGCGAGCTGTGCTTCAGCCGCTGAGCGATCGAGCGCGAAGTACCGCGCGTACTCTGCGAGGTGAGCGACAACTTTGACTGCGGCGTATGCGCCGCACTCGCGCGCGAACTGCAGGGGATCGGCCGCCGGACGGTCGGTGAGGTAGGCGCGCACGAACGCGGCCGCGGCGATGCGCAGGAGCCGCGCCCCCGGCGCATCGGCGGCCTGTCGGGCGTCGGCCAGCTCCTCCAGCTCGCCCACCCACCAGCCGAGGTCGAACTCCGCCGGTCCGAACGCCGCCGTCGTCCAGCCGATGATTCGCAGGTCCGTGGCGTCGCCCCTCACGGTCGCCACGACGAACCCCGGGCAGAACCGGCCGTGCAGGAGGACGCTGTCGGCGCACTGGTTGAAGCGACCGCAGGCGCTCGCCAGGGCAGCGGCGAGCTGTCGGCGGTCGTAGGTGAGTAGTTCCTGCACGGCCTCCAACCCCAAGGTCTCCGGGGCCGTGCCGCGGCGACGCTCTACCAGCGCCATCACGGCATGGAGCGCTGGGCTGTCGCGCAGCAGCGCGTGCGGAAGGGTGGCGCGGGGCGTGGCGTGGAGGCGGGCGAGGCACCGGGCGAGCTGCCGGCATACGCAGAGCAGCTTCTGCGGACTGGTCGTGACCGGTCCGGTGGGCAGGAGCGCGTCGACGAGCAGGGAGCTGGCGGGCAGGCCGGGATAGATGGCCGTCGCGCGTTCGCTAATGGTGGGCAGCACAACGAGATCCCGCAACCCGGCCTGTTGGAGGACGGGCTTCAGCGCGGCGATGACCCGCCGGTGCTCAGCGGCCTGGTCGGCGGCCTGGTGCTCGTGCTCGATCCAAATCAGGCTCGCGCGGGCACGGCAGCACGCGGTGAGCACCGCGGGGCCCTCGGTCCGGTGCAGCTCCTCGATCTCTGCGGGTTCTGCCGCGAGTCCTGCTTCGATGAGCTCGCGGGCCAGATCGACGCTCATCGCGTTCCTACCTTCCACGGCAGTCCCGATCCGCGTGCGCGTAAGACGCGCAGCCGCTCCGCCGCGTCGGGTGCGCCGGCGCGCCAGCCGGCGATGAGCCCATCCGCCACCCAGGCGGCGGCATGCTGACCGTAGCTCGAGCCTCCGTCCGGCTCGGGAGCGATGGCCCGGCCGTGCCCGATCGAGCGGGCAAGCCCAGGCGTCGAGTCGGCCAACCAGTCATCAGCGAGTTGCTCCGCCAAGGCCACGCCGGCTGCCAGGTCTTGGCGGGCGAGGAAGACGACGAGCGCATCCGGGCGCACGAACAGCGAGCGGCGGCGCAGCAGCTTGGCCTGAAACCGCAGTCCCGCCGCGCTGAGCGCGTCGAAGATCTCCAGGAACGCGTCCCGCGCGTGCTCCTCGCGCGCGTGGAGGTACAGACGCCACAGGCCTTCCTCGTTGGGAGGGCCGTGCGGGGAGATGGCGACGAGGAAGCCCGGGAGGGCCACGGGGCGCACGACCGGAAGCCTGAGTGATACGGCATCGCCGATCTTCGGAGCGTCGTTGGCGCCGTCTGCGCTGATCTCGTCCGGCTGAGCGAGAACGTGCAGCCCGTCACGCTCGACGACGATGCTGTCTTCGCGCCACTCGATGACCTGCCATCCCGGCGCGGGGTAGGTGTACTCGGCGAGCCTCTCGAGGAGGCATTGGATCCAGCGCGGGACGTCGTCGCGGTCGTCGATCTGCGGATCGGACTCATGTGGTGAGGCTCCCAGGTGGCAGCGCTCATAGACGCGGCGGGCGAGCATGGCGCGAAGCTGCGCCGGCTCGCTGACTTCCCAGTGCCGCTCGGCCTCGCGAAAGGCGCATGGGCCCAGGATCTCGAACAGTCGGGCGGCGGCCCGCGCCCCGGGCGGTAGGGCGACCGGCCAGAGGCGAGTGGCGACGTCAGCGGGCATTCGGGGACAGCAGGGAGTCAAGGGCGTGCTCCGGTCGGACGATCAGCCGTTCGCCCACCGCGGCGAGCAGGCTCGCTCGAGCACCGAGCCGGCCCGCCCGCTCACCCCACGCCTGGGCGCGATGGAGGAAGAAGACGCCGACGTACCGGGCAATGTCCCGCCGGTCGACGTGCTGCCCCGATGTCCGCTCGTAGCCCTCCAGGACCGCGCGTGCGCCCAGCGTCGCGCATGAGCGACTCGTCTTCGCGGTGTCTAGCCACTTGCCCCGGATTAACCCTGGGCAGTGAAACGGCCGCGCCTGGGTGTGGGCGCGGCCGTTTCGGTGTTGGGGTGTGCCCGTGTGGGCGGGCGACCGTAATGCTGTCAGGGGGTGCGGATGGCGAGCGTGTCGAGGTTGTAGGAGAGGATCGCCCAGCCGGTCCAGGTCGTTGCGCCGTCGTGGCCCTTGAGTCGTGATCGCTTGAGCCCGTAGCCGCGTTTGAGGTGGCTGATGCGGCCCTCGATCCCAGTGCGGTAGCGCGCCCTGCGTTTGCGGGTGCGTTTGGAGCCGGGCTCGTGGCGTCCCGATAGCTGGATCTGTTGGGGTCCCAGCTCGGGGAGCGCCTCGAGGGTGGGGCCGGTCTGGAAGCCGCCGTCGCCGACCAGCTCGCGCGGGTGCATGCCGGCCGCTTCGAGATCGGTGGCCGTCGTTGGCAGCAGCCGGTTCTCGGCCGGGTTGCCCGCCAGCGAGGCGGCCGGCAGCACGAACCCGCGCGCTCCGCGGCGGGTGTTCTCGGTCACCTCACAGATTTGCGCGACATAGCCGAACTCGGTCGGCTTGCCCAGCTTGCCCTTGCGGATCGGCCGCGCATCGGGATCTGAGATCGAGACGAGCCGGTCGGTGATCTTCAGACCCCGCGCGCGGCGGTCGATCTGCTCGCTGACCTTCTGGCAGCGACCGGCCAGCTCTTCGAGCTTGGCCGCGGCGGCCAGCTTCGCCTTGGCGCCCCGGCCGCGCGCCGCCCGCCTCGCTTGGGCGGCGAGCCGCTGCGCCTCGCGCGCCGAGCGGGCGATCTGGGCCCCCGCCTCGGAGTTCAGCTCGATCACCTTGGCCTTGGCCTGGCCCGTGCGCCGCGAAAGCGTCCGCGAGATCGCCCGCACCGTCCGCCCGACCGACCGCGACCGGTCGCGCACCTTCGCGGTGGCGCCCTTGACCATCCCGGCCAGCTTGGCTCCCTCCCTGGCCAAAGCTTTGGTGCCCTGCAAGGCGAGCATCGCGTCGGAGGGGTAGCGGATGTCGGCCTCGATCACCGTCGAATCGACCCTCACCGCCCGCGCGTGAAAGCGCGTCTCGCGTTGGGCCTTTGTGATCATCAACCTGGTGATCTCGTTGACCGTTTCGGCGCCCAGCCGCCTGGTGAGCTTGCGGATCGTCGACTCGTCGGGCACGCGCAGGTCGATCGCGATCAGACAGAACCGCCGCAGATGAAACGAGTCCGAGACCTCCCTGACCAGCGTCTCGTAGCCCCAGCCGGTGCGCTGCTTGATCACCATCAACCGCACGTAGGTCTCCATCGCGATTGTCGGCCGGCCATGCCCCGCGGCTGAGCGGCCCGACGTCTCGGCCTCGGCCTGCCAGCACGCCGCGATCGGCGCCACCAACCCCGGGTCGCTGAGCAACACGTCGATCTGACGAAGGTCCTCAGGCAGCTCGCGCACCCCGACCGGTAACACCTCGTCCCACAACGACTCCACCTGCCCCGCCGCCAAGCGCAACACCCGAACCTCCCAGATCGCCCACCAAATCCCCCATTTGCAGGCACATCATCCCGCTCACAGCGGACAGAACCACACCCCAGAACGCCGACTATTTCCGGGGCAAGTAGCCAGGAGCGCAGCGGCCGCCCGCGTTCGATACGCGCCGAGGCGATCCACCGCGCGAGGTAGTCGCCGAGCGCCGAGCCCAGGTCCCAGCGCGGGTCGCCCAGCCCGCCGAGCTCCCAGTCGACAAGCCGCAGCTCGCCCCGCAGGCCCCACATCGCGTTGTCGAGCTTGGCGTCGCCGTGGATGAAGACCTTGGAGGGAGCCGTCGCCGCCAGGTCGTCGAGCGCCTCGGCCATCCCCTCAACCGTCTGCAAGCGCGCCACGATCTCCAGCGCCGCGACGGAGAGAGAGGTCAAGTCTCGCGGCGTTAGCGCCCACGGGCGAGGGATCGCCGAGCTTGCGGGCGGCAGGCTCGGCAGCTCGGCATCGTGGAGCAGCGCCAAGGCGGCACCCCACCGCTCGGCGCGTTGCGCCTCTCCGGCCTCGCTGCGCTCGAGCAGCTCGTGCAGCGACCTGTGGCCGTCAAGCCACTCAGTAACGATCGCGTCGTCCTCGACGGCGAGAACACCGGGGGCAAGCCGGGTGCCCGTGGGGCCGACCACCTGAGCTGCTGCCCCCGCGACGATCGCCTCGTGCCCGAGGGCGTCGCGCACCGGATCGCATACCCCTGATGCGCCGTTGATGGGCAGCCAGCGGGCCGACTTGCGGTGAACGCGCGCGCTGACCGACCGCCCGGCTGCTGGGACGGGCGGGTACGCGGTGGCGGGGGTGCTGCCCGCCGTGGTGCGCGTACCCGCCATCTGTCCCGGCCTCGACTCGCCGCTCTAGCAGCGAATGCGGACGGTCAGCACGACCGAGCCGATTGCCTGCGGCTGGTCGAGCTCTTCATCGAAGCCGAAGCGCCCCAGCGCCATCGCCTCGACCTCGGCCTGGGCCGCCTCGGAGCCAAACAGCTCCTCCAGCGCCTCCACGCCGACGTCCTGCTGGGTCTCTGTGGTCTGGACCATCCCGGACCTCCTGTGTAGGTAGTGGACAGGTCGCTTTGCACTGTCCGCCCCCTCCACCCCCACCACAATGGCGCCCATCCGCCATCCCGCCCCCGGCGACACGCCATCGGACTACGAGCCGCCATCGGCGGCCCTCGCGTCAACGGCACCCCACAGCGACCGAGACCGACAGGCAGTCGGGGATGACTCCCACCACCGCAGCGCGCTTCGGGAGAAAGTTCCGGGAGAAGGTTGCCCAGAAAGTGCTGATTTACAGGTACTTCGCTTGCTGCTGCTTCTGCATGGCAAGCAGACGCTCTAGCCAACTGAGCTACAGCCGCGCGGCCAGGGATGATAGCCGCCGCCGAGGCCTCCGACGGCGACGGTCCCGACCGTAGTCGCGCGCTCGTCGCGCGCCTCAGCCCGCGGCGTCGATCGACGCGGCGAGGCGCCTCAGGGTGCCCAGGTCGAGGCGCCCGGGTGGATCGAGCTTGTGGGGATCGGCCAGCACCGAGGCGGGGGTGTCGGCTTGCCCGAAGCCGTCGAGGATCAGGTCGGCGCCGTCGAAGTCCTGGTCGCGGGTGTAGTCGTTGACGACGACCACGCACGCCAGACCAGCCGCCTTGGCGGCGCGCCAGCCGTTGACGGAGTCCTCCACCGCGGGAGCGGCTGATGCGGCGAGCCCCAGGCGCTCCAGCGCCATCGTGTGGGCGCTCGGGTCGGGCTTTCGCTCCGGCGCCTCCGCACTGGTCACGACGACTTCGAAGCGCTCGAGCCCGAACAGCCGGTCGAGCAGAGGGCCGACCCACTGCCGGCTTCCGGTCGTCGCCACCGCGAGCCGCACGCCCGCACGCTCCAGCTCCTCGAGCAGCTCGATGACGCCCGGGCGCGGTTCGATCTCGCCTCGGCTGGCCATATCGGTGAAGATGTCCGTCTTGCGGGCGTGGAGGGTCCCCGCCAGCTCCCGGCGCTCGTCCTCGGGCATGCCCCGGTCCTCGAAGTACGCGTTGAGGCGACGCTCGCCGCCGGTGACCTCGAGCAGCCTGCCGTAGAGGTCGACGTCCCAGCGGTCGTCGAGGCCGGCCTCCTCGAAGGCCCGGTTGAAGGCGACGCGATGGCCGTCGCGCTCGCTGTCGACCAAGGTGCCGTCGACATCGAGCACGACCGCCTCCAGGCGGTCCGGCGCTTCCGATCCCTGCGATCCCTGCATCCCGGTCGCAGTCTCGCACGCCCGCCGGGCACCGCGAACGGCGCTGTTGCTCGAGCCACAGCTGGTGGGCGAAGCTCAGCAGCCGACTGCGTTTCGCAACGTGCGGCACGCTTCCGCCATTCGCGGGGCCGGGAGCGCCACGACGACGCGCCGAAACGCGGTACGCGGCAGAGTGTGCAGGTTGTCGAAGTTGACTACGCAGTCAGTCGGGACCGCATCGCGAGCCGCGGTGAGCTCGAGCTCGGAGACGAGGCCGCGTCGGGTACGCGTGAGCGCGGCGACCGCGACGGCACCGATGCGATCGGCAACCGGGTCACGGGTGAGCACCAGGACCGGACGGTCGCCTCCCGGGGTGGAGGCGAACCAGATCTCACCTCTTTGCATCGGCCCAGTCGGACCAGTCTTCGGCGGGACCCCAATCGGCTATCGAGGCGAGGGAGGACTCGTCCTCGGTGGGAGGCGATTGCTCCCACGCCGAGGAGTCGCGCTCGCCGCTCAGGCCGACGAGATGGCGGTGCAAGGCATCACGCAGGAGCTCGGAGCGGTCCACGCCCAGAGCCTCCGCCCACTGCTGAGCTTGGTCTGCCTCACCCTGCGTGACGCGGAAGCTGAGCATTGTCATACATCGACACTATCGCGTATGACGGTCAACTCGGTCCCCGGCCGACGCTCGAGCTGCGGTGTAGAGGGGCGGGCGCATGGGGATAGGCACCTCGACCCCAACCACGGAGAGATCCATTTGACCCGCGAGCAGACCACACAGCAGATCATCGAGGCCATGGCGGCCCGCGACATCACCTTCGGCGAGGTGGCGGGCAAGCTCAACCGCCCAAAGGTGTGGACGGCGGCGGCGCTGCTCGGCCAGCATCCGTTCGAGCCGCGCGACGCCGACGCGGTCGTCGACCTCCTCGGGCTGGGCGACGGAACCGCGAAGATCCTCGCGGTGGCGCCCACGCGGGGTGCCCTCGAGCAGGCCGTGCCCACCGACCCGACGATCTACCGCCTCTACGAGGTGCTCCAGGTCTACGGGCCTGCGCTCAAGGCCCTGATCCACGAGGAGTTCGGCGACGGCATCATGAGCGCCATCTCCTTCAACATGGACGTGGAGCGTGAGGAGGCCGAGGAGGGGGACCGCGTGAGGATCACCATGAGCGGGAAGTTCCTCCCCTACTCGTGGTGATCACGCGGCGGGGACCCTAGGCAGTCGTGGCCCCGGCGTCGGCGACGTCGTGGGCGCCCTCGGCGAACTCCTCGACGATCTTCGCGCAGAAGGCCGGGATGTCGTCGGGGCTGCGGCTGACCAGGCCCTGGTCGACCACGACCTCCTCGTCGACCACCGTCGCGCCCGCGTTGCGCAGATCGGTTCGGATGCTGGGGTAGGACGTGAGGGTCCGCCCGCGTGCGACATCGGCCTCGACCAGGATCCAGGGGCCGTGGCAGATGACGCCGACGGGCTTGCCGGTCGCAAAGAAGTCCTGAACGAACCTCACGGCGGACGCGTCGCCGACGAGCTTGTCGACCGCGAAGCTGTCGGCCGGGTTGTGGCCCCGTCTCCACCTCGCGCAGCGCCCGCACATTCCCAGCCAGCTCTCGCTCGCTCATGCTGCGTTGATACCGGGTGGGTCGGACGGCATCAAGCGCCGCCTCCATCGCGCGGTCGCAACGTTCGCGCATCATGATGCGCTGAACCAGGGCGCTATGATGCCTCGATGCGCACAACCGTCACCCTCGAGGAAGATGTTGCGGTGAGGCTCCGCGAAGCTGCACGCTTGCGCGGAATCTCGTTCAAGGCCGTGATCAACGAGGCGATCCGGGCCGGTCTCGCCGAGCCGCCCGACGCGCGCCCGTTCCGCGTCGAGGCCCGGCCCCTCGGCCTTCGCGCCGGCATCGATCTCACAAAGGCGAACACGCTCGCCGCCCAGCTCGAAAACGACGAGCTGATCGACAGGATGAAGCGCGGAACGTGAGGCTTCCCGACTCGAACATCCTCCTCTA
>JAABUS010006194.1_pt1 | contig 14768 bp, 10 predicted proteins | sample 5560161 | NCBI WGS metagenome assembly JAABUS01 (sample SAMN10711885, study PRJNA513376) | rock metagenome | isolation source: Antarctica rocks | place: Antarctica: Victoria Land, Trio Nunatak nord | collected 2016-01-04 | reverse complement strand
GCTATCAGCTGTCAGCTTTCAGCCATCAGCAGATCAAAGCGTAGTGGGTTTCCTCCTGATAGCTGACCGCTGACGGCTGATAGCCGTAATACGACGTTTTATAGTTGACATGACACTAGTCTTAGATATGTAAATGGTTAAATGTAGAAAAAGTTATTGAATCTCCTTCAATCATCGAAAAAAAATCTTTATACGGTTAGTTGAGCAGCCTGAAAAGGAGAATTATTTTTTCGGTCATGGATGTTATTAATTATAAGTCAGAATAACCAATTCCTATTTCCCGTATGTTTCTATTCCGTTTTAAATTATTTAATGGAGTGTTACCTGCGATTCAAAAAAGAATTTTAAATCCACGCGAAAGAGCTAGTGTTATGTCAAGTTTGCAATGACGAAATGGCAAGGATAAAAAGAATGTCGGTAAGAAATTTTGAATGATACATGGATTCTTTAAATGCCATTGGAATCATTAACAGCCCAAAGAGTGGTAAAGATTCAATCTAATGAAAACGAAAAAATTCCATACAGCTCTGGGGTGCATATTTCATTGATCATACCCCCCTTATTCCGAAGATAGTAATTCTCCCTTATATTCAGCATCCTATTTTAAAATAATTTTGTTTTTTCATTAAGCCTTTTTATATTTAGTATTGTTTCCTCAAACGTTTTACTAATCTATTAAAGGGTTTAAAAAAAAGACGATGGTCCATGAAAAAAACTAACTCTTCCCGGTGGGCATTTTTCTTTTTATCGACAGGAATTGTTACAAGATTTTATCTGAATCTGCCCCCTAATCAATATACCGATGATGTTGTTCAGGAAAGTAGTTGATAGCATCAATTGCTGGTTTAGCCCAGGCTAAAATTGTTTTGAACACTATTGATTTCCGTGCTCCTTATGTGTAATCGTCAAACTTTATTTATAAACAAAGGCGGTGTATAAAGTTGCAAATTAAGAATCAAATACAACAGAGCTATTATAACAAACAAAACTTGCTTTTATGAGAAAATTCTCAACAACCGCTGGCAGAGAACCCCATATCTATTATTTGGCCAGACTAAGGAGCTTCTCCTATTCATTGGTATTCTTCTCTCTGATCTTTTTGCTGACTTCCGCATCTGTTTGGGCCCAGGGGCAACGGGTAATCCGTGGAAAGGTAACCAATGAAAAGCGTGAACCTCTTCAAGGGGCCAGCGTCGTGGTTAAAGGAAATCCCTTGGGTACTTCTACAGATGCCTCTGGTAAATATGAAATTAGCATTCCCGAAAAAGGCGGCACTCTGGTAGTTACTTATGTAGGTTTAAATACACTGGAAGTGCCTGTTACCTCGAAGAATACGCTTGATGTTCAATTGACACCGGCATCTTCTTCCCTGACGGATGTAGTTGTAGTAGGTTATGGAACGCAAAAGAAAGCCACATTAACCGGGGCGATTTCTTCTATTAAAGGGGAGGATATTGTCACTACCAAGAATGAAAATGTCCAGAACATGTTAACAGGTAAAATTCCGGGTGTGCGCGTGATGCAAAGAACATCAGAGCCGGGTGCATTCAATAATAATTTTGACATTCGTGGAATGGGAACTCCATTAGTTGTTATTGATGGCATTCCCCGTACAGCTGATGATCTACAGCGCCTGGATCCAAATGATATTGAGAACCTGTCTGTATTAAAAGATGCTTCTGCAGCAGTTTATGGTGTACGCGCAGCCAACGGAGTGGTGTTGGTTACGACAAAAAGAGGCTCCGGTAATAAACTCGAATTAAAATATTCAGGCTCTAACTCCTGGCAAATTCCTTCGGGTCTCCCTTCCACAGTAAATGCACTGGATTATCTAACACTACGTAATGAGGCGGCAATGCATACCGTAAATGGCGGTAGCCCGCTCTTCAACGATCAGCAGTTTGAAGATTACAGAACCGGGAAAAAACAAAGTACGGATTGGTATCCTTTGGTATTTTCCAAAACTGCACCGCAATCCCAGCACAACATTAGCGCCACAGGAGGGAATGACAAACTGAATTTTTATGCAGGACTTGGCTACTTGTACCAGGAAGGTTTCTTCAAATCAGGTGATCTCAATTATACCAAGTACAACCTTCGCTCAAATATAACGGCTAAACTTAGTGATCGCCTCACGTTCGATCTAAACATTAATGGCGTAGTAGATGAACAAGATCGCCCATACCAGGATTCGTGGTGGATCATCCGGGGTTTCTGGAGACAGGGACCACAAATACCTGCCTATGCCAATAACGATCCCACGAAACTTTACTATGGGTTGATTGAAGGCGATAATCCCCTCGCATTTATGGATGCCGACCTTATTGGCTTTAGAAAATACAATAAGAAATGGTTTCAATCTGCGGCCAGTTTGAAATATGATATCCCGGGGGTAAAAGGCTTGTCTGCAAAAGCCTTGTTTAATTACGACTACTATGTATCAAGCACCAATCTCTTCAATAAAGAATATAATGAATACAGGTATGATGAAGCGTCGCAAACCTATCAAAAGTTTACCCGTCAATCTCCAAGTACTATCAGAAGAGAATCTTATTTCAGAACGCAAACACTGGCGCAAGTTTCATTAAATTATAACGGAACCTTTGACAAACATACAGTGAGTGGGTTATTATTAGGAGAGAGACAGCGAAGAAACAGTGATAATTTCTTCGCGCAAAGAAACCTGGTACTTCCACTACCTTATATTTTTGCCGGCATAGCAGATCAACAACAGGCCACAATGAATGATGCTCTCGATGGCCTTTACGACAATGCTGCCAATGGATTGGTAGGCAGGTTCAACTATGCATTCAGCGGTAAGTATCTTGCCGAGTTCCTTTTCCGCTATGATGGATCGTCAAGATTTCCTGATGGATCTAATTACGGATTCTTTCCGGCGGGATCGGTGGGATGGCGTATCTCTGATGAGTCGTTCTTCAAAAACAGTTCGGCCCTCTCTTTTATCAATAACCTGAAAATTCGTTCTTCCTATGGTAAAACCGGGGATGACGCTGGTGCAGCCTACCAGTTCATTTCTGGTTACAGGTATCCGTCAGCTACCAGTGCAAGAAATTTTACCGGTGGTTATGTATACGATGGAAGCTTCGTTGCGAGTGCTGATAACCGAGGCATTCCCAACCCTAACGTTACCTGGTATACTTCCAGAACTTTTGACGTTGGTATTGACATAGAGGCGTGGAATGGCCTGCTGGGTTTCACTGGCGATATCTTCAACAGGCGAAGGGAAGGCCTTTTGGTAGGAAGAACAGGGGGAGTACCAACAGTTGTGGGAGCAATTACTCCACAGGAAAACCTAAACAGTGATCTTACCTATGGTTTTGATCTTGAAGTGAATCACAGAAACCAGATTGGAGCATTCAGATACAGTACGAAAGGCATATTTTCTATAACGCGCATCAAACGCCTGTATGTGGAGTCTCCTGCGTACGGAAGCTCCTGGGACAACTGGAAAAATAATCAGAATAATCGTTTGCAGGGTGTTCATTCAGGTCTGCAGGGAGCTGGCCAGTTCCAGTCATGGGAAGAGATATGGAATAGTCCATATTTTATCGGCCGCGGAACCCTACCTGGCGATTATAGATATGAAGACTGGAATGGGGATGGCGAAGTCAATGGTAATGATGTACATCCCATCCGCTTCAACCAAGTGCCTTGGATGAATTTCAGTTTTATTTTTGATGGATCATACAAAGGCTTCGACCTGAACTTCCTGCTGCAGGGTTCTGCAAAAACTTCGTTGGTCTACGGGGAACAACTTCGCCAGCCATTGTGGGGCAACGGAGAATCCGGCGCTATGGAACAGTTTATGGACAGATGGCATCCGGTAGATCCGAAGGCTGATCCTTATAGCCCCTCCACGAAATGGATACCCGGCCGCTTCGCGTATACGGGAACATTGACTGATGAGAATTCAACGTTCAACGTGGAAGATGGCTCATACTTACGCCTGAAAAGTATTGAATTAGGTTACAGCCTACCCTCGCGCTGGATCGACAGGGTGGGCGTAAGGAATCTGCGTATATACGCGAATGCGTATAATCTTTTCACCATCACAAAGATTAAATACGTTGACCCGGAACATCCTATCGACACTTTCGGGTATCTGTATCCATTGAACAAAACCGTTTCTGCGGGAATAAATCTAACTTTTAAATAATTGAAGCCATGAGATTAAGACACTATTTATTCGTTGTATTGGCTTGTTGCAGTATCCTGTTTTCTTGTAAACGTAACCTTGAACTGGATATCCCACCTGTAAACATAGTACAGGACAAAGATCTTTTTACCACCCCTGGCGGTATTTCCATCTATTTATCCCGGATGTACAGCCTGATGCCTTTCGAAGATTTTAAATACTCTCCTGCACGTCAGTTTTATGATGACTGGTTGGTTACGCCGGGCGCAAATGAAGGATCTTCACTTGGTCGTGACGCGGGCACTGCAATGACCTCAGAAGGTTACGGCCGTCTTCAAAGACCATTTTGGGAATCGCCAAACGCAAATACTCCTTCCGCAGCATATGGTTTACTTCGCGATGCCAATCGCCTGCTGGGAACCTTACCGGAGTACAAATCAAATTTCACAGATGCAGAATACAATCATTTTATCGGTGAAGCTTACTTTACCCGGGCAATGGTTTTTTATGCGTTGGCCAAACGCTACGGTGGAGTTCCGCTTGTGACTACGTTATTGAAATACCCGGAAGTGCCTGCTGCCGAACTTGAAACAGCGCGCGCCACGGAAGAGGATACGTGGAACCAGGTGCTGACAGATTTCGACTCGGCCGTTTCAAGGCTTGCAGAAACGAGTCCTAAAAGGGGTTATGCTAATAAATATGTTGCCTATGGCTTTAAATCCGAAGCCATGTTGTTCGCAGGGAGCGTAGCGAAGTATAATAAGATAACCGGCTTTGGTCAAAAAACCGGCGTTCGCGTAATTGGTTTCGACCCTGCCAAGTCTGTCGCAGCATCTGTAAAATATTTCCAGGAAGCCTATAAGGCAGCGCGTGCCGTGATGAAATCAGGAAGATATTCCCTCTATAAGAAAAAATGGTCTCTGACCGACAAAGAAGGTCAATATCAAAATATGGTGGATATGTTTTCTGATCTTACCAGCGCGGAAAACATTTATATCAAAGAATATAAATTTCCTGACCTCACCCACGGATATGACGCTTACAATATCCCTCGCCAGCTAATGGGTGGAAGTGGCTACTCCGCAGGAAACAGTCCCACGCTTGACTTTGTAGAATTATTCGATGGATTTCCAAAAAATGCTAACGGTACGATCAGGGTGCTTGACAATAATGGCAAGTACCTGATGTTCAATAAAATCACTGACTTGTTTGCCAATGCTGAACCACGTCTGCGGGCATACGTTATCCTGCCGGGTGAAACCTTTAAAGGGGAAGTGATCGAAATTCGGCGCGGAATTTACACTGGAGATGCTACAAACGGTATAAGCCCGTTGCGGGTGGTTAACAGTGGTAGTGCTGACTATACTGTTTCAGGTCCTGCAAATTATAACCAGGTAGATGCTTATCGGGCAATAGGCTCATTCGCAGGAAAAAAGTCCTTGTTCCTTTCTCAAAATGGTACTACTCACGAAGTGGTCACCCTTCCTGATGGCACAAGCATGAATGCCAGTGGAAAAAGTGGCCCTTTTACATCTGACTTTACATCGGCAATGACGGGCTTTGCCGTTCGCAAATGGCTAAATCCGAATATGCCCCAAACCATGGTGCTGGAAGCCCGATCTGAACAGCCTTTTGTACTGATGCGTTTTGGTGAAATCTTGCTTAATGCGGCTGAAGCAGCTTCAGAATTAAGGCTTGCGGGCCAAACAGATCCGTCAGGAGATAACCTTCAACAAATAGCATTTAATGCCATCAGGGACATCCGTGAACGGGCCGGCGCCGATCCAATGATCGGAGCCGGTGATGTTTCAGGGACGAGCGGTCTGCAATTAATTCGCAAAGAACGCAGAAAAGAGCTGGCCTTTGAGAATAAAATCCTTTGGGATATCAGGCGTTGGAGAACCCAGCATTCCGATATGTTGAACGGATTTACTCAGTCAGACGGGGCATATTATAAAGGGCTGTATCCATTCTTTTCAACAACAACTGGTAAATATTTCTTTGATGCAGGGTTGGATGAGGGCAGGCGCCGTTTCCGTATCACTGAACAGGAATATTATCTTATGATACCTGGGGGTGAAGTATCTAAAAGCCCTAAGATTGATCAGCAACCGGGTCGTTAATTATTATGCAAACTGCATTATTGAACTTAAAAAGTAAACGTATGAAATTATTTTTTCATAGTATATTATATTGCCTGGCTATTATTTTTTTCAATTCTTGCAATAAGATTGATAATTACGACGAGCCCCAGGAAACCATCAAGGGAACTGTGGTAGATAATACCACCGGAGAACTCGTTTTGACTGATCAGGGTTCTGAAGGAACCCGGGTCAGATTAAACCAGTTAAGTTGGACAGGAACAAGGGTCGCCAGCAATTTTGATTTCTATTCCATGAAGGAAGGAATTTTTCAAAATACCAAAGTATTTAAGGGACGCTACAATGTGAGAATTGACGGTGCGTTTATTCCTTTGCTAAGATTAGGCCCTGCCGGTGATACCATTGCAAATGAAACAAAATCTATCGACATACAAGGTGTTACCGAAGTCCAATTTAAAGTTCAGCCCTTTCTTAAAATTGAATGGGTTGGCAAGCCAACGGTAAGTAACGGCAAAATAACTGCTATAATAAAAGTTACCAGGGCCGTCAGCCCCGCCGATTTTAAAGCAAAAATTCAACCTATGGGGACTTATAGTGATGATCTGCTGAATGTAACAGATGTTCGTTTGTTTGTTAGCCAGTTGCCCTATGTAGGTTTTCGCGAATGGGATAACAGGTATTCGACACAAGTAAATTATAGTGGTAATTCATTTGATGCACAGTTGGGACAACCCATTACCATCACTACAACTGGTATTATTCCTGCAGGTAGGACTGTCTTCATTCGTGGCGCCGCCAGGATTAATTATGCGACTGAAAATATTAAGCGCCACAACTACAACGTAGCGATGAGGATGGATATACCCCAATAATTTTATAGTAACTATCCATTAGGCAATTCGTTTTTCTTTTCTGATATGTTTTTCCGTTTTCAGATTACTTAATTGGAGTGTTATCTGCAATCTAAAAAGGAATTCGCATGAACGCAAAGTGAGGTAATATCTTAAAGTTTGATCAATTTTTTTCTCATCGAATTACTGATCATTTAATCCCTTTCCATTGAGAATTTGCTGCATACATTTTTCAACTCTTGATTCCCGGGTTTTGGATTGTTTGGGTGCAGAAAAATGCAGCATGTATGCTCGTTGCCGTCCCGGTGTTAATGCATGAAAAGCAGTTTTCAAGTCAGGGTTCTTATCTATTTGATTTTGAAATTCTTCAGGAATGTTGAATTCTGTAATCTTTTTCAAATTCACTTTTAAACCGGCTCTTTCCACTTCGATGGCTTCATAAGTATAGGCTTTCAGGATGGGTTCCATCTCAGCTATTTCCAGAACACTGGTGAACCGGATTTGTCGCGCAACCTGCACATTCTTCGTTTGTTGTATTAGAATATCCTTGGCATCATGTAACAAGGCACCCTTGAAAAACAAAAGCGCACAGTATTCTTTAAACACATGTATTAAAACTATGTTACTTTTCTGAAACGTGTAACACGGAACACCCCACTTTAATTCTTCGGTCAGCCCACAGTCAAGAATGATCATTCTCAATTTCCTGATTTCTTCCTGCCACTTGTTGGCTTTACTAAAATAAAAATCCACCTTAGGATTCATGCTACTCTTTGTCATAGTATGTTATTTTGTGCAAAATTTAGACCCTTATCGAGCAACGGAACGCCCTGGTGGCATAGTAGGATTCTGAACCGTTGTGATACACAAAGATAGTGTTATAGCGACGATCACAAAAGAGGGCACCTCCAAGTTTTCTAATCTCAGAAGGTGTTATCACCCAGCTTGATGTTTTCGTATCAAAATTTCCAAATTTCTGCAGCTCCCGATATTGTTCTTCAGTTAAAAGTTCAATGCCCATGGCAGCTGCCATATTAATAGCGTTATTTTCCGGTTTATGTTCTTTCCTTGACTCTTGTCCTTCACGGTCGTAACAAACACTTCTACGACCTTTAGGACTTTCCGCTGAACAATCATAAAAAATGTATTCGTCCGTCTTTTTATCATAACCAACAACATCCGGTTCACCGCCAGTTCTTTCCATTTCATTGAGAGACCACAGTTTTTCAGTATTAGCTTCCAGCTTTGCCTGCACTTTAGCCCATTCAAGACCTTTATGGCGGTTCATGCTTTTCTCAAAACGGGCATTTAATGTGTTAAGTAGTTCTTCACGTTGTTTTGGTGACAATTCCTTTTTCATTCTATTTAATTTATTGATTAACTGAAATGATTTTTCTATCAGGAGGTCTGAAATACCAGGATACAACAGTCAGGATCAGTAATAGCACCGGGGGGAATATGTCTTTCACGGAATCACCCAATACAATATGTGAAATCAGCGCTCCCGACATGGTAAAGAAAAAGCCTGCATAGGCCCATTCCTTTAGTAAAGGAAATGTAGGAATAAGCACTGCTACAACTCCCAAAAATTTCCACAGAGCTAGTATTGTAAGGAAATAAACAGGATTGACTAAATGTGTAAACATACCTACTTCCTCTTTCAATTTCAATAACTGTAGTATTCCACTTGATAGCATTCCTAATGCAAGCCAGATAGTAGCAATCCAATAGATATTGTCAGCGGACATTCCCCTGATGCTTTAAGCGTAAAAATGTTAGCCCCGTATTTTTGAGTGGTAACAAAACTAAAAAATGCAACCATCTTAATGGACGTGACAGCGTAACGACAATCTCTTCGTCTTTAATCCGCTCTGCAAACCGGATCATTCTACGTAAATTCTTTTCTTTGAAATTTCTTCCACTTACAGATATTTTTCATTTATCATAGTATTCATTCAATCAATAAAATCATAGTTCAAAACATTTACTGTTTTTCATTAATCATAGTATTCATTCAATCATTAAAATCATAGTTCATAACACTACAGCTTTTTTTCATTGCAATTAAACATCCATTGTACACCATACTTATCAGAACAGCTGCCAAAGTAATCTCCCCAGAACATATCCTGAAGATCCATTGATACATTTCCGCCCGCGGATAATTTATCAAATAATTGTTTTGTTTCTTCCCTTGTATCTGGTTGAAGATTGATATAACAATTATTGCCAAAATTTACTTTAAATCCCATAGACTCGGGCGCATCAGTTCCCATTAAATTATGGCTGCCGAGAATACGCAATTCAACATGCATCACCATATTTCCATCCTTTTCTGCCATAGGAGGGTTATCAGGTGAATCAGGAATATCGCTGAACCTCATTATTCCACTACCAAAAAATTCACCACCAAAAATACTTTTGTAATAATTGAATGCTTCCTCTGTGTTACCGGGGAAGTTAAGATAAGTACTGACGCTTGCCATTGTTTTAAGTTTTATTGTTAAAGATTATAAGCCTTTGAATTGTTTTAAATTCATCCTAAAGGTATGTTGCGGAGGGAAATTGTTGAGTGTGTTAAGCCGACATTAATAGGGTAAAATGCGACAAAAGATCTTATATGATTTTGTATCATTCCAAAATCACTTAAAAAAAAGTCCAAACCCGTAAATGGTTTGGACTTTTTTTATGAAGATAATATTTCTAACTGGCACCTGGCTGTTACTGCTGCAAGATAATGACTTTTGGGCTATACTTATACGTTATAGAAGTCATCTGCATTCTCTCACATTAACATCAATGCAGATTAGGATTTAATTGCTGGTCATTAATTGGAATAGGTGCCCAGTAAAAACTGTGCAGTGCATCACTGGGTATATTTTTCAATGGGTCTTCACCTGCGTTACGAATCATGTTGGCCTTCCCCACCGTTTCAGTGCGCAGCAGGTCGAACCAGCGTGCGGCAGGTTCCAGCCCTGCAAATTCCCAGCCTCTTTCTGCAACTACGGAATCACGGAAAGCGGTCTGTGAAAGGCCGGGTACCAGGTCGCCGAGGCCGGCACGCTTGCGTACCAGGTTAATAGCGTTATAAGCAGTTGCATCCGCTCCTCCGGACATTGCTTTTGCTTCAGCATAGGTGAGCAGCACTTCTGCATAACGAATAATATATACGGTATGATTACCTGCCCAGTTACCCACATGTGTTACCGGGTTATAGCTTGCATCGTCACGATATTTTTGGAAATAAGGGTGTTTCAGGGCCGTTCCTTTCCAATCTTTGGCTGAGCCGCCAACCATATAAACCGATTGGTAAGTAGCATCCTTACGGGGGCCAGCCGGGAAATTATTGTAAAAGGTAATTTCACCGAACCAGTCATCCCACCCAGCCTCATCGCCCGGCTGTGAGGCGTTAGGGCCCATCATGTTCCACTGGTTCCAGGGAGTGTTTGGAACATTGTTATTGTAATAGCAGGCAAAAACGGCTTCATTACTATACTGGAACTCCTTCTTCCAAAGGTCAGCAAAGTTTGGAAAAAGATCCACTTTATATCCGGCTTTGTTATCGATTACTTCTTTGGCTTTAGTGGCGGCAAGCGCGTATTTGTCCACCTGTTTTAAAGGCCATCCTGCCATGGTAAGGTAAACATTTGCCAGCAATGCTTTTGCTGATCCTTTGGTGGGAGCAACATTCACTCCACTTTGGAATTGCACCCCTAACCCACTCCAGTTATCCGGCAACATGGTTTCGGCTTTCTGGAGATCGGAAACAATCAATGCATACACTTCTGCAGGCTCGGCCTTTTTCCTGGTATAATCTACAGTATTATCCGTAGTTACCGGAATGCCACCCCAGGTGCGGGTAAGAAAAAAATAACTAAGTGCCCGCAGGAAGTATGCCTGTCCCGCGGCCCTGTTTTTTTCATCAACGGAAGCTGTGGCTTTATCATAATTCAGGATCATGGAATTACACGACTTGATGGTAGCATAAAAGCTGCCCCACCAGTTGGTCATCCTGTCGTTAGAAGAATTCGGTTGAAATGTATCGAAATCAGAAAAGGAAAGTTTGTTTCCAATCCGCGCTACACCAACATCATCACTGCCATAGCATGTGGCAAAGCCGGCAACCTGGTTAAAGGCCACATTATTTAAAGCATACAACCCGGTTGCCGCCAATGAAAGGTCGTTGGCGTTTTTGTAAAACTGCGTTCCGGTAGGAACTTTAGGGTCTTCCTTTAACAGGTCTTTGCTGCAGGATGCCAGGAAGCAGATGGTAAGAATTACAAGATATTTTTTCATATAATTTTTTTGGATGATTAGAATTTTGCGTTTAATCCAATGGTAATCGTGCGGGAATTAGGATAAGCTCCCAGGTCTATCCCTGACGATATATCGCTATTTCCCATGGTATCAGCTTCCGGATCAAATCCTTTGTACTTCGTGATAGTAATAATATTCTGGGCGCTTACCGACAACTGAATATCTCCAAAACCTATCCACTTTCTGCCAACGGAATAAGACAAGCTGATATTTTTGAAACGGATGTAACTGCCATCCTGCAGGTAATGAGTAGATTCGATATAGCTTCTACCTGTTTTGCTGGCCGGATCAGCCCACTGCGAGTTAGGATACTTGCTGCTCCAGTAATTTGCCGACTCGGCAAGCGTAGGATATTTGATATCACTGGAAGGCGCGGCAATGGCTGCGAAGGTTCCATTGAATATTTTATTACCCTGTGAACCTTGTATAAAGAGGTTCAATGAAAAGTTCCTGTAAGTAAGATCATTATTGAAGCCAAACTGGAACTTTGGCATCGCGCTTCCTGAAATGACACGATCTTCATAACCTATTGAATGATTTCCATCAACATCCTGGTACTTATTATCACCAGCTTTAAAACCCAGCGTAGGATCATCCTGGGTATATACCCCCTGCCATGGAATCAGGTAGAATGCACCCAGCGGATTACCGGGTTTTACCACCTGGATGGAAGTATTGATTAAGCCGGACCCGGGATAGCCTACATATATAATGCCTTGACCGCCCAGGCTTTCCACCTTGCTTTTATACGATGTAAGATTTAAGGTAGTACTCCAGCTAAAATTATGTGACTTCAAAGGCACCGCATTAATGGAAAATTCAAATCCTTTATTCGTTACCGACCCAAGGTTTTGCCATTTGGATCCCCCTCCATCATAATCAGCAATGGTTTTCTGTAATAATAACCCGGCTGTATTTTTGGAAAAATAATCGATGGTAAAATTCAACCTGCCGACTATAAGGCCAGCGTCCACACCAATATCCCATTGTTTTGTTGTTTCCCATTTCAGGTCCGGATTGGGCGGGTTACCTAATGTAAAACCCTGGTAAGAAGTGGTGGTTCCAAATGAATATTGCTGACCCGACAATAACCCGAGCGTGCTATAAGGTGCAATCGCCTGATTACCGGTAACACCCCAGCTTCCACGTAGTTTAAGATTGGAAAACACATTCATATTCTTCATAAAATCTTCTTCTGACAATCTCCAGCCTACTGCAAGAGAGGGGAAGTACCCCCATTTATTTTTAGTGCTTTGAAATTTAGAAGAACCGTCTGCCCGGTAAGTTGCTGTCAATAAATATTTATCTTTTAAGGAATATGAAACCCTTCCAAGGAATGACTGCAGCGCCCAATTGGAATAATAGGAACGAACACCTTGTGTGGAGTTGAGTTGAAGCGCGTAATAACTATACGCCGTAGAAGTAAGCCCGCCCCCATCCGCATTAAATCCGCTGTATTTATTGGAAGTCTGTTCATAAACACCGGTAACCGTTACATTATGAACATCGTTAATGATCTTATGGAAGGTTAGGATATTACTGTTCTGAAGCGTATAGTTATCGCTATAACCCTGGCCTGAAGAGATGTTGGTTTGGTTTATCCATTCGTTATTCAGGTAAGCACTTCTGTAAAAGTTTGCATCCGCTCCAAAATTGGTGCTGAAACTTAACCAATCTGTAATATCATATTTGAGTTTTGCATTAACCACTACAGTATTTGACTTGCCGTTATAATTAGATTCCTTAGCTATCATATAAGGATTGGGGCCGAGAGGAGATACCGCATACCGGTTGTATGCGCCTGTTGCAGGGTCATCATACACCGGCTCAGTGGGTGCCCATGAAAGTGAGGAAATCACAGGGTTGGCTTTACTTCCGAGGTCACCATTATTGAGCGATTGAATATTGGTAAGGAAGAGGTTCAGTCCGATACTCACCCGGTCAGTTATTTTACTGTCGATATTGGAACGGAGTGCTATTTTTTGCTGACTTGTATTGGTGACAATACCAGATTGATTAACATAATATCCGGAAATATAATAGCGTGATTTTTCTGTGCCACCTGCAACAGCAAGCTGGTAGTTTTGGGTAATGCCATTACGGAACAGCTGGTTCTGCCAATCAGTACCTGTACCCGGAGTAGGGATCACGGTAGTTCCTGAAATATGATTGGCCTGCTCTGCGTAGGCGGCGGGTGCAAGAAGTTTATACTTTTTTATTTTATTGGAGCTAAGGAATGTATTGAAGTCGATGGTCATCTTTCCTGCTTTACCGCTTTTGGTAGTAATCAATATCACTCCATTGGCCCCCCTTGAACCGTAGATAGCAGTTGCAGAAGCGTCTTTTAAAATTTCCATGGATTCAATATCATTCACATTGATATCCTGGAAACTGGTACTTCCCAACGCCACACCATCCACCACAAATAAAGGATCGTTGCTGGAATTGATGGAATTGGTACCCCTGATCCGGATTTTAACAACCCCACCCGGCGCTCCCGACGCACTGCTGACTGCAACACCGGAGGCTCTGCCCTGTAAAGCTGAACTAACGCTCACCACTGGTTGATCTTTATAAGCAGCAGCAGAAATAGTTGTAATAGACCCGGTGAGGTTGGTCTTTTTCTGAGTACCATAACCCACTACTACAACATCTTGCAAACCTTGCCCCAGGGATTCCATTTGCACCTGGATATTGGTCTGGTTGCCTAAAGGAACTTCCTTAGGCGCTAAACCTACATAACTAAATAAGAGCACTGCGTTTGCGGGAACATTAATTCGAAAGCTTCCATCTTTACTGGTTTGGGTGGCCTGGCTACTGCCTTTTACCTGTACCGAAACACCAGCAAGAGCCGAGTCGGCAGAGAAGACCTTACCGCTGACCGTTTGCTGCGCAAAAAGCCTGCAATTAAGAAAAAAAAGAAAGAGGATTAAACAGGATAAATTTCGCATGATAAGAGATTGGGTTTATAGTTAGAGAATAAGCATTAAGTAAGGGTAGGAACAGCTAATATACAAGTTAAATTTAGATATTTCCAAGTAGGTAAATAATGTTGCTCATGCATAATTTCTACTAGTATTATGTTAACTCTAAAAAGACGCATTCTGCTTTCAGCAGTCAGCTATCAGCAGTCAGCAGATCAGTGTGTATAAGTTTCCTCCTGATACCTGATAGCTGACGGCTGAAAGCAAATAAGTTAATTTACACTTAACTTAACACTAGTGTTAAGTTAAGTGTAAAGTGACGGATAAAGTCTTTTTAATTTTACTCTTGCTTCCTTATTGGTGAACTGCCAATTTATTTTACTATTTTTATTGTTTCTGTTGTTTTGCCATGCTTGAA
>JAABUS010006193.1_pt1 | contig 14770 bp, 14 predicted proteins | sample 5560161 | NCBI WGS metagenome assembly JAABUS01 (sample SAMN10711885, study PRJNA513376) | rock metagenome | isolation source: Antarctica rocks | place: Antarctica: Victoria Land, Trio Nunatak nord | collected 2016-01-04 | reverse complement strand
TGATGGAGAATACTCCCATCCGCCGCTGCGACTATCAATGGAGCAGTCACCGGAACCCGGACGGCACAAAGATCGCGCAACCACACAAGCACCGGTGGGACGACGTTCACCAAGATCGGGAGGCATATGTTCCGGACGATATCTCCTTCTCGGACGTCAACCAGGCGTTCTTCGACTTCTTGAGAGAGTGCAATATCATGTTGATTGGGCCTTATCAGCCATTGATGGCGGTCTAGTTTTGGAGGTCTGACGCATGGCTGTTCCGCACTGCGTCCCTGCTTTGGAGTCATATCTGGAAAATCTTCGCTCGCGCTACGACGTGCGCGAAGAGGAAGACGGTTGTTTTTTGGAAACGCCCTTCTACCTCCCCGATAACACCCGCCTCGGCGTGCATCTGCTCGATCGGGCGGACGGAACTTTTGAGATTTCAGACTATGGCGAGACGTTCGACGGTCTTTTTACCCGCGGTGTGACGGTCGCATCGGTTGATAAGCGGTTGGTGACGATCGGCCAGCGGTTCGGCGTCGAGATCGACGGGGGCGAGATCAGCAAGACGAGCGACCTGGATGCGCTAAGCGACGCGATCGATGCGGTCGTCCATGCCATGCTTGATATGGCGTATCTCGTCTACACCCGTCGTTCACGGGCGGTTTCCAATTTTGAGATCGAGTTCGAGCATTTTCTCATTGGCCACGAACGTAGATACGATAAACGAGTTGAAGTGGTTGGGCAGACTGATACACACACTTTTGCCTATCGTCTGTCGGGACGACGAGCGCCCAAGCTCGTCGAAACGTTGAGCACGACAAGCCGCCAGGGGGCATGGGAGCAAGCCCGGCTGACATCGTTCAAGGTGTTCGATACCAAACGGGTCACAGGGGACGACTTCGAGTTTGTTTGCTTGGTCGATGACCGAACGTCCGACCAGCAGGACGCCGTGGCCGATCGGGCGCTGCACGCGTTACGGGTGTATCTCGATTCGGTCGTGCTCTGGAGCGAGCGGAACAAGGTCGAGGAGTTGCTCGCCGCCTAACAGGGACAGGCGCATAATCTACGGCACCTGAACTTGGTTTTACGAATCGCCCGAGCTCGGAAAGTTAAGCTAGTTACCCACAATCGCCTTCGCGAGGGCCCGAATCCCGGCGTCGATCCGTGCTTCTGGTAATGCCGCGTAGCCGAGGAGCATCGTTGGCCGCGACGGCGGCGCGGAGAGGTAGCAGTGTCCGGCTGGATCAAGCCCGATCCCGGCTGCCGCCGCTCGTGTGACAAAGGCCGTTTCCGACAGCGGTACCTCGAACCGCACCAGCAGGTGGAGACCGGCCGCCACCACCGATTCATCCCGCGTTGCAATCCCAGGCAGATACGCATTCAACGCGGCGAGGAGCGCCGATCGGCGTCCGGCATAGAGGCGGCGCATGCGCGCCAGGTGGCGCTCGAAATGACCCTCCTCGATAAAGGTGGCGAGCGCAAGTTGCTCGCCCGTCGGTGAATGGTGATCGGCGACCGCTTTCGCCTGGACAAACGGGCCGACCATATCTGGCGGCAAGACGGCGTAGCCGAGCCGCAGCGCCGGGTAGAGTACCTTCGAGAAGGTGCCGATGTAGACGACCGAGCCGGGAAGCGTGGCGTCGTCGAGTCCCGCTAAGGCGGGCACCGGACGTGCTCCGTAGCGGAACTCGCTGTCGTAATCGTCCTCAACCACCAGCGCCCCCACCGTCCGTGCCCAGGCGAGGAGGGCGGATCGCCGCGGCAGCGACAGCAACGCGCCGGTTGGGTATTGGTGCGACGGCGTGACGTAGACGAGCCGGGCCGCCGGCGCTTGCCGGGGCAGCAGATCGACCCGCATCCCATCCGCGTCGACCGGAATCGGCATCAGCGTCGCCCCCGCCGCCTCGAAGGTGCGCCGCGCCGCCGGATAGCCTGGCTCCTCAATCGCCACCGTATCGCCCCGTTCCAGCCAGAGCCGGGCAATGAGATCGGTGGCCTGTCGCGTCCCGTTCGTGATGACGACCTGGTCGGCGCCGCAGGTGATACCACGCGAGCGGGCCAGGTAGCCGGCAATTGCCGCCCGCAAGCGCGGATGCCCAGCTGCCGGGCCATAGCCCCAGCGCGAGAACGAGACGCCACGCGTCGCCTCGGCGCGCAGCCGATTCCAGAGCACTACCGGGAAGGCATCGAGCGCCGGCACGCCGCTGCGAAAGGGAAAGGGCTGGCAGTCATCATGGACCGTGTCGCTACCGGTGCGCCGCACCATCCGCGCACCCCACACCGACCACCGCCGCGCGGGCGGATCGACCGCCGCTGGCTCGACCACCCGTGGCGCCGGGGGAAGCGTGATGCCGGTTGCCGCGACATAGGTGCCAGAGCCACGCCGACCGACCGTATACCCTTCAGCCACCAACCGGCTGTAGGCATCCTCGACCGTAAAGCGGGAGACCCCAAGTTGGGCGGCGAGGGCGCGGCTGGCGGGAAGGCGGGCGCCGGGATCGAGTCGGCCGTCGAGGATGGCGCGGCGCAGGCCGTCGTAGAGCTGGTCGCGCAGGGGACGACCGACGGCGCGGTCAAGCGGGACGAGGATGTCCATGGCACCTCCTGGGCGTGGAACCAACGGCGGATTGGCCTGGCAGGATCGCGGAGGAGTGGCCTTGGCGCAATGCCATTTGCGCCGCTCTCGTCGGGCGGAGCCAACCGCTGACCGCACGTCGCGAGCGAGGAGTGGACGTGCCACGCACTGAACGAGCGGCCGCGGCGCTACCGATCGGGTTCCGGTTCGAGGGGATCCAGGAGACGCCTTTCATCGTCAAGGGGCGGGCTCGGGACACGGCGTCGTACCGGATGCGCGACAACATGCGTTTGGAAGGTCTGCGTGCACCTCGACCGGCCCGACGCGGCGAGACTTCGGGCCGAGGTCGCTGGCACGCCACGATCGTTGTTCTCTTGCCAGGCCGTTGCGGTAAGGTGAACCGAGCGAACGTAGGCGCATCGAGCGGCGCAATAGTCGACGCGAGGGCCGAACCAGGGCGGAGAAGGAGCGCGATGGAGCCTATCACGGAACGACCAGCGAAGGAATCAATGGGGAACGACCTGCCTCGCGACGCGGCGTTGCTCGTCGTCGATGTCCAGAACGGATTCGACGACCCGGCGTGGGGGCAACGGAACAATCCAGGGGCGGAGGAGAACGTGGCTCGCCTTCTGGCCGCTTGGCGCCGCACGGCGCGTCTCATCTTCCACGTTCGGCACCTATCGCGGCACCCAAACTCGCCCCTCCGATCCGGTCAGCGAGGCGCCGAGCTCAAGGCAATGGCGACACCGCGGGGAGACGAACCGGTCATAGAGAAGGAGGTCAACAGCGCCTTCATTGGCACAGACCTTGAGACGCAACTCCGTGACCGTGGCGTGGGCACGTTGGTCGTTGCCGGGCTGACGACAAATCACTGCGTCTCGACCACGGCTCGTATGGCGGCCAACCTCGGCTTCGAGACCTATGTGGTCGCTGACGCGACCGCCGCCTTCGACCGGTTGGGACACGACGGCCAGCGGTTCTCGGCCGAGGAAATCCACGCGGTGTCGCTCGCCAACCTGCACGGCGAGTTCGCGACCGTCGTCGATACCGACGATCTGCTGCGCCGACTAGGGTGAAGCCAGATTAGAGGCAGCTGCTTCCGTGCTCCGCGAACGCCCGCGACCGTCCCGCTCCGTCGAGGGCTGCGCGCGACGTCGTAGCGTGGTCGAGGTAGTGACCGCGGTCGGACCGGAACTGGCGCAACTGGCGGTGGCCGGGCCGTGGGTCTCGACCTTCGTCAGGACGAAGACGGCCTTCAACGAGATGGCGCCGCTAGCCTTCCTTCGCCCGGTTTGCCTTGATGATGGCACTCGCGTTCCCCGTGCTGTTGGTGTGGCGGCAGAGGGTGGAGCACCGGATGTGCGGGTGGACTCGCGGCGGTTCACGCTGGCCGGGGTGAGGAGGTCCACCTTGTACTAGCTTGGGTTCGTGTTCGGGCTCGACCGGGCGTCGCCCTTCTCCAGTTCGCGGCTGATCGCGCTGGTGCCGCTATTGATGGTTCCGATCCTGGCGGTGCTCGACGGCAACGGAAATGTGTTCAGTTCTTAGCCGTGAATCGGGAGACGCCAAGCTGAAGGACGAGCGCCCGCGTCGCCGGCAGGCGCGTGTCGGCCGTCAATCGTCCATTGAGCACGGCACATCGCAATCCGTCGTAGAGTTGATCCCGCGGCGGCCACGCCTGCTGGCGGTCGAGCGTGACAAGCAGCTCCATCTTCTCTCCAGCCGCGACCACGAACGTTTTGGCCTGGTCATTCTCTTGGAAAGTGGCTCTGGCGCAAGGCCACTTATTGACTACTATACGGGAGTGCCGCGGCGGCACAGTTGCACCCTGGAGGATTCGCGTGATCACCATTCCCGACCCGGTCCCCCGGCTTTCGCAAACTCAACTCGACCTGCGTGGCCAATTGCCGCTGAAGCCAGACCCGGTCACCTTAGCCGGGGAACGGGTACGATTGCTGCCGCTCGATCTGGAGCGCGACACCGCCGCGCTCTATGCCGTCTCCAACGGGCAACCGATCTCGGTCGGGGAGCGGTCGCATCCCGCCTACGACGCGGAGCGGCTGATTTGGCGGTACATGCTCGATGGTCCGTTTGACACCATCGATGCCTTTCGCGACTATCTGCGCCCCCAGGTCGACGCCCGTGATGGTCTCTGCCTCTGCGTCCAGGAGGTCACGACCGCTCAGCCGATCGGGGTGGTCAATTACATGACAAACGTTCCCACCCACCTCAAAATCGAGCTCGGCAGTATCTGGTACAGCCCGATCGCGCAGCGCACCGGCGCCAACACCGAAGCGACGATGCTGATGCTCGAACACGCGTTTGGTCTCGGCTATCGCCGGGTGGAATGGAAATGCAACGCCCGCAATCTCCGCTCCCGCGAAGCGGCCCTGCGGATGGGATTTCGCTTTGAGGGAATTCAGGAAGCACACTACATTCTTCAGGGGCGCAACCGCGATACCGCCTGGTTCCGCATTCTCGACCACGAGTGGCCAATGGTGCGCGAGCACCTGGAAACCCTTCTCACGGCACGTCCGAGCGAGCGCTCTGGTCGCGACCGTGATCGCCCATCGACAGACGGGCGTGCCGCAATCGGCACGGAGCTCCGGGTTGACGGCTAAGGCACCGCGATGAGCGGCGAGACGGCCCGGTTCGAGTCGAATTCTGGTATCGCCGCTGACGGCACAGTTGCACCTAAAGCTGGCGCGATGGCGCGTTTTGGGCCGGAGTTGGCGCTGCTGACGGTGGTTGGTCTCTGGGCCTCGACCTTCGTCATTACAAAGGCGGTTTTCGCCGAAATCTCGCCGCTCGCCTTTACCTTTGCTCGCTTCTCGTTGATGACGATCCTGGCCTTTGCCGTCTTGTTTGTTCGTCGACATGGGTCAGAGCGCCGCATCGACCGGACCGACCTGGGGCGGTTTGCCCTCGCTGGCGTCACCGGCTACACCCTCTACCAACTCGGCTTCGTGCTCGGGCTCGAACGCACCTCCCCCTTCTCCAGTTCGTTGCTGATCGCGATGGTGCCGCTGATCACCATCTTGATCCTGGCCCTCGGCGGTGAGCCGACCCGGCTCCAGGGGTGGCTTGGTCTCGCTATCGCCTTGAGCGGAATGCTGATCTTTCTCGCGGACAAGCGCGGCGAAGGGGGGACGCTGCTCGGCGATCTGCTTAGCATCGGCGCGGCGTGCGCCTTTGCCAGCTACGGCATCGTCAACCGGCCGCTCGTCGCCCGCTATCCGATGGAGACTTGGACCGCCTACACGGTGCTGCTCGGCAGCATCCCTCTGATGATCGTCACCGGGCCGGCGGCGGTGGCGCAGGATTGGGGCGCGCTCTCGGCCTGGTCCTGGGTCGCCATCGTCTACATGGTCCTCTTGCCCGTCTATGCCGCCTACATGCTTTGGAACTGGGGGATTGCGCAGCGCGGCGCGGCCGCCGCGACGAGCTTCAGCCTGCTGGTGCCGATCGTTAGCGGCAGCCTTTCGGCGCTGATCTTTGCCGAGGGGTTTGGTCCCCTCAAAATGCTCGGCGCGGCGCTGGTGCTGGCCGGGTTGGTCATCGTCCGTGCGCGGCGCTTCGTTGGCCGGAAAGGGACGTAAGGAAGTGCCGAGTCGCATCCTGCCGATTACCTGTCACTCCGACATCACGACCGTCGTCGCCTACGCGATCGAGGCGGACGGCCTGGTCTTGATTGACACCGGCGCCACCGACGACCCGCTGGGGCCGATCGCCGCGGCGCTGCGTGAGCGCGGTCGCGACCTGAGCCAGGTGCGAACGATCGTGCACACCCACGGGCATTGGGATCACGCCGGCGGCGATGTCGCCGTCCGCGCCGTAGCACCGGCTGAGATCGCGATCCACGCGGCGGGGGCGTCGTTTCTGACCGACCCACAATGCCACCTCGACGGCTACGCCACCGCCGCTCCCCGCCTTCTGGAACAATCAGCCGATCAGGCCGAGGTGGTCGACGGCTTTCAGGCACGATTTGGTGGCCCCGTCAAAGCCGATCGCTTGCTCCAAGACGGAGACGAGATCGATCTCGGCGCCGGCGACCTTCTCACGGCCATCCACACGCCGGGGCACTCCGACGACCACATCGCCCTCTACTGGGCTTCCGAAGGGATCCTCTTCGCCGGCGATGCGGCGCAGGGGACCGGCTCCCGCCGCGGCGGCTGTCCGCTCTACTTCACGAGCGTCCAACAGGCGCGGGCGAGTCTCGCTCGTCTCCGCCAGGTTCCGTTTCGCACCCTCTATCTCTCCCACCCCTTCGGCCGGTTGCGGAGCGACCGACGCGAAATCTCATACGGCGCGGCCGAAGGTGACGCCTTTTTGGAGGAGAGTGTGGAGGCGCTCGACATCATGGCAGAGGCAATGCAGGCGACGATGCACCTGCCAGCAGAGACCGGTTTTCTCGCCAGGGCACGGGTGGCCACGGACCATCTGAAGCGGCAAGCATGCTGGCCGGTCCAACCCCATCCCGTCGCCGGCGTACCGAGTAGCGGCGCGCCAACCTTCTCCCTGATCTGGCAGGAGATCGCGGCGGCGCCCGCCACGGAGTAGCACGACCCGGCAACGATTAGTTTTCGTCGCACGACATGACATGAAAGGAAGCGCACGATGTCCACACCGGCGACCAGTGTCCCGACGACCGACTCCCACATGTACCGCACCATGCACCGCCAGCCGGACGACCTGCGCCGCCTCCTCGCCGAGGGTTGGGAACCGGCAGCAGAAGCCGCCACGCTGCTGGCCGACGCCGAGCGCGTCTTTCTGGTCGGCATCGGCACCAGCTACCATGCGGCGCTTCTCGGCGCGTGGCTGCTGGGCGCGGCGGGCGTCGATGCGCGCGCCGTCTCGTCCTTCGATTTCGCCCACTACCCGGAGCTGTTTCGCGTCCGCCCCAGCGATGCCGTCGTCGTGATGGCCCATTCCGGCGTCAAACGTTTTTCGGGCGAGGCGATGACGATTGCCGCCACCGCCGGGGCGACCCTCCTCTCGGTCGGCAGCCAGACCGCCGAGCACCCCGGCTCGCAACTGATTCTGCGAACAGTCGAGCGCGAAAAATCGGCCGCCTTTACCGCGTCGCACCTGGCGGCGATGACGGTGCTGGCGCAAGTCGCGACGGAGCTTGGCGAGCGCGGCGGCGCGACCGGGATTACCGGCTTCCGCGACGGTCTCGCTACTCTCCCCGATCAGGTTGCCGCCGTACTCGACCGTCAGGATGAGATTGCGCCGGTGGCTCAAGACGCCGTCTCGCGCCGCGTCTACGCGACAGGCGGGGGACCAAATGAGGTCTCCGCGCTCGAACTGGTGATCAAGGCGCGCGAGGCCGCCTACGCCACCATCGACGCCTTGCCCCTTGAGCAATTTCTGCATGGGCCGATGGTTGCGGTCAATGCCGACGACCAGGCGGTCGTCATCCACATGCCCGGCGCGGCCATGACGCGGACGACGGAGGTCACCTCGGTGCTCAACGCCATCGGTGTCCGGCTCTGGGTCGTCGGCGAGGCGATCGAGACGCTGCCCGATGTCGCCGCCTTCGCCCTACCCGCGTTGCCGGAACTCCTCTCGCCGCTGCTGACCGTCGTCCCCATGCAGATTCTGGCCTACCAGATGGCGGCGCGGAAAGGGATCAATCCCGACACCTTCCGCCGCGACAATCCCCGCTACGCGGAGGCGTTCGGCCTGCTCAAGTTGTAGTCGCCTGGCCGCATCACTGCCATCGCTCGCGGCCGTCGCAACAACGGTTTGCAGATCAGATGACCGGGGCGATGCCGGGGTCGGGCCCCACGACGCGCCGTACAGACGGTAGGGACACTGCTTGCCGCGCCCGTCTGCGTGTTGCGCCCCGACGGTCCGTACCGGTGGCACCTCATCTGCAGAGCGATGTAGGGCCCTGTTTAGCCTCAGCCTGAATGCGAACCGATCGGGCGCCGCAAGACGGCGACATTGCCGCCACGCAATCTCATTGCTTGCCGCGTTACGCTGCTATCTGGTTCCTATTGCAGACGGCCTCGGGTGGCGACCGGCCAAACGGCGACGATCTGGTTAGCGCGGGTCGCGTAGAGATACTCGTGCAGGTGCACCACCTGATCGTGGTAGCCAATCTCGAGTTCAAGCCGGTCGCCAACGCGCGGGTTCGCCGCCGGGCGTTCCAGGTTGAACCGTCCATGCTCGGCGGAAAAGCCCATCTCGACGATCCCATCGACACCGCGAGGGATGGGCGGCCGCGAACTCGGATCGACCGCTTTTCGCCCGGCGTCGATGATGATGCGGTCCTGGGTGGGGCGGCTGACGACGGTCGTCAGCAGTGTCAGCGCCGGCTCGACCGGCACGTCGAGATCGCGGTAGGTCGTGTCGCCCAGCGTTCCGCCACCCGCCTGCACCTCGGTCACGCCGGGCAGACCGGCCGTAGTGCGATAGGTGCCGGAGCCGCCGCAGGAGACGATCTCGACCGGTATGCCGGCTTCGCGGCAGGCATCGGCACTGGCCGTCAGGCGGCCGACCGCCGCCTCCACGGTTTGCCGTCGCTGTGGGGCATCCTTGATCGCCATCGCGTGCCCTTCCCAGGCCATCAGGCCGGCAAAGCGCAATCCCGCCGCATCGGTGATTTCGCGCGCGAGCTCGACCACCGCTTCGCCCGGCTCGACGCCGGCGCGGTTCATCCCGACGTTGAGCTCGATCACGACCCGCGGCCGTACCCCGGCCTCTCGCCCCGCCGCGTCTAACTCGTGGACGCTGTGCAGGCTATCGACGGCGACCGCGACATCCGCCCCCGAGGTGGCAACGAGCGCGGCCAGGCGCCGCGACTTGATCGGTCCGATCACCTGGTTGGCAACCAAGATGTCGCGGATACCATTGGCGGCAAAGACTTCCGCCTCACCCAGCTTGGCGCAGGTCACCCCGATCGCGCCCGCCGCGAGCTGGCGATGCGCGATCGCCGGGCATTTGTGCCCCTTCGCATGGGGCCGCCAGTTGATCCCGTGCGATGCTACCTCGTCGGCAATCCGGTCGATATTGCGATCCATCGCATCAAGTTCGATCAGCAGCGCCGGTGTATCCAACGCCTCAACCGAACATCCCACAAGCGTCGTTACGGCCATCTCTTCTCCACGCTCTCCCTCCGGCCTCGCTCTCGCGCGGCGCCTCTCACTGGATTGGCCGATCATCGCACGATCGGTCAACCAATACGCGAGCGGTATCATGCCTGGCGGCTGGGGCTGGCCGCTCCGGCCGCGATCATGCCCTGTTTCCCGCGATCTCGGACCAATGGTACCCTTGCCGCCGCGGGGGTATGTCGAGGCGGCACACTGTGATGTGTCTCTCCCCGCCGTCTCGCGATCGCACAGCGCAAGGAGTGTCCGATGTCGTCACCGACCGTCACCCCATATGGCACCTGGCGATCCCCGATCTCATCCGACCTGATCGTCGCCGGCACGGTCCGCCTCAGCGCGGTCGCCGTCGATGGTGACGACATCTACTGGCTCGAGTCGCGACCGGCGGAGGCGGGGCGATCGGTGCTCGTGCGATACGGCACGGACGGCGAAGCGGCCGATGTGACCGCGCCGCCGTTCAACGTCCGCAGCCGGGCCCACGAGTACGGCGGTGGCGCCTACACCGTCTCCGGCGGCACGATCGTCTTTTCCCACTTTGCCGACGACCGTCTCTACCGTCTCGACGGCAGCGGCGAACCGCGCGCCAGCACCGCCGAGGGAGCCTGGCGCTACGCCGACTTCGTGCTCGATCGCCAGCGGCGACAGGTGATCGGCGTGCGCGAGGATCACAGCGATTCCTCGCGCGAAGCGGTCAATACCCTCGTCGCAATCAAAGCCTATGGGGATGAGAACGGCGGCCGCGTCCTTGTGGAGGGGCACGATTTTTTTGCTTCCCCGCGCCTCAGCCCCGATGGCAGCCGCCTCGCTTGGCTCGCCTGGGATCACCCCAATATGCCGTGGGATGGGACAACCGTCTGGATCGGCACCGTCGCCGCCGATGGCCCGATTCGTGATGCGACGCGGATCGCCGGTGGCGTCGCCGAGTCGATCTGTCAGCCGGAATGGGGAGCGGACGGCGAGCTCTACTTTGCCTCTGACCGGAGCGGCTGGTGGAATCTCTACCGCTGGCGCGACGGCACGATCGACCCTCTCTGCCCGATGGAGGCCGAATTCAGCGGACCGCAATGGGTCTTCGGCACGTCGACCTACGCCGTTCTAGGACCTGACCGGCTGGTGTGCGGCTACGTCGAGGCGGGTGTTTGCCGCTTGGCGACGCTTGACGCGGCGACCGGCAGCCTGACGCCTGTTCCGTTCGATGCGACCGAGATGCATTACCTCCGGGCGGCGGGAAATCAGGTCGTCATGTGCGCGGGCTCACCGACTCAGGCCACCGCCGTCGTCCGCGTCGACCTCGCCAGCGGCAACGCGACGACGCTTCGCCAATCGGGGGTGACCGATCTCGATCCAGCCGATATCTCGGTTCCTCGCTTGATCGAGTTCCCGACCGAAGGTGGGCTGACCGCCTACGGCTTCTTCTACCCACCAACCAACCACATGGCGCGCGGGCCGGAAGCGGAGCGGCCGCCGCTGCTCGTCCAGAGCCATGGTGGCCCGACCAGCGGCACCGCCACCGATCTCAACCTCTCGATTCAATATTGGACCAGCCGTGGCTTCGCCGTGCTCGATGTCAACTACGGTGGCAGCACCGGCTATGGTCGCCCCTACCGCGAGCGGCTCGATGGCCAGTGGGGAATCGTTGATGTCGACGACTGCATCAATGGCGCGCGTTTTTTGGCGGGCGAGGGATTGGTCGATCCAGACCGGCTCGTGATTCGTGGTTGGAGCGCCAGCGGCTACACCACCCTCGCCGCGCTCGCGTTCCGCGATCTCTTCCGTGCCGGCGCCAGCCACTTCGGGATCAGCGACCTGGAGACCATGACCGGCGACACCCATAAATTCGAGTCGCGCTATCTCGACCGCTTAATTGGCCCCTATCCCGAGGCGATCGATATCTACCGCGAGCGATCGCCGATCCATTTCATCGACCAGATCGATGTCCCGCTCATTCTCTTTCAGGGGCTCGACGACAAGGTCGTGCCGCCCGCGCAGGCGGAGCTGATGTTCACGGCAATGAGCGACAAGGGTTTGCCGGTTGCCTATGTCCCCTTTGCCGGTGAGGGGCACGGCTTCCGTCGCGGCGACTCGATCAAGCGCGCGCTGGAGGCGGAACTCTCCTTCTACGCGCAGATTTTCGGGTTCCCGCTGCCGGAGCCGATCGAACCAGTGGAGATCGCGAACCTGAATCAGCCGGCGACAATGCCCGCCGATTAGATGTCAGCGAATGCCGATCGCGAGTCGAGTGAGGAGAAACACATGCCCGCCGCTGCCCGCAAAGTCATCGTCACCTGCGCGGTAACCGGCGCCATCCACGTGCCATCGCAGACGCCCCATCTGCCGATCACGCCGGAGCAGATCGCGACCTCCGCCATCGGCGCCGCCGAGGCGGGGGCGGCGATTCTGCATCTCCACGCCCGCGACCCCGACGATGGCAGCCCCTCTCCCGACCCCGCGCTCTTCGCGCAATTCCTGCCGCGGATCAAGGCGAGCACCACGGCGATTATCAATATCACCACCGGCGGTGGCCAGCACATGACCGTCGACGAGCGACTCGCCACCCCACTCCGGATGCAGCCGGAGATGTGCTCGCTCAACATGGGGTCGATGAACTTCGGGCTCTACCCGATCCTCAACCGGCTCAAAGAGATCAAACACCCTTGGGAAAAGGAGTATCTGGAGCGCTCGCGCGGCTTCATCTTTCGCAACACCTTTGAGGATATCGAGCGCATCGTGAGCGAGCTCGGCGCCCACGGCACCCGCTTTGAGTTCGAGTGCTACGACGTCGGCCATCTCTACAACCTGGCCCACATGCTCGACCGCGGCTTGGTCGAGCCACCCCTCTTTGTCCAGACGATCTTCGGTATCCTGGGCGGGATCGGCCCTGAGCCGGAGGATCTGCTCCACATGCGCCGCACGGCGGATCGCCTCTTCGGCGACGCCTACCAGTGGTCGATTCTGGGCGCCGGTCGCCATCAGATCAATCTCGTCACGATGGGCGCGATCATGGGTGGCAATGTCCGCACCGGTCTTGAGGACAGCGTCTATCTCGGCAAAGGTCAACTCGCGGAGAGCAACGCCGATCTCGTCGCCAAGGTCGTGCGCATTCTGCGTGAGCTGTCGCTCGACATCGCGACGCCGGACGAGGCGCGCGCGCTGCTGAAGCTGAAAGGGCCAGACAAGACCGCGTTCTAACCCGCGCTGCGGACCGGCTGCCCCGGCACGGACCGTCAGAATATGGACACACCGTCGCCGAGGCACGGCACGCCGCTCCCGCCTCACTCGCCATTCTCGCGAGGTCGTGCGGCCCTGTCTCGTGGTAGGGGCGCCGCTTGCTGCGCCCGGCGACCGAAGGTCGACCAGCGTGGTCGTGCGGTGGAACGGTGTGGCGCTACGCGCCACCGGGCGCAGCAAGCGGCGCCCCTACGGCGACATGGGCTTCAGGCGAGAGCGGCGCCCCGACGAGGCGTGATGCACTCGGTGGCGCTGCCGGGCGATCAAGCGATGTTGAGCGGGAACCGAGCGGCAGGCTATCGAATCAATCAACCGGACGGCTCGCCGGCGATTCCCTCGACCTCGCCCAGAAACGCGCGGATTGCTCTTGCTAACGCCGGTGTCGCCTCATCGTTCAGCGGCGAGGTTATGTTTGCCACGCCACCAAGCGTCAGCAGCCGGGCAGCGGCCAACTCTTCCGCCAGCCAGGCCGCCACGACGCGGTCGACCTCCTGGGCGTTCGCGGTCTGCACGATCAGCGTCGGCACCGCGATCGTCCGGAGTTGCTCCGAAGTGAGCCGGGCGACGGCCAGCGCGTTCAGGAGGGGTGCCAGCGCTCCGGCATGGCGTCGGATCGCCGCCAGCCGCGGCCGCGGCATCTCTTCGCGCCAGGCGGCACCGAGACGCGGCTCCAGCAGCAGATCGAGCGCCCGATCGGCGAGGTCCTTGTACGACGCATCGGCGACCGCGCGGAGTTGCGCGTCGGTGGCGGCACCGACCGCGCGACGTGCCGGACGCGGATCGTTCGCCAGACTACTCCCACACATCGGTTCGTACAGAACGAGGGAGGCGATTCGGGCGGGCGCCAGCCGCGCCGTTTCCAGCCCGACCGTACCGCCGAGACCAAACCCAACGAGGTGCGCCCGCGCGATCGCCTCGGCATCGAGCACCGCCAGCAGATCGGCGGTCAGATCGCCCAGCGCAAAGCGGCGGTCGACCAGCGCCGCGCTCGCGCCGTGACCGCGCATCTCCGGCAGCACCAACCGCAACGGCGTCCCGCTGGCGGCCAACGCATGCCGCAGCGCCGCAAAGCGCGAGCGATCGTCAAGCAGATCGTGCAGCATCACCACCGCCGGCGCGCCGACCGGCGCCGCCACCGGTTCGTAGGCGAGCCGCGCATGATTCCTTTGGGCAAACCGGGTCAGGCGCGCCGGCGGCGAGCGATCAGTCATGCCCGCAGCATACCGCGCCCACCGCGCCCACCGCCTCGATTCGTGACCGGCGACATCATCAGGAGGGGGTGCACGGTGCCGTGCGTTGCATTCGGCAATGCTCGCTGTGTCTGCCGACGCGGCCACTAAACGCCTTCTCCGAGGGCGGTTCTTGATGATCCAACTCCGGCCCACGACCCAGATACTAGGCTGACGTAGCCTATCGGTACTGCACGCTGGTACTAGAGGCGACTCGCTTGAGCCGTTCCGATGGGTTATGTGCGAATGTCTGCTTGGCACCTACGATGAATCATGTCGAAGGGAGCCGGGGTGACGGGCATGAAACCGGAGCGGACGGACCCAGACGACAACGGTTAACGGTAATCGTGAGTCGTCATTAGCTCAGTCAAGGGGGAACGGACCAATGCTTCGGATGATCGTTTCGCTCATCTCGACCTATTTCCCAACAGACCAGGAAGAGGGTCAGGGGCTCGTTGAGTACGCTTTGATCCTCGTGCTCGTCTCGGTTGCCGCCGTCGTCATTCTCGGCACGCTCAGCGGCAGTATTGACGGCGCCTTCCAGGGCGTGGTTGACGCGCTCGGCGGCGGGGAGGCCGCAACAGAAGAGTAGCCGTAATCAGTGTCCTTCAAATGATAGCTATCGAGGGACCCCA
>JAABUS010006191.1_pt1 | contig 14775 bp, 11 predicted proteins | sample 5560161 | NCBI WGS metagenome assembly JAABUS01 (sample SAMN10711885, study PRJNA513376) | rock metagenome | isolation source: Antarctica rocks | place: Antarctica: Victoria Land, Trio Nunatak nord | collected 2016-01-04 | reverse complement strand
CGGGATGTAGTAGGCACGGGGTCTAGCTCTTGCCAAGCCAGGGTCAGGTGGTCGCATATGCTCAGCATATGGGGCTCTCACCCCGGCTGAACTTGCTGCATATGCGCGTTGACCCTGGCTCAACTTTGGCTCCCGGGGCCATGGGCCTTAGAGCCTACCTAATATACAAAGCATATGTTGCTTAGTATATACTAACGAAGCGCCTATAACGTAGTTGTTTCAGGGCTTTTGGGCTCGTAATAGACGTATAAGAACTAGATATAATGAAATTTATCGGTATATGCTAAGCGTATGCTATCATTCCTAGGGTCCTTGCCCTGAAGCAAAATTTTGACCCGAGATGAGCTCCGAGCATATGCCGAGCATATTCCTTACCCCGGCTCAACCCTGATATTAGCGCATATACTGAGGATATGCTGACCCGGCCGGAGAAACTTTAGACCCCGTCCGAGCTACAAGCCCACTGACTGGGACTTGCTTAAGGTACATTTTATACACGCTGTACGGGAAAGTCGAACCGACCATCTGAGTGATTAGTCATCCCACTCTGCCACTCAGTCCCTCAGACCTGCCATCGCTAAGCGCCTTCGGATTAGCCTACTGACTACGAAGTGGTAACGCGCGTTCCATTACTACTTTAAGCGTTAACCAACCCGAAGGGGCTTGGTTTGACACCACGTCTGAGGGACTGAGGCAAATGTAGGCGAGTCTCCAGTGGAGGGCAAAGTACCCGAATCCGAGGCGCACAGGCATGAACCGATACAAACATATCGAAAACGCACAACTCTGCCTTGAACATGACCTCTGCTACCTCATACACCGGTCAACCATTATTCTCTGCAAGGCGACGGCCAAAGCACCCTTCAAGACCCTTCCCTCTTTCACACGACCGCTATGACGGCGGCACTAGCGGTGGGGGGGCCGTGGGGAGCTATTCATCAATCAGAGGGTGTCGGTCAGGCTGTCGAGACCGCGGCTGGAAAGCTCGCAGATTATTTACCACAAAATGTCGAAGATCGTTTGCCATTCAAAGATACATCCGACCCGTCCACAGACACAGATACTTCAAGCGATCTTGACAAGATTGGTAGCACTCAGGAAGTTGTGAAACTTGCGCGGCAGCTCACGCAGCAGGATGGAGGAGATCAGAAACTTCAGCAATTGCATACTGCAGGGTCGATCAAAGACGGTGGAGGAGACTACCGAAATTCCTTCATTGACGCGAGCGATCCCGCGCTTGATCCGAGCTCTGGACAATTCAGACCGGAAGCATGGGTACGAACCCTGATTGGACTCCAGTCGCGAGATCCAGAAAGGTACCCTCAACGGGTAGCTGGTGTTGCGTACAAGAACCTCAATGTTCATGGCTTCGGTAGTCTGACGGACTATCAAAAGTACGTCAAGTTTGGAATCCATTGAGCCAGAGCTAGCTCACCACTCGTTCCAGAACCTTTGGCAATTACCCTCTCGAAGTCGGCTCTATATTCAACAAACTCACAGGGCGAGGGAAACACAAGATTCGAATATTGCGCGACTTTGAAGGTTTAGTCCGTAGCGGAGAGATGCTGGTTGTTCTTGGTCGGCCAGGTTCTGGATGTTCGACGTTGCTGAAGACGATTGCTGGGGAGACACATGGGTTTTACATCGACGAAAAGTCGGAGATCAATTACCAGGGCATACCCAAAGAAGCCATGCATAAGGACTTTCGAGGCGAGTGCATGTATCAGGCCGAAGTCGACGTACATTTTCCCCAATTGACCGTTGGACAAACTCTCAATTTCGCAGCTCAGGCACGAGCGCCGCGAAATCGAATACCTGGTGTCACACGAGAACAGTATGCCAAGCACATGACGGAAGTCATCATGGCTGTCTTCGGGCTCTCGCATACTTACAACACGAAGGTTGGGAACGACTTCGTTCGCGGTGTCAGTGGAGGAGAGCGGAAGCGAGTCAGTATTGCAGAAGCGGCTCTAGGTGGAAGCCCTCTTCAGTGCTGGGACAACAGTACCCGTGGGTTAGACAGTGCCACCGCTCTGGAATTTGTCAAGACTTTAAGGATTTCTTCAAGCCTAGCAGGGTCCACTGCAGCAGTCGCCATTTATCAGGCCTCGCAGAGCATTTACGACACCTTCGATAAAGTAGCTCTCCTATACGAGGGACGACAGATATACTTCGGTCCCACCACGGCGGCCAAAGACTTCTTTGTCAACATGGGATTCTTCTGTACCGAGAGAGCTACTACTGGTGACTTCCTCACTTCACTGACTAACCCAGCCGAGCGAATTGTCCGAGAAGGTTTCGAGCACCGTGTTCCAAGGACACCCGATGAGTTCGCGGCGGTCTGGCAGAAGAGCGACGAACGCGCTCGTTTGTTACGAGACATTGACCAATTTGAGCGAGACTTTCCGCTAGGTGGCGAGCAATTGGAGAAGTTCCAGCAGTCGCGCAAGGCAACTCAGGCAAAGAGACAGTACGATCACGCGCAAACTGGTATCTAGAAGCTTTTGCTAACATCGTCGCAGACGGGCCAAATCACCCTACACCATTTCCGTGCCGATGCAGATCCGGCTCTGTCTCCAACGAGGTTTCCAACGACTTCGCGGTGATGCGAGTATCGCGTTGTCTGGCATAATCGGCAATACCGTTATGGCTTTGATTATTGGCAGTGTGTTCTACAATCTCGAGGTCAATACCGGCACCTTCTACAGTAGAGGTGCCTTGCTCTTCTTCGCTATATTACTTAATGCCTTCAGCAGCTTTCTTGAGGTACAGTCCTCTGAACGCGCAATTGTTAAAGATTTGCTGACATTCTGCTTAGATTCTAACTCTCTACGCACAAAGATCTATCGTTGAGAAGCAATCGAAATATGCCTTTTACCATCCCTTTTCCGAAGCCATCGCGTCCATGATCACCGATCTCCCTGCCAAGCTCCTCACATCCGTCTTCTTCAATCTCACACTATATTTCATGACCAACCTTCGACGAACGCCTGGGGCGTTCTTTACATTCTATCTCTTCTCTTTCGCCTGTTTGCTGACCATGTCTATGCTATTCCGGACCATAGGGGCACTTTCTCGATCGCTTGCTCAAGCTATGGCTCCCGCAGCGGTCTTCATCCTGGCCTTGGTCATCTATACGGGATTCGCGGTACCAATTGGGGACATGCATCCATGTATGTGGCCTTGGACGATCTTGTGAACGACAGTGCTAACGATAGCTAGGGTTCCGATGGATCAATTATCTGGATCCAGTTGCCTACGCATTTGAAGCTTTGATGATCAACGAATTTCATGACCGGCGCTTCCCCTGTTCGACTTTCATACCTACTGGGCCAGCTTACGCCAGTGTGAGCGCGCTCGACAAAGTATGCAGTGCGGTTGGTTCCGTGGCTGGTGCCAACTATGTCGAAGGAGACGCCTACTTGAACGCCAGCTTCAACTACTACTCTTCACATCTCTGGAGGAATCTTGGCATTATTATCGCAGAGATGGTGGCATCTTGCGGTGTATATTTGACCGCGACTGAATTTATCTCCGCTCAACAATCTAAGGGTGAGGTGCTACTCTTCCGTCGTGGCATGGTGCCTGCGGTAGCGAGTCAAACAGACGAAGAGGGCAAGGTTGATGATCGACCAACGGCTGAAGGCGCCGTGATGCAGAAGACCACTACCAAGATTCCGGCGACAATCCAAAAGCAAACCGCCATCTTCCACTGGCAAGCTGTCAATTATGACATCAAGATCAAGGGTGGAGATAGGAGGCTGCTAGATGATGTAGACGGTTGGGTGAAGCCCGGCACTCTGACAGCATTAATGGGCGCTTCGGGAGCAGGTAAGACCACTTTGCTTGATGTTCTAGCAAGTCGTGTCACCATGGGCGTGGTGAGTGGCCAGATGTTGGTCAACGGACGCCAACGGGATAGCGGCTTCCAGCGCAAGACAGGATACGTTCAGCAGCAGGATCTTCACCTTGCCACGACAACGGTTAGAGAAGCACTAAATTTCAGTGCATTGCTGCGGCAGCCAAAGACCACGCCTAAGAAAGAGAAGCTGACCTACGTCGATGAAGTGATCAAGGTCTTGGAAATGGATGGCTACGCCGATGCTGTTGTCGGAGTGCCAGGAGAAGGTCTTAACGTCGAGCAGCGTAAACGACTGACCATTGGTGTTGAGCTTGCTGCAAAGCCGGCACTTCTCCTGTTTCTCGACGAGCCAACGTCTGGTCTTGACAGCCAGACGGCCTGGTCAATTTGCAATCTGTTACGGAAGCTGGCGAACAACGGACAGGCTATCCTCTGTACCATCCATCAACCTTCCGCGGTACTCTTTCAGGAATTCGACCGCCTACTCTTCCTCGCCAGCGGCGGAAGAACTGCGTACTTCGGAGACATCGGGCCTAATTCGAATATCTTAACAAGCTACTTCGAGCGTAATGGGTCCAGGAGATGTGGCGTCGAAGAAAATCCTGCCGAGTGGATGCTTGACGTCATCGGTGCTGCTCCGGGATCCCAAAACACCATTGACTGGCCTCAAATATGGCGTGAGTCGGAGGAGAAGCAAGTAATTCGAGAGACCCTTACCGAAATGAAGCCGGAGCTTAGGGAGAGGCCAGTTGACAAAGACCCTACAGCACTGAGGGAATTTGCAGAACCTTTTAGCCTGCAGCTGTACGCAGTCACCAAGCGTATTTTTGAGCAGTACTGGCGAACGCCATCCTATCTCTACTCAAAGACCCTTCTTTGCTCCGCATCCGCACTCTTCATCGGCTTTTCCTTCTGGGATTCGGCTATCAGTCTCCAAGGTCTTCAAAACCAGCTCTTCTCCATCTTCATGTTGATGACCATCTTCGGCAACATAGTTCAGCAAACGATGCCTCACTTCGTCACCCAACGCGCGCTCTACGAATCGCGAGAACGACCATCGAAAGCATACTCCTGGACAGTATTCATGCTCTCCAACATCATTGTCGAGCTTCCCTGGAACACCTTGATGTCTGTCATAATCTTCTTCTGCTTCTACTACCCAATCGGCATGTACAAAAACGCCATCCCCGACAACCAAGTCCACGAGCGCGGTGGCCTAATGTGGCTCTTCATCTGGGAGTTCCTCCTCTTCACCTCTACCTTCACCGACATGATCGTAGCCGGTATCGAGTTGGCCGAAACAGCTGGGAACATCGCTCAGCTCCTCTTCTCCCTGACCCTCATCTTCTGCGGTGTTCTAGCCAGCCCGACCACCCTCCCTGGTTTCTGGATCTTCATGTACCGCGTCTCCCCCTTCACCTACCTAGTCGACGGCATGCTCTCCACTGGTCTCGCCAACAACGCCATCGTCTGCTCTTCCGTCGAGCTAGTCAAATTTAACCCACCATCGGGCCAAACATGTGGGCAATACATGGCCGACTACATCAGCACCGCTGGCGGCTACATCGTCAACACCGATGCCACGGCGAATTGCGGATTCTGTTCGGCGTCAAGCACGAATGTATACTTGGCGCAACTCAGCTCGCAGTATTCGACTCGATGGCGAAACTTCGGTATTATGTGGGCTTTCATCATTTTCAATATCTTCGCTGCGCTGTTTCTGTACTGGCTGGCTCGTGTGCCCAGGAAGCAGAAGGTCCAGGAGGAGCCGCCTGCTGAGTCGATTTCGAGGACGCAGACGAACATGTCGAGGGTTAAGACGAAGGAGGAGAAGGTGTAATGGCTGGATGATGGCTGGTTAGGTCCATTGCTTTTCTTGTACCATCATTTCCTTGCAAGCTATTGTAGATAAAGGGCGTTCGACGTTGGGAAAACAACGTGTGGCTTGCTTGAGCAGCCTGTGTGAATACTATAGACGTTCGTAGAATAAACATAGGAATGAGCTAGAGCGCTTCAATAATCTAATTCGATTTTCTCTAATCATCCGGGTATCCTCTGTGATTCGTTCTTGAAATTCATGCCACGTACGATGACGCCGAAGGCATCTTCATCCTCGCTGCGTTGAGACATCCGATGATATAAACACCGGACAAAGCCTTCCCAAGAACCATAGAATACCCAATATAATAGCTCCTTGTGATCAAGAACCGTCCCTGAAAAAAACGTTGTATACCAGCCTCAGCCCTACTATGCTTGGCATGTACCATAAGTAGCAGCAAACCTCCATAGAGAAACAACAAGTCGTTCCTCACTCCAACAAAAAACACAATTACAATTCCGTCTATTGCACTCAATCATGGGATCCAAACCCTCCTCACCCATCCGCGACTTAATAACAGCAAATCACATCCTCCACCACCACTCCATCGTCGATGCATATGGGCACATCAGCCTTCGGAACCCCTCCAACCCCAAACATTTTCTCTCGCACTCCATAGCCCCAGCTCTCGTCTCCTCACCTGATGATCTAATCGAGTATAACGTCGAGGATGCTTTACCCGTCAAGGTAAGAAAATATCAAACACGTTTGGCTTGTCCAAGATTCAGTACGCGAGTCTATAAATGAATGAGTCGTAGTTCGTGCTTGTGTTCTATTCTTTGAGAAAGGTTTTGTTGCACGTGTTCTCTGTTTGCAATCAAGGGGGTCATGCTGACCCAAACCCTATCTACAGCAAGGCGTAGCAGAAGGCCACAAAGAACGATTCATCCACAGCGAAATCCTTAAGAAATTCCCAAGCGTCAACGCCGTAGTTTTCAGTCACTCAGAGAGCGTACTACCCTATGCCATAAGCGGTGTGCCAATGAAGGCTGTCTATCACATGGGTGGATTTCTAGGTAGCTCTCCTACACTCCCAATCCCTCATCTCTTTCCAATAAATTGCAGGAATTTCAAGGAATGGTCTACGGGTTCATGATTCGATATGTAGGCACCGACGTCCCAGTCTGGGATGTAGCAAAACACTATAGCAGAGATAACCTCCTCGTTTCCAACCAAACCCTTGGCGCCGCTCTCGCCTCCGCTTTCACCAGCACTCAGGGTTATGCAGCGCGCGCTAGCGCCGGCGTAAAACTTGTCTCTTCTCTATAAAATCCGACGAGCGCACTCCTCTCGACCTCTAGCCCGACCACCCCGTAGTCCTAATGCGCGGCCACGGCTTCACGGCCCTAGGGGGCAGTATTAAAGAAGTGGTCTACCGTGCTGTTTACACTTCTCGCAACGCTTCTGTCCAAACTGCCTCACTGCTTTTGCGGAATGCTCATTTGGCGGCCGAGGAGAGGGGTGAGAGCAGAGAGGAGAGGGAGAAGGGGCTTAAGGATGAGGGAGTGCATGGTTTGAGTGAGAGTGAAGTGGTGGGGTGTACGGAGATGGGCCAGATGACGGTTGAGAGGCCTTGGGGGTTTTGGGTGAGGGAAATTGAGGGGCAGGAGTTGTATGTTAATGAGGGGTAGGGTGGAGGGGGGTAAGGGAGTGGAGGGGGGTATATGCATGGATGGAACAGGCCGAACAGTGTTGGGAGATGTCGCGCGTCACTAGATGAATGGAGTGGATTTCGTAGGCTTCTTGAGTAAGAAGCGGATTAAAGTTGCGGTAGCGAACCTATAGCAAACCACATATTTAGACTGTTAGAGCATTAAGGATAGCTTAATGCCGCAGTAGGTACCCCGAAGTCTGCGTCGCTGTGACCGCACCCAGATACCCATCCTGTGGCCGCCTTGGGTTATGATCAGGCACGATCCTACTTCCAGACGCCATCGAGCCATTGTCCCTTGACATGGGAACCTCCGTATCCGTACTCATCTCCACTGCTCCAGCGGGCTTTTCTCCAAGGTGCATCGTACTTGAAGAGCTAGGTACCGCAATTGATTGGCTGTTTGGAAGCTCTGTGGCCTGTTGTTTTGATGGGTTGGAAGGCTCTGTTACCGCTGGTTTGTTTTCCGAGGTCGCGATGCCGCGCATGCTTTCCGACATTTGGCGGGTACGATCCCCGGATTGCGAGCGCTTGAGGTATCTCCAGAGGAGGAAGATGGCGAACATTGCGACTGGAATTCCTAATCCGAGGCCAAGTCCGAGGGCAAGGGGCCCAACCGTTGACAGTTTTGTCGGGGCGGCGGTAGGTACGAGCGAGGTCGACGAAGGGTAATTTACCGCTGAATGTGCAGATGTAAGGGTAAGAGTCCGCGTTGATGTCGACGAACCTGCTGAGCTCGAGGAGCCGACCCCGACACTTGTTGGTCTTGCTACCGCTACTGCGGAAGACACCGAAGGCTGCAGTCCGAGCGCATTGCTGGCATTTTGGCAACAATCCGGAACTCCATTGGCCGAGCAACAGAAGTCCCCATCTTTGACTTGGGGGTCTGGTCCTGCGCACCCAACAACGTAGCTATCCCCAGGAGTTGTGCAGAATTTCGGGCATATTGCCGCCTTGTAGGTACTGTCCGTGCACCCACCGCTGTAAAAAAGGCCCGCATTTGTAGCACATAGCCCATTGGTAAGACAGATCTCAGATGGTGTGCAGCAGAGACTGACAGCATCCGTGCCTTCCGCGCCAGCGCAAGGAGCCAATTGAGTGGAATTGAGCGGCACGTTGGATGTTTGGTAACATAATCGAGACATAATGATAGAATTGTTGGTAGGATGCTAGGGTCGAATTGATGATGATGGTTGTCAGGAAGAGGGTGAGCTCGCCAAAATTGGACAACATGTCGGGTTATCCTGCCTGGAAATTGCGTCCTAGTTTTGCTGGCTGAGCGAAAGAAGCAGGGACGACCAGGATTAGCTTACCCTTCGTGCGAGCACGGATCTATATCATCCAACATGGTCGAAGTCAGAGCAGCAGGCTTCTTGCCTCTTTTCGCCGTCCATGACGTCAAGCCTCTTCTGACTTCTTCAACTTCTCTTTTTGCTTTTTCTTGACCTTTTTCTCCCTGTTCCTTCTGGTTCTTTTCTCTCTTTCGGCACCTTCCTTCTCTACTTGACTCTGCCGAGCTGCCGCTTCCTTTGCAGATTTGTTTGCCAATTTCTTCCGAATGGCAATACGTCTCTTCTTTCCGCTGCGCTTCTTCCGACTACAATCGCTCGAAGGCTGTAGATGATTGCCCTTGGAGTTGGTTGGCTGAGCCGATTTAACGATTGTGACCCGCCAAGGCAGCTCATGACCCTGCTACGACTGATGTAAGTTGAGATAGGGCAGATGACAAGTAGTGACCATACCCATCTTGCTTTCAGACCCTCTAGAATCTCCGCCCCAGACACCGCGGCCCTTTGATATTGCTCCACCAGCTCCGCATTTGCGTCTCCAGTGAAGTAATAATTATCAGGCCTTCGCGGCTTAAGAAAGCCAGGTTCACCGCTCTCCGCTGTGGGCGACCTCAAAGCAATCTTCTGGAAGATATGATGCGACCTGTTCGAAATCTCAGGTCCTGAAGATTTCTTAAAGAGCCGGAACTCGTAGACCTCCTCGTCCTCATTATCGACCTCTCCTGCTAGAACACCATTCCCGCTTCGCGACCCATCTCTATCTTTATCTTCGGCCTGAGCATACTCGTCATATGATCGGCTCAATTGTTCACGGAACCGAGCCTCTAGTTCAGGATCATGGCTGTTTGACTCGTCTGAGGAATCGGAGTTGAGGTCTGAACGCCGAATCTCAAGGGTCTGCATTGCTCTTCAGCTTCTCCCTTTCCATGTGTTGCCATTTTCACGCCTTCTAGGTCCGATATCTATAGTTTTGCCGAAGTAGGCCCGCTTGATCTAAATTACTTGCGACTAAACGGATATAAAACTATTTAGGCGGCGGAGCTAGCGGTGATATTCAAATTGAAATTCATGGTAAAACACTCTACTATGAAGCTGTAGACAAGATGTTTATCTTGACATCAATTACCGGAAGGTTAAATACAAGGCTCCGTTTTTCCCCTCAATGCTACTTCTGGACACTCAATGTTGTACATGTATCAAGGTCTTGGCGTCAGCTACTCTGGCGAGGACGGCTAAGCAACCGCGCTCTTCCAATTTCGAACATCAATAACATCGATTCGTTAATTAGGATCGAATCTTCTAGGAATTTAAACCGCTTTATGGGCGTGCAGAGTCCGAAATCTGTTCCTCTGAAGCTTAGTCAACTTCGAACGTCAGGCTGGGACTCGACGATGGCAAGGGCTTTGAGCGAAAGCGGGGAAAGGAGAGTGTGACGACTGTGATGAAGTGGTGGAATGGGAGGTGGGTGGAAAGAAGGGTGAGTGTTGCGTTGGAAGAGAGAAGGAAGGAGAAGAAGATGGTGGGAGGGGAAAAGGGGAAGCTCTGGATTATTGCTGAGGAGAAGGTGGGGATTTTGAGGGTGAGAGTGATTGTGGATTTGAGTATGATGAGGATTCAGGGAAGGAGTTCGAAAAGGCCTGAGATGGCGGTTTAGCATAGGGGTCCATAAAGGGTAGTTCAGTTGTTTGATGGTTCTAGAGGTTCGACATGATCATGAGACTTGCAATGTACTCGTAGGCGCAGAATCAAGTGACGGATTAAGCGAGACGCTAAATTTTGAAGCATGCGTATCCAGGCTTATTAATTGAACCGCGCACGTAATTCTTATTCTAATAACGTATAAAGTAGCAGAAATTGAAGCTGTATATAAACGCTATTTGTCACGGGGTAGACTTTGGTAGGAGTATTACTATAGATATCTACTAAAACGGCGGGCTGAGCCCTACCACTAGCCCTATCGGGACTAGGGTGACTCTAGGATTCTAGTATATCAGGGCCAAATCCTCCATAGAATAATCAATATCTTTTATACTATATACTATTATATTAACCCCGTGTCAAATAGTAGTAATAACGATACTAACGTAGAACTATACCTCTTCTATATTAGTGAGAACGATTATATTAATTATAAATAATAAAATAACTTCCAAAATAGTTAATATAGTCCCTATTAACTACTATATTCAAAATAGTTTACTCCGTATCGATAGCGAGTCTTACCTACGTTATATTTATTTAATATTTCTATACCGTACTCTACTACCTTAAATAAGTATTTCTAAACTCTTTATTAAATTATTAAAATAACCTATTTAATACCCTTTTCATTTAGGGTATTTATAATAAATACTAAACTAAATATTTAGAACGTCTCTTTATTTATTTCTCTTTTATTAATATAGTTATTTATTTTAATAAATTATTTATTAAGTAAATATCTAGCCTAGTAAATATATTATTAATTATATCTCTTACGCTTCCGGTATAAAAAAAGAAATACTAGAATACTAGTTTTTTAATACTACTTTTATTATTCGCCTAGTATTACTACTTTTAGTATTTATTATTAATTATTACTTTGATTATTACCCTAGAAGAAACTTAGTTAAGCCCTATTATAATTAATTTTACTTTCTATTTATAAGAATTCCTACTATTAAATAGATATATCCTAAAATAGGTAAAAGTTACTTTTAACGTTAAACGAGTAGTTACTTAAATAATTATACGGTTTTTTAATCCTCCTACTAAAGTACCTCTTTAGTATTCGTTAAAGAGGGGCTAGAAAGCGAAGTAATTTAATAATAACCTCTCGGAGTACATTAAATTTAAATAGTCTACTATATAACTACTCTAGGTTATTAATAAAATAACTATAATACCGTTTATTAGCGCTTTCCGAAGGGATATTAAAGAACTTCGTTAATACCTATAAAAGAAATAATCTTTAGAAGACAAAGAAGAAAACGAAGAAAATATAACTTTTTTTAAATATTTAATTATAACTCCCGAATAAATAGTAGACTTTATAGAATCGCTAGAGATTTAGGTTATTATTAATAGGCTAGTTATTAAAATAAATATAAACTTAATAAGATTTTAAGGCCTAGTAGAGGAGAATAACCTAACTAGTTATAAAAATATTAATACTAGGGTAAGCGCCTAAAGTAAGTTAAAACTCGAAGAAATTAGATTCTTCGATTTTAAAAGTAATAAAAAGGATAACCTATTTACTTTAAAAAGATATATTATATATAAGAATATTTTCGACTTTAAGGATCGCGTTAAGGATATAATTAAATGATACGGCGAAGAGGAAATATAAAAGTTTTTATTTTTATATCTTAGGGGAGTAGCCCTTAAGTAGTTCTCGAATAAATTAAATATTAATATTAAGATATTAATACGTATCTTCGCTAGCCTTAAATAAATAGGTCGTTTTATTAAATAATTTAAAATAAAGACGCTAGAAGTTATACGTAAACTTTATTTTAATAAATATAAATTCGTTTAGGTACGTACTAGTAAAACGCCTAAATAATATATAAATAAAATATTTAACTTAACTAGGGCCGCCGATATTCCTAGTATATATTAATAAATATTTCTAATCTACGATTATATTAACTCTAATTTTAAGTCTTTTATTAATCCGCCTAAACCTAGTATCCTATTAGATAAATTCCTTAATTTATTTAATATTAAAGAAGAAGCCTAGCTAGGAATAATACGAAATAATAAAACGATTAAACCTCTACCGCCTCCTAAACTAGAGGGTTTATAGTAAGGTTAATAGAATTATTAATAATTTAACTAATTCTAGTTATAGTAGAACTAGTTACTTTAAACTACTTTTTATTAATTTATTAATTCGGTTTATTAGAATATATTAAATATTCTTTAAATATAGTAGTAGCCTCGTTAAATTCAACCGTTACCTATTTAATTATAAATTATTAATAATAGTACTAGAAACGTATCTTTCTCTCCTAGAAATAAAAATCGTCCTAACTATTAACCGCGCTAAGAAAACCGCGGGCTCATAACTAGTAGTTATAATTTTAATTATTTCGGGTAATAATAAATACCCTTTAAGTATATAACTATTTACTATAGAACCGAGGTATAAAAGAACCGCTCTTAAGAAAATAATATTATAAAGTTATAAATAGAAGAATAATCTATATTTAATATTAATTACGTTAATAAATAAAGCTAGGATTAATAGTAAAAAAATTACTATAATAAATAAAATAAAATAACCGGTTATTAAATAACTATTATTAATTCGTTTAAATAAATCGAGTACTATATCTATAAAGAGTTATTCTCTTTTAAAAACGTATTATATATATATTTTAAAAGTTAAAATTTAGGTAGGAACTCTACTAAAGCCTCCTACCCTAAATATTTAATTATAAATACTATTTAAAAGAGTAAATAGTCTTTAATAATAGATAAGAATATAGAAACTTATTACTAAATTAAAACGAATAACGAATTACTAAAATAGAAACTTATTATTAAATTAAACTACGACTCTTCCAAAAATACGGGAATAGGATAAACGTTTAAGAAATACCGGTATACCGGTATTCGGGTCGGTTTAGACTCTAGAATTAAAGTAGAAAAGAGTTATAAAGATACTAGTTATAAAATAATTATCGCCGACCGTAAATTTATAATATACTTTTTTCTAAAAACTAGAATCCGTACTATAATAACTCTACTCTAAATTACCGGTATTAATATTAACCGTTATATTATTTTTAAATATATCGTTACCTCTTTATACTTCCCCGGGAAAAATAAGAGTAATAATAAAATAATAACCGAAACCGCCCCTAAAGAAGTCCATATTATAGATAATATTAAAATTAATATATTTATTAATATAGACGTTATGGCCTCTAAAGATATAGATATATTAATATCTCGGTAAATAATTTATATCGGTAGTTACGATATAAAGTACTTTATCGACGTCTATTTAAGAGGTACAAGTATGAACCGGCCGGTATATACTACGAAAATAAAAATTATCCCCCTATAAGTTACGATAATTATCGAAGTCTATAAACTTAATTTATTAATACGAGATTATTTCTTTAAATTAGTAAATACGAACTTATACCTCTTTACCGGAATCGTTAACGATAAAATAAAATTAATATTTATAAAGAATAAAATAGATAAATATATTAAAATCCCTAGGAATATAAAGTTAGGTTAAATAATCGAGGTTTAATTTAATAACTACTATAGTATTATTATAAACGATAACGACGTTCGCGAGCTCGCTATATAAAGGCCTCTATAAGAGTATAAAGAAACTTTTATTAAAAACGCTTTTATTAATATAATTATTATTAGTACTAATTTATTATTTCTTAAATAGTCTTTAGAGGGTAAAGATATAAATATCTATAAAAATACAAACGACTCTGAGAATCTTATTTTACTCGGAGTATTTAGGCCCGCTCGCGAGCGCTAAAATAGTTTAAATTTAATTAGGGATTCTCAGGCCCGCTTAGGCTCGCTTAGGCTCGCTCAGGCTCGCTTAAGATTATTTAGGATTCTCAGGCCGCTCAAGGCCGCTCAAGGCCGCTTAGGATTATTTATTTATATGGCCATTACTACTGCTATAGATATACGCGTATATATGGCCTATAGATATACGCATATATGGCCCATAGATATGCGCATTCATGGCTATTGCTGCTGCCATAGATATGCGCATTCATGGCCCATAGATATGCGCATACATGGCCTATAGATATGCGCATTCATGGCCCATAGATATGCGCATTCATGGCCATTGCTGCTGCCATAGATACGCGCATATATGGCCATTCTTGCCCCCATAGATGCGCGCATACCCCCATTTATGGCCTATACATATGCGTATATATGATGTTCTATGATCGCCCCTATCGACGGCAGCGACCCCCCGGAACCACCCCCAACGCCAGTAACTTTTGATTCCCGGATTCAATCGATTCGCGCGAAATCTACGCGGGGGTGACGCCCGGGCTGTGCGACACCGGATATATGGCGACGTTTTGCCAGGTGCAGTTATATGGTGCGCCAG
>JAABUS010006190.1_pt1 | contig 14775 bp, 17 predicted proteins | sample 5560161 | NCBI WGS metagenome assembly JAABUS01 (sample SAMN10711885, study PRJNA513376) | rock metagenome | isolation source: Antarctica rocks | place: Antarctica: Victoria Land, Trio Nunatak nord | collected 2016-01-04 | reverse complement strand
GGCTTGGCCCCGCCGCCGGCCACCTCGGCCCGGGTGCGGGTGCTCTGGGTGCCGGCCCGCCGGGCGGCCAGCTGGGCGGTGACGACCTGGTGCATCACCGCCACGTTCGGTTCGACCCCGAAGGTGGCGTCGTCGAGGGTGACGCGGCCGGCCTTCTTTCCGGAGGCGTCGAGCACGTCGACCTCAGCCATCGCTGGCCTTCCTTCCCTTGACCGCGTCGCGCACCAGGACCAGGGCGCCCTTGGCCCCCGGCACGGCGCCCTTGATCAGCAGCAGGTCCCGCTCGGCATCGGCCGACACCACCGTGAGGTTCAAGGTGGTGACCCGCTCGCCGCCCATGCGACCGGGCATGCGCTGGCCGGGGAACACCCGGGCGGGGGTGGCACAGGACCCGATCGCCCCGGGCGCCCGGTGGATGCGGTGGGCGCCGTGGCTCGCCTTCTGTCCGGAGAACCCGTGCCGCTTCATGACGCCGGCGAACCCCTTGCCCTTGGTCACGGCGGTGACGTCAATCTGGTCGCCTTCGGCGAGGATGTCGACCTTGATCTCCTGGCCCACCTCGTAGCCCGACGTGTCGTCCAGGCGCAGCTCCACCAGCCGAGGCCCCGGTTCGACGCCCGCCTTGGTGAACTGGCCGGCGACCGGCTTGGTGAGCTTGCTGGCCTTCTTCTGGCCGAAGGTGACCTGCAACGCGCTGTACCCGTCGCGCTCGGGGGTCTTCACCGACACGACGCGGCAAGGGGCGACCTGGAGGACGGTCACGGGCACGACGCGGTTCTGGTCGTCCCAGACCTGGGTCATGCCGACCTTCTCGCCGACGATTGCCTTCGTTGCCATGGTTCCTCTTCTGCGCGGAGGAACGACCGGAGCCGTTCACGCGGACGCTCCGCTCGGGCGGGCCCGGCGGAGCGTCTTTCGGTTTGTGCTGCGGGGTTCCTGAGCCCAGGGCGCAGGCCGGCGCAGACGTCGATTCGGGTGGGACTGGGGGTGTGCCATCGGGGCGGGACCCCGGGCGCACGGAGGGTGGACTCTAGCGGGGAGCCACAGAGGCGTCCAAGTGGGACTCGGGCGCCAGCCATGCGAACCAGCGGCGATCGACCGGGACGCAGCGGCGGACGGCCAGACCCGCCTCGGCGGCGACATCGGTGACGACGTCGGCGCCCACCCAGGCCCACGGGAAGGGCCCGATCCGGGACCCGGCCACCTCCAGCACCACATGGTCCCTGCGCAACCCCAGCCCCGGCTCACCGAGCTCGACCACGACGGTGCCCGAGGGCCGCACCAGGGACCGGACCCGTCGGAGCAGGGCCACCGGGTCCCCGCCGATGCCCACGTTGCCGTCGAACAGCAGAGCGCTGGCCCAGCGCCCCTCGCCGGGCAGCGGGCCGAAGACCGACCGTTCGAGGACCGTGGCGCCCCGGGACCTCGCGGCGGCGATGGCACCCGGCGCCACGTCGATGCCGAGGGCGGGCCGGCCCCGTTCGGCGAGGGCCGCCACCAGACGTCCGGGTCCGCAGCCGAGGTCGATCACCGGTGCCGTCACGGCGGCCAGCACGGTCAGATCGGCCTCGGTCGCCTCCGCCCACCAGCGCCGGGTGTCGAGGGTGTGGACCGCACCGGTCCCCGTGCGGAGGGCGGCGTGTTGTATGGCGAGCGCCTCCGGCGCTCGCGTGCCGGCTGCTCGCATGGCGCTCGCCACGCCGGCGCGCCGGATGGGGAGCTCGTCAGCTTGCACGGACCCCGTCACGTCGAGGGGGTCCCCGACCGGCGGCGGGCGGCCGCCAGGCGGCGGGCGGCGTCGCCCGCCGCGACCAACCAGACGACGGCCAGGACCAGGACCAGGTTGCGAGCGACGTCGACGGGAAGGATCGTCGGGTTGTCGGGTTGGGCGCCGTAGCGCCGCGCCGCCGGCCAGGTGACCAGGACGAGGAGCCAGCTGAGGGCGAGGGCCACCCGCACCGGGACCCGCACGACCGCCGGGACGAGCTGCGCCGTCAGCATCCCGAGCACGACCGCCGCCGGCAGGACCACGAGGTCGTGGGCCAGCGCGAAGCCCAGCACGAACCGGGCCAGGTCAGGTGCCCGGGCGAGGCGATCGGCGAGGGCCGACCGGAACCCGACGGCCATCAGCGCCCAGCCCACGGCCAGACCCCCCCAGAAGGCGGGCGTCCCGCCGAGCACCGAGCGGATCGTCCGACCCTCGGGGGCGGCTGAGGACCCGCTCACCGCACCTCCAGGCGGCGGACCCACTTGGTCTGTTGCACGCCCGGGCGGTTCGGGCCGATGAGGCGCACCGGGAAGCCGTGGTCGCGATGGAGGGGCTCATCGCCGATCGCCAGCGCGAGCAGGGTGTCGCGGTCGGCGGCCTGGCCCGGGTTGAGCTCGGAGGTGGCATAGGAACCCCGGGTCTGCAGCGATCGGACGGTGACCTCGGCTCCGGCCGGCGCCCCGGCCCGCTCCAGCAGGTCGCGGACGGGTACCCCCACCCACGTGGCCGAGGCGCTCCAGCCCTCCACGCAGGCGATCGGCAGGCGGGCCGTCCGCTGGGGCATGGACCGCAACTCGGACAGGCTGAGCGACAACGGCGTGGCCACCCGCCCGGTGACCTCGAGGCGGTAGCGCTCGTCACCGGCGGAGGCGGCGACGCCGGCCCCGCCGGCGGTGCGGTTCACCGGCAAACCCTGGGGGCCCACGTCGGGCCGCCGGGGCGCGAGCAGCGCCAGCCGCCGGAGCGGGCCGACGGTCTGGCCGGCGGTGGCCAGGGTCACGAGGCCGGTGGCGGCGGCGGTGGCGCCGAGGAAACCTCGCCGGCTCAGGGCTCCCGCCGCGGCCGGACCGGCGGCGACCTCGGCCCCCCGGGGCGACCGCGAGAGCGCGTCCCGCGTCTGGGCCACCTTGGCGACGATGTGCACCACGAGGGCGCCGATGGTGACCCACGCCGCCGCGTAGTGGGCTGGCGGGAAGGAGAACGGCCAGGGGTACCAGTGGCTGAGGTTGGCCGTGCCCGAAGCCACCAGGAACAGCGATCCGCCCACGAGCGGAACCAGCGAGAGCCGTTCGAGCGCGTGGGCGACGTCGCGTGCGATCGGTTCGTCGACCAGCCGCGGACCGGCTGCCCACAGCTTGGCCAGCAGGAGCGGGATCGACGCCAGGCCGGTGGCGACGTGCACGCCCTGGGTCACCCGGTAGAGCCCGGCGGGACGGGCCGGCCAGGTGAACCACCCGGGCGGGTTCTGGATCAGGTGCGAGAGCAAGCCGGTGGCGAAGCACACGGTGAAGCAAGCGCCGAGCGCCAGGCCGAGGACGGCCAGCGTACGGTCGTCGTGGGTGGGTTGGGACCGCACCCGGTCGCGGGAGGCGGCGATGCGGGCCGGCATCAGGCTCACCGGGCTGCCTCCCGGGTGCCGGGGAGGACCGTGGCCACGGCGGCGGCGGTGGCCGAGTCGGGCCAGGCGGCGGCGAGGGCGACGGCATCGGCCATGGTGTCGAGGTCGGCGCGCTCCGCCACCAGGCGCGTGACGAGGTCGAGCTCTACGAGGCGCTCGAGCTGGAGCCGGCCGGTGTCGGCCCGGCTGGTCGGGACCCCGAGGAACACCCGGGGATCGGCCCGGCGCAGGCCGAGCAGCCACCACCCGCCGTCCGTGGCGGGACCGAGGACGGCGTCGACCTGCGGCTCGAGCAGGGTGGCGAGGGCGCGGTCCAGGTCGGGCCCGGTGACCTGAGGGGTGTCCATCCCGATCTGGACGCCCGGCCCGCCGGCGTGGGCCCAGGCCGCCGCCAGCCGCTGATCGAGGCCGCCTTGCACTTGCGGGACCACCTCGAAGCCCGCCGGCAGCCAGGGCCCGGGGCGTCCCTCGAGCGCCAGCACCTTGCGGTCGGCACCCGACGCCGCCACCGCCGCGAGCGTGTCGGACAGCGCCGCGGCCGCGATCACGGCCGCCTCGGTCGGCGTGCACGGCGGGCACAGCCGCGTCTTCACCCGCCCGGGAACCGGCTCCTTGGCCAGCACCAGCACGTGGGTCATCCCGGCCATGGTCGCACGGTAGGGCAGGGGCCACCTCAACGGGATCCCCGGACCGCTTACGAAAGCCGAAACTCCGCCACCGTCGCCGTGGCCACCCGCGGCCCGTACCCTGTCGCGATGGCCGGCTGTCCCCTCCGGGTGTTGCTGGTCGACGACGACCCGACCCTGGCCGACGTGGTGGGCCGCTACCTCAGCCACGAGGGGTTCGCGGTGGACCACGCCCTCACCGGCGAGGACGGCCTGGCCCGCGCCGCGGGGCGACGCCCCGACCTGGTGGTGCTCGACCTGATGCTCCCCGGCCTCGACGGGATGGAGGTGTGCCGGCGGCTGCGACGCCCCGGCGCCGAGTCCGTCCCGGTCATCATGCTGACCGCACGGGGGGACGAGGCCGATCGGGTCGCCGGGCTGGAGCTCGGGGCCGACGACTACCTGGCCAAGCCGTTCTCGTTGCGGGAGCTGGGCGCCCGGGTGCGGGCGGTGTTGCGTCGTTCGGGCCGGGACCGCACCGAGCGCGAGGTGCTCACGGCGGGCGAGCTGGAGCTGGACGTCGTGGCGCGGAGCGCCCGCCGGTCCGGGGAGGCCGTGACGCTGACGGCGAAGGAGTTCGACCTGCTGGCCCACCTCATGCGCCACCCCGACGAGGCCCATCGCCGCGAGCGGCTCCTCGAGGACGTTTGGGGCTGGACCTATGGCGACACGGCCACGATCACCGTGCACGTCCGCCGCCTGAGGGAAAAGGTCGAGCTGGACCCGGCCCGGCCCCGCCACCTCCAGACGGTGTGGGGTGTCGGCTACCGGTTCGTCCCCTGATGGCCGGCCGCACGGGTTCCCCACCGTGGCTCCACCCGGCGGTGCTGGTCGGCGGCGGCATCGTGGCGTTCCTCCTCGGCCTGGCCCTCGCCATCCCGGGCGCGGACGCCGCCCTGCTGGCGTTGGTGGCCAGCGGCAGCGCCCTGGCGGTGGCGGCGCTCGGCCGGTTCGTCGTGGTCCGGTTCGGGACCCGTCCACTGCGGGACGAGGCGCTGTTGGTGGCCGTGGTCGGGGTGGCGGCCAGCGTGCTGGGGGTGGCCGTGGCGGCGCGGGCCATGTTCATCTCCTCGCACGACTTCAACTCGCTGGCCGTCGTGCTGGTGGCCGCCGGCTCGGCCGCCGGCGCCGCCGCCGTGCACCTCGGTGGACGGGTCGGGCAGGCCAGCCAGGCCGTGGGCGAGCTGGCCCTGGGGATCGGAAGGCCCGACGCCGAACCCGTCACCGTCGAGGCCCCCACCCGGGAGCTGGCCGCGCTGGCCGAACAGATCCGGGACGTGTCGGTCGAGCTCGAGCGGTCACGCTCCCGGGAGGCCGCCCTCGACCGCTCGCGCCGGGAGCTGTTCACCTGGATCTCCCATGACCTGAGGGCGCCGCTGGCCAGCATCCGGGCCATGGCCGAGGCGCTGGAGGAGGACGTCGTCACGGACACCCCGACGGTCGCCCGGTACCACGGCCTGCTCCGCACCGAGGCCGACCGCCTCTCGTCGCTGGTCGACGACCTCTTCGAGCTGAGCCGGCTCCAAGCGGGACCGCCCGACCTGCGGCTGGAGCCCGTGCCCCTCGACGGGCTCGTCGAGGAGGTGGTGGCCTCGATGCGGGCCCGGGCCGCCCGTGAGGGCGTGGTGCTGCGGCCCCGGGTGCCCGAGGCGGTCGAGGTGCGGGTGTCGGTGCCTGAGTTCTCCCGGGCCCTCGCCAACCTGGTCGACAACGCCATCCGGCACACACCCCACGGCGGCCAGGTGGTGGTCGAAGCCGGGGCCGACGGCGACATCGCCGTCGTCGCCGTGGAGGACAGCTGCGGTGGCATCCCCGGCCCCGACCTCGACCGGGTGTTCGAGACGGCCTTCCGGGGCGACGCCGCCCGGGGCCGTCACACCGGGAGCGGCGGAGGGTTGGGCCTGACCATCGCCCGGGGCCTGGTGGAGGCCCACCACGGCTCCATCGCCGTGGACAACCAGTCGGCCGGGTGCCGCTTCACCATCCGCTGGCCCCGGCTCGGACCGGCGGCGTGACCGGGCACCGCGCTCCCGGGCCGAGCCCTGCACGCGGTCTCAGCGCAGCAGCCGGCCCATGTCGCCTACGGCCCGAGCGGTGCCCCGGACCGTGCCGGTGACCTTCGACCGCCCGGCGCGGGGCCGGTACGGCACGGGCACCTCCGTCACCGTCCACCCCGACCGTCCCGCCCGCAGCACCATCTCCAACGGCCATCCCGACCGCCGATCCTCCATGCCGAGGGCGAGCAACGGCAGGCGGCGGGCGGCCCGCATCGGCCCGAGGTCGCGCACGGCCAGACCGACCTGGCGGCGCACGGCCCGCGCCAGGTACCAGTTGGCCAGCCGGGCGTGCACCGGCCACGCGTGGCGGTCGGGCCGCCGGGCCCCGAGCACGAGGTCGGCATGACCGGCCAGGACGGGATCGGCCACGGCCGGAAGGTCGGCCGGGTCGAGGGAGGCGTCGGCGTCCATGAAGCAGACGACGTCGGCGCCGGCGGCGGACAACCCCGCCCAGCAGGCAGCGCCGAACCCGCGGCGGGGCTCGTCTACCACCAGGGCGCCGTGCTGGCGGGCCACGGCGCCGGACCCGTCGGTGGACCCGTTGTCGACCACGATGGCCCGGTAGCCGAGCGGCATCCGTCCGAGCACCCACGGGAGGGCGAGGACCTCGTCGAGCACGGGCAGCACGACGTCGACGGCGACGTCGGCGGTCACGGGCTCCGGCACGGGCGCACCCTACCGACGGGTGCCGTCGCCCCCGCGGGGTGGTTGCTCGTCGCGGTCACCGCGGTGTGGCTGGGCCTGCTGCGCCTGGCGTGGCTGCGGGGCCACGTGCTGGTGCCCTCGGTCGGGCGCCACCTCGGCATCGGCGCCGCCCCGTTCGTCGGCCGCTGGGAGCTGCTCGTCACCACCCGCCTGGCCTTGCCGCTCGCCCTAGCCGTGGCCGCCGTCATCTGGGGGCCGACCTTGGTGGCTCGGGCCCGCTGGGCCACGGTCCAGGCGACGGTCGCGGCGACGACGGTGGCGTGGGTGCTCGCGCTCGCCCTGGTGGACGGGCCCCGCCGACTCACCACCACCCTCGGCTCCCGCTACGACTACCTGGCCGCGGTGGACGGGGTCGGCACCCCCGGACGGTTCCTGGCCACGTTCGTCGCCCAGGTGCCCGATCTCCCGACCCACGTCAAGAGCCACCCCCCGGGCCTCGTCGTCGCGTTGTGGTGCCTCGACCGTCTCGGCCTCGGCGGCACGGGCCCGGCCCTCGCGCTCGTGCTGGGTGGCGGCGCCCTGGCCGCCGTGTCGGTGCTGGCCGCGGGGCGGAGCCTGGCCGGCGAGGCCTGGGCCCGTCGTGCTGCCCCGTTCGTCGCGCTGGGCCCGGCGGCGTTGTTCGCCACCAACGCCGACCTGCTGTTCACCGGGCTGTCCACCGCCGGCCTGGCCCTCGTCGTGCTGGCTTCCGCCCAGCCGGTGGGATCCCGCGCCGGAGCGGTCCGGGCGGCGGGCGCCGGTGGGGTGCTCGGCGTCGCCCTGCTCTGCTCCTACAGCACCGCCTTGTTCGCCGTCCCGGTGCTCGCCGTGCTGGTCCCCCGACGGCGGTGGCAGGTGCTGGCCGTCGCCGGTGCGGCCGCGCTCGCGGTGGTGGCGGCGCCGGCGGCGTGGGGGTTCTGGTGGCCCGACGGGTGGGCGGCGGCCCGGGCCGAGTACTGGCAGGGCCTGGCCAGCCGTCGACCGTCGGGGTACTTCGCCTGGGCCAACCTGGTGGCCGGCAGCGCCCTCCTGGGCCCCGTCGGCCTGGTGGCCCTGGCCCGGCGCTGGGCTCGGCCGCTCCGGCCGTTGCTGGTCGGCACGCTCGCCATGGTGGCGGTGGCCACCGCGTCGCAGCTCTCCAAGGGGGAGGTGGAGCGCATCTGGTTGCCGTTCGCGCCGTGGTTGCTGTTGGCGTGCGGTTCCCTCACCCGGCGCGGCGCGGGCCCCGCCGACCAGGTGCCCTCGCGATGGTGGCTGGTCGGGCACCTGGCCGCCGGGCTCGGTCTGGTGGTTGCGCTGCGGTCACCGTGGTGAGGCCAGTGGCGGCCACGCCGTGAAGGTGCTCGTCACCGGAGGGGCCGGCTTCATCGGCGGTCACGTCGTCGACGCTCTCGTCGACGCCGGGGTCGAGGTCGTCGTCCTCGACAACCTGGCTCCGTCGGCCCACTCGGTCCCGCCGGACGACCTGCCCGACGTCGTCGACCTCCGGGTGGCCGACCTCGGTGACCCCGACGCCGTGTCCGCTGCGGTCGCCGACGTCGACGCCGTGTCCCACCAGGCCGCCCGCGTCGGTCTCGGCGTCGACTTCGACGACGTCGTGGACTACGTCGTCGACAACGACCTCGGGACGGCCACGCTCCTGCGGGCGCTCTGGCGGACGGGGTTCGCCGGCCGCCTCGTGGTGGCCAGCAGCATGGTCGTCTACGGCGAAGGCGCCTACCGCTGCGCGGTGCACGGGGCGGTGCGCCCGGCTCCCCGGCGACCGGTCGACCTGGACGCCGGCCACTTCGAGCCGCCCTGCCCCGTCTGCGGCGAAGGCCTCGCTCCGGAGGCGGTCACCGAGGACGCCCCCCTGGATCCCCGCAACACCTACGCCGCCACCAAGGTCCACACCGAGCACCTGGCCGGGGTGTTCGCCCGGGAGACCGGCCTCGCCGTCGCCGCGCTCCGCTACCACAACGTCTACGGCGATCGGATGCCCCGCGACACGCCCTACGCCGGGGTGGCCAGCCTGTTCCGCAGCGCCCTCGAGGCCGGGCGACCGCCCCGGGTCACCGAGGACGGTGAGCAGCGACGGGACTTCGTCCACGTCGTCGACGTGGCCCGGGCCAACGTGATCGCCCTGCTCGAGCGGCCCACCACGACCGGCGCCTTCAACATCGCCACCGGCCGCCCGTCGACCGTCGGTGACCTGGCGTCGACGCTGGCCACGGCCATGGGTGGCCCGGCCCCCGTCGTCACCGGCGAGTGGCGCGCCGGCGACGTCCGCCACGTCACCGCGTCGGCGGAGCGAGCCGCCGCCGTGCTCGGCTTCGAGGCGTGCACCACGTTCGCCGAGGGCGTCCGCTCCTTCGCCCGAGCGCGCCTGCGACCCGCCGCCGGCTGACCAGCCGCCGCCTAGGGTCGGGCCGTGGCGCCAGTTCTCGTGGGCCTGGTGGGTGCGGGGCCGTGGGCGACGCTGGTCCACGCTCCCCTGCTGGCCAGCGGACCGGAGACCCGGCTGGCGGGGGTCTGGGCCCGACGGCCCGAAGCCGCCAGCGCCCTGGCGACCGTCCACGACGCTCCGGCGTTCGGCTCCTTCGAGGCCCTCCTCGACGCGAGTGAGGCGGTCGCCTTCGCCGTGCCCCCCGACGTCCAGGGCGAGTTGGCCGCCCGGGCGGCGCGCGCCGGACGGTCCGTGCTGCTGGAGAAGCCCATCGCCGCCGACCTCCCCTCCGCCCGTCGGTTGGCCTCGGCCGTGGACGACACCGGCGTGGCCTCGGTGGTGGTCCTCTCGTGGCGGTACTCGCCCGTCGTGCGCCGGTTCCTCGCCGAGGCCGCCGACCTGGCCGCCACCGGCGGGCGGGCGGCGTTCCTCTCCGGGACGTTCCTCGGTGGGCCGTTCGCCACCCCGTGGCGACTCGAGCGTGGCCCGCTGCTCGATCTCGGTCCGCACGTCATCGACATCCTCGACGCCGCCCTGGGTCCGGTGGTCGACGTCCGTGCCCATGGCGACCGCACCGGCTGGGTCGGCCTGCTGCTGGACCACGCCGGCGGGGCCCGCTCGGAGGCCTCGCTCTGCGCCGGCGTGGGGACGGATCCGTCGGTGGCCGGCGTCGAGCTGTACGGCCCGAAGGGATCGCTCACCCTGGACTGCACCGGGCTCGGCCACGAGGGCTTCGCCGCCCTCCGGGCCGAGTTCGCCGAGGCGGTGCGCGGGGGTGGAGGCCACCCGCTCGATGTGCACCGCGGCCTCCACCTCCAGGAGGTGATCGCCTCAGCCGAGGCCCAGCTGCGGTGAGCGGGCGCGACGGGCCCGTTGTGGTCCTCGAGCCGTCCGCCTAGCTCGCCGCCCACGTGGTGTGACCCGCCCCCAGGGCGCCGTGGGGCGCGGTCAGCGTGAGCAGGCACCGGTCGATCCTGAGCTCCACGAGCTCCTGGTCCTCGAAGCCCGGCCACGGCGAGCTGAGGTCACGCTCGGTCAGGAACTGCTGGGTCAGCCGGCGCCGGAGGTCCGGTCGGTCCAGGAACTCCACGGTGCCGACCAGGTAGAAGGCGTCGTCCTGGCGGGGCGGCGGAAACGTCTCGGCGTGCAGCGCGTAGCGAGGATCACGGTGGAGATCGTCGCGCTTCGGCCCCGGGACGAGGAACGCGTAGAGACCCGTGCCGTCCAGCAGAGGACAGATCGGATGCACCCGCGGTCCGCCGTCGGCCCGCACGGTCCCCAGGAACCCCAGGCCGAGGCCGTGCTCGTAGAGCAGCGCACCGCCCCGCTCGGCGATGGCCGGAGCGGCGGCGGAGAACTCCTTCCAGTCGAGCATCCTTCCAACGTGACCGACGCGAATTCGGGGCGCAAGCCCGGTTTCCCCGGCGCCACAATGACCGGTCATGGAACCCAGCGTGGCGAGACGCCTGTGGTGGGAGCTGGAGCCGATGAACGCGGTCACCTACTTCGCGCCGGAGTGTCGCCAGGCCACCGCTGATATCGGACTTCGCGGCTTCTGGATGGGGTACTTCGCCTGCCGCGCCGCCCCGATGGGCCCGGTGGCGCCCGGGGTCGTGGAGTCCACCTTCTTCAACTTCCACCCGACCATGGTGCGGCGGGCGATCCCCGACGCCTGGGGCATCGCCGCCCCGGAATCGGTCCTCTCGGCCCGTTCGAGCGCGGCGGCTGCGGCCATCACCCGTCTGGTTCCCGGTGCCGACGAGGTGGCGACGGCGGTGGTGCCGTCCCTGCTCGCCGCCGCCCGGCGGGGCGCAGCCGCCGGGCGACCGCTGTTCGCCGCCAACCGCGACCTCCTCGAACGGCACCGCGGCGTCTCCGCCCTCTGGCAGGCGGCCACCACCCTGCGGGAGCACCGGGGCGACGGCCACGTGGCCGTGCTGACCGAGAGCGGGCTCGACGGCTGCGAGGCGCTGGCCCTGTTCGCGAGCACCGAGGAGGTGCCCGCCGACCTGCTGCGCACTGCACGCGGTTGGTCCGAGGCCGAGTGGGGCGACGCCGTCGAGCGCCTGACGAGCCGTGGCCTCGTCACCTCAGAAGGGGGGCCGACCGAAGGAGGTCGCGGGCTCCGACGCCGCATCGAGCAGCGGACCGACGAGCTGGCGGCTGAGCCCTTCGACGGGGTCGCCGGCCATGCCGTCGACGACCTGCTCCGAGCTCTGCGCTCGGTGGCCCAGCCCATCGCCGCCTCCGGCGAGATCACGTTCCCGAACCCGATGGGCCTGCCGCGGCCGTCGACCGAGGTGTGACGAGGGTCGGCCCGCTCAGGCGTCGTCGGCGGGTGGGTGGGCCGCGACCATGCGCTCGCCGACGGCCCGCAGCCGGGCCCGCAGCTCTGGCGGTTCGAGGACCTCGAACCCGAGCCCGAGAGCGACGAGGTGCCCGGCGATCGAGTCGAGGCTGTCCGATCCGGTGGTCAGGATCGCACCTCGGACACCGTCGGCCTCGGTCACCCCCACCGTCGGTGGCACGAGCCGCGCCACCTCCTCGGCAGGAGCGTCGACCGCGATCCGAGCGGTGTATCGGTAGGGAGCCACCGACACGGAGCGGCTCACGAGGGCGGCGGCATCCGGTGGGTCCTCCAGGCGGAAGCGGTGCCCGCTGCGAGTGACGCCGGTCATGCGGTCGACGCGGAGGGTCCGCCACGCCTGGCGGTCCACGTCGCGGGCCACGAGGTACCAGCGGCGGCCGGCGTTCACCACCCGGTAGGGCTCGAGGCGGCGGTCCGTCTCGTGCCCGGCGTGGTCGCGGTAGGCCACCCGGAGCTGCTCCTGCTCGGTGCTGGCCTGGGCGAGGTCCACGAGCGTCTGCGCGTCGACGTCGCCCGCTCCGGCCGACCGGAGCGGCACGGTGGCGCCCTGGACGGCGGCGACCCGGGCCCGCAGCCTCGGTGGCAGCAGGCGGTCGAGCTTCGACAGGGCCGCCAACGCCGGTTCCTCGATGCCGCGGACGGCGCCCCCCGCCGATGCGCCGAGGGCGATGGCGATGGCGGTCGCTTCGTCGTCGTCGAGCAGCAGCGGCGGGACGACGGCACCAATGCCGAGCCGGTAGCCGCCGGCGGCGCCCGGGGTGGCGTCGACCGGGTAGCCGAGGGTGCGCAGGCGGTCGACGTCGCGTCGCACCGTGCGGGTGGTGACCCCGAGCTCCTCGGCCAGCTCGGGCCCCACCCAGTTCGGGCGCTTCTGCAGGAGCGACAGCAGCTTCAGGAGCCGGGCCGAGGTGTCGAGCACACCCGTAGCTTGCTCGCGAACCAGGACAGAGGCTGTCCGCATGGGTCCCTACGGTGGTCCCATGGCGACGAATTGGAACGACGAGCTCCTCGAGCAGCTGACGTGGCACTGGAACGGTCACGTCCGCCCCCGCCTCGATGGGCTGACCGACGACGAGTACCTCTGGGAGCCGGTGGTGGGGTGCTGGAGCATCCGGCCCAGGGCCGAGGCCACGACGCCGATGGCGGCGGGCGCAGGCGACCACGTGGCCGACTACGCCTTCCCCGAGCCGGACCCGTCACCGTTCACGACGATCGCGTGGCGCCTCGGCCACGTCGTCGTCGGTGTGTTCGGCGCCCGCAACGCTTCCCACTTCGGGGGCCCGCCGATGGACTACGCCACGGCCGAATGGGCGCCCGACGCCGAGACGGCCCTCGCCCAGTTGGACGACGGCTGTTCGCGGTGGGTGGAGGGCGTGACGTCGCGGGCGAGGCCCGCCTCGCCGAACCGGTGGGCCCGGCCGAAGGGCCCTTCGCCGAGCACACCTTCTCGTCGCTCATCCTGCACATCCACCGTGAGGTCATCCACCACCTCGCCGAGGTGTTGACCCTCCGTGACCTCTACCGGGCGAGGAGCTGACCATGCCGGTCGGACGGACCAAGGACGCGGGCTGGCAGATCGGCGTGTCCCGCACCGTGCACCAACCGCTGGGGGAGGTCTGGGACCTGCTGACCGGGCCGGTGGGATCCAGCATCTGGCTCGGAGCCGGCGTCGCCTTCCCGGCCGAGCCGGGCGAAGGCTACGAGACCACGGCGGGCACGACCGGCGAGGTGCGGAGCTACCAGGAGCGGCGCCGGATCCGGCTCACGTGGCACCCGGCCGACTGGTCGCATGACTCGACCGTGCAGATCACGCTCCAGCCGACGCCGTCGGGTACGAGCATCCGCTTCCATCAGGACCGCCTGGCCGACGCCGCCGAGCGGGAACGCCAACGGGACCACTGGAGGGCGGTGCTCGACCGCATCATCGCCGAGCTTCCGGGCCGGTAGCCCCCGCGCCGTTCGCTCCTGTCACACTCACACCGTGACCGTCCTGCGCCTGCTTCGGCGCCGTGTAGTCGCCGGCGTGCTCGTCGCGCTGGCCGCGCTCGTGCTCGTCGGCTGCAGCCCGCTGAACCAGGGAGCCGTCACGAGGGATCGGGCGACGGGTCGGCCCGCGCTCGTGCTCGCGCTCTGTGACGGCGAGGCGGTGGAGGCGGTGCAGCTCATGAGCGGATACGGCGCCGAGCGCCGCGTCCTGTGGCGCATCGAGGCGCGACGACCGCGACGCATCACCCGCATCGTCGTGGACGAGATCCCACCGGGGTTCGTCGAGACGGTGGCGCGGCAGGGCTCGCTGCCTCGCGGTTCGACGCGGATGGTGCTCGCGGCCGATATGACCGGGGGGAAGGCCGCCTCACACAGCGGGTCCTTCCGGCTCGACGAGCTGCGCACCGGCGTGCTCCTCCACAACACCCTGGCGTCCGAGACCTCCGAGGGCGAGCTCCGACGCTCGGCCCGCATCAACTGCTCGAACAACCTCTTGCTCGCGCTCGGACTTCCCGAGTGGTCGACGTGGGCGGTCTGGGCCGTCCCCCTGGCCCTCGTTTGCGCCTACGTCGCGGTCAAGGTCCTGCGGTTGCGCCGGGCGGCATCAGCCACGTCCGCACCGTGACCGCCGCGCCTTACGGGGCCCTACGCGACGAACCTGGGACGGCGGGTTCGGATGCTCGTGACGGGTTGAGTGTTGCAGGCGCAGTGTCCGCCGGCGAGGAGGATGCGTAGCCGGTAGTTGGTGAGGCTGCGGAAGCCGCGACCGGAGCGCTTCACCTGCTTGATGAGCAGGTTGGCGGCCTCGACGGGACCGTTGGAGGCGCCGGTGGTGTGGTGGGCCAGGATCTCGGTCCGCCAGCGGCGCAGCGTCTTGAGGAGCCGTCGCAGTTCGGGTCCTGACTCGGCGGCGGCGCACCAGGCGATGGCGTCGTCGAGCCGGGCGGCGGCCAGCGCCGGGTCGTCGGTGAGATAGACGTCTCTGACCTTCTCCTTGGCCACCCAACAGTCCCTGACCTCGTCGTCGGGGTCGCCGCCGGCCAGGGCGGCGTGCAGTCGGACCCACCCGGCCTCGTCGACCCGTTCGGCACCGAGGAGTAACAGCTTGCGGACGTCGTAGAGCGGGTCGCCCTTCCAGCCCCGGTGGGCGACGGTGGCCTGTTGGACCCGCTGACGGCACCGGGTGAGGGCCATGTTGGCCAGG
>JAABUS010006189.1_pt1 | contig 14776 bp, 12 predicted proteins | sample 5560161 | NCBI WGS metagenome assembly JAABUS01 (sample SAMN10711885, study PRJNA513376) | rock metagenome | isolation source: Antarctica rocks | place: Antarctica: Victoria Land, Trio Nunatak nord | collected 2016-01-04 | reverse complement strand
ACTACAGATGTTGCTCTTCTAAAAGCAGAAAATGAAGATCTTCGATGAACAGTACGTATTGAAAGAAGTTGCAGACGACGTGAAAAGTCTTTATTTGACGATTTAGAGATTAATGATGAGGCAAAGAAGATGTTTTTTTGTCCTAATAAGATTCAGGCGATTCGTGATCGTTAAATTCAAAGAATTGAAGAGAAACAGCAAGCTGCTATTCAAAAGACTGAAGAAAAGAAACAAAGAAAGCTTAGAAAGCTAGAGAAACAGCGTTTAATAGCTGAAAGAAAGATGAAACGAGAAAAAAAAAGAACGAAACGAAAGAAGAAAGCGAAGCAAAAAAAGAAGCTACGGACGAAGAAATTGAAGCAACGACGTCTAGTTCAGAAGCAAAAGCTGAAGGCTAAAAAGCTTCAGAAAGAGCAAAAGAAGAAGTCTAAAGAGATGAAAGTACAGCAATTCACTGATTTTGTTGCTATTGAGAAGATGAAAAGAGAGTCTAGTCAAATCAGGTCTACGCGAGCTGAAAGACAATTCAAAGCTTCTAAGCGATTTGATGATTAATTCTTATAACTTGAAAGCTTCATATAGATATCGACAACTCTCTATATTAATTGCAATTTGATTCTATGAATGATGATTGAATAATAATAAAAATAGTATTGATTACTAATTGAGTTTAGAATGTGCACGAAATCGAAACGTGCACAGACTCGAGAGTACTTCTAGATCTGACAAGACTAGAAGACTGAGTCTGACAAGACTAGAATCGTGACATTACTTTTCTCTCTTGACTATTCATGTTCGCATGAATGTTGTTTCTTAGTGCTTTTTTCTTGAATATTTGATATGAAAGTCGTCAATCATCTCTTGAGCGTTCATAAATTCGTCGTCGTCAGCGTTATATCAGTTGAGATCGTTGTCATAGCTCTTTCATTTGACTCGATATTGAAGTCGTCTTCTATAGCGTCGAGAGTTCAGTATATCATCGATTTTTCATTCGTCTTCATCTTTTATCACTATTGACTTCGAAGATTCATTCTTTTGACCAGGCAGAGAGTCGTCAACGACAGAGCGAAGCAGGTCAGAATGAAATACATCATGAACATGCATAAACTCAGATAATTTCAGTTTATATGAAGAGTCGATGAAATCTAGATTGATGAAAGAATCGAGCATTTTGTCATTCAGCTTCTTGAAAGATCTCGCTGTAACGATGTTTCTTTCATTCAGAAACATTTTTGATTCGATCTTGTAATTGATCTTCTTTCTATGCTTGTTAGTCTGATTCATCATTTGCTCTCGTGTTTTGATCAGAGCTTCGCGAGCGAAGATTAGTGTTCTATTCATGTGATCGAATATATCTTCGACTCAAGCAATCTGCAGACGTTCGCAAGTGCTTTCATACTCAATGATGTCAGGGTCGAAGCTCATACAAGAGTGAAAGTTCTTGTTCATGAAGAAGAGAATCAAGAAGATGACTGAAGACAAGATGTTATTATCGACAAACTCGATCATGAGTAGTCACTTGAATCAGTCGTTCTGCATGTATGAACAGAAGAAACGAAGATATCGCTCGACATTCTGATTGACTCGTTCGCTTTGATCGTCGATCTGAAAGTGATAGACGATGAACAATCAAAGAGAAATGCTCAGTCGTTTGCAAAGAAACTTTCAAAGAATGAAGATGAACTGAGAATCTCGATTGAATACAATGAAGCTTGATAGATCGTGAGTTTGATATACTCATTGAAGCAACATTTCAGCTGTCTTTTCGACTGTGATATCTTCATCATCAGTGATGCAAGAAATATAATGCCTTTCTTTTGACAATCTGTAGATGACAGTCAGAATAGCGTTGTAGTTGTACAAATCAGATAGATCAATAATAAAATTCATGACTATGTTCTGTCATTGCTGTTCAAATATCGATAGAGATTGAAGCAAGTCATTTGATTTATCTCTAGATGTCTTTGATCGTTAACAAACATAGCAGTTTTGAATATATCAATCTACTGTCTTTCGCATGAACAATCAATAGTAGTTTCGTTTGATGATCTTCATCGTTCTAAGAATATCGAGATGATCTATTGAGGGTTGATCGTGCATCTCACGAATCAGATTCATTTGCAGAAGTTCATTGAACGAAACTCATAGCTGACTGTCTTTGTATAAGATTTCATTCTGAACTCGACAATTCTTCAGCTTGATATCTTTGCATTGTGCTTCGTCTCTTTCTATTGCTTCGCGAAGTAGAGTACAATTCTCGTCGATTTCATTCACGTCAAGAACTTGTTTATAGATTGACTCGCTGACGTTCTTCTCTAAATCAGCAATCTTCATTTGATTTGACGTCAGAATAGTGATTCGTTGATAGCGAACGCGTTCATCATCGAAATCTCTGAGCACGAAGTCAGCTCAACGAGTTAATGCATCGATCTTAATGTTCTGTTTGTCAGATTGATACATTATCTTGAAGTTGAAATCAGCTAGCTTCTGAACTCAGCGCATCTGATGTCTACTCAGCTCTTTATTCTTCATTAATGACGTCAAAGCTTAATGATCAATGAACATCTTGATTGATAGCTCAGTCAATTTCAGCTCAGATCATCAATGCTTGAATGCTCGAATGATCGCTAGTAGCTTCTTGTCATAAATCTCGTAATTGCACTCAACGAAGCTCAGATTCTTGCTGTAGTAGATCATCGAATGCAATGTTTCTTCGTCATCATACTGAGAAAGTATGTCATCATTGACATAGTCGAATGAGTCTGTTTCAAGAATAGTCTCTTTATTCTGATCAAAATGACGAAGAATAGATGCTTCAGTCATTCGTTTCTTCATATGATCAAAGATTGTTTGACAAGCGTGATTTCATTCAAATATCACCTCTTTTTGAATGAGTCGAATCAGAAGATGAACAATCTTTGAAAAGTTCTTTATAAAACGTTGATAGAAGTTGCAGAAGTCAACGAAGAACTGCATCTGAGTGAGATTTGTAGAAGTAGATCATTCGACTACTGCTTATACTTTTCTGAGATTCATCTTTAGTTCTTCGATGAATAGCAATAGTCTCAGAAAGAAGATCTTCTGAACATGAAACTCGCACTTGTTTATATTCATCTAAAGATCAGTCTCTCGTAGTCTATGTAGAATTAATCGTACGTGTCACTTATGTTTCTTCAGTGTTTTGCTGTAGATGATAATGTCATCTAGATAGATCTGACAAAACTGATGAAGATAGTCAAATAGCACGTCGTTCATATAGTGTTGATAGAAAGTCAAGTCGTTGATTAATTTGAAAGACATCACGTGATATTTGTAGAAATCAAAAGAAGTGATAAAGATAGTCAAATCTTCGCTATCTGAATGCATTCGCAGTTTATTGAACGCGACAATGATGTTCAATCGAGTCAGATATTTGCTTTCTTGTATACGAGCGAGAGTCTCGTCTATTAATGACAAAGAGTAGCGATTTCATTTGATCAAAGCATTGAGCTTTCTGTAATCGACGCAGAAACGCAAGCTATCGTCTTTCTTTTCGACAAATAGTATGAGCGAAGCGTATGAAGCTGAGCTAGACGATATGAAGTCTTTATTCAGATGCTTGATCAGATAGTTCTTCATCTTTTGAAGCTTGTAATCAGACATATAATAGAGACGACTTCGAGAAGATGTTTTCTTGTTGATCAACTCAATTTTATGATCATAGAAACGATGAGAGAATAGTTGATCAGTCATCGCTCGATCAAACACGTCTAGATAGTCATGATATTTCGAAGAAAGCTTAGCTTTGACTTCTTTCAAGATCTCTTCATGTGAAAGCTCTTGTATATTTACATCTTCGAGTTTATTTCTAGCTGTTTTTAGAAGTCGATCGATTTTCGTGATGATGATCGCGAAAGTAGTCACATTCGATCATTTGACTAGTGATCTATATGCTGCAGTCTCTATCATTGCTATGTTCATTGAATTGAAAGGCGAAGACTTGACTGAATTAGATGATTTCATGATTTGACTGAATGAAGATGACTTCTCGCTGAGTCGAATGACAACAGAAGAGATAGATCTCTTTAGTATTTGAGTAGAGATTGAACTCTTCTGTTCTATCGCGATTTTCTTGAGAACAGAAAGAGAGATCGAGCTAACATTGATATGAGTCTTTGAATCAGAAAATTGAAGACGATCATCTCTCATATCAATCGTTATCTCGATCTTATTCATTCATGTTTTTTCGAGAATCATCTGATGCTGACTCAATCGAGTAATCAGCATAGAAGCGAAACGTTTTATATGATCTTGAACAGTCAGATTCAAATAAATTGCATGAGTAATGAGCTTTTTTGCATAATGATCATCGAATTTCCTTATTGACTTGAGCTTGATTAAAGATAACGATTCAATTTGCAAATGATCACAAACATTCTGCGCAATTAATTCATCAATGAACGAATAGTCAGCTGCTTCAGTGTCAATCAATGACTTTAATGAGTAACTAATTTCATTGCTAGATAGTACACATTCAGTAATCAAAGATTTCGAAGCAAAGAGATCATTTGAGCTGCTCATTGTTGAAGAAATTAACACATCTTTCATCGCATCTTTGATGAAAGTCACTAGTTTTTTGTCTCATTCTTCGATTTCTCTGTAAATAATTTCTTCTCTTCTTTTGACATGACGATCTCATTGAGACAAGAAGTGAATTCATGAGATGTCGAAGTACTAGTCTTCAGCTGAAAGCAGTTCTTTGAAAGATGACTCGATACTTTGCAGTTGAAGCAGATGATTGACATTCTTGATCATTCAGATTCGAGAGTGAAAAAAGTAGCGAGTCGAACATAGCTAGTAGTCGAAGCTGAAGTCGACGAAGAAACAAAACGTTTTTTCGAAGCTGCTATCGATTTGACTGTTCATTGCTCGTCACGTAGCTGATAATTGACTTGTTGTTTATTATTCACATTTTGAAGAAAGATCTTGAGCTTATTCAGCGAGCTAAACTCTATGAGGCAAACTGACAACGCGTTCTGAAGATGATTGTTGATTTTATTCTGAATGTTGTTCATCAGAGTGATATCATCATAGTTCAGAAAGCTGAATATTCTAGTGAATTCTGAATAGAAAGAGCTGAAGAGCTTGTTGAGCTGCTTCAGAGCAACGTATTTGCAACGACACTTTCGAATCAGATTCTCATCTTCGTAAATTTCTTTCAGATGTTTCAGTAGCTCTGATAGTGACTGATAGAATGAGAAAGCATCAACACGACGCTTTGCATAGATTTGCTGATCAGCATTGCCTTCTAGTCTGAAAATCACATAGGCAATACGAATCTTTTCAGTAGAATAATGATTCGCGTTGACATCGAGCTTGTCAGCTATTTTGATGTTTCATGTCTCTCAGATAGAATCATCTGTTTCGATGAAGATGAGTGAATTCGAAAGCTTGACGAACTTGTGATGATCGTTTCCGTTATCAGATAGAGTAGAAGATTCTCGTTGAGAGCGAGCTTCTTTCTGATTGACTCGTTGTTCAGCTGGCTGAGTATCTTGACGAGGCATAGGTCGATCGACTTGACGTTGTTTCGCTCTGAAGTTCAATCGCTCGCCTTGTAGCTGACTGATCTTTTTCTCTAGCTCATCGTTTTTATCAAAAGCGACTTCTAGTTGTTTCGCTCTCTTTTTGTGATCGTCTTGTACGAGAAGTCAGTGTTCATTGAGTTGTAGAGTCAAGTCTCGCTGGCTTCGAAGCTCGTTCAGCATATTGATGACTTCGTTGAGTTGATTGCTGACTCAATGAAACAGTTGTTCTTCGATGTTTATGTTTCATGCGATGGCAGCTTCCTCAGCTTCGACTGAAGCATCGGAAGATAGAAGTGAAACTCTTCTACTGACAGTGCTTCTAAGCAGGCGAGTTGTTCGGGGCCCAACTGGCTCGGCGTCGCGTGTCATGGTGAGAGAAGGTAGAAGTTGTTGAGGTAAGAATAGATGAGGGGTTGATGTTTTGAATTGGTGTTTTTTGGTGAGTGAAAATTCAAAGAATCCCTTGTGAATTTCAGGTAATAATTGGATGCTTTATCCGAAGAATCCCTTGCGGATAGACTGGTGAAAATGAGTGTAGAACCGAAGAATTCCTTGCGGCCTAAAATGGTGGTGCAAATTTGAAGAATCCCTTGCAAATTTTCCTTACTGAATAGGTTGTTTCGTATCGTCTATTCGTCGATAGCAGGATAGTAGATGATGAGCATTTATCTAATGTTAGGGGCCAGCATAGAGCGAGTCAATATGGGTGTCATTTAACTAGAAGATAAATGCTAAGGAAGAAAGGTAGCTACAGGAAAGAAGCTGGCTACATATGTGTTTTTCTCAGTCGACGCTAGGCCCAATAGGGACTAGTCAAGGTGACGGAGCTAGGATAGGCCTGGCAAGGCTAGAAGGCTGAGCCTGGCAAGGCTAGGATCGTGACAGATGAGGTGCGTTCTCGCAGAGATTTGGGAAAAGCGTTATTTAAATGCACTAAAGAAGTGCTACAAAGCTACTAAGCTTCATAGAGCTGCTCGCATTAAGTTCGTTCAGACTTATCAGAAGAAATGACGGGTTATTTTGAAGCAATTGCTCAAAAATTGACGTGTATATAATGAGTAGTTGAATTTAGTGATGCATGACTGAAAGTGATGTATGGCTGGTGAGCACTAAGCGAAGAATGAGCGAAAGTGAGAGGCACGAATAGATACATTCTACACAGATAATGAAGGAGAAAATGTACAGGGATTGGTGACCACAATACGCGACAGAAGCGGCCGAGAGTCACGTCTTTTCTCATCGTGCCTCGATATCTTTTAGAATACTCGTATTTACGGCTCAGTCGCGCACGCTAATTTAGCGCCCTCACGAGAATATATCTTACCTACCTCATTCTCAGAATCATTAACGATTGCTTGTATCTTCTAGCATCTTTAAATATAATATATGACACTGAAAATGACGAGTCATAAAGACTCTATGTACGTATATATATGAGCTTTCGAAGAAGCTTTCGAAAGAGCTTTTAATGAAGTGAGTTGAAGTCTTTGAAAAAGCTTTTAAAAAAGCTTGTAAAGAAGCTTTTGAGAAAGATTTTGAAAGAGCTTTAAGCATGATTTTAAGACGATTTATTTATTCATGTTGTATATGTCTTTCAAATCAATGTCATATTTCTTCGATGTATTTGAAATAACTGAAATCACTTTCTTATGATCTAGGCTTCATCGTGCATAATCGCACGTTCTTTATTCGGAGCTTAACTGAACACAGAGATCAAATGAAAATGATGAAACAAGAGTCGTTAAACTCAGTTGACTCTCAGCTCTTCTGTTTCTTCAGCTGCTCGTAGTAATTTCATAGTCATAAGCGAAACTTGATTGACTTCCGGGGTTAAACTACTACCTCTCAGCCCGAACCTTGGCCTATGGACACCTAGAATACATGTAACTACTTTCTCTGGGCCGGTTCCTAAATTGCCGATGTATGGAACTCCCTCGTTCAAAACCCAAACCACCTGTAAATTCAATTCAACTCGTTACTGAGTACCTAAACCAAAACCTGAAGTGGAGGACAAGAGTAAATTATGCAATTAACCCAGGCCATTGCACAGCGTATGTAGTTCTGTTGAATTCTAAGTTTCGACATCACTCCCAGCTTCTTCGTGTTCACGGTCGCAATTCAATGACCCAATTTTGCTGAGATCGACATTGTCCCCTGCCCCCAGGTTTTCTTCGACATCGGCGTCAACACCGTCGTTTAGCTGGTTCTTGGTTTTGGGGGGATGAACCGGCTTAGAGTTACCTGAAAATCTACTACGTCGGTAGCTCTTATGACGTGAGTATTTAGTTTCAATGGGTTTGCCACGGATAAATGCGAGCAAGGGTCGAAGGGTCGGAACACAGGCTGCAATAATGATGATATAGTTCTCGGTTCTTCGAATTAAAACTCAGCAGAGATGAACACAGAAGATAAAGACAGAAGTGACTCACGTATACCAGCATACCAGTCAATAGTACTATCTAGGTAAAAGAGTTAGCTTAACGCGCTAAAATTACCATCTGAATATCGATTGCACTTGCATGTAAAATCAGGCTGGGCCAAATCCCCAAGTAGAGCAGTTTTAATGGCAGCAGCGACAGTTGCACTTTCCTGATGTGAGTGAAGACATCCTACATTCAGCATGCCATGATGAACAAGCTTACAGCAGACCCAAACACATGAGCGTCGCTAAGCCGATCTTAGCTTGCAGTTTCATCTGAAGCTTCCAAATTATGACGATGGGGAAGAGTGCAAGAACGAAATCAGTGAACGTGGAGTAAGCTTGGAAAATCAGTACGATCAAAGGCCGCAGCTTTCTTGAAGGTCTTAGACGTATCAGCTTGGAGGTAGCCCGCGTCTAACTGAATATTAGGGTTCCAGCACGCCCCAGCCGCTCGATCCCAAAGAGCATAAACGGGCGTGCATTGGGCAAAGGTGACGATCACACAGCCTAGGTTGACGATCAATAAAGTGACCATGATGAACCAAAGAATTGACGCCTGGATCTTATTCTTGTTCATGACACGCAGCAGAAGCAAGGCCACCGAGATCTTGCCAAAGCACGCACTCATGGTGCTGAAAGGCTGGGTCATCCAAACCATCTTCGTAGCTTGAGCTACTTGATATGTGTTCAAGTAACACGCATGTCGTCCTACGCCATAGTGAACTTCGAGGGTAACAAATATCGAGCATATGATAGACAAGACCTGTCAATATAGTCAGCATCCGGATGGAATATGTTGTTTGCCGAAAAGTACTGTTGAGCTTACCCAAGTAAAAGCCATTGTCCAGTCATCCCATCCCAAATTGCAGACAAGCTTGATTCGGGTGAACAGTCTCGCACAGACGAACACGAGCGCAATCGAACACTCTATCCATGTGAGAACAAGAATTTTCGGGCCATCGTTAGAGTCTCCTCCTGGGGGTGGACATGAGAGAGCCTCCATTGAATTGCTATACACGGTACATTGTGCTGTACAACGACCGTCCAAACTCAGAAGAATTGTGCGCTCGTATAGGTAAAAGCTGTCGGTCGCAATAGCAGGCGGTCGTGTGGCAGAAGAAAAATCGGTCTGGTGAGGCTTTTGATTCCCCCGAAGAGGAATGACGCGATCTCTCACCGCACCGAGCTCAAACATGGTAGGTTCCCGATATAGAGTAGATGAAGGTGGGAGGAGTAGAAAAGGCTGGCTTAGCGGCACATACTCCAGTGCATAGTTGAAACCTCAAAGCGGTGCCGCAAGTATGCATTCTCCTCGTTCCTGTCAACGAGCTCAGCCTCGTTTTCATTCTGGTTTATTTGTTCTTGTAAGCGGAATACAAAGTATTTTGTGGTAAGATCAATGTTGTACTGGGCTTCACGCTCTCATTGCCAATACCCACCGACTTATGAGAGCCAGATGCTAACAACTTTTTGGTAGATCGCTTCATAGGGGACTCCCGACATTCTCATCTGTCGAGCTCGCGAAAGTCAAGTCCCGGCATTCGGAACAGCGCCGACCATACCATTGGTTGGTCAACACTGCAACTAGGCAAAGAACATGTTCAATGTCAGATCTCGTTGGGTGTTCCTTCAAACATGTATGCTGATCAGGTTTCTTTGGTCAATAACAACAGGGGTTGTGAACCAATGAGATACACTTCTGGAATGGCGGGGAGGTACTTCAGATCTGGTGATAATATCATCGAAAGATAAGTACCAATATGCGCGTTCTTTTGGTAGATCAGGGTCGGCTATAGCGTCTGCTAGCAAGCTTGATTGTACAGCGGATAGCCTCGTCCAGATATTGAGGTTGCGGAGAGCTGCGGGAGCCCCAAATGCCATTGTAGGTTGAGGTCCGCGCATGTCAGTCTCGCCAGTCAAATAGAAGGGTGGCGGCATTTTGATGGATGCACTTGGCTGTCAAGTGTCAGTACGAATACAGCCTTGGATACCGACGCGTGACAGATGGACCGGAGAAGCTCGACGTCTTGGTCGTCCTAAAATCCTTGCCGCAGGATTGAGTCAGGTTACACTGACGGATGGGACGACAAGGTAAAGGACCGGTTTTGTTCGAGGCTGAGAACGACTGCGCTTTTTCACGCCTTCGATCGCATTTGGTGCGGGTGAAATCCAATCAGACGATGAGCACTACAAGCATAGCCTCATGTGTGTCAGTTAGGGATTCACAGAGTACATATTAGCATGTCATCGCTGGCAATAAAGAGGTTTGCTACGGCGCATGCCGTGTAGTGACGGAAATTGATGGACGTCATTGGGTGCAGGGTGTTAGGAGTGTGAGCTTTTTTAACAGGTTCACTTCGACCCACCTGCACGACCTGGCTCGCAGAACCAAATTCCGCTTCCCAGTGAACATCGTCTCGAGATCTTTCACGTACAACCAGCTAGAGCGAAACTCCTTCCAACAAGCTTTTCCACTGAATATGGCTTCTTCTAATTTCGATGAACCGATCGAAAATATCCAGAAGAGCCTCCAAAGTGTATCTAGAGAAATTCTCGACGATGAGAAAGCACGCAAAAAGCTCTTGGGTATCACGATGCAGGCTATGACTATGTTGGAAACTCCGCTGGAGACTATCTGGCGGATGATCATGTCGGTAAGATCTGTTCCAATGATCTCGGATGCATTAGATGAAGCTCTGTTAATGCTGTCTCCTCCCTAAAGCCCCATGCACCAGCTGCTTTGATGACGTTCATCAAGATGGGTGGGATCGAAGCCATGGTCAAGGACAACAAGCCAAAGACTGCTGCAGAACTGGCCAGCGATACTGGGGCGGACAAGTTGTTAATCAGTACAAAACCTCACTTACCTCACTCTTCCCTAGGACACCGCTGCTAAGGAATCTAATAGTTCGCATCCTGAGACCACTCATAGCGCTGGGCATCTTTGAAGAGACTGAAGTCGAAACCTATAATTCCACGCCTATATCTCAGATGTTGACTGCCCCGCCTCTCATTGGAGGCTATCAATTCATGTCCGTTGTTCTAAATTCAAGTTCACAGACCTCTTTGCCAAAGGTTGCTTTTCAGATTTGCGGCGGCGACGAAGTCCCTTGCGGATATGCCCAACTATCTCGCTTCAACTGGATTCAAACATGTCGATGGCTCTCCCGGTCCTTTCCAATACGCCCATTACCAGAACCCAGCCGCGGCGCATGGACTGTTCCCGTGGCTCATCTCAGATCCGGCGATGCTTACCAACTTCAACGCGTTCATGTCAGGGCAGCGAATGAACAGAGAGCAGTGGTACGACTTCTTCCCCGTGGATGAGATCCTTCTAAAGGGAGCCAAACAAGATCATTAATCTACCCTACTTATTGATATCGCGGGTGGTGAAGGCCACGACGCTGAATCCTTCCATAGAAGATTCCCGAATGCCCCGGGAAAGGTGATCGTACAAGACCTACCCCAAACTATTGACAACATCAAACAACTCGATCCGGCCGTGGTACGCATGAAGTATGACTTTTTCACCCATCAGCCCGTACACGGTAAGTGCAGGCATCCAACCAACCTCTGAGTATCGAGCCACCCAATAACATGCATGTCGGTATCTAGGTGCCAAAGCATACTACTTTCGATCCATCTTCCACGACTGGCCTGACTCTGAATGCATCAAAATCCTTCAAAAAACCGCCTCCGCCATGGAAAAGGGCTATTCCAAGCTGTTGATCTCCGAGTGGGTCCTTCCCGCCAAGGATGTCCCTCTGTACCCGGCTTTGCTGGACATCAACATGATGGCTCTGTTGAATGGCATGGAGCGGACGGAGGCGCAGTGGACGACGCTTTTGGAAGCTGCGGGGTTCCGGGTCGTGAATTTTTGGACAGTTGGGCCCCAGACGGAGGGCTTGGTTGAAGCTGTGCTGAAGGACTAAGATGGTTTGAGGTAGAATATGAGAGGAGAAGTACGGCTCTAGACATCAGGGATGGTTTCCCTATCCTCATATCAGTCTTAACTTCGTTTTTAGCCCCTGATATGAATGACCTGAATTGCGTTTCGCTTTTAATGTCAAAGATTTGGTGAAAGGCCCTTTGCTTATCCCACTTTGAACAAAGTTCCACGGGTTCTGGAAGTGATGCTAATATACTCCACAAGCCTCAAACCTTCGAGGAGCCTTTCACTAATAGTTGTTGTTTGCTATAAATCATAGATGTTACAAATTGACATCATCTCTGAGCCTCGTATGCTAGCTGGCATGTTCGAGAGGGTTAAGACTAAGGTATTTCAAAGAACAAGGTATTGATAAGAGGTTTGGTTGCTACCGTTGGTCTGGATGAGATAGGACGCGATGGGGCCAGACTCGAAGACGGTTTTGTCCGTGTTGGGTTTAATGATCGCTGCGATTGCCCATGGCCGCAATAATGGCTAGAAGTACGCATAATGCTTCGAGATTGGAGTGTTACTAGCATTCTTCTTGAGGTCTTCGAGCTTCATCCACCTATATCTGTATGGAAGGATCAAGCTCTTCAAGGATTTCGAGAACAGACAATGAACTCAGCTTCATCGTGAGTGCATTGGTGGGAGTGGACAAGGATTGTAACGGGCTGCTGTGGTTGGCAAGCTGGCTTTGGGAGGGCTGCGATTGCGTATTCCTCCAGGACCCCAGTCAGAAGTTGCAAGCTTCCAGGCATACCAGATGTAGTACATCAGGTCAGCTTCACACGGGGAGCCACGGAGTTACCCCCATGCGTGATGGCAGTATTCAATGATCTGACACTTGCAGCGGCTTCCGCTCTTACATACGCCCAAGTCCCGCTCCCACTTACCTTCGACAACGTGCACCAGCATCGTAGATACCATCGTGGTAGACCTTCTACTAAGGGTTATGATGGTCGCGACCGCCTTTTCTGTTGTAGGGTTGGTCCTAATGCAGATACACTACAATTCGTGGACCAACAAATATGATGCAGTGCCAAAGCGTCGGTTAACATCTGAACACAATACGACGTACGCGATCGACAATGGTAAGAAGATTTCTGTTCTATCGTTGATTGCGAAACCTGTGCCTTTTTTTTAGGATTTGCCGAGAGACCCATCAAAAATTGAGTGTAAATCTCCAAATAGTGCAGAATTCGTAGAAATCAGTAGAATCAGTTACACTGCACTTCGTACATGATCCGAATGTCATATAGAGCTTCATAGATGTCTCATACAGTGCTTTATACACGCTTCACACGTTACCTACTAAATGCTCCATATGTGGCCTATCCAATGCTCTATATGTACCTTAGTATATTCAGTGCTCCATATGTAGTATATCCAGTGCTCCATATGTAGTATATCCAGTGCTCCATATGTAGTATATCCAGTGCTCCATATGTGGTATATCCAGTGCCTCTTATGTGGTATATCCAGTGCTCCATAAGTAGTATATCCAATGCTCCATATGTAGTATATCCAGCGTTGGAGGACGAGGTCATATGGGGCATTTTGGTATGTAGGTTGTTGCTGTTAGGAGCCTATCTAGGAGCGAGCAGGTGAAAACTCTACTAGCGGGCCCCAGCCCTATCAGCCCTATGAAGGCGGAGATTACCATCTCCCCTATCTCCAACATCCAGTGCCTCTTATGTGGCCTATCCCAGTGCTTCATATGACCTATTCAGTGCTTTATATGTAGTATATGTGATCTGTTCAGTAAGTCGCATAAGAGGCACTAGATAGGCTACATATGAAGCACTGGATATACTACATATGAAGCATTGAATATACTACATATGAGGCACTGAATAGACCACATATAAAGCATTGAATATATTACATATGAAGCACTGGGTAGGCCACATATGGAGCACTGGGGGGGGCAGTGGGGTTGATTTTACAAATCTGGTTCTTATTTTGCACTTTTTGGAGATTCGCCACGAGATTTGGTGGGGCTCTCGTACAGTTTCCCTCCCAATGCCTTTTCCTGGCTAGAATTCCCGGATCTTCACGGGGCTCTTGGCGTGGATCGTGATAGAGAAATTCGCCGCACTTGTTCAAACATGGCATCCAGACAAAGCCACGCGATACGGCATCGATCACTACAGTGCCAACATAATCACTCGAGTCATCAACCACGCTGGTGAGGTACTTGGGGATAACAAGACGCGGAAGAAATACGAGACCAACAGTCTATCGACACACACTTGCGCCTGCGAACTGTGTCTCCATTGTGTTGGGTGATTGTACTTTGCAGGTGATGGTGAGCCTCAAGGAATTGTTCTACCGTGCCGACGAGCAAGAACTTGGTTGTGGGATGATATCTTGAAGTGGAAGGAGATCGGATTCTGGATTCATGTAGAGTACCAGCTGCGCATGGAATCACGAATAATAATGCTTTTACTCGTATATAGAGTGGATGATCACGTGGAATTCACGCAGCCACATTTGCTGACGTACGAGTAGGTACTCCAGCCGGGCATACCCCTCCCCTCCTCTACTACCCATTTCTCTGCCACTTATTCCTCTCACAACAAAGAACCCTACCCACATCCCTCAGCTCGCTTTCCAAATACAACCCTGAACCTACCATACCCTAAAGTCCATCATCATGTCGTCAACTGTCGTCCATGTAAGTGTGGCCTTTCCATATACGCAAGTTCGATCTCTGACCGTGCACCCAACAGGTTAAAAACATTGGCCACGAAACAAGCGAGAAAGAAGTGAGAGACTTCTTCAGCTTTTGGTGTGTCTTAAACCTCCTACTCAAAACGAATATTTCTAACTTTAGGTAGCGGAAAGATCACCTCC
>JAABUS010006187.1_pt1 | contig 14779 bp, 19 predicted proteins | sample 5560161 | NCBI WGS metagenome assembly JAABUS01 (sample SAMN10711885, study PRJNA513376) | rock metagenome | isolation source: Antarctica rocks | place: Antarctica: Victoria Land, Trio Nunatak nord | collected 2016-01-04 | reverse complement strand
TTGGGGTGCCTGGCGACGCACGATTGCCCCTTTCTGCGAGTCAACAAGGCATGTGCATGACGATCATTATGTAAACTAGATTTCTTTTTTCTGGGGAAAGCATGTGGACTGGCGACAATCAGAGGGAACAGCACAGCATGTAGCACAGGCCATGCGCAGCATGCTACAGTGATTGCCAAACTTGTTCCATAAAAAATAAGACCCCAGAAGATCTGCGTGGTGTCTGTCATGACACGCTGATCAGCTACAATAACAGCTGCATACTCGCTGCTTTTATCGTGATGGTGTTGTACACAAACTGAATGCACTCCATGTCCTATCTCTGATAATCTACATGCAGTGGGCAACAGTTTCGACACGCAAGAAGCATGCAAAGAAATCACTCAGACACTAAAAGCCAGTATCCATAGACAACTCATGATACAAGCTCTCATCTAGAGCCCCCCGGCCTCTTGTAAGCCTGTTTCTAATGTTTTCCCAGGTCATGCTCAGAAACCCAGCTTGTTGAAGCCAAAGAAGAGCGCCACTAACTGTGAATGAGAGCAGTATGCTGAACAGCACCCACAAGAAGACACCCACAGCTGAAGTGCCTGACTTGCCACCAGAACTCTTGACACATGTGCCTCCCACATACTTGTTGCCAACTTTTTGAGATCCCTGCACAGAGTTTGTGGGATCGCGTGCTGTTGTGGTCTCTACTGTTCACAAAACTGTGGATAGACAGGAAGCGTGCATGCTAACTTGACTACTGCATTATACCTCTTTACTTACCATTTCATACAGCAACCAACAGTGCATGTGCAGTGCAGTCAAAGGCAAGACAGCGATGCTCTTGCACACCATGCTCTTTGATTGCATCTTGGAATGTAGGTGACAGGAACAAGTGCAGCATCAATACCTGAATGGTGTAGCCCTCATCACAGGCCACTTGCGTGTTGGAATCTGTATATTCACAAGTGGATCCTGAACATTCGCAGGTGCTGTAGCCTGTTGCGTGTTTCCCAGGCCTGCACAATCAGTAGCCCTCTAATTAGCATCAGGAAGGGTGTACTTGCTTGCTTGCTTGTATTTGTCAGACCAGTGGGGACTATGGACAGACCAGTGGGGACTGTTCAACACATTGTTGGGGACTCTTGAACACACCCGTCCAAAACAGAGGTGTTGCAGTGAAAGGCAGTGCAGTGTGAACTGCTTGACTTCCTGACAGAGAGAGCATTCATCACTGCTGGGTTGGCCAACCGCATGGCCACAACAGGGTTGCAAAATCATGCCAAAGCAGCAAAACACATTGCAGCGTGCACAGAAACTTGATGGCAGGCAGTGATCAGGAGAGGCAGCGAGTGAGAGTAGGCCTACATGGCGGTCAAGAGTGATTTGAGGAACAGCCAAGTGAGAGTATGCAATGTTGGTGTGGCTTACATGGCAGTGCTCTTGTGACTTCCCTCTTGGCAGCCCCCACCGCCTGCCTGGTTCACAGAGCAGTCGCCTCCTGCCCAATTGCTGTTGCACTGGCAGGTGCCGTTGTCATCACAACTACCATGGCCACTGCAGTCATTCAGGCAATGCGCCAGCTTGACAGCTGTCAGCTTGTACCCGATCTGGTACAGGCGCATGGGATTGTAAATGGCTATTCTCCATAAGCCCTGCAAGCAAGACAACAGTGCCAGGATGTCAAGGACTCTGGCAATATCTGACTGCAGTAGAGACAGGCAACAGGGCAGCATGCAACTGCACATATGACTTGTGGCTTGGAGCATTCAGCTGATCATGTCATGTCCCCACCTTCAGCAGATAGCTTTGTTTTACGATTATGACAGATGTGTATGACAACACATGCCTAACAGCAAATAAAAGACTTCAAGGGATGGTGTGTTTAGCTCAAAGAGCCATGGAGGCACATTGATGACATGCATTGTTTACAAGCTGTGTATCGGTGCAGCAACTACAGCTCACATGAGAGGCAGGCGCGATTATGACAACAGTCAGACCACAGTACACAATGCTGCGTGAGTGCACTTATGCCAGGCTCTCACCTCCTTGAGTTGTGAGGGTCCTAGGCCAATTTCGTACACAGTATTCTGCACCTCCAAGGTGTGCTTGTAGGTGTAGTTGGCTGTTGTTGGTTCAATTGCGTTGTCTCCCTGCAGACACGAAAATAATTGCTGCATGCATGAAGAAACAGGCAGGAACAAGCCATTGAGAGACGTCCAATGCACGAACTTGCACATGCTAGCAACAGTGCCGCTGAGCATGCATGTACCTGCTACTGCTAACATAAAAATCAAGCTGTAGACACTGGATTGAGTGCTTTTGCAGTTTCTGTGTGCCGGCGTGAAAAGCAGAGTTGTAAAAGAGGAATATCTGGGTTGTGTGTTATTGCCACTGCTGCTGACAATCATGATTGCATCGTCTGCAGCCTTGCACATAGCAATACAGGAACTACATCAACCTTAAGGGACAGCAGCAATTGAAAGCTCAGCTGTGTGTGAGCCTTGTATGACATGAATGACACGCCATGCTCCACAACTAGTGGCAGGTGTGTGTACCAGTTAATGCACCTGACCCTTGTCTATGCCAGATGTTTGTTGCAGTGACTAAATGAATGCAAAACCCTCCTCATACACAGTCTACGAAAGACTCAATGGGAGCATGTCTCCACTTACAACTTGAGAAGAAGAAGACTACCTTGAGAAGCAGCAGTTCTGGTCGGGCTGAGACCCAGTCGCTGTAGCCATCAGCACTGCTGAAGGAGGCCTGCACCTTCACCTCCACCGTGTTCTGCAGCGCTGCAGACGCCACCTCCGGCAGGCTGTAGTAGTCATACTCGAACAGCGCTTCTGCCTTCGTGACTGGCTTGTTGTACGCCAGAGCCAGGGCTTCATTGGCACACTCCCTCCCAAAGAAGCCCTGCATCATCATCAGTATGCATCACAGCTGGCATATCATTCGTATTCCCAGCTGCAAAAAGCTGGCATGCACATTACAGTCCTGCAGGGCTGTCAAGGTGACAATGTCAGGGCACATGGTCAAGGCTTTGGTGGTCATGCAGTATATAAGCAGGCAAAACATGGAAAAAAGGAGCTAGGGGCGTCATTGTGATGATATACACACAGTGGTTAAGCAGAAGAGGAGTACAGATGTCAGGCTGGGTGGAGTGCCAGGTGCCTGCTGTGTTTTGTCTGCAGAGTTCTCATCATTCATTCACAATTCCTGGTGTATTTGTCCCATGATAAGCTGTCTTCCTCTCAAATCAGGTGCACAGAGACCTCAATGGCTCCCTCAATGAGGTCCTATTTTGCAGATTTCTCAGATCCAACGTCATTCATCAGATACGCCTCAGGAGCTGATTGCATGTCCAGTCTAGGCACAGCAACATGACTAGGATATCATTGCTTCAGTGATTGTAAGTATGATGGTAGCCTCACCTGCTGGCAGTCACAGGAGCGCGTGCCATTGGATGCATGCACGCAGGTGCCCCGCCCACTGCAGTTTAGGGGGCACTCAAACTTGTTGATGGTGATGGTGTACTTGCAATCAGAATGGTCGTCACCCTCCACCCCAGCAAACCAAGTCCCTGTCAGGACCAGCCACCAACACTAGTCAAGAGTCTGATCATGTGCACAGCAAACAGTGAGGGCACAAGGTCTGAATGGGCAGTGCATTAGCTTGGCCAAGACCAAGAGTGCATGATGCAGAGAATGGTGCACAGATGCGGTACCAGCTGACAGATTCCATCTGATTGCACACGGTGCAGAGTCTGCACCGTTGCCAGTCTTATTACGTTATAATGAGAAACTAGGGTTGTCATTAAGCTGTTGTAAGCAGTCAATAGTGCATGCTATTTTGGTACAGGACGCACGTCACTCATGTTGTTTCATGTGTGACACATACCAAATCCATCTCCAAATGCACGCATCAATGCAGGAAATCCTCCTGCTGCTACAACATGCAAAGGCAACAAGGTACATTGCACCGTGAGTGTATGTGCAGTTGGCCATTGTGTGCCCCTTGCATCAAAGTCATATGCGTTCACTGGTGTACCTGTTTGAAAGCCCTCAGTTTGTGCATCAAACTTGACTTCTTGGTCCTTGTCTTGTTCAGTCTGGTAGTATTGGTAGGCTTGCCTGAAGTCCCACTGCCCATAGTGCCACCCTGGGGGTTGCCCATACTTCAGAAATACCTCAAAATACCCACTTGCCTCGCCACCTGCATGATCAACCAATCATGCAATGCTGCTGCAGCATTTCTTTGTAGCGCATTTGGCTACTGGTATGCATTTCTGACAAAAATTTTATGATTAGAGGTGTGCTGTGGCTGAGGGCTGCCTCATGTGGACAATTTTCTCAATGAAGAGCATCGCTTGAATAAGTTCCCATTACATTTTTCTTGATGAGGAACATCTCCAATGAGAAGTTCTCCACTGCAGCTGAGCATTGACGATAGTCTGCATAGTTTCATGTATGTTGCCCTGACATGCAGTCATAGCATCCGTCAACATGCAACAGCCTGGCACCAACATGCTGCACGTGCACAAATGCTTTTCTGGACACAGCGTGCATTGTTGCAGATATACATCAGATACGCGCAAGGTGGCTCACTGTCATAGATGAGATAGCACATGCAATGGATGGGTCACAGCAGAGGTGCCTGATGCTGCAGTGCACAATGCATTCCACTCTACAGCTGAAGCAAGTACACAGATCATTCAAGCTGTTGTGACCACTGCTGCACATTGCCTGGCCATTGCTGCAACAATGTGAGCATGACTGCAACAATCTTGTGTGTACAAAGTTCAACTCAGCATGTCAATGCCTTCCTTGCACCTCTGAAACGAGGAAAATGCTGATGCTGTGCCGATGGCTGTGTTCACAGAGACATGCTATGACATGTAAGTGAGTGCCCTGCCGTCTCACATGCAGAGTCCTCTTCTTCAGCCACATTGACCACAACCTGGAAGTCCTGGTCAGTGACATTGAACTCATAGAAAGACCAGCCCCGAGTCTCCACAACCTCATGCTCTTTCACAAAGGGCTTGGCAATGGTCAGCTCACTGTCACCAATGGGGGTCACTGTTGCTGAACATTCCTCAAAGCCCAAGCCTGCAGTGTATGCTTGCCTCTCATTGACACCACTGAGCTGAGAGGACTTGGTCATTGGTATGGTCCATGTAAGCCAGCACATTCATGCAATTTGTTTCCTGGCAACTTCAACAACACATTTAAGCGAGTGTGAGCCCATGAGGACAGGCCTCTTTGACAGGCTCGGCCGTAGCAACAAGGCGTGTGCTTGTTGAGCATCGTACAAAGCTTCAGGCCTGTGTGTAAGACGGCAAGCTTTTGCTGACAGCATTTGCAAGGCTCTACCCTGACCTGGAGCTTGACGTTCTTCGTATTGCAAGAAGGTGAAGTCAGGATTGCTAGAGATGATGCAGATGATCTTCCTTGACCACATGCGGTCGGCATGACACAGGGCTGAAACAGTATGGCAGGGTATGACAATGTCATTCACCATAACAGGTCTTCTATGTTCAGCCTACGGAGTGACAGCAGCATGAGACTTGCCTTCATACACCTCAGGGAGAGGCTTCTGATAGGGCGGTTTGCAGGAGCACACGCCATCTGCAGAGCAGCCCGTATAGCGCTTCCCAGACTCTGATGCACTGACAAGAGATGAACACATCATCTCCTGTCCGTCATCGGTGAAGTCTGACGGACACCTGGTGTAGTCAGCTCGCAACGCGTAGGTGGTTGCTGTGCTGCCATATCCCTTGACACACAAGTATGCGCCTGAGCCAAACAAACAGCAATCAATTGCAAAGCATGGGCAGTGCACAGGAAGGACAACATGATCTGCAAGCCTTGGCAGTAAATGCCCCTTCAAGACAAGCATGAACGCTGCGATGCTGCTAATGCCCTCAAGTGCTTCTACAGCAAATGCGCAGCTAAGGTATCCATGCAATGCAGGTGGGGACGAGGGCTTGATTTTAACATCTGAATGTCAGCGTGTATGCAGAGGACCCTCTTTGTAGCTGCAAGTACATGTATGTGCATGATGTCTGTCAAAGCATACTGTATTGCATAACGAGGTGTACCAGAGTAGTTCTTGTCTTCAAAGTCTGCCTTCCTGACCTTTTGAACAACAACGGCATGGCTGGCAGCAGAGGTCTCTCGAAAGTCGTACCCATAGGTGGCATTGGTGGGCCGCGTATTCTGCAGGGCAAAAAAAATTCTATGCATGCCTCAAACATAGAAAATTAATATCTATGTATGCCTCGAACATAGCAACAAAATATAAGTTTCCAGTCTGATATTGCCCCGCATGAGACTTGCATGCATGGCACGATTAGGCCATGATTGTAGCCGATGAAATCCTACCAGGTTACTGCCTGGTAATCAACAACCTAATACCTGGCCTGATGTTCCTCCTGTGAAGAGTCCGTACAAGTCTGGGTCACCGTCTTCATCCTCTGAAGTTCTGGCCAGCTGTACTGTTAGATAATTCCAGTCACCTCTGCATGCTTTGAAAGCTGTTAGGGTCTGCTGCTGCATCCAACTTGATACGTGCTTTCACATAACGGTTGCTCACACTTGAATGTGTGCACAGGTCAGACACCTGACTAATGAGCAGAATGTAATATGGCAGATTGATATGTGCTGCAAGTCACAAGTATCTCCATGCTTGTCATTTGCAAGGTCATTTGCAAGGTGCCTTTGGTTGTTGGATTGATGCATGATGGCATACATATGTAGCAATGTAGCGTAGTGCATAGAAGCTCACGTCCATGACTGGTTGACTAGATAACAGAACCAGCCACTAGGCTCTAGCTGGTCACACTGGTGATCTTGTTTGCAGCCGCGCGTCAAGTCTTTGCCATCAGCTTCAGCACCATATACAGCTGCACCCCACATTCTGGTCACATGTCATAATTGTTCTGCCTGCCGGAGATTGAAGCTGATTCAACCACATAGCACAAAGCTGAAGGGCGGAACTCACGTATGTCACAGTTAGGTCCTGTCCAGCCGAGTTCCCCAGAAGTTGGAGTATCGTTGTCACAAGAACAAGTGTCTGACCCCGCAACTTTCACGCCGTGTCCATTGCAATCTGCAGACCCAGCGTTGCAGATAAAGCGGAGGAGGTCGACCAGATCGCAAGCAATAACGCCAGGTGTTCGATGACTTCCTACCGGGTTCGGCGCTGAGCACTACGCCAGGGCCTAAACACAGTGCAAGAACCAGCGAGCTTCTGATTGACCAGCGCAATATCTGCAGCTGGGCTGCGATCATCAAGTTGCTTTCCAGACACCGGTATCGAAGGTCAAGCCCAAGTTCGGTAGAGATTGGCTTTTGGGTGCTCTTCACTAGTGCTGAAAAACGACCAGGTACGGATGCCCAATAAAATCAGCAGCAGAATGCGCAGAAATTGGCCTGTCGGAATGCGCGCTACAGGCAGGTGCACACACAGGTGCACTGCATGTGGGCTTCATGACTGTGCCTTGTCATACTCACATGCCCATGCCTGGTGTGTTTGTGTGTGTGTGCAGGTTTGCATTCTGATACACACGTTCGCAAGGACGCAATGTGTCTGCGCACCATGGCTTTGAACAGAGACATCAAATGCTAAGACATCAAGTCGCTGTCTGGCATGCAACAGTTGTCAAAGAGAAATGTCAATCCTAACACATGTAAATAGATCTGCAATAGTCTAGACATGTCACCCTTTACCTGAAATTGCCCAAACTTTCATCAGTATACCTATGACGATTATGTACAATCTTCTGCAATATCTGGTCATCGGCAGGAGCCAACAAAAGGGCACATGATACCGTGGAACGACCAGCATCTTTTACCACAGGTGTTCTCCGGTTAGCTTTCTATACCACATCAAGAAAGTATGTAAATGCATCAGCACGGCCTGCTGGGCTTGGAATGCTGGGAGAACCCTGACTCAACCTAAACACTTATGTATTCACCTGACTGACCGATGCCATTTTGCCAGATTGCTGCTTGTGTCATGTAATGGTTTATGAGTCATCAAAGCCTGTGAGTGTGTGCAGATCCCTATCGAGACAGAGGCTTGTGGGAAATAAGTTCTAACAACTCCTGGAACAGCCCTATTCTCACATCTGACAGCCCTCCACTGCATTACCGTAGCCTCTACTCACCTACTTACACCACGGGAAAAAGTATAGGTAGACTCAGAGCCTGAGTTCTGAGCAGCATTTGGCCTGAGCTATAAGTGAACAAGGGTGAGTCAAGACTAAACATTGAGTCAGACTCACGAACACACAAGTATCCATGTTTGTCTTATTTTAGGGCATCAACTAGGCTTTTTCACATTTATGCCCTTGAACTCATGACTGAACTCTATCACGACTCAGAAATCTTCAGAACCTTCTGCAGCGTCAGAGATATAGAACTGTACACAGAAATATTTGAAATAGGCTGAAAGGGTGTCCTATGACTGGCAAAGGAACAAGTCAGTACAGTAAGCGCACTTTGTGACACTTGCTGATAAATGGCCTAGCATTGTCAATTTCTGCATAGGTTCCAGCTGATGCTGCCTGACGCTCCTGACCTGGTGCCCAGATTATCAGTTTTGGAACGTGGCCTACTTTGGTGACATTAGTATACAGTATCCCTCAAAGAGAGACTGGCATGAATGCGTTGGTGGCGAAAGATGCTGTCCCTCAAAGCCATCAGGATTTGCGCCTGCAGACATCAGCCACAGTTGTGATACATGGCATTGAGCAATCACAGCAAAGTTTGCAAACATTGCGCTCCCAGAAAGGATCCCTTGCTACTCAACAAGGGCACAAAAGCTACACCAAAACTACTTCACAGCATTTGTATTAGCCAATGAGAAAGTGAATGCAAATGTGGCTTTGACAGCCTATGTATCTCACAGAAAAGATGACTGCAGAAAGGAAGATTGTGTGAAGCACACTGTATTGCCCAGGTACTACCATGAACATAAGCTCATGCCAAGTACATACTACCTGGAGTCATGCATAGCACAAAATAAAGACACATTAAAGTGCACATCAGGATTCACAACACAAAAGAACCTTTGCTTGACTCTGTCAGCAACAAATTCCGGCCTGCCTTGCGCAGGTGGTGCTGGAAGTTCTGCTGCTGAGGCAGCCTCAAGCTTCAAACGTGTTGCCTGCAAAGCGGTCAAGGTGTTCGGATGTACAACAGGATGCGCACAGCTGCAGTTACATGGGGGTCATGCATTCACGCCTGATGCAACAATTTCCATCACATTGCACCAAGATCCACCAAACAACTTTGAAAGATGCCCCATCATGGTGACAGTTGCGCATCTTGTGGCATGACCGTGCATGCGACCTGGAAATAACTCTCCACAGGCTGACAGCACACCACAGCAAGCATGGTGCAGCACAGCATGGCACAGAAGGATACCACACCTGGTAAACGTTCCAGACACTGCGCCGGATGTGCCACATATCCAGCTTGAAAGCTGCTGCCAAGACATGTGATGGAACGTCCAACTTGGTTCCATGAAAGAACAAACTCCAAGGCATGCTTATGACAAACATTGGGAGACCGCGCTGGGTACAACTTGACCCTCCCCCACAGTCCTTGTAGCCAGTGAACACTTTCTGGCCGTGATGTCTTGTCCAAACACCAACAGAGATTGTGGGGCAGTCATCAATAGGGTTCTGTTCATGATGGACTTTGACCAATATTGCTGCCTACATGATCCAGGTATCATCTGGTCGCTGCCTTGCAACACCGTCGAACAAAGATATGTGACATCAAGCTCTATGACACCCTTACAACATCAAGCTGTCAGGACCTAGAGCAATTAGACCGCACGCGCGATTAGCAGCAGTGTCGGGCATTGATAACAGGTGCATTCCCTGAGCTTAAAGCACCAATGTTGTGCTCTTGTACTGTCATAGCGAAGGTCCAACCTGCACTTGCAGCAGGTCCATCCATTCACTTCCTGCTGCCTCAAGCTCTGTCTCATCCTCGTTGAAGACAGCCACTTCAAGCACAACAGAAGGGACACTGTCCATCGATGCCAGGTCACTTGCAATCCAGGCGTAATCGCATTCTTTACTACGAGTTTCTAATGCAACTCGCGGAGATGGTCCACCGCTCAATAACTCTGATGTGTCTATGCCTACACCATGAAAGCCTTGTCAACGTGCCTGCAAAGGGTACACAGGGCTGCAGAGGATGTTTGCATTTCAACTGCAGGCATGCAATAAGCAAGTCAGAAGTTGCTTCACCAGCAAGCTCCCTGAGGTCCCCAGCGAGAATACTGCTGAGGGCACCGGAGATCAGGTCATGTTGCCGCGAGCAATCTCTGTCATAAAAGACCTCGCCCAACTGCTCCTGAGGATTGTGGGAGTGCACAAACACAAGGCCACGTCGCTCGCACTGTGCGCAGAGCATTTCAAAGGCTTGAAAGGAGGTGCAGGGAGATAATTGGCAGCAGAGAGCCTGTGCTGAACCAGTGGCCAAAATTGAGTTCAGAGCCTTCTTCATAATGTTTGCTTCTTCTGCAGAAGCAAAGCCGATGCTGGCGTCACAAAGGCAGGGGTCTGAACTTCGCCAAGTCTGCTGTGTAAACAGCAACAAAAAAAAGCTGTTTCAAGGTAAGAGCACCCGAAGCAAGTATGCAGGGCGGGCCATGCATACCATCTGGTTTCTGAGAGCGCATTACAGCTCCATGCACAGGTCGAGCTGCCGCATATCTGCAATATGCTGCATGGTTCCGTCGAAACAAGCTGGAGACTTCGCTGTGAGGCATGCTGATCTGCCCGTGCTTCGTTCTTGACTGAACGCTCGGCAGAGCTGTTATGACACAGCAAATTTCAGCAACACCTCATACGAGCAGCCACAAGCAAATATAGTCCGAGCTGCGAGCACGCAAGTGCTACACCGCAACATGGAGCACAAGAGCGGAGGCCCTGCAGCATCACAAACGTCAAACGCTGCTGAGCTTGTGTGAATGAATGCTGAATTCATTCGAATGCATGAATACAGTAAAAAATCTTGGCTCTCCTGGAGTCAGATGCCAGGTGAGCTTCTGATTTGCTAACCGGCAGACTACTACTCGAGAATCTCGAGTCGAGATTGTAAGCTTCGAACCCCTTGCTACGGGTCACCTTCGCGTTCCAGCAAAGTCGTGTCGCATAGGCCAGGATGCACATCGGAGTTACATCCTGCATTCATCCGGCTACAGCTGCTTTGCTAAAGTCTTGCTTGCCCTTGATCTTGCTGACCTTGTTAACGTTACTCGCGTGGAGAGCTAACGCGGTTGCAGACTGGATCAGAGCGGCCTGGATCTTGCGCAAACTCGATAGACCGTCAGGAAATGTTGTGTATAGCGGGGTCCGTCGGCTGCTCACCGGCAAGCGTCTCCGCGTCATGCAAGCAGTAAACGAAGCCGTTGTTGGTGGTTCCGGCGCGTTCTATTACAACATCCTTTGGGGCCACGTACGATGCACACCGTGCTTGAGTTTTGGCATGCATGCATATGCTCTCCGAGATCTCGTGTTGCGCGTGTAGCGGTACGTGCTGTTTGTCTGCAGATGGTGGTAGTTTCCGAGCCTCGAATTGTTGCAGAGCTGCTTCACAATTCCAGTCTTACAAAACCTACTCAGCCTGTGATGGTGCACTTTCGTCAGGTCAGCCTGACTTGCGATTTGCTGCTAGCATAAGTGAATATGACAAGGTGTGTAATGAGGGTTGGTTTTCAGCGAATGTACTCATGGGCATTGCATGCTTTGCAGCTGATGAGTCCTCATGGCAAAGCTGACTTCTTGTCAGCAGAGGGCGATTCTGAAGATTGGCTTTGGAGAACTGTGCGACGGGGTGTTGCTCCTGCATTTGCACCAAGAGCACTCAGGTGCCCGAGTTGTATACACAGGGCTCACTGTCAACATGTATGCAGAAGAGGACTGTGAGAAGTGCTATATGCAATGTGTCACAGCCATTTTCCACTGTTCAGGGCGGCATATCCCAAAGTGGCACAGGTTGGAGGGCGCCTGACTGAGATACTGCTGAACAGACCCCAGCATGAGGCAATTGACATGTGCAATGTGTGCATGTGTGAAACCATCGACGCACTAGGTCTGGCCGGCTTTGACAAAGAGTTCAACAGCATTGAAGCCATCACCCAGGGCCAACAAGCAGATCTGCTGCATGTAAGACTGCAAATGTGTGTCTCTCACAAAAGAGTGCTCTGCAACTAGTCTCAAACTGCAGATTCTGCTTGCTTGCCCGATGGTCCCATGCACGTTTGCCATGATGGGTGGTGCATGCGTGTCCCTCAACTAATGACATAGCAACCCTGACTTGCCTGTTCCTGCCCATAGCGAGACTTTGCATGTGCAGCAGGATTCTCTGCAAAGCTTGTCACTGTTGAGCAATGTCTGCTGTTTCCATCGAGCTTGAGCTTTTGTCCAGTCGTGACAGGTGATCTATACAGCCAATGAGGAGGTGGCACGCGGTCTGTACAATCCAGCATACAAGCTCTTGCAGATGCTGCCTGGGCCACGCAATAAAGGCCAGCTTTGTATGCAGCGCTTCCACACCATCATGCAAGACCTTCTGCAGGAGGTGATTCCTTACCTGCACAGCTGCCAAGCCATTGCTACATACATTGCTACATACATTGCTACATACATTGCTACATACGTGGCTGCATGGCCTTCTCTACACTGTGTGTCACCTAAATGCTTTTGTGTTCTGTGCCAAAGTTGAAGGCTAGGGGTCCTCCAGCAGATGATGATGACGGTCTTGCTGCCCACCTGCTGCGCATCAGAGATCCAGGCACTGGGCAGTTGTTGTCTGATGAGTGGTTGCTGCCTCAAATCAGTGTCCTGTTCTGGGCTGGCTTTGACACCACAGGCAACACTATGGCCTGGACCCTCTACTGCATCTCACAGCATCCTGAGGTATTGTCTCCCATCCTTAAGAGCTGCCCGTTTTACCGGTTGCCTGTGTCACATCCCTAGCGTATGCATGTTAACCCATGCAATGCATGCATGTCTTATGTGACATTTTGGTGCACATAAATTGCTATGTCTTACATATGCTTCATTGATCCATGGCTTTGAGGTGGTCTACAAAACTCCTTTCTGCCCCCCCCTACCCCCCTCTCCTGTCCATGGGTTGCAAGCACACAACATAGGATGACTGCAGTATCTTACTGCTTGAGCTGACAGTTGACCACAGCTCGATTCATCACAACTGTCGTTACTGTTCTGCTGCTGTAGCTGTACAGTGTGATGTGCTTGCTGGTGGTGCGTCAGAGCTGTTTGACTCCTCCTCAGGCCATGCAATATTGCTTTGCGCATATGCCAATCATTCTTGCATGCATCACTGGGCTTCCACATTCCGGCCACAATTTGCTTGTCGACACATGCAAAGTGTGTTTTCAGGTGGAGAAGAAGATTGCAGAAGAGCTGAGGGAGCATGGGCTGCTAGCTGTGCCTGACCAGCCCCTCCCCAGGGGCCCTGACTATGCTGACCTGGACAAGTTGACCTACTTGACTTGTGTCATCAAGGAAGCCATGCGAGTGCACACCGTATGTCACCACAGCCAAAAACCCAAATCAAATGTTGTGACTGCTTCATGTTGAACGTTACAGCTGTCAACAACCAAGGGACAACTCATGTCAATGCAGGTCTGCCAATAATTGATCATACCCATAGTCAGCAGTGACAATTGTCTCCCGACATCAAAGCTGGCAGATCAGCAAAAGTCTTGCACTCCCTGAGCTGCCTGTCCAGCCAATGTGTGCCAGCCCACTCCTGGAGAGACAGTTTTTAGTCAAAATGTTATGCTGCAGAAATGGGCATTCAACAAAAGTGTGGTTGTGTGATCCAGGTTGTAGGCTTACCCACTCTGCGCATGTCCAAGCACCGGGACTTGCTGGTTGACAATGGCAGCTTACTCATTCCCCGCAACACCACGATCTGGATCCCTTTGGGCTTGCCGCATGCCAGCTCAGCCATTTACAAAGATGCTGATCAATTCATACCTGAAAGATGGCTGGAACCAGATGCAGAGTATATGCCCACCCATGGTGAGATGTGTGAATTTACCATGAGCATGACAAAATTAAGCTGTGTATCATTTTTGACAGGCACTCATGTACGACACACATTGAGTGCTGTCTGTTTGCATGTCCTCACTTTTGACAGCAATCATGTACGCACACATTGAGTGCTGCCTGTTTGCGTGTCCATGTTGCGTGTGCATCTGTGCTGTAAACTTATCACGTTTCACAGAACTACACCAAGCAGCAATTTTATGCCTTTTATGTGTCTCAGTGAGCTCTCACTGGCTTGTTGCTTCACAGGGCAAGCAGCTGATAAGGGCGGTGCTTCAGAAAGAGTCAGCCGCTTCCTTCCGTTCAGTGATGGCAAGTAAGATATCATAGATGTGTTCTGCACATAGTCAGGAGCATTGCCCTGTTCATGGCTGTCATGTGATGTACTCCAAGCTATGCAGTACTTCTCTCTCCCATCTGCAGTGGTACCAGTATAAGCTTAAGCATGTCGGCTGTTGTTTTCAGTGGATTTCACGCGCCAGCCATGAAGCATTTGGTGTTGTGACAGGTCATGTATGTTCTTGAAACAGGCACCCTTGTCACACTGCAGGCGTCAGTGTGTTGGCATGGCTTTTGCCAAGATGAATTACACATCAGTTCTAGCCAGACTGATGGGCACCTTCACGTTTGAGTTGGCACAGCAGATGGGCGGAAGTGAAGGGGTAATGGAAGCTGAAAATTACG